>Ga0207645_10002340_pt1 | contig 14953 bp, 17 predicted proteins | sample KBSM53metaG_FD_184331 | JGI IMG/M metagenome (GOLD analysis project Ga0207645, IMG submission 184331) | Miscanthus rhizosphere microbial communities from Kellogg Biological Station, Michigan, USA - KBS M5-3 metaG (SPAdes) (version 2) | ecosystem: Host-associated > Plants > Roots > Rhizosphere >...
GGGGGTGACACGCCGCTGGGCTCGAACAGGTACCAGCGGTCGCCTAGGTATACCTCTACGTATGCATGAAAATCGGTCGGTCCCAGCGCCGGGTCTGCGCCGTAATCGATGCCGGTGACGAAGCGCGCCGGAATGTTGATGGCGCGGCAGAGCGCAATCATCAGGTGCGCGAAATCGCGACACACCCCGACCTGCTCGGTCAGCGTATCGACGGCGGACGTGCTGCTGTTCGAGCTGCCCGACAGGAATTTAGTGCGGTGCCGCACCCAGTCAAGGATCGCCTGCACGCGCCAGTAACCCTGCGCCAGGTGACCGAACTCGCGGGTCGCGAACCGGTACAGCCGGTCAGATTGGCAATAGCGGCTGGGATAAATATACGGCAGCACTTCGGGCGGCAACTGCGCGATCGGCACTTCCCTGATGCGTGCCGGCGACTCGGTGTGGTGCGCGATGTCCACCGTGGCATCGTAGCGGACCGCCAGCACGCCGGGCTCGGCTCTTAACCGCATATAGCGCGAGCCGTACGTTGGATCGATGTACACGACCGGCGTCACCGGCTGGCTCAACTGCAGCGCTTCCGTGACCACCGTCTGGCAGTGCGTGTGCGCGGCGTGGATGTTGAAGATGAAATCGCTGGCGAAGTCGGCGATTTCATATCGCAAGTCGATCGAAAATTTGAGCCTGATCATCGCCGGCACCTCATGCGGTCAATCCTTCAAGCAACGACGACAAGTCGTCCGCGTGCTCTTCCTCGGCGGCGAGGATTTCTTCGAGCATGCGGCGCGTGGTCGTGTCCTGCTCGCCGAGATAGCCGATCATTTCGCGATAGCTCTCGATGGCGACGCGCTCGGCGATCAGATCCTCTTTGATCATGTCGCGCAGCGTGCGGCCTTCGACATATTCGGCGTGGCTGCGCGCCGCCAGGCCGTCGGGCGAAAAATTCGGCTCGCCGCGCAGCTCGATGATGCGCTTCGCAATGCGGTCGGCGTGCGCCATTTCCTCGTTCGCATGCTCGAGAAATTCGGTCGCGGCCGCCGGCGAGTGCACGCCGGAGGCCATGAAGTAATGGCGCTTGTAGCGCAATACGCAGACGAGCTCGGTGGCCAGCGCTTCGTTCAGCAGCTTGATCACGGTTTCGCGGTCGGCCTCGTAATTGGAAGTCACTGCGCCTTCTTCAATGTGCTGGCGCGCGCGCTGGCGCAGCGTGGCGATATCGGTCATCGGCGGACGGGCTTTCGATACATCTTTGAGCATGGGAGGTTTCATGGTTAAGTCAAATAAGAGGTTGAGCGGAATTGTAACGGTCAACGAGCGGTCCGGGTCAAATGCCGGTGCCCGCGCAGGCGCGCGACTGCAGCACCCGGCGGTAAAATTATTAGCGCAGGCGGACGCGATTATTGTCCGGCGCTGTCGGTCGGTGCGCTCGACCGCCGGCTCATAACTAACCCGAGGATTGCGCCGGCAGCGATCAGCACGCCCGCGGTTTGCCACGGTCTTGCGCGCGCGTAGGCTTGCGCGGCGGCAGCTGCCTGCCGCGCCTTGTCGCCGGCCACCGAGCCAGCGCGCGCGAGTTTCAACCTCGCGTCGACGAGCTTGGCTTCCATGCGCGTTTGCAGCGCGGCAAACTGTTCGGTCGAAGCGCCAGCCGCTTCGCGAATCAGCTTGTCCGCGTCGGCGACCAGGACCTTCAGGTCGGCGAGCAGTTTGGCGCGGTTGTGGTCGAAATTGGCCGATTCGCGCAGGGTCTTGCCCTGATTGGCCGCCAATGCATCGTACACGGATTGGGTTTCACTGTTCATATTCAAACTCCTGATTGATAAAACGTTGAGAGTGCGGCGCTAGCGCAGGAAATAGCCTCTGCGCGCCAACGCAATCGACGCGAGCAGCAACAGCACGAAAGCCACGCTTTCGATGGTCGCCGCGCGAGCCGACGCTCCGCCCAGGCCCGCCGCTTCCGCGGAGACCACGATCGCGCCCATGGCAAATGCATAGTCCCACATCGCAGGCCCCGACGAGTCCGGTTTGAGCGGCGACTACAGCGCCGAACGGCCGCTGATGACGCGCAGCAGGACGACCACGATGGCGATCACGAGCAGAACGTGAATGAAGCCGCCCATGGTGTACGACGTAACCAGGCCCAACAGCCACAGGATGCACAGAACGACGGCGACGGTATACAGCATGATGATTTCCTTTTTTAAGTTGACTGCGAAAATGGATGGTATGCGCGGGAAATGCGCCTGTTTACGGATGGGCGTGAATCTCGCCGCTGACGATTTTCACGCGGTCGCCCGTATGCCAGGGCGACGAGCTTCCTTCGTTGACGACCCGGCTCGAGCCATCGTCAAGGCGCACCGTGACTTCACGTGACTTAGTGGCTTTCACGCGCTTCTCGACTTCGTTGCCGGCGACTGCGCCGCCCACCGCGCCGATGGCGGTCGCTACCGTGTTGCCGCGGCCTGACCCTACCTGGTTGCCGAGCAGTCCACCGACGACTGCGCCGCCGACCGCGCCGACACCGCTGCCGGTGCCTTTGGCGCTGACTTCGCGCGTTGACTCGACCACGCCGCAGTCGGCGCACTGCACACGCGCCGGTGCGCGCTCAGCCGCGTGCGCGGGAGCGATGCGGGGGGCCGGATTCTCGCGCGCCAGCGGCGCCACCGGGGCTGACGAGCTCGTCGAGCGCTTATCGGGAGCGGTCACTGCTGCGCCATCGACGGACCGACTCATGGAGGTCGGGATCCAGCCCATGATGGCCGCGATGCCCATGCCGCTGAACAGGATCACCGCGATACTGGCGACCCATATCAGCAGGTGGGGAGATTTAGCGTCCTGGACGGTCGTGTTCATGTGATTTCTCGGTAAAGTCTCCCGCTGCTTCGGCAAGCCGGAAGAAAACGGGTGGGAAGAGAACCAGCTTCACTGCAAAATCAATTGCTGCGGCGCCGGCGGGATCGATGGCCAACGCAGGTCGCCCCGCGCATGTCTAACGATTGATGCAGTGATTGTCCGGCCGGCGAGCGGTCACGACCGTGCGCCAGCGAACATATAACGACGTTTTTAAAATTGAACCTTGCAAGCCGAGCGCAAGCCCAGCGAGCAGGAGCGGCGCCAGCCATAGCGCGACGCGCTCGAGCAGATACAGCCAGCGCTGCCCGCTCGCGCGGGCCTGGAGCAGGTCGTGATATTCGCGCTCCACGATCGCCGCGCGCTCAGCGGTCGTGATCGCCGGAAAATCGAGTTGCTGGCCGTTGGACATGCGAAAAACGCGCGGCGCATCCGACCACAGCGGCGCGCCGGGCGCGGGCTTCTGCTCAGCCGCCGTGCCGCGCACGATAGCCGTCGATTCGGGTGTCAGCTGATTCATGAATTCCGGATCGTGCGCAACCATCTGTGCACGCGGCAAATCGAGCCAGGCCGAGGCTGCCGTAGCCAGCGTCCACATGATCGCCAGCGTCATCCAGAATTGCCACGAGTTGGTTATGCGCTTGACCATGGACGCAGTTTGAGCGCCGCTGGCGGCATGGTCTGTGCGCTGGCGAGCTTAAGCCCGCGAAATTACCGGCCGAGCAGTTCGCCGACGGGCTTCAGCGATTCGACGCGATCGCAGACGACTTTGAGGATCGCCACCAGCGGCGCGCCGAGCAGCAGCCCCGAAATGCCCCATAGCCAGCCGAAAAACAGCAAAGCAATGAAGAGCACCGCGGCATTCACGCGCGCGAAGCGGCTTTGCAGCCAGGTCAGGAACAAAAATCCTATGCCGCCCGCGACGAGCAGCGACGCGCCCGCCACCAGCAGCGCGTCGAGCGGCGACCCGAATTGCAGGTACGCGGCGATGCCGCTGACCACTGCCAGCAGCAGCGGCCCGAGGTACGGAATGAAATGCAGCACGCCCGCGGCCACTCCCCACACGCCGGCCTGCTCGACCCCGAGCGCCGTAAACGCAAGCCACGTGCCGACGGCTACCAGCGCATTCGACAACAACATGGCCAGCAGATAACGCTGGACCTGCACGTCGACCTCTTCGAGTATCCGCACAGCGTCTTTCTTGCGCGTAAGCGACGGACCGACCAGTTGGACAAGCTTGCGCCTGAAATGCGTGCCCGATGCGAGCAGGAAATAAGCGAGCATCAGTACGATCGGGGTTTGCGCGGCGATGCTGACCAGCAGCGCCGATTGCGCGAGCGCATAGTCGCGCAGCCACGCGCTGGATTCGGCGGGCCGCGCCGGCGGCGCGCGGCTTCCGGCCTTGGCGCCCGCATCCGTGGCCGCGGCCTGGATTTCGTTGGCGGCTTCCTGCATATTTTGCAGCGCTGTGGGCCTGCTCGCCCGCCCGGTGACCAGGTTCTGGCGCAGTTTGCGCGCAGCCTCAGGCAATTTCTCGATCATCGCTGCCGACTCGTCGCGCAATGAGACTCCCACCCACGACAGTGCGCCGACCAATGCGGCCAGGATCAACGCGGCCCCGAGCGCGCGCGGCACGCGCCGCCCTTCGAGCCAGTCCACAAGCGGGCTCAACGCATAGCTCGTAAGGATGCCGATCAGCAACGGCACAAAAAAAGCGCGCGCGAGATAAAGCGCGGCTACGAGCGCGATGACCGCCAGTATACCGACGGCGACAGTCTGGCGCGCGCCGCGCGACAGGCGCCCGGCCGCCTCGGGCACGATCTCGACGACAGCTGGATCCGGCTGGGCGGGAACTGCGACGGCGCCGGCGGGAATGCTCACAGCCGGCATGCCGGCGTCACTTTTTGACGCTCATTTGATTGCTGACGGTGCGCACGCCCTCAATGCCGCGCGTGACTTCGACCGCATGGTCGATCTGGCCCTGGTTGTCGACGAAGCCGCTCAGCTGCACTTCGCCCTTGCGCGTGGCTACCGCGATGTCGAAACTCTTGACGTTCGCATCGGCGAGCAGCGCGGCCTTGACCCGCGCGGTGACTATACCGTCATCGACCTTGTTGCCGACGGTCAAGTCCGCGCTTTTCAGGGCGACCTTGTTGTCGACGCTCTTGACTCCAGGCACTGCGCGCGCGACTTCGACGGCGCGATCGATATGCGCCTGGCTGTCGACGAACCCGCTCAACTGGACTTCGCCCTTGCGCGTCTCGACCTTGAAGCCGTAACTCTTCACGGCCGGGTCGGCGACCAGCGCCGCCTTGACGCGGGTGGTCACGACGGTATCGTCGATTGCCGCTCCGACACTCGTGGCCGGCGCCGGCGTGGCGGGTGCCTCCTGCGGTTTGTTACAGGCGGCCACGCTCATTGCGATCGCCCCGGAAAGTGCTGCATTTAGTACCTGCAAACGGACGTTGGTTTTCATTTGAATACTCCAGGCGGTACCGGAAAACAGAGTTATCAGTTTCCTCTTTAGGGGCTGCTGCTTCTGTACGCTGACGCACTTTAGGCCCGGCCAATCAGGCCGAATTCGCCGCTCACGGTGTGCCAGCGAACAGACGGACCGCGCACCAGCATCGACAATCGCCGCACTGGATCGATGGTCCTGAACGGATCGCCGCTGACGCGGCACTTTTCCAACCGGCACTCCCAACCCACCCATGAAAGGCATCATCATGACGAACCCGAAAATCATTGCCGCGGCAGCGGCGCTGCTGTTGGCGAGCGCAACGCTGGTGCCAGTCGCTTATACGGCCGACGAAGAAGCCGTCCGCAGCAGCGGCGGGATCAGCTACGTGTCCGGCGGCGTCGGCACGGCCTCGACCGACCGCTTGAACTCGCTTGCGAAAGACTTCAACCTGAAGCTCGTGTTTGCGTCGAAGTCCGGCGATTACTTGAGCGGCGTCGACGTGACCATTGCGGATGCAGCGGGCAAAACCCTGGTCAACGCCAAGTCCGAAGGGCCCTGGTTCCTGACGCGGCTGCCGGCGGGCAATTTCAAAATCGCCGCCACCTTCGACGGCAAGACAGAAAGCCGCACGATCGCCGTCGGCGGGGAAAAATTGCGGACCGTCGATTTCCGCTGGGCAACCCAGTGACGCGAAACGAGCGCGCCGATAAATCGTGCGCATAAGTTCGCCAGCGAACGGAACGCCGCGGTGAATCAGTCTATGTTTCGCAGTGACCGGGACGAAACCGGCACCATCCGCACGGCTCAATGTGCGAGATGAGACAGCGTCTAACCCTAGGGAGTCAGCATGAACAATAAAACAGTTGCAGCAGCCATCATGGCAATGATCATGAGCACCGGCGGAAGCGCCTTTGCCCAGGGCAAGAGCGATCGCGACGATCACAAAGGCAATCGCGATGACCGCGGTCACCAGAATCAGTCGCAACGCAACGGCCATCAGGACTGGCGCGACAATCCGGGCCATGCCAAGCAGGTACAGCGTCGAGACGAGCGCGGCGCGGGCCCGAGCCATAGTTACCATCGTGGCGATCGACTCCCGGCCGAAAACCGCCACCGCCAGTACGTCGTCAATGACTGGCGCAGCCATCGTTTGAGCGCCCCGCCGCGCGGATACCAATGGGTTCAGACCGGCGGCGATTATGTGCTGGTGGCAATTGCCAGCGGCATCATCCTGCAGTTGTTCCTGAACTAAAGAATGCCGGGGCGAACTGCCCCGATCGTGTGCCGATGCCATAGGCTCGCAGGCGTCGCGGCACCCGGACACATTCCGGTGCCGGCACTCCGGCCGGCACGAATTCCAATTACCGTGCGCAATACCGCACGCGGTTTTGTAATACCCACTTAGAGGACATACCATGAAACATTCAATCTTGTTTGCCGCGGTCTTCGCTACGCTTGCTCTGAGCGCTTGCGAGCGACCGGTGGTCGTTACCGCCCCGGCGGTCGTTGCAGTGCCGGGTCCGGCCGGCCCCGCGGGCGCCACCGGCGCGACTGGTGCGCAGGCTGAAAAAGGCGCCCCGGGTGCAACTGGCGCCACTGGAGCCATGGGTGACACGGGTGCAACCGGCAACACCGGACGCCCCGGCGCGCCGGGGTATACGGGTGCGACCGGCGCAACGGGTGACACCGGTGCAACGGGCGCCGATGGCAAGCGCGGCTCGACCGGCAACACGGTCGTGATCGTTCCCTCATCGAAATAACTGCACCGCATCGCCAGAAAAGCCCGCGCAAGCGGGCTTTTTTTCGCCGATATTTTTTTGCCTATATCGATGCAAAGCGCGCTAGCGAACCGAGATAACCGAGCATAAGGCGCAGCATGAGTCCCGATGCGCGCCGCCTGTCGTCAGGCCTTCATCGCTGCAACAACCCGGACGGCTTTTCAGGAGAATAAAAAATGTTTACCAAAAAAGTTTTGGTCTCGGCGCTGTTTGCCGCAGGCATGCTCGGCGCGGCCGCAATGCCGCAAACGAGCATCGCCGCAATCGATGTGTATGTGAATGTAGCGCCGCCCGCGGAACGCTACGAGCGCGTACCCGAAGCCCGTCGCGGCTACGTGTGGTCGCCGGGTTATTGGGACTACCGCAAGAACAAGCACGTGTGGGTCAAGGGCTCGCAGGTGCGCGAGCGTCACGGCTACGCCTACGAGCCGAACCGCTGGGTCGAACGCGATGGCCGCTGGAATCTCGAGCGCTCGCGCTGGAACCACGGACAGCGCCGCGACAGCGATCACGACGGCGTGCCGAACAACCGCGACTCGCGCCCGAACGATCCTAGCCGGCGTTAAACGTTGGGCTGATCAGCCGCGCGTTCCTCGCGCGGTCGATCGGCGCCGCTGCCCCGGCATCGGCCAGCCAGCGCCAGGACTGTCGCGCTTCACTGACGCCGCGAACAAAATCCGCGTCCGTCCTACATGCGCGTTATTCCGATTGTACGAAAGCGCACAGAAAATTTGGCGATATGCCCGCAACATATTCCTTAAGTCCGTTAGGACGTCCTTCATGACGGTGCGCGGTCGTTTGCCATCGGATCGCATTGCCACCGCATTCTTTCGATGGCGCTTGAGGAGAACCTAAAATGTTTACGAAAACATTCCTGGTGTCGGCGCTGATGGCCGCCGGCTTGCTTGGCGGGGCGGCGCTGCCGCTGCCGAGCATCGCGGCGGTTGAAGTCTATGTGAACACCGCGCCGCCGCCGCCGCGCCACGAGCGCGTACCGGACGCCCGGCGCGGTTATGTGTGGGCCCCGGGCTATTGGAATTGGCAGGGCAATCGGCACGTCTGGGTGAAAGGGCACTGGGTCAAAGAGCGCCACGGTTATGCGTATCGCGCGAATGAATGGGTCGAGCACGACGGGCGCTGGAAGCTGCGCCGCAGCGGCTGGGACCGTGACCACGACGGCATTCCGAACAGCCGCGATCGGCATCCTAATAATCCGAACCGGCCGTAACCTTATGCGCGCCGTCCGCCGGACGGCCGCTGATTTAAGCGTAAAAAAGCAGGGACCCTATTCGGGTCCCCGCATTCGTTTCGCCGGTCGCCTGTAACGGGCGGCGGCTTACTTGTCGACCTGGATCTTGATGTCGTTTTGCACCGACGTCACGCCCTTGACAGCGCGCGTGATCACCACGGCCCTGTCGATCGCCGCCTGGTTCGCGGCAGTTCCGCTCAGGCTGACTTCACCCGTGTTGTCGGTATCGACTTTGATCTTGACGAGGCTCGAGAGTTTTTCTTCGGCGAGCTCGGTCTTTACCTTTGCCGTAATGACCGAATCCTTGACGAAAACTTTGGGCGACGAGCGATCCTTGTCCCCGTCGGCGGCGTAGCCGGCAATCGGCAGTACCAACGCAGCGGCGAGCAGGCAGGTTGTAACGGTCTTGTTGTTCATGTGGGTCTTTCCTTCGAAGTTGAGAAGTGCAGCTTCTGGCGGAAAATCGTTCCAGAACCGGCATTGTCCGCCGTCCTCGCGCGTAACCTGTGTTCGTCGGCCCACATATCGCGGCATTTAATGTCTCCCGCCCCTCCGCGACGCAGGAAAAGCGCTTGTTTCGGCCATGCCATGCGCATGTTTGTGTGTTAGCGAACAGACCGTGCGGCGGGCAACGGCAATAATGTCTGTAGTTAAAACAAATGGTGCGAATACGCAAGAGGGATCGCAGCGCATTCGCCGTTCTCGAAGCCAGCGACGAGACCATCGCACAAGATTTCGAGGGTGAAGATGATGACGACACTATCGCCCGCGGCACGCTGTCCTGATTCGCGCTCCGCCGGATTTCTTCAGATCGCATTCCGTTTATTTGCATTCATCGCGGTCGCCGCGTTCGTTAGCGGCTGCGCGACACTGCCGCCAGGCGCCAGCTATCCCAAGACTGCGTCCTCGGCGCTTGCGCAACCCGAACAGACGCGCCTCGGCCGGCAGTTTGCCGATGCCGCGCGCAGGAATCCCGGCGCTTCCGGCTTTCGCATGCTAGCGGTGGGCGTCGACGGCTTCCTCGCGCGCGTGCAAATGATCGACGCCGCCGAGCGCACGCTCGACCTGCAATACTTCATATTCCGCACCGACGAGACCGGCAAGCTGCTGGCCGCGGCCGTCCTGCGCGCCGCCGACCGTGGCGTGCGCGTGCGGCTGATGCTCGACGACGGCGAAACCAAGCCGGGCGACGAGCAGATGGCGGCGCTCGACGCCCATCCCCAAATCGAGATCAGGGTCTACAACCCGTTTGCATACCGCGGCTCTTCGCTGTTTCTGCGCGGACTCGAATTTTCATTCAACAGTGCGCGGCTCGACTATCGCATGCACAACAAGCTGATGGTCGCCGACAATTCGATCGCGCTCGTGGGCGGCCGCAATGTCGGCGACCAGTATTTTCAGGTCGACCCGGAATCGCAGTACGCGGACGACGACGTCTTTGCCGCGGGACCGATGGTCCAGCGGCTGTCCGCCACGTTCGACGAGTTCTGGAACTGCGCGCTGGCCATTCCGGCGCGCGCGCTGACCAAGGGGATGACCTCGGAGGCCGCGCTCGCCAAATACCGCGAGGTTCTCACCGCGCATCGTCAGCAGGTGAAAGCGGACGGCATGGACTATTCGACCCGCATCGCGAGCGGGGAGCCACTGGCGAGCATTTTGTCCGGCAAATTGCCGCTCATCTGGGCGCGCGCGCAACTCGTTTACGACAGCCCGGACAAGAAAAGCGTGGATAAAGGTGAAATGGTCGGCCGGCTCATGCACAAGCCGGTCGCCGCGGCGGTGGCGGACGTGCAGTCCGAACTATTGATGATTTCGCCTTACCTGATACCGGGGGACGAGGGCATGCAGTTGTTTGCCGATTTGCGCAAGCGCAACGTAACCGTGCGGATCCTCACGAGCTCGCTCGAAGCGACTACGGTCATCCTGGCCCAGGCCGGCTATATGAAATATCGCGTGCCGCTGCTCGAGATGGGTGCCGAGCTCTACGAGATTCGCTCGCTGCTGGGTAATTCCCGCGGCAGCGGACAAACCGCGAGTATTTCGCGGTTTGGCAACTATTCACTGCATGCGAAGCTCTTCGTGCTCGATCGCGAGCGGCTATTCATCGGCTCGATGAATTTCGACCAGCGCTCGATGCACCTCAATACCGAGATCGGCCTCATCATCGACAGCCCGGAACTTGCGCAGCAGGCCGCCAGACGTTTCGAGGCGATGGCCAGCCCGCCCAATTCCTATCAGGTATTGCTGCAACCGCGCGACGGCGGCCGGCCGCCGGAGCTCATCTGGCGCACGCAGGAACGAGGCAAGCTGGTCGACTACGACCGCGAGCCCGCGCGCAACAATGCGCAGCGTCTGCAGGTCAAGCTGCTGAGGCTGGTGGCTATCGACGAGGAGCTGTGAAGGCTTGAGCGGCGAGAGCCGCTGCGACGATCGGGAGGCGCGCACGATGCGCGCATCGGAGTGCTATCAGGCGGCCCCTGCGGGCTGCGCGACCGCATGCTCGAGTGCCACGTCCAGCGCCGCCATGAATTCGTTGACCTTGATGGGCTTGGTCAGATAGCGGAAAAATCCCGCCTCCAGGCCGCGCTCGATGTCGTACGGGATCGCATTGGCGCTCAAAGCGACCACTGGAATGTGCGCAGTTGCCGGATGCTGGCGCAGAAGCTGCATCGCCTCGATGCCGCTCATGCCCGGGAGATTGATGTCCATCAGTATCACGTCGGGCAGCGCGGCATGCGCGAGATCAATCCCGGAAGGTCCGTCGATTGCGGTGAGCAGGCGCATATCGGGCCGGCGCGCGATGAGCTGGGCGACGAGTTGCAGATTGGCCGGATTGTCTTCGACGTAGAGCAGCGTACGCGTCGCTGCGCCGGTCTCGATCGGCTTCGACGGCAGCGCGGCAGGCACGAATACGCCATCGGCCAACGAGGGCATCACGGCCGAGTCGAGTTCGACCCAGAATACGCTGCCGGTGCCGACCGTACTTTCCACGCCGAGCGTGCCGCCCATCAATTCAACCAGCCGCTTGGTCACGACGAGACCGATGCCGGTCCCCTCTTCCGCGCTCGACTCCTGACCAAGCCGGTTGAACGGCTGGAACAGCTGCCCGAGCTTTTCCGGCGACAATCCCAGGCCCGTGTCGCGGATGTTGATGCGAATGTTCTGCGCCGAACCCGCGATGCAGTCGACGATGACCGACCCGTCTGCCCGGTTGTATTTGATCGCGTTCGACAGCAGGTTGATGACGACCTGCTTCACCCGTGTGCGGTCGGCATTGATGAAGCATGGCTCGTCGAACTCCGGAAACCGCATACTGATGCCGCGCTTTCCGGCCTGCGGCTCGATCATCGACTGGCATTCGAGCATGACCTCATCGAGCGACACCGGCTCGCGCGAAATCGAGAACTTGCCGGACTCGATCAGCGCGAGATCAAGAATTTCGTTGATCAGCTCCAGCAGATACCAGCCGGCCTGCAGGATCTGGTCGATGCTGGCTTTCTGCGCCGCGGTCGGCGCCGGCACGTCCGACTCCATCAGCTGCCCAAACCCGAGAATCGCATTGAGCGGCGTGCGCAGCTCGTGGCTCATGCTCGACAGGAAATTGGATTTGGCCAGGTTGGCCTTGTCCGCCGCGGCGATCGCGCTTTCCAGCGCGACGTTGTTTTCCTGCAGCGTCAGCTCGAAACGTTTGCGCTCGGTGACGTCGCGCGCCGCGGCGAACACGCCGCGCAGCTTGCGGTCGCGGTCGTGCAGCGTCGTTGCGTTGTACGACACCACCGTTTCCTTGCCGTCCCTCGCGCGCGCGGTCAGTTCGTAATTGGTGACCTTGCTTTCGCGCAGGACCTGCTTGATGCCCGCCTCCGCGCGCTCCGGGTCGGTAAAGTAGTTCTTGAACGGCGCGCCTATGAGCTCGTCGCGCGTGCAGCCCGTGAGCGCCTCCATCTGCTGGTTGACGTCGGTGATGATGCCGCGCAAATCGGTGGTCATCAGCGCGTCGATATTGGATTCGATCAGTGAGCGCGTGTAGAACTGCTGGTCGCGCAGCCGCTGGTCGAGCAGCATCTGCTCGGCCTCGACCTGCTTGCGCGCCGTATTGTCGGTGCCGATCAGGAGGTAGCCGATGATGCCCCCGTGAGCGTCGCGCAGCGCCGTTACGGATACGACGGCCGGAAAGCGGCTGCCGTCCTTGCGGATGTAGGTCAACTCGTAGATGTCTTCGATGCCGCGCGACGCCTTGAACACCAGCGCCTCGAAGCCCGGCGTGATCGGCGTGCCGAGCTCGAGGCTCAGCGCCTCGGCGCGCGCGATGACTTCCTGCGGATCGGAAATGTCGGCCGGCGTGATCTTGTTCATCACCTCTGCCGCCGTGTAGCCGAGCATGCGCTCAGCGCCGACGTTGAAAATCTGGATGACGCCTTTGGCGTCGGTCGCAATGCTCGAGAAGTTGGCGCTGTTGAAAATCGCGCTCTGCAAGGCGCCCGCTTTGACCAGCGCCTCTTCGGCCTGCTTGCGCGCCGTGTTGTCGGTGCCGATCAGGAGGTAGCCGATGATGCCGCCCTGCGCTTCGCGCAGCGCAGTGACGGATACCACCGCCGGGAAGCGGCTGCCATCCTTGCGTATATAGGTGAGCTCGTAGATGTCCTCGATGCCGCGCGACGCTTTGAACACCAGCGCCTCGAAGCCCGGCGTGATCGGGGTGGCGAGCTCGGCCGAGAGCGCTTTGGCGCGCACGATGAGCTCCTGCGGGTCGGATATATCGGCGGGCGTGATCCGGTTCACGACGTCGGCCGCCGCGTAACCGAGCATGCGCTCCGCGCCGACGTTGAACAACTGGATGACGCCTTTTTCGTCGGTGGCGATCGACGAAAAGTTGGCGCTGTTGAGAATTGCGTTCTGCAGCGCGCCGGTTTTCAACAGCGCGGCTTCGCGCCGGACTTCCGCAATGACTTCGCCGGTTCCCGTTTCATCGTCGAGAACGTCGGCATCGAACGCGTTGACGGACATGGGGGCCTTCCTGCTGCGGGGTTGTTGAAGGCGCTTTCAGCCTTGCCGTCGGATTGGATTACGGCCCGAAGGAAGATCGGGACTCGTCGTCGCGCTGCTGCGCGCCAGGAGGAAGTGGCCCAAGGCGTGCGTTGTTATACACGATCCGTTCGCCTGTCGTGAATATGCTTTTGGTAAGCTGCCCGCGCCGGCCGGCATAAAGCTAGGATGCTGTCTCGCCGATTGCTGCTTCCGCCAGCACGACCTGGTTGCGTCCGCCGCCTTTGGCCTGATAAAGCGCGATATCCGCCGCCTTGACGAGCGCTGATGCCGAGTCCGCATGCTCGGGGAAAATCGCCACCCCGAGCGACAGCGCGATTGCGCCCAGGTCCCGATTGGCATGCTGGACTCTCAGGAGGCTTGCGCCTTCGCGGATTTTCTCCGCGCGCTGGCGCGCGCCGTCAGCCGTGGTCGGCGAGAGGATCAGGATGAACTCCTCGCCGCCGTAACGGCATGCGATATCGCTGCCCCGCACATGTTTTTTCAGAAACTGACCAAGGGTACGCAGCACGACGTCGCCGGCATCGTGACCGAAGTTGTCGTTGAACTGCTTGAAGTGGTCGATATCGATCATGATCACGGCCAGCTGCGCCTCGTTACGCTTGGTCCGGTGCAGTTCCTGCGCGAGTGCCTCTTCCATGTAACGGCGGTTGAACAATTCCGTGAGCGGATCGCGGATCGACAGGTCGCGCATTGATTCGCGCAGTTTCAGGTTCGCAATGCCGAGACCGATGTTGTCAGCCAGAATCTTGGCCAGCTGACACTTCGCGGTCATGCGCGCTTCGTCGGCTTTGTCATTCTTTGCCGGGCCGTCGACGATGTGCAGGATGCCGAGGGTTTCTCCCTGGGCGAGCAACGGCAGGCAGATGTACATGTGCCCTTCGTCACCGACGTGGGCGCACTTGCGGTCCGGGCCCAGGAACAGGTAGCTCTGCCCGCGCCGGTGCGCCCAGCACTCGTTGGGGGGGAATATCACGTTCGCCGGCGGCGCCGGGCCCCACACGGCGGCCGCCTCCAGCATGTTGCGCGAGGCGCTCAACACGAACACCGCGCCGGAGTCGGCGGGAAATAACTGCGTAACGACGTCCGAGACGACCGAATAGGCTTCGGCTTCGGTCGTGCTGGTCTGCAGAAAATCGTTCATCTTGCTAAACAGGGTGATCTCCTCGTTGCGCTTGGAGAGTTCCGCCGCCTGGCTACGCAACTCGGCGTTCGCCGCCCTGAGCTCGGCGGTGCGCTCGGCCACGCTCAATTCAAGCGTGGCTTTTTCATGCGCTAGCTCGGCGGTGCGCTCGGAGATCAGCGTCTCCAGGCCGCGGCCGTACATCAGGAGCTTGTCCTGGTTATCTTTAAGGTCGGCGGCGGTGCTGCCGAACGCGGCGGCCAGCGTGCCGATTTCGTCGCGGATACCGGTCACGGCGTTAGGCGCCCGTGGGCTGTGTCCTGCTCCGCGTGCTTGAGCGCGACATCGAGCGTGTCCATGAATTCAGCAACTTTGATCGGCTTGGTCAGATAGCGGAAAAACCCGGCCTCGAGGCCGCGTTCGATATCGCGCGGTATCGCATTGGCGCTGAG
>Ga0207645_10002342_pt1 | contig 14952 bp, 16 predicted proteins | sample KBSM53metaG_FD_184331 | JGI IMG/M metagenome (GOLD analysis project Ga0207645, IMG submission 184331) | Miscanthus rhizosphere microbial communities from Kellogg Biological Station, Michigan, USA - KBS M5-3 metaG (SPAdes) (version 2) | ecosystem: Host-associated > Plants > Roots > Rhizosphere >...
GCCGGTGCAATTGCACTTGGCGTTGCTGTCCTTACCATAAGTTGGCAGGCAGTCAGAGCAGCGAGAGCCAACCCGGTACGGTCGCTGCGTACAGAGTAAAGCGTTAACTGAAATAGTCTTTTCAACTCCATTTTTAATCGGCGTTTTTATCGGAGAATAAAAAAAGGGGCGTAATCACGCCCCGTAAAAAGAAACTAGCAATACAAATTCACGCTCTCAATTCTTGCGCATATCTTTCGTTTTGCATGTAATGGTAACCTTTACAATTTCACCACCACCGATAGCCGGTGGGCCAAAGCCCCAGTTTGATACATACAAATTGTTATCAGGGCCGAATGTCATTGCTGTCGGTAAATTAAGACCGCTAACTAATGCAGTTCTGTTTCCAAAACGATCTATGTGAATAATATCTCCGGTACCCGGTGTAGGAAAATCATTGCCGGTCGTATTTTCAAGCACATACATGGCGCCTGATTTGTCAAAGGCTAATCCAACTATCGCACTAAAACCTGTAGCTACTTCATCAATTTGACCATCCGGAGTGATTTTATAAACCGAAGAATTTCCTTTGATTGGAAACGTGTTTAAATTACCGACATAGAAATTACCGTTATGAAACACCAATGCGGTAGGAACAATATGACCGAAGCTGGCGGAAATATCTACCACTCTGCTGATGTTACCATCCGGTGTAATTTTTACCAGTTCACCGTGATTGGGTTCCACAGCGTATAAATTACCACCCAGGCTGATCATGCTATACCATGTGCCATCCGGTTCGAAATCGCCTTCCGCGGGTTGAGCAACTGGATTATTCATCTGCCATTCGCTGAGGTTCGCCAGTATATTCCATGTTTGGTCGGAAGAGACTTTTATAACACCGTTGGGAATACCTGCCACTCCATGTGAACAGCCTGCACCGCCAAGTACTGCATACAGATCATTCCCGATAAACGCTATATCGCCCACACCACTTACCAACGGAGTGGGTGCAGGAGCCGTTTGACTTGATGGAAGACTGTCGGCAATCGTTGTTACCTGGCCATTTACAACGCTAACTATTCTTGCGCCACTGGTACTTCCATAGTAAGGGCCAATTGGTGGCAATACCTGTGTACAATTTCCAATGGTAGAATCTGTGCCACCAGTGCCTCCTTCCGCAATATATAAATGACCATCCGGACCGAATTTCAATCCCCGTGGATTGTTTAATCCGGATGCATAGACGGAAGTAGTGGCGACAAGATCCTGTTGATCACAATTACAAAATGCGGGGAGATCCTTTCTGCAAGATGAAAAAATAAAAACGACAACAGCAAACAAAGCAAGGATAACACGTTCACTTTTTCTCATAATTACCTCCTTTTATTTTTAGTAGATAAGAGACTTGACAGTTACTTTAGTCGCTAATAAACGGTGGTAATAGTATTCGATGTTAAAGTTAAAAAGCAATCGTTGTGGAATCTGTCGATACGGAATATTAATTTATCAACACGCAACCGGTCATCGTAGATTCGGGCATAATTTTCCCCTAACCGTTAGCGCCGGCAAAAACTCCGAATGATGTTTTCATTCATCTTAACCATGATGTTTCCAAATTCTCGCCGGAAGAATTTGAAGGAGAAAGCAGCAGGCTGAATGATGAATTTATATGCCGCTCAGGAGATTCGCATTATTCAAAAAACAAAGTGATTGAATTTGTCCCGGATAAAGAAGTCGTTTGGCTCGTAACGGAGAGTGTACGTAAAACGGATAATTATGAATGGACAGGAACAAAAATGATTTTTGAATTGACATCCAAAGGCAATAATACCTTACTTAAATAAATTTTGGATTATGAAATATAATACATCCCGATAAATAAATCGTTGTAAAATATTCAACCATGAAGCTTGCGATCCAGGCAATTTTATTTTTATTGATAATATTTCATGTGCATGCACAACAGTCGCAAGAAGTCACTGCTAAATCCGGACTTCGATACACCATTTTAAAACAGGGTAGTGCGGTTAATTGCTCCGCCTGCTTTAAGTAAACGCAGGCAATAGCAAGCTAACTTATCCAAAGATTCCACATTACTTTATAAAGTGGAATTGGTAGAAAACCTGAAATGATAACGACACTGCTGCTCCGGATAATTTTTTAACCATTCCACGATAAACTGCATTCATTTAAATGCAATGATAAGCTCCGGTTGCAATAAGCTGTGTGCGCTGGTTATGCATTGGTGCGTGCGAGGTTAAGCTCTTTGTGTTCCGGATGGTTTTTCACTCTCGCTGCCAGGCGGCGAATCCTGTCTTTTGGAAATACAAAAACCAAAAACATTATCCCGAATAAAAATAGACTAACAGGCACGCTGATAAATGAAATAATAAAAATGGAGCCTGAAAAAAGAGAAGCAAAAATATAAAGCCTGGTTGCCGCTTTAATTGTTGCTGTTGATCCGGTTGTCGTCAAACCATTTTTAACGGAATATACCCACATACATGTCATTGCTGTGCCCATGAGAAAGAAGTTGCAGCCATAAATAGAGATCGTGGTTTGCTGATGTACCGTGCCTATGTATTTTGACAATAACGCCGTTGCAAATGGAGTAAATGATACGACCAGCAATTTAAATCCATTTAACAAAAGCAGAACATCGTCTTTCCTGGATATATATTCAAACATGTAATGATGATTAATCCAGCACACAAGCAATGTAAAAAAACCTATCAGAAAAGCTAAATAAGTTTCCCATTTACTCAACAGCGCCTGTGATAATGCTTCATTTTCTTTTACAACCGGAACATGGATATCTAATACTAATAACGTGATTGCGATGGCAAAAACGCCATCGCTGAATGCCTCAATACGGGAGGTACCTTCAGAGGCAACTTTGGATTTCAGTCGCATGATTTAGGGGTTTCCGGTAAAGTTAAAAAAAAAATTGCAACGTTATTGTGTAATTCCTTTAATGATCTTTTCCAACGGAAGCGTTGCGGATAAATCTTCATACTCTTCCGATATGGCTAAGCCGTAAACATCAAATCAATCTTTATAACAGCACTTCTATTCAGATTTACCGAAACAATTGGCTATTAACCGGCAATTGAGCAATTTCAGCCGCTTTTCAATTTTCATTTGTTCAATTCTTAATTTTTTTTGTGGTATTCAAAAAAGTAAAAAGAATAAAAATGAAAGAGATTGAATTTGATCAAACGAAAAACACATTTTCGATGACATGCCGGGTTAAGGCCCACATTCATACAACTCCTGAATTTATATGGGCGCTTTTGACCGATGCGAAAGGGTTTTCCCGCTGGAACTCAACAGTGACCTGGATTGATGGTGATATCCGCGAAGGTGAGCGGATACAAATTCATGTTCCCGGAACGAATCGAACGTTCAAGCCAAAGGTTTCAGAGTTTGAGATAAACAGGAATATGACATGGAGCGATGGTTTTGTTCCGGTATTTAAAGGAACACGCAGCTTCACATTAAAACAATGTGGAGCCGATTTGACAGAATTTGTAATGGAAGAGCGATTTGAAGGATTAGTATTTGCGATTGTCAAGAACCGGCTTCCCGATTTCAAAACGATATTTGAACGTTATGCCCTCGATTTGAAGAATGAAGCTGAGCGGCTTTATGATAGTATCAGTGTAGCTACAGTGTAATAAATTCATTCATGACCACTAAAAACAAAAATATAAAAAGCTGATCTTTGCCCCCGTTAAAATAGAACAAAAGAAAACACTATGGATTCGTTATCAAACATTATCAGGCAATTCAAACTTATTAACAATTGGTATTTATCTGCTTTGGAAAATATAAAAGATGAAGATGGCAGTAAAGTGATTCCCGGTCACACCAATAGCATGGAATGGATTGCCGGGCATTTAGTCACGGGCCGTTATCGAAATCTCGTTCGCCTGGGATTGCAGATAGATCCCTATACCCATTTGGAAAAATTTATTAATCAGACCTTACCACCGCCAAATGCTATCGCCTTTGACAGCAGTATAAAATACCCACTTTTATCAGCGTCGAGGGAGCAATGGATAAACTATTCGACCGTGTTACTCGACCGGTTAAATGATTTAGACGAAAAAACATTGACGGCTGAAATTCCTTTTGCCGTTCCGATAGGGGGAAATACTATCGAAGACTCCGAGCTGTTCGCCATCATGCATGAAACATATCATATCGGCCAGATGAGCCTGATAAGAAAATCGCTTGGCTATAATGCGATGCAGCTTTTCCGCAGAGGATAATTAATCCTCTTTCTGTCGATATAAAACCAATATCTATCGATTAAAAAAGAGAACTTAATAATAGTATTGAATCAACAACGTTTTGAAATATTACCTGGAAGGATTCATTTAATTGTTGCCATTAACGGGTAAATTTTGCCTCAAAAATTACACGGTTAAGCAGACAATTGATTCTTCTCAAAAAATCGAATTATCCCCACAAATGGGGAAAAACGAATTAGTGCAATTATGTCTTCCATTACCCAGGTTACTATGTTTGCATTTGGCATAAATAATCTTGTGACAATCAGTGTAAACGATTAACCTGCTCGTTCAAATTTGCAATGCTGTAACAAAGAAGCGTATTTTGAATCGACGGTGTTTTTGCGTAGGAGGCTTTAGTCATTTTTTGATTACAAAACCCTGTAGTTTATACAATATTGGAACCTTTTTTGAGTTAGTAAACCGATACCAAATCGATCTTCTAAAAAATCTTGTTCGAACCATGATCCGTATTCTGTGTCTTGCCGACAATACTGCACTTCACGTTAAAAATCTACGAAAATGAAAACTATTAAACAACTGCTATTCCTCTTAGGAATAGGACTGACATTGATTGCCTGTAAAAAAGAATCTTCGTCACCATTTAGTGAAACCGCTTATTCGAATCTGAGCGCCTACGACCATAATGGTAAACCAACTTCGGGACTTATGCACGATGTAATTTCCGACTCGCTATTGGCATTTATCGACAGCCTGTTGCCCGAATCACAAAACCTGACGGTCACTCATCCCGAGCTTTTCTCCAGCTCAGCAATAGCGGATGTAGCTGTTTCACAAACCTCCGACGTCTATGTAACGTTTGTTAAACAAGGTGGGATCTGGAACAATGCGCTTGCTTATTATACTTACCCCACTACACAACCGCCGGCCAGCGCTAAGGATATAAAAAATATCGTTTACTTTTTTCCAAACGTCGGCCATCTCAGTACATTGACTCCGGGCGATAAAGTAAAAATCGGAACTTTTACTGCCGGAACTTCAATTGGTTTTGTACTGATGCCAAATGCATGGGACAGCACAAATGCTACGCTTAACAATGATGTTACACATTTCTGCACCAATGATGTTTTAAATCCTGAATCAGATGTTACAAAAAGAAAGCATGCTGTAATCATCAACTATACACCTGAAAATAAAGTGCTCGTAGGTTTTGAGGATTGGAACAGGATGGAAGCTCAGTGCGACAACGATTTCAACGATGTGCTATTTTATTGCACCATCTTACATTCTTAATTATTTTATTGAAACAAGAATACAGGGGCCCTTTCAACAGGGCTCTTTTTTTTGCCGGTACTAGTCGGCGATGATCGTTGCTATGCCACCGTAACTGTAGCCACTATTTACATTCTGATTTGAAAAATGTGCTGTGCTAAAAAGAATGATGCTTTATAGTTGCTTAGAGCCTGGTGCCGGATTGGTTCATTGTATTCGTTTCACCCTTTTTCATGAATTCAGGTGCGCTGTTTGCAATGCGGCTCGAGAAATTGAATGTAATTGTCGTTTCCCTGTTTTCATAATTGCTCACGTCGAGAGAGCCGTTTAATTCTTTTGATAAAATCTGAAGATGCTGAAAGCCGTGGAGGATTCGATAACTATCAGCCTTGCTGCTGCATTGTACGCTGACTGCGGCCCGTTCATTATAGCAGGCGGCCGTAACAAGGATGGGAGTATCATGACTGCAACGGGCCACGATATAAAAAAGACTTCCCAATAGCGTACCCAATGATTCTGCATGGGTATTCACATACAGGCCATGACCCGCTGCGTTTATAAAATAACATTTCTGTTTAGTGGCTACAGGATTATAAAAGACAAGCAGGCGGTTGATCAGTTGCTGTAAATTGATGGTAGTGGAGGCAGGGTGGCATCTCATTCAACAAAGTAACAATTCCCTTTTTCTTACAGCAATAGAAAACAATACATTTCGGGTGTAGATTTTCCGTTACAGAAAAACACTCAGTCCATCGTAAAAGTCAGTAAGTGAAAATAAGTACAGTATTGATATTAAACTTCCTTTGTCACTTATTTTAACCACAATAAAATGATCGATATGAAAAACGTGATTACCACCTGATAGTCAGCATCACACGGTTCGTCGCATTTCAAGTATATGAGGTTTAAATCCTGCTTTTTCGTATGCTCTTTTTGCAGTACCGTTCTCTGCATAAACTTCCAATCGTATTTCTGAAACATTCTGTGAACGCGACCAGCTCATTAATTCGTCAAGTATCATTTTATTCAATCCCTTACCGCGAAAAGCCGGTAGTACAAACATAAACCCAAGATGACTGTATCGCTCGTGTTTCAGGTAATCCTGTGCGTTCCTTATTTGTGCAAAACCTGAAGCAAGAATTTGTCCATTATCATCTGCAACCAGCAGAATGGAATCTTCTGCATTTATAAATTTGCTGAGATCATAATAATGGATTACACCTGCCTTTAACGTGCTGTCAAAAGGCCGTTCGGTTTCAACAATACCTTGTTCAAATTGCCCGAGCTGTTTGAGATCTTTTACAGTTGCTTTTCTGATAGTCACCATTTCTGATAATTCAATAGATTTTTTATTATAAAAACGTGCATCGAAGGTAATCTATAGATGCAATCGTAGTAAGCTGGCAGGCGTCTTTTTATAACTATGCAGTTGCGGTCTATAATATATTAATTTGCTTAGTGCTTCTTCTATAAATTTGCACATCGTCACAAACTATTCAACAAGTCAGCATTAACAAACTATTTTTTAACAATGAAAACAAAACATGTCCTTTTGTTTCTGCTTATAATGTGCTCCGGTTGTTTTTCTTTTTCACAATCAAAAGAACTGTATGAAATTGTAAGAAGATTAGATAGCACGTTCTTTCGTGCATATAACACGTGCGATCTCGAAACGCAGGCGAGGTTTTACTCAGATAGTATTGAATTTTTTCACGACCAGGGTGGGTTTATAAACTCCAAACAAGCAATACTCGATGGTACCAGGAAAAATATTTGCGGTAAAGTAACAAGGGAGCTTGTTGAAAACAGCCTGGAAGTTTATCCAATAAAGAATTATGGAGCAATTGAAATGGGGCAGCACAAATTTCATAATAGCGCCGAAAAAGATGCAGTGCCGCATGCAAGCAAATTCATCATTATCTGGCAAAATAAAAACGATAAGTGGATAATTGAGAAAGTCGTCAGTTTGCATTGAGACGAATAGAATTATTTTACCTGTATCCACTTTTTACCATTCCATTCCCACAAATCGCCGAAGAAATTTTTCCGGTCGCTGCCCCCAAATAATAGTGTACGGTGCAAAGCTTTGTCAAATATCATAGAGTGGCCCACTCTTGCCGACGGCCCCTGCAAAAAAGCAGCGTACCATTTTCTACCATCGAATATCCACGTTTTACCACGGTTATCAGTGCTATCATCGCCATCAAACAGTACAATACCATTTTTATTAAAAGAAGCCAATGCCTGCAGACTGGCTGACGAAGTCATCACAGTATAGGGAATTCTGTTCCACCCATGACCCGACCACTCCCACATTTCGTTCAGCGTGTGTTTCGGATCTGTGGTAAGTGGGGCAGAGGCCAGCGTGATCATAATTACTTTTTGCCTTTGCTCATCGTAAAACATACCATGCGGCAGACAATTGGTGGGACCGGCTTTGTCCTTTTGCGTCCATTGCTTGCCGTTATAAACCCAGGTATCGGAAAGCAAACCTGAATTACCCACCCCGCCAAACAAAACGATAGTCTGGTTTACCCGGTCATATGCCGCCATCGGGTGATTCCTGGGTGAAGGACCGGGGATATGTACTTGTTTCCATTGATGCCCGTCCCATTCCCATGTTTCATCCATTAACGGCAGGTCGCCCGAACCGCCGAAGAGTACTGCACATCGCCGGCCTGCATCGTAAGTAAATGCCGCTTTGAACCTTGCAGGCAATCCTTGGTCACCAAGCTTTATCCATTTTTTATTCTTTAATGCCCACAGGTCACTGAAGACAGTATCTTTTGCAGCTCCCCCATATAACAATACCTGTTTATTTTCTTCATCATAGGCGACTTGGCTGATCCACCTTGCTTCCGGCTGCTGTGCAATTGCCGGAAGTGATACCAGTAATAACAATAAGAATCGCATATTTATGTTCTGATTTAATTGATCAAAAAATATGCAGGATTGAACACGTTGCCTACTGAACCGATAAATCCGGAACTACAGGAAGATAATTATGCGCTTTTTAAACTTTTCGATTGATTTTAATAATCATTCCGGGCATTCCACATCGGGGCAAATGCGACTTGTCGGAATGCATTAGCCGCATTTTCAGCAAACGCCTGGAAAAGTACAAGTGTAGTTTATCATGCCGTAACACTATCCAATTCTTTATTCCGTTCCTTTTTCTCAATAAACACAGTTGATGCCTCCCACGCGAGCCCGAGCATAACAACCGTATTTGCAGTTTTCAATAAGTGAAAGGAATATAAAGGCGCTGCAACAAAAACAAGTGCACCTGTCATCAAAATTGCTGCAGCAACGCGTGAATGCGAAGAAGACTTCCATACGTTGATACCCAGCCAGGTTAATCCTGTGCATTGCAGCAATAAACTCAGTGCCCAGAATATGGCAAAACGTGGAAAAGGAGGTATGTCTGAATAAATGAGTTCGCGGGTGCCCGAATTATGCGTTACCAATACGGGCAAAACAAAGTAAAGTGCCAACGTTCCAAGATGAAAAGCGATTATTCCCACAAAACTTAACCCGGATGCTATGAATGCACTCTTGCCGCTCCGCTTTATATACTTATAGAAAATTCCCGGCAATCCGCAAAGAAGAAACAATGAACCTGCGGCTACAAGCACACTTGAAACAAAGCCTTGCGTGCTGGCAAAATTATCGATCAGTTCTTTTTCAATATCTGTGCGAAGCCAATAACCAGTACATAATAAAGAAGCACCGATGATGGTGCACGCTGCACTCCATTGCAGAAAAGTTTTCTGTTCCATGATGAATAAGATTGTTTTTATAAAAGCAAAGAAAGCCCGCAAGACAATATATGCAAATGCAAGAAAGGATCAACTGAGAGAGTGACAGGTTGTATTGACAAAATCAATGTTCAAAACGACCAAGTGATTAAATCGGACATTAATCCGTACCTCTTTAAATTAATTACAACCCGGACATTATAGACGTTTAATAGAATTTTTATAAAGCGTCGCGCCGACTCTAATCCAGCTTCATATAATCATACTTTGCCGACTTGCCATTTTTTAGATCAATGCATTAGTACCGGGTATGCAGTAGTTTGTTTTACAAATGTATTTCATGTATACCTTACCACGCCGGCGAGTAAAGCCGTTAATTGGCAACTAGTCCGGCTTAGAAATGGCGATCAGATACATTTGTAACTTTCGTAACTTTAAAAGTACAATCTAACTGTTATGCCAGAAACCAGCGCGACAATACTGATCCCGGATATCAGTGGCTTTACTGAATTCATGACAACTACCGAGCTTGAGCATAGCTCTCATGCTATTAACTTTCTTATTGATGCTATTGTAAAAGCTGTTGAAGAAGAATATGAAGTGTCGGAAATAGAGGGCGATGCTGTGCTCCTGATAAAAAAAGGACCCGCGCCTTCAAAAAAAGAAATTGTAGATACCTGCCTGCGAATATTCAATTCGTTCCATTTTCAACGTAAATGGATGCAGCAACATACCATTTGTCCTTGCGGTGCCTGCCAGGCTATCATTAATCTTACATTAAAGTTTGTCGCGCATCATGGCCCTGTGGCCGAAATAAAAGTCGGACGGTTTGTAAAACAATCAGGCACTGAAATGATCGTCGCACATCGGTTGCTTAAGAACAGCATCAACAATAATGAATATTTATTGATGACCGAAAAACTTTCACAACAGGCTGCTGATGCCGACGTGCCCGTCGAAATCGAATGGTCCAGTTCATCGGAAGAATATGCCTCTATCGGTAAAGTAGACTACCGGTTTGCACTTCTGAATGAAGTCAGGAAAAGAGTGCCGGAACCTCCGGAACCGCAAAGGACTTACCGAACAGATAACACTTCTTATTTTGAATTACCCATCGACATGAATTATTTCGATGCATATATGACACTGACGGATTTTCCTGGCAGGGTCGAATGGGTACCCGGGCTGCTTAAAGTAGAGCAGGAATTTCCTATGGGATTTATCGGAAGCGTACATCGCTGTACATTCCAAAATTATCACGCGGTTATTTCACCTGTACGAATGACGCCGTCTGCGGAAGGAGTGATGTATGCCGAACGTTGCGAAATAGAAGAGTACAACCTGACAGTTGTGTATGAATATGTATTTAAAAAAATAAATCAAAACGCCTTTAGTTTTGGATGCCGTTTTCTAAATGGAGGCGAGTATCCAATCGCTGAAGAAATGAATGCTTCTCTTTTTGATGATATGAAACAATTGGCTGAACGATTCAAAGAAATTTGTGAGAAAAAGGAAAATATAAAACCTGTCAATAATTAAAGACAACGTTTTAGCGCGAACATCATTTATCGGTTTTTCCCTGTATCAATTCAATTAAAAATCTTTCTACATTGCATCGGGATTTATACCGCCGGCCTTAATCATCACGGAACTCTGTATGTCACCAACGGTTTGGTTATTTGTCTGTTTTATCATAAGCAACCTGATATGAGTACCGAAAGCAACACTTCTGAATCTTTAAAAAAAATTTATTCCCCGATTTTCGAATTGCCGTTGATTAATGAAATAGAAGAAAAATCGATGCTTTTTACGGCCAGTGCCGGTCAGCAACTCATCAGTATGGGACAAACGATCAAGATGGTACCCATGGTTGTAAGTGGTACGCTCAAGGTAAGTCGTATTAATGATGAAGGGCAGGAGTTGTTACTTTATTATGTGCGATCGGGTGAAGGCTGTGCCATGACTTTTTCCTGCGGTATGATGTCGCAGCCAAGCCTGGTTAAAGGTGCAGCGGAAGAAGACCTGACGATGATTTTGGTTCCGGTTACCGCGATGGATGAATGGATGGCAAAATATCCTTCGTGGAAAAAATTTGTCTTATCAACCATTGTAAACGAATTTATAGATGTGATCAAAAGCGTGGATGAAGTCACGTTCAAAAAAATGGACGAACGTCTTGTAAATTATCTCAAGGAAAAATCAAGAATAAGTGGTTCTTCATTAATCAATCTTACGCATCAGCAGATAGGCGAGGAGCTGGGCACCAACCGCGTAGTTATATCACGCCTGCTGAAAAAACTGGAAAGCGAAAAACGGTTGCTTCTTTATCGTAATCAAATCAAACTGTTGAAGGATTTGTAACTTTTGTTACAGAGTAATGTAACATTGTTACCCTTTTTTACTCTCTTCCTTTCGCATATTTGTGTGGTAAAAACAATTTCGTTGAAACATCCCGATAGATTATCAGGATGAAGTAGGCACTCACTTATCAACATTATTACTATGCAAAAGTATATCATCGAAAGAGAGATTCCCGGTGCGGGAAAATTTTCAGCTGAGCACCTGAAAGAAATTTCGCAGGCCTCCTGCGGAGTATTGTCAAATATGGGCACAGGTATTCAATGGGTACACAGTTATGTGGCCGGCGACAAGATTTATTGTATATACAATGCGCAGAATGAAGATTTAATCAGGGAACATGCTACAAAAGGACATTTCCCGGTAAATGCAGTGACCGTGGTGTCGGCGATGATTGATCCGGTAACGGGAGGATAAATGATCGGCTCTTTTATTTCGTGTGCATGAATGCATGCACACGATTTTATTTTTTCTTATTTATTTTTCTCCGGCGCGGATTGTGCCATCTCGCGTAATGAGAGCCATCCTGTCGGGCTGTTCTTATCTTTTACATAGACCACCATCGAGCGTCCTCTTGATATTACCGGTTCACCTCCATTTTTAGGAGTTGTCTTGATTGAAAAAATACAGGTTTGGATCGCCGTTTCCCCATTGAAGACAGTACTCTCAACAATGTTTTCTACAAACTCAACGGTTGAATTTTTAAACCATTCCTCAGCTCCTTTTTGCACGGCATCGCGTCCTTTAACAACATTGTTGCCGCCGAAATATTTTACGACGTCCGGATGATGCAGCCTCGCCACCATTGCCGCATCTCCCTTGGCGAATGCCTCACCGAGTGCTGCAATCTCTTTATTGAGCGATTTCATTTCTTCTTCGGTACCGTTTGAAGTTTGGGCATTCAAATCAGCGGTTAAAAAGGCAACAGAGAGCAGTAATAATATCAATTTCATAATTGCGTGTTTATAGTTCAGGGGTTAAATCTATAAGTTCCGCGGTTATTAGCAGCGACTGATTGATCAGTGACTGAAAAATATTGCCAAATGGCGTCAACACGTATATGAAACGTATCGGGATTACGAAGGATTGGCAAAAATAAATTTAATCAGGTATCCTTATTTTGATTGCCTGTTTAGGAACATTGTTATTTAAAAAACCTTAACCTTGCATTTCCAAATCATCACGCAAATGAGATTCAATCATTTAATTGCAGCTTGTTTAATAAGTATTGTCCTCTCCATTTCAGTGAATGCCCAACAACCCTGTACAATTAAAATAAATGCAGGGAAGTCTATTGCCAAAATTCAACCCACTATGTGGGGGATTTTTTTCGAAGACATTAATATGGGTGCAGACGGCGGAATTTATGCAGAGTTGGTCATGAATCGTTCATTTGAGTTCAGTAATCCATTAACCGGATGGACAGTACAGCCCAAAGAGCGCACATCACCGTTTCAAAAACAATTTGCTGAGGGAACAGTACGGGTATTAAACAGGCAGGAAGCCAATAAAGCAAACCCGCGATTTGTACGGATAACTGCCGATCACGCAACGAAGGGCAGCCTGGGTTTAACCAACGAAGGTTTTCACGGTATGGGTATAAAAAAAGATCTGCAATACAATTTCTCGCTGCTATACCGGCAGGCAGCACCGGGAATAAAAATGTATGTTGAATTAGTTGACTCAACCGGAAAGAGTATCGGTAATACTTTAGCGACACCTGCAGAGACGGGAACAGTTTGGCATAAACAATCTGTAAACTTTATTGCGTCCGCCACTGAATCTAAAGCTAAACTGAACATATGGTTTGAAGGAAGTGGCACAATAGACCTGGATTTTATTTCTTTATTTCCTGCAGATACCTGGAAAACAAGACCCGGCGGCATGAGGTCCGATCTTGTGCAACTACTCGCCGATTTAAAACCCGGCTTTATCCGTTTTCCCGGCGGCTGTATTGTGGAAGGTCGTGATCTTTCAAACCGTTACCAATGGAAGAATACGATTGGCCCGCTTGATCAAAGGCAGTTGATCATCAACCGCTGGAACACAGAATTTGCTCACCGCCCGGCACCTGATTATTTTCAAACCTTTGGTTTGGGTTTTTATGAATATTTCCAGTTGGCAGAAGATATAGGAGCCGAGCCTTTACCAATATTAAACTGCGGAATGGCCTGCCAATTTAATACCAGTGAGATGGTGCCCATGGAACAACTGGATCCATATGTGCAGGATGCGCTGGACCTGGTTGAGTTTGCTAACGGAGATGCAAACACGAAATGGGGTGCGGTCCGTACAAAACTCGGACACCCGGCAAGTTTTCATTTAAAGATGATAGGTGTGGGCAATGAAAACTGGGGACCTCAATATGTGGAGCGATTAAAAATATTTCAACAGGCACTTAAAGCGAAATATCCTGACATAAAAATTATTGCGAGCAATGGTGCTGAATTTGAAGGCGAACGTTTCGCTTACCTGCATGACGAATTCAAAAAGACAAAACCCGATTTTGTCGACGAACATTATTATAATACTCCCGAATGGTTCTTAAATAATGCGTCCCGGTATGACAGTTACGACCGCAACGGTTCTAAGATATTTGCTGGTGAATATGCCGCGCAAAGCGATAGAGTGGTCAGTGTTAAAAATAAAAACAACCTTCGCACAGCCATTTCTGAAGCCGCTTTTTTAACAGGCCTGGAACGCAATGCAGACCTCGTTCATATGGCTTCTTATGCACCCCTTTTTGCAAGGGTGGATGGCTGGCAATGGACACCCGACCTGATCTGGTTTGACAATTTGCATAGCTATGGCACACCTAATTATTATGTACAAAAACTTTTTTCAACAAACAGGGGCACAAATGTTGTAACGGCATTAAGCAATGGAAAACCATTGGCGGGACAAGATAGTTTGTATATTTCTGCCGTGACTGATAGTAACACACATGAATTGATTGTAAAAATGGTGAATAGTTCATTTCAGCAAAAACAAATTTGTTTTGATATAGAAGGTGTAAAGAAATTATCAAATTCGGCTTCCGTTACTGTACTCACCGGGCAATCGCCGGAAGAAGAAAACAGTATTAATTCACCGCTTTCGGTAATGCCGGTAACAGAATCGATTGCTGTGAAAGGAAAGAAAGTTAATCTTACATTAAAAGCAAATTCGCTGACAGTGGTCCACCTTCTTCTGAAATAAAGGATTAGAATTATGAGCTGATTATAAACGTTAGATAAAAATCCTTCAAATAATTTGAAATTATTTAGAAAAATCCGTTTTGTTTTATATCTTGTACACGTTTCCTTCCTTGAAGATTTTTTTACCCT
>Ga0207645_10002343_pt1 | contig 14951 bp, 9 predicted proteins | sample KBSM53metaG_FD_184331 | JGI IMG/M metagenome (GOLD analysis project Ga0207645, IMG submission 184331) | Miscanthus rhizosphere microbial communities from Kellogg Biological Station, Michigan, USA - KBS M5-3 metaG (SPAdes) (version 2) | ecosystem: Host-associated > Plants > Roots > Rhizosphere >...
AAGTGCGTCGTCAATGTCCTGGCCGAGGGCTTGCCCGACAAGGGCGATGCGCTGGCGGCGCTGCTGCGGCGCTCGAACGCCGGCGCGGCGGTGTTCGTCGGCGACGATGTCAACGACGAGGCGGTGTTCATGCGCGCCGAGCCGCCGTCGCTGACGATCCGCATCGGCGCCGACGATCCGCTGTCGCAAGCGATGTACTTCCTCGACAGCGACGCGCAGCTCGCGCTCGTGCTGCAGCGCATGCTGGCGCTGCGCGCGCTGCCCTGAGCTTCAGCGACGGGCAACGCCGCCATCACTCGGCGCTCTGCAACAGGACCCGCGCCTCGATGCGCTGGCGTTGCCTGAGGCGCCCCGCGTCCGACAGCATCCGCCCGGCCCAGCGATAGACGTTGAACTCGCGCACCGTCATGCGCAGGCTCGCCATGCGCTCGCGCTGCTCGCCCGGCGCCATGGTCAGCGCTTGCTGCACGGCGTCGGCGCACTCCTCCACGTGGTACGGGTTGACGATCAGAGCCTCGGTGAGCTCGCGCGCCGCGCCGGCGAAGCGGCTCAGGATCAGCACGCCCTGCTCGTCGTTGCGCGCGGCGACGAATTCCTTGGAGACCAGGTTCATGCCGTCGTGCAGGCTGGTCACCAGGCAGACATCGGCGGCGCGGTACAGCTCGTTGAGCGCCTCGTGGTCATGGTGCTGCGCGAGCAGGATCACCGGTCGATAGCCGGCCTTGCCGAAGCGCTGGTCGATCCGTTCGCACAGGCGCTCGATGCGCTCCTGGAACGAGCGATATTCCTCGAGCGAGCTGCGCGTCGGCGCGGCGACCTGCACCAGGCTGAGCTTGCCGATCCACTCCGGGTGCTTTTCCAGGAGGCGCTCGAGCGCGTGCAGCCGCTCGAGGATGCCCTTGGTGTAGTCGAAGCGGTCGACGCCGACGGCGAGTCGCTGGTCGGGCGCGAGCGCCAGCCGCGCAAAGACAGCGGCCCGGCACTCTTCGACCGGGCGCCAGCCTGCCTCGGTCAGCGCCGACGGCCAGGCGATCGAGATCGGGTAGCTCTCGACGAAGGTTTCGGTGGACTGGAAGGAGATCGTCGAGTGCTCGTGCTCGATCCGCGCTTCGAGATAGCGGTCGGCGGTCTCGAGGAAGTTCTTGCAGTGAAAGCGGGTGTGAAAGCCGAGGATGGTGCTGCCGAGCATGCCCTCGAGAATCTCGCGCCGCCACGGGCAGATTCCGAACGATTCCGGATTCGGCCAGGGAATGTGCCAGAACGTCAGGATCGTTGCCGCCGGCAGCTTGGCGCGGATCATCGCCGGCACCAGCGCGAAGTGGTAGTCCTGGACGAGGACGATCGGGTCCTCGCTACGCGCTTCCGCCACCACCGCATCGGCGAAGCGCTGGTTGATCAGCCGATAGGCTTGCCAATCGCTTTCGCGAAAGACCGGCCGCACGTGCGCGACGTGGCACAGCGGCCACATGCCCTCGTTGGCGAATCCGTAGTAGTAGCCCTGCTCTTCCTCGGCGGTCAGCCAGATCCGCCGCAGTGCGTACTCGTCCTGGCCGGGCGGCACGCGCAGGCGGTCCTTGGCGGCGACCGTGCTGCGGTCGGCGGTGCCGCTGCCGTGCGCGATCCAGGTGCCTGAGCACGCCCGCATCACCGGCTCGATCGCCGTCACCAGCCCGCTCGCCGGACGGCGGACGACGACGCTGCCGTCGGCGGCGAGGTCGTGGATGTAGGGTTCCCGGTTCGAGACGACGATGACCTCGTCGCCGCGCAACTGGGTGCGCAGCAGCGAGCGCAGGCGCTCGGCGTTCCACGGCGCTTCCGGCCCGAGCGAGCGCCGGTACGCGTCCTCGAGGTCGCGCAGGCGCGCCCGCAGGTCGATCGCGAGCGGCGCCAGCTCGCCCGACGAGGCCATCGGCCGGATCAGGCCCTCGCCGCGCAGGAGTGCGCGCGCCCCGGAGACCCAGCCGCGCCAGCTCAGCTGGGCGACGATGACCGTGATCAGGGCGATCACCGCCCCCAGCCCCGCGATCAACAGGACCAGATAGCGCCGGGTGTCCTGGCTGCGCTTCTCGATGAAGCTGAAATCGTGCAGGAGCACGAGCTCGGCGACCGGGCCGGCGTCGCCGACGACCTCGTGCGCGCCGACTTGCACCGGGCCACCGGGAATCTGGATCACCGGAGCCCGCCCATCTGCCACCTCCTGCGCCGCCTTGCAGTCGAGCGTCCTGGGATAGTTGTCGGTGCGCAGCAGCAGCTTGCCGTCGCGCGAGCACAGGCCGATCGCGACCAGGCGTTCGTCGCGCACCGCCCGGTCGAAAAGCGCCTTCAGGCGCAGGCCCTCGGGATCCTTGACGGCGTCCGATATCGAGTCGGAGAGCGCGTTGGTGAGCAGCTCGCCGCGGGTGACCAGGTCACGGGAGAACCAGCGCAGCGTGAGGCGGTCGACCAGGGGCAACGCCAGGTACGCCGCGACACCGAGCGTCAGCAGCAGGGGAACCAGGAATCGCAGCTGGAGGCGGAAGGTGTTCATTCACCAGCAGCGAGAGCTCGCGCAGTGCCCGCCGAAGTGATCGAGCCATCCTACCGTTGTTCAACGGGCAAGCTGCACGAACGCCCGCGCTCGCGTCAGGGAGTCGCGCGCTCGCTGCGCAGGGCGCGCCGGCAGCACCACGCGGCGGCCAGCGCCACGCCGCTCGCCGCCCAGAAGACCGAGGTCAAGCCGAGGGTCTCGCTCATCGCGCCGCCGGCCACCCCGCCGATCACCCCCGACGCCCCATAGCCAAGCACCGTGTAGAGCGCCTGGCCGCGGCCGCGCAGGCGCCCCGGGAAGTGGCGCGTGATGACGGCGATGCACGCCGAGTGCTGGGCCGCGAAGCTGAGCGCATGCAAGCACTGGGCGAGGACGAGCACGGCGACCCAGGCCCCGAACGCGGCGATGAGCGCGAAGCGAAGCGCCGAAGCGAGCGCGGCGACGACAAGCCAGCCGTGCATCGTCAGCCGATGTTGCCAGCGCCCCTGGAAGTAGAACCAGATCACCTCGACGACGACGCCGATGCCCCAAAGCAGGCCGATCTCGCCGTTGCCGTAGCCGAGCGAAGCGAGGTAGAGCGAATAGAAGGCGTAGAGGCTCGTATGGGCGAGCACCGTCAGGAAAACGCCGGCGAAGAACCAGGCGACGACGGGCTGGCGCAGGACCGACAGCGCGCTCGTCACGTCCGATGGCGCCTGCGCCGGCTCGGTCGACGCAGGCAGCCGCCAGCAGGCGCCGAGCAGAAGCACGAGCAGGCCGCAGACAAGGACCGGAAAGCCGCCCAGGCCCGACGCCTGCAGGACGAAGCCGCTCGCCGCGACGGCGCCGAAGAAGCCGACCGATCCCCAGACGCGAACCCGGCCGTAACGCGCGACGTCGAGGCTGCCGCCGCTGCTGACGCGGTGCGCGAGCGCCGCCTCGTTGATCGGAATCACCCCCGCGGTGCAGACGTAGAGGACGACCGTCACGGCAGCGACCCAGGCGTAGTCGACCGGCACGAAGTAGCCCAGCGAGGCGAGCAGCGAGCCCCCGGAAGCGATCCGCAGCAGCCGCTCGCGCCGTCCGGTGTGGTCGGAGATCCAGCCCCACGCGTACGGGCTGAAGAGGCGCGTCGCGCTTTGCAGCGAGGTGAGGACGCCGATCGCGAAGGTCGTGTATCCCAGGCTCTTGAACCAGAGCGGTCCGTAGGTCGCGACCAGACCGGCGTAGGCGAAGTACGCGAACGAGACGGCCGCGAACGGAGCGACCCTCGGCCGCGCTGCCGGGACGGCGGCGCTCAAGGCGCCTGGGCGGGGATCGGCCGGACCGCGAGTCGAACGTCGCCGCACTGCGCCCGATGGCGCAGAACGTGATCCATCAGCACCAGCGCCAGCATCGCCTCGGCGATCGGCACGGCACGGATGCCGACGCAGGGATCGTGGCGGCCGAGCGTCTCGACGACGCTCGGCTTGCCCTCGAGGTCGATCGAGCGGCGCGGGCTGCGGATCGAGCTGGTCGGCTTGATCGCGAGCGAGACGGTGATGTCCTGGCCGGTCGAGATGCCGCCGAGGACGCCGCCGGCGTTGTTGGTGAGAAAGCCCGCCGGGGTCAGCTCGTCGCCATGCGTCGTGCCGCGCTGCTCGACCGCCTTGAAGCCGGCGCCGATCTCGACGCCCTTGACCGCATTGATTCCCATCATCGCGTGGGCGATGTCGGCGTCGAGCTTGTCGTAGAGCGGTTCGCCCAGGCCGACCGGAACGCCGCGGGCGACGACGTCGACGCGCGCGCCGCAGCTGTCGCCATCCTTGCGAAGCGCGTCCATATACGCCTCGAGGCGGGCGATGTCGCTCGCGTTGGCGGCGAAGAACGGGTTGTTCGGCACGTGCTCCATGCCCTCGAACGGGATCGCGATCGTGCCGATCTGCGTCATGTGGCCGGCGAATGTCGTGCCGCAGTGCTCGCGCAGCCACTTGCGCGCGATCGCCGCGGCGCCGACCGCGGGCGCGGTCAGCCGCGCCGAGGCGCGCCCGCCGCCGCGCGGATCGCGCAGCCCGTACTTGTGGTGGTACGTGTAGTCGGCGTGGCCGGGCCGGAACGTGTCGAGCAGGTTCGCGTAGTCCTTGCTGCGCTGGTCCGTGTTCCTGATCAGGAGCGCGATCGGCGTCCCCGTCGTCCTGCCTTCGAAGACGCCCGAGACGATCTCGACCTTGTCGTCTTCCTTCCGCTGCGTCACGTGGCGCGAGGTGCCCGGTCGACGCCGGTCGAGCTCGGGCTGGATGTCGGCCTCCGACAGCGCCATGCCAGGCGGGCAGCCGTCGACGACGCAGCCGATCGCCGGGCCGTGGCTCTCGCCGAAGGTCGTGACGCGGAACAGCGTGCCGAGCGTGCTCCCTGACATCAGTTGTGATTGGACGAGGGCAGCTCGTCGCGGCTCTCGACCGGCCAGTCGCGGATGTAGGCCTTGAGCATGCGGTTCTCGAAGTCCTGGCTGTCGACGACCGCCTTGGCGACGTCGTAGAACGAGACGACGCCCATCAGCGTCTTCTCGCTCAGCACCGGCATGTAGCGGGCATGGCGGCCGAGCATCATCCGGCGAACCTCGTCGAGCTCGGTGGCGGGGGTGCAGGTCAGCGGCGCGTCGTCCATGACGCCGCGAACGATGGTCGCGCCGAGCGCGCCGCCGTTGTTGACGACCGCCTGGATCACCTCGCGGAAGGTGAGCATGCCGACCAGCTCGCCGCCTTCCATGACGACGAGCGAGCCGATGTCGTGCTGGGACATGACATTGAGCGCCGACGAGAGCGGCTCGTCGGGCGCGACGGTGAAGAGCGTGCCGCCTTTCACGCGCAAGATGTCGCTGACTTTCATGATCGTCTCCGGTGAGCTGTCGGTGGACGAGACGCTCCTGCGCCGGGGCCGCCCGAGGGGCGTGTGCGGATCAATATAGCCCACAATCGTCCGCCACAGACGAAGGTTGTCCACATGCCCGGCTACGCGAATCCCGGCTTCGACACGCTGGCGCTGCACGCCGGCGCCGCCCCCGACCCGGCAACGGGCGCCCGCGCGGTCCCGATCCACCTGACGACCTCGTTCGTGTTCGAGTCGAGCGAGCACGCCGCCTCGCTCTTCAACATGGAGCGCTCGGGCCACGTCTACAGCCGGCTTTCGAACCCGACCAACGCCGTCCTCGAGGAGCGCGTCGCCGCGCTGGAGGGCGGCAGCGGCGCGATCGCGACCGCGAGCGGCCAGGCGGCGCTGCACCTGGCGATCGCGACGATCGCCGGCGCCGGCTCGCACATCGTCGCCTCGAGCGCCCTCTACGGCGGCTCGCACAACCTGCTCCACTTCACGCTGTCGCGATTCGGCATCACCACCACCTTCGTCGCGCCGGGCGACATCGACGGCTGGCGCGCGGCGATCCGGCCGGAGACCCGGCTGCTGTTCGGCGAGACGCTCGGCAACCCGGGCCTCGACGTCCTCGACATCCCGACCGTCGCCGCGCTCGCCCACGAGCATCACCTGCCGCTCCTCGTCGACTCGACCTTCACGACGCCCTGGCTGATGCGGCCGTTCGAGCACGGCGCCGACCTGCTCTATCACTCGGCGACGAAGTTCCTCTCCGGCCACGGCACGGTCATCGGCGGCGTCCTCGTCGACAGCGGCAACTTCGACTGGGACGCCGCCACCGCGGCGACCGGCCGCTTTCGCGAGCTGACCGAGGCATACGAAGGCTTCCACGGCATGGTCTTCAGCGAGGAGAGCACGGTCGGCGCGTTCCTGCTGCGGGCGCGCCGCGAGGGCCTGCGCGACTTCGGCGCGAGCATGAGCCCGCACACCGCGTGGCTGGTCCTGCAAGGCATCGAGACGCTGCCGCTCAGGATGGCGCGCCACGTCGAGAACACGAGAAAGGTGGTCGCCTTCCTCGCCGGCCACGAGCTGATCGCCCAGGTCGGCTACCCCGAGCTCGAGACGCACCCCGACCACGCGCTCGCGAAGCGACTCCTGCCGCGCGGCTGCGGCTCGGTGTTCAGCTTCGACCTGCGCGGCTCGCGCGAGCAAGGCCGCACCTTCATCGAATCGCTGCGGCTGTTCTCGCACCTCGCCAACGTCGGCGACTGTCGCTCGCTCGTCATCCATCCCGCCTCGACGACGCACTTCCGCATGGACGACGCTGCGCTCGCGCGCGCCGGCATCGGCCCGGGGACGATCCGCCTCTCGATCGGCCTCGAGGATGCCGACGACCTGGTCGACGACCTGAAGCGGGCGCTGAAGGCGGCCGCGCGCGCCGGCTCGGCGCCGCGATGAAGCTCGACGTCGCCCTGCCCGAGGGCCCGCGCGAGGCCTACGCGTACACCGGCGGCAAGCCTTTCGACGCGAGCCGGCCGGTGGTCGTGTTCGTCCATGGCGCGCTCCACGACCACGGCGTCTGGACGCTCGCCGCGCGCTGGTTCGCGAACCACGGCTGGTCGGCGCTCGCGCCCGACCTGCCCGGCCACGCGCGCAGCGCCGGTGCGCCGCTGGAGAGCGTCGAGGCGATCGCCGACTGGCTGCTGGCGTTCATCGACGCCGCCGGCGCCGGCCGGGTCGCCCTGGTCGGCCACAGCATGGGATCGCTGATCGCGCTCGAAGCGGCCGCGCGCGCGGCCGAGCGGATCTCGCACCTGGTCCTGGTCGCGACCGCGTACCCGATGCGCGTCTCGGCGGCGCTGCTCGAGGCGGCGCGCAGCGATCCGATGGGCGCGATCGACAGCGTCAACACCTTCTCGCACTCGAGCCTCGCGGGCAAGCCCTCGTATCCCGGCCCCGGCACCTGGCTGCACGGCGCCAACCGGGTCCTGATGCGCCGCCTGCAGGCCGCGCAGACCGGGACCAACCTGTTCCTCACCGACTTCCTCGCCTGCGATCGCTACCGAGGCGGTGCAACGGCGGCGGAGAAAGTCCGCTGCCCGACGACCATGGTCCTCGGCGAGCGCGACCAGATGACCTTCCCGGCCGAGGCGCGCGATCTCGGCGAGCGCCTCCACGCCCGCACGGTCGCGCTCGGCGCCGGCCACGCAGTGATGTCGGAGGCCCCCGATGACGTTCTCCACGCGCTGCGGCAGGCTCTCGCCCCCTGAGCGGCGCTTCGGCCCGCGCAAACCGTGCCGCACCGGCGCGTGCAAAGACGGGGCAGGAGCCGGACAGCCGGTCTCAAGAGGCTTTCGGAACGGGCCGGAGGCGCGCGCCGAGGATCAGCGTCGCTTCCAGCGTGAAGGCGTCGCCGGCGAGTCGCTGGTCGAGCGCCGCCGCGGTCAGGCACTCGAAGCGCTCGACCTCGCCGTCCTGGTTGCGCGGCTCGGCACCCTCCGGCAGCCGCGCCGCGTAGACGTCGATGTGCTCGACCATGTAACCCTCGGCGACCGGCCGGCGGATCGTCAGCGACTCGCCGCGGTCGAGCTCGAGCAGGGTCGCGACATCGAGCCCCGCCTCTTCCCACGTCTCGCGCGCGAGCGTGGTCTCGACCGTCTCGCCGGCGGCGACCTGGCCGCCCATCAGGGTGTCCCAGCGGCCCGGGTCGGTCGCCTTGTCGAAGGCCCGCTGCTGGACCCAGATGCGGGCGCCGTCGCTGGCGTAGCCGACGAGGTGCACGGCGAACGTCGAGAGCCCGAGCACGCGAACGACGCTGCGCTCGACCTCGGCGAGCGCGCGCCCGTCGCCGTCGACGACGGCGAGCCGCTCGTCGCGCCACCGCCCGGCGAGGCCGGCATCGCGTAGCCAAACCGCGATCGCGGCGAGCGAGGGTCCGACCGGAGCGGCGATCCGCCAGCCGGGACAAGTGTGCATGCGCCGCAGCGGCAGATCGGCAGCCGCCATCCGTTCCGCCGTCGCCGGCTCGATCGAGCCGACGTGCACCGGATGCCCCTCGACGTCGAGATGCAGCGGCTCGCGTGGCTGGGCCGGCGGCTGGTCGGCGGCCGCGCGCGCGCGCAACAGCCAATCGGCGGCGCCGTTCATCCGCCCTTCCCGTCGAGCAGCGCGAGCAGTCCCGCCTCGTCGAGAACGGCGACCCCGAGCGCCTGCGCCTTGTCGAGCTTCGAGCCGGCCTCGCTGCCGGCGACGACCCAGTCGGTCTTCTTCGAGACCGAGCCGGCGACCTTGCCGCCGAGCGATTCGATCATTTCCTTGGCGTCCTCGCGCGCGAGGGTCGGCAACGTTCCGGTCAGCACGAAGGTCTTGCCGGCGAAGGCGAGCGGCACCGCCTCGGCCGCGCCTTCGCTCTCCGGCCACTCGAATCCGGCTGCGAGAAGCCCGTCGATGACCTGCTGGTTGTGCGCCTCGGCGAAGAAGTCGTGAACGCTCTCGGCGACGATCGGGCCGACGTCGGGCACCTCGAGCAGCTGCGCCAGCGTCGCCCGGCGCAGGCGTTCGAGGTTGCCGAAGTGGCGCGCCAGGTCCTTTGCCGTGGTCTCGCCGATGTGGCGGATCCCCAGCCCGTACAGGAAGCGCGACAGCGTCGTCTTGCGGCTCCCGGCGAGGTTGGCGATCAGGTTGGCGGCGCTCTTGTCGGCCATCCGCTCGAGCGCCTCGACGCTCTCCTTCGTGAGCGCGTAGAGGTCCGGCAGCGACTGCACCCTGCCCGTGTCGACGAGCTGGTCGACGATCTTCTCGCCCAGCCCTTCGATGTCGAGCGCGCGCCGGCCGGCGAAATGGAGGATCGCGAACTTGCGCTGCGCGGCGCAGAAGAGGCCGCCGCTGCAGCGATGGTCGACGCCGCCCTTCTCGCGAACGACCAGGCTGGCGCACACCGGGCACGTGCGCGGCATGCGGAAGTTGGCGACGTAGCGCTTGCGCGCCCGCGGCACGCGCGCTACCACTTCCGGGATGACGTCGCCGGCGCGACGCACGATCACGTCGTCGCCGACGCGAACGCCCTTCCTGCGCACCTCGAACAGGTTGTGCAGGGTCGCGTTCGACACCGTCGTGCCGCCGACGAAGACCGGTTCGAGCTTGGCCACCGGCGTGAGCTTGCCGGTGCGGCCGACCTGGATCTCGATCGCGTTGAGCCGCGTCGTCTTCTCCTGCGCCGGGTACTTCTGCGCCACCGCCCAGCGCGGCTCGCGCGACTTGAAGCCGAGCCGCTCCTGCAGCGCGCGGTCGTCGACCTTGTAGACGACGCCGTCGATCTCGTACGGCAGCTTCGCGCGCTGCGCCGCGACGACCGCGTGGAACTCGACCAACCCGGTCGCGCCTTCGACGCGCGCGTGCATCGGGCTGGCCGGCAGGCCCATCGCGTCGAACGCGTCGAGCAACGCCGTCTGCGTCGGCGGGATCTTCCAGCCGACGACCTCGCCGAGGCCGTAGGCGAAGAAGCTGAGCGGGCGCCTGGCGGCGTTTCTCGCGTCGAGCTGGCGAACGACGCCAGCGGCGGCGTTGCGCGGATTGACGAACACCTTCTCGTTCTTGGCGCCGCCTTCGATCAGCTTTCGCTGCCGCTCGTTGAGCGCCGCGAAGTCGTCGAGCCTCATGAAGACCTCGCCGCGCACTTCGAGGACGGCTGCCGTCGCGCCCTTGAGCTGCTTGGGCACGCCCCTGATGGTGCGCACGGTGTGGGTCACGTCCTCGCCCGTCTCGCCGTCGCCGCGCGTCGCTGCCTGGACGAGCGTGCCGCGCTCGTAGCGAAGGTTGATCGCCAGGCCGTCGAACTTCATCTCGGCCGCATAGGCGACCGGCGGGTCGCCGTCGCCGAGGCCGAGCGCCTTTCTGATTCGCGCGTCGAACTTCTCGGCGCCGGCGGCGCTCGTGTCGGTCTCGGTGTTGATCGACAGCATCGGCACGGCGTGGCGGACCGGCACCAGCCCCTCGAGGACGGCGCCGATCACGCGCTGCGTCGGCGAGTCCGGCGTGACGAGCTCCGGATGCTCGGCCTCGATCGCCTGCAGCTCCTGGAACAGGGCGTCGTAGTCGGCGTCGGGAATGACCGGAGCGTCGAGCACGTAGTAGCGATGCGCGTGCTCGCGCAACTCCTTGCGCAGGGCGTCCGCGCGCGCTGCGGCTCGCGCCGGATCGGGGCGGGTCGGCATCTCCAAATTGTCGGCGATCGTTCGCGGGCTCGACGTTCCGGCTCGGCGCCGGCGTCGCGCGGTTCAGGCCGGCGTCAGCTGAACAGCCGCCGCGCCGACGCCGATCCGGCCGCGAGCCCGCGCGCCTCGAGCGCCGTGTAGAGCGCGCCCAGCTCGGCGCCGATCGCCTCGAAGCCGGCGCCGCTGAGCGGCCGGCCATCGTCGTCGACGATGGCCGCGTCCATGCCGACGGCGAGCGCCTGCGCCGCCGCCTGCCAGGCCTTGAAAGGCTCGACGCTCGCGTCGGTCTGCGGCACGTCGAAGGCGAGCGTGACGTCGCGCACCGCGGCGCGGTCGGGCTCGTCGGCGAGCGCCGCCTGCGAGTCGTAGGTCAGCGTGAGCACGGGCGGTGCGCCCTCCTCGCTCGACGGATAGACGAGCCGGCCCGCGACGACACCGGGAACGAAGCCGTGGCGGCGCGCGTGCTGCTGGATGTAGCCGACGCTCCAGGCGGCGCCGCGCGCGTGCAGGTGCACCGCGAGCTGGGCATCGTGCTGGCTGGCGAACGCGTCGAGCTCGCGCGCACGCGCCATCACGTCGAGCATGTCGGGCGCGTCCATGCCCGCGCCGATGGCGTCGGCGAACGCCTGCATCCGCTGCACGAACTCCGAATACTCGATCTCGTTGAGCGGCCCGGTCCGGCTGGCGAGCTGCACGCCCGCCTGCAGCTCGCCGTAGCGCCGCCCGGCGCTCGGCGCTTCCCACCCGCCGGTCTCGCTGTCGAGGCCTTCGACGATGACGAGCTTGCTGCCGGCATGGCGCTTCGACGGCAGGTGCGCAAGGACGACGTCGCCCGGCACCGGAGCGTCGACCGTGATGCTCGCGCAGGCGTCGATGAGCGCGTCGAGCTCGAGCGGGAGCCGCTTCGAGACGCGCCGGGCGGGCGCCCCCGCGTCGTCGACCGCGTCGTCGCGGTCGTGGTCGCCGAGCGCGGCCGCGTGGCTCTCGCCCGGCGCCGATACGCTCGGCTCCTCGCGCTCGCTCGGCGACGCCCGTTTCGGGCCGGCGCGTCGCGCCTGCCACGCGCCGTGCGCGACGACGCCGGCGAGGACGATGCCGCCGAGCGACGCCAGGGCGACGGTGAGGCTGTTCAATCGCAACCTGTTCCGGTCAGGCCGCTTCGGCGAGGCGCATCGCCCCGGGCATGTCGACCGTGACGATGCGCGACACGCCCTGCTCCTGCATCGTCACGCCGATCAGCTGCTCGGCCATCTCCATGGCGATGCGGTTGTGGCTGATGAACAGGAACTGGGTCGCCTTCGACATCTCGGTGACGAGCTTGGCGTAGCGCTCGGTGTTGGCGTCGTCGAGCGGTGCGTCGACCTCGTCGAGCAGGCAGAACGGCGCCGGGTTGAGCTGGAAGATCGCGAAGACGAGGGCGATCGCGGCCAGCGCCTTCTCGCCGCCCGAGAGCAGGTGGATCGAGCTGTTCTTCTTGCCCGGCGGCTGCGCCATCACCTGCACGCCGGCGTCGAGGATCTCGTCGCCGGTCATGATCAGGCGCGCCGTGCCGCCGCCGAACAGGATCGGGAACATCCGCCCGAAATGGTCGTTGACCTGGTCGAAGGTCGTGCCGAGCAGCTCGCGCGTCTCGAGGTCGATCTTCCTGATCGCGTCCTCGAGCGTCGTCATCGCCTCGGTGAGGTCGGCGCTCTGCGCGTCGAGGAAGCCCTTTCGCTCGCGCGCCTGGCCGAGCTCCTCGAGCGCAGCCAGGTTGACGGCGCCGAGCGCCTCGATGTCGCGGTTGAGCGCGTCGATCCTGCCCTGCAGGCCGGCAAGCTTGACGCCACCTTCCTCGATGCTGCGCGCGATCGCGTCGCGATCGGCGTGTGCCGCATCGAGCTGCTCGGCGTACTGCGCGCCGCCGAGCTGCGCCGCCTGCGCCTCGAGCTGGAGCGCGCTCACCTTGTCGCGCAACGGCTGCAGCGCCTGCTCGTGGCCGAGCCGGGCCTCGTCGGCGCGGCGCAGGTTCTGCGACAGGTCGTCGTAGAGGCTGCGCTTCTCGCCGAGGCGTCGCTCTTGCTCGAGCCGGACCGCCAGCGCGCTCTGCAGCTCGCCTTGCGCCGGCTCGTCGGTGAGCTGGGCGTGCTCCGCGGCGAGCGCGGCGTCGGCGCCGAGGTTGTCCTGGAGCTGCTGGCGCGCCGTCTCGATCGAGCGCTCGAGCTCCTGGCGACGAGCCGCGAGCGAGCGCAGCTCGAACTGCGCTTCCTGCGCCTTGCGCTCGAGCTCGCGCTGCGCGTCGCGCGCGGCGTCGAGCGCGGCGCTGGCGGCGAGCGTCGCCTCGTCGAGCTCGGCCTGACGCTCCTGCGCGGCACCGAGCTCGACGTCGAGCGCGTCGAAGCGCGTCTCGCTCTCCTTGCGTCGGGCCGCCAGCTCGGCGAGCTCGGCGTCGAGCGCGGCGCGCTCGCTGCCGAGCTGCTCGCGCCGCGCCTGGGTCTGCTCGGCGAGCTGAGTCAGGCGGACGAGCTCCAGGTGCTGGCGGTGCGCGACCGACTGAAGCTGAGCGGCGTCGCGCTGGCTCGCCGCGAGTTGCGCCGCGGCCTCGGTGCTCGCCGCCTCGGCGCGGACCAGGCGGCTGCGCGATTCCTCGCTGACCAGCGCCTGGGCACGCGTCTGCCGACCGAGGTTCTCGATCTCCTGCGCGCGCGCGAGAAGTCCCGCCTGCTCGGAATCGGGCGCGTAGAAGCTGACCGCGAACTGGCTGACGGCATGACCTTCGCGCGTCATGATGACCTCGCCGTGGGTGAGTCGCGAGCGCGCGGCGAGCGCTTCGTCGAAGTCGCTCGCGGTGTAGACGCCCTCGAGCCAGTCGCCGAGCAGGGCCGACAGGCCGGCGTCGCCGAGGTGGAGCAGGTCGGCGAGCCGCGGCAGCGTCTGGTGCGAGTTCGGGTGCGCCGCGTTGGGCGCCGTGAAAAAGGCGAGGCGCGACGGCGGCGCATCGGCAGCGAACGCGCGAACGGTGTCGAGCCGGCCGATCTCGAGCGCGCCGAGGCGCTCGCGCAACGCCGCCTCGAGGGCAGCTTCCCAGCCGGGCTCGATGCGAATCCGGGTCCAGAGTCCGGCCAGCGATTCGAGGCCGTGCCGCGAGAGCCAGGGCTTGAGCTTGTTCTCGACCTGCACCTTCTCCTGCAAGGCCTGCAGCGCGGCCAAGCGCGCGCTCAGCTCGGCGTGGCGGCGACCTTCCTCGTTGACGAGGTCCTGCAGCGACTTGCGCTCCTCGTCGAGCGCCGGAACGCGCGCCTGCCAGTCGGCGAGCGCAGCGAGCGCGGCCTGGTGCTTCGATTCGGCATCGCTGCCGGAGCGCTGGGCGGCTTCGAGCTCGCCGGGCTCGATCGCGACGAGGCCCTTCTCTTCGCCCACCAGGCGCTCGCGGCGCGCCTCGGCCTGGGTCAGTCGTTCGTCGACGCCGCGCGCCTCGGCGGCCGAAACCTGGATCTGCTGCTGCACCGTGGCGACGGCGCTGCGCTGCTCGCTGCTGCGCGACTGCGCTTCGCGCAGCGTCTCCTCGAGCTCGGCGACGCGCGACGCGTGCGCCGCGAGCTCGCCGGCGAGCGACTCGGCGGCGCGCTCGGCCGCCTCGATCTCGCCGCCGAGGCGCGCGTGCTCGGCGGCGGCATCGCTCTCGCGCGATCGCCACGTCGCGCTCTGCACCTCGAGCTCGGCGCGCTGGCGGACGAGCCGCTCGCGACCCGCAGCGACATAGCGGATGCGCTCCTCGAGCCGGCTCACCTCGAGCGCGGCCTGCCCGAGCGCGCCCTGGGCTGCATGCAGCGCGTCGTTCGCTTCGTAGTGGGTCTGCCGGATCGCTTCGAGCTCGGCCTCGACGCGGCGCAGGTCGGCGCTCTTCGATTCGAGCGCGGCGACCGCGGCGACGACGGCCTGGCCGACGCGCTCCTCTTCGCGCGCCGCGTCGCGATGGCGCAGGAACCAGAGCTGGTGCAGCTTGGTCTGCGCGTCCTGCTGCATCGAACGGTAGCGGCCCGCGACCTCGGCCTGCGATTCGAGCTTCTCGAGGTTGCCCGTGAGCTCGCGCAGGATGTCGTCGACGCGGGTCAGGTTCTCGCGCGTGTCCTTCAGGCGCGTCTCGGTCTCGCGCCGGCGCTCCTTGTACTTCGACACGCCGGCCGCCTCTTCGAGGAAGAGACGCAGCTCCTCGGGCTTGCTCTCGATGATCCGCGAGATCGTTCCCTGGCCGATGATCGCGTAGGCGCGCGGGCCGAGGCCGGTGCCGAGGAAGACATCCTGGATGTCGCGCCGGCGCACCGGCTGGCCGTTGATGTGATAGCTGCTCGTGCCGTCGCGAGTCAGCACGCGCTTGACCGCGATCTCGGCGAAGCGGTTCCAGG
>Ga0207645_10002348_pt1 | contig 14931 bp, 17 predicted proteins | sample KBSM53metaG_FD_184331 | JGI IMG/M metagenome (GOLD analysis project Ga0207645, IMG submission 184331) | Miscanthus rhizosphere microbial communities from Kellogg Biological Station, Michigan, USA - KBS M5-3 metaG (SPAdes) (version 2) | ecosystem: Host-associated > Plants > Roots > Rhizosphere >...
CTCAGCGTGTGCGGCCCGACCTCGCGCTGGTTGATCAGGCACTTCTTCGACTCGTGCACGAACTCGATCGGGTCCTCCACGGTCAGCACGTGGCCGTATTCGTTCTCGTTCAGGTGGTTGACCATGCCGGCCAGCGTGGTCGACTTGCCCGAGCCGGTCGGGCCGGTGACCAGCACCATGCCACGCGGCTTCAGCGCCAGATCGGCAAACACCTTCGGCGCGTTGAGCTGCTCGAGCGTCAGGATCTTCGACGGAATGGTCCGGAACACCGCGCCGGCACCGCGGTTCTGGTTGAACGCGTTGACGCGGAAACGTGCCAGGCCCTGGATCTCGAACGAGAAGTCGCATTCGAGCGTCTCTTCGTACGCCTTGCGCTGCGAGTCGTTCATGATGTCGTACACCATGCCATGGACCTGCTTGTGGTCGAGCGGATCGATGTTGATGCGCCGCACGTCACCGTGCACCCGGATCATCGGCGGCAGGCCGGCCGACAGATGCAGGTCCGACGCCTTGTTCTTGACCGAAAACGCCAGCAGTTGGGTGATGTCCATGGGTCCGGGGGTGGGTTGGCGCCGGTCGGGCGCGCGCCGCAGCCGCGTCGCTGCGGGATACTCGGCGAAATATGGCGATCATCGCAGACAACCTGCAACAAGTGCGCGAGCGTGTCGCCCGGGCGTGCGCGCACGCGACACGGCCCGTGGAAAGCGTCACGCTGCTGGTGGTCAGCAAGACCTTCGATGCCGATGCGGTGCGGGCGGCGTTCGACGCCGGCGCGCGCCAGTTCGGGGAGAACTACGTGCTCGAGGCCGTCGAGAAGATCGCCGCGCTGGCCGACCTGCGCGCGCAGATCGAGTGGCACCTGATCGGCCCGTTGCAATCGAACAAGACGCGGGTCGTCGCCGAGCAGTTCGACTGGGTCCACTCGGTCGATCGGCTGAAGATCGCGCAACGCCTGAGCGAGCAGCGCCCGGCGCACCTGGCGCCGCTGCAACTGTGCCTGCAGGTCAATATCAGCGGCGAGCCGAGCAAGAGCGGCCTGGCGCCGGAAGATGTCGCCGACGTCGCGCGTGCCGTGGCCCGGTTGCCACGCGTGTGCTTGCGCGGCCTGATGGCGATCCCCGAACCGGCCACGGGCTTCGAGGCCCAGCGGGCACCGCACCGCGCGTTGCACGAGCTGATGCGCTCGTTGCAGGGCGATGGCCTCGCGCTCGACACCTTGTCGATCGGCATGAGCGCCGACCTCGAGGCCGCAATCGTCGAAGGCGCGACGATCGTGCGTGTCGGCAGCGCGATCTTCGGCGCGCGGCCGGCCGCTTGATTCTCACGGCGGCCGCCTCAGGCTGAGCGCAGGCGCGGCAGGCCGATGCGCCAGAACACCACGGCATTGCCGCCCGCCACGAGCAGCAGGCCAAGCAGCGCCGCTGTGGTCCAGTGATAGCCCTCGACGAGCGCCGAGACGTTCAACGCGACGATCGGGAACAGCACGGTGCAATAGGCCGCGCGGTCAGCACCCATCCGGCCGACCAGCGTCAGGTAGGCGGTGAAGCCGATCACCGAACCGGGTATCGCGAGGTAGAGCCATGCGCCGATGTACTGCGGCGACGCATCGAAGCGCATCGGCTGACCGCTGGCGAGCGCCCAGGCGGCGATCAGCGTCGCACCGATCGTCATCGCCCACGCATTCGTCTGCATCGGCGTCTGGCCCAGGCGCTGCATCGCGCCCGACAGCAGGTTGCCGAGCGAGAAGCAATACGTGCCGGCGAGCGCCAGACCCAGGCCCCACAGGGTCTGCGGCCGGCCCAGATCCTTGAGCAGCTCGCCGCCGAACAGCAGCAGCAGGCCGGCCAGGCCGAGCCCCGCACCGAGGATCACGCGGGCCGACAACGGCTTGCCGTGGAACAGCCGACCGTTCAGCGCGTTCCAGACCGGCGCGGTCGAGAAGCAGACCGCGACCAGCCCGCTGGCGATCCATTGGCTCGCGTACAGGAAGCACATGAAGTTCAGGCAGAACAGGCACAGCCCCTGCCCGAGCAGATGCGGCCAGACCGCGCGCGGCGGTACCCGCCACGCGCGGCGCCAGGCCAGCCAAAGGATGAGCACGGCGGCCGCGAGCCAGAAGCGGTACGCGATCGACCACGGAATCGGCACCGGGCCGAGTTGGAGCTTCAACGCGATCCAGGTCGTGCCCCAGATCAGCACGGTCGTCATGTAGAGCAGCAGGTTGGTCATCGTCGCCGCAGTCTGCCGCGGCAGCGCCGCGTCGCGTGGCAGGAACTTGCGCATTTGTCGGCTGGCGCGAGCAAGGCAGCACCGGCGCCGGTCGGTGCCGCTTAAGCTGCGCCCATGGATGCGTCCGGCCCGTCTTCACCCGTCGCCCGGCTCTCGGTCGGCAGTGCGCTGCTGCGCTCGCGCGCGACCCTGCGCCGCGCGCAGCCGCTGCCCGGCGGCACGTGGCTGGCGCACTGGCACAACGCCGACACGGCCGCCGAGTACGTCCAGCCCGAACACCACACGCTGTCGTTCTACCTGGCCGGCGGCCACGCGGTGCGCTGTATCGAAGCGCCCGCGGCGCGCGGCGAGCCGGGCGCGATGTGTGTTCTGCCAGCCGGGCACGACTCGCGCTGGGTGATCCCCGACGAGCTGCAACTGATGCACCTGTACCTGCCGCGGCTGCAGCTGGCGCAGGCGGCCGAGCGCTGGTTCGACCTGGATCCGCGCAGCGCGACGCTGGCGGACCAGATCTACTTTCGCGACGCCCCGCTCGAGGCGCTGTTCGCCCGCATCGCGACAGTCGACTGGCAGGCGACCGACGCGCCGCTGCAGCTGCAGCAACTCGCGCTCGACGTGCAGGCGCGCCTGCTGGCACACCACACCGTGCACCGCGCTGCACCGGCGCCGGTGCGGGGCGGCCTCGCGCCGGCGGCGCGGCGTCGCGTGCTCGAGCGGATCGAGGCCGGCCTGCGCGAACCGATCGGGGATCTGAGCCTGGCCGCGCTGGCCGACGCAGCGTGCTTGTCCGAGTACCACTTCGCGCGCATGTTCAAGGCCAGCTTCGGCTGCAGCCCGCACGCCTGGGTGATGCAGCGCCGGCTCGCGCATGCGCGCGAACTGCTGGACCAGGGCCGGCTGCCGCTCGCCGAGATCGCCGCGCGCTGTGGCTATGCGCACCGGTCGCACCTGAACGGCGCGCTGCGCCGTGCCGGGCTGGCCTCGGCCGGGCGCTATCGGGAGGCGGGCGCGCCGTCGGCCGCGCGCGACGCCGGTGCCAACACCAGCGTCATGAAGACGCTGTTCGGGTCCTCGGCGTAGGTGCCGAACGGGCCGGTTCGCGTGAAACCGGCGCTCTCGTAGAGCCGATGCGCCGGCGCGAACGCAGCCACCGACCCTGTCTCCAGGCTCAGGCGCTCGTAGCCGCGGGCGCGGGCAACCTCGATGATGTGCTTCAGCAAGGCCCGTGCCGCGCCGGTGCGGCGCCGCGCCTCGGGCGTGCGCATCGATTTGATCTCGCCATGCCTGCGATCAAGCGCCAGCAATGCACCGCAGCCGAGCAGCACGTCGCACTCCCAGGCTGACCAGAAGGTGATCTCGGGCCTGCGCAGCTTGTCGAGATCGAGCGCATGCACGCTCTCCGGAGGTCCGAGCGCGTGCATGTTGCGCAGGTGTTCGTCCAGCAGCGCATGGATCGCCGGGCGGGAGAGGTCGTCGAGCTCGATCCTCATCTTGGCGCCTGTCGGTTGGAGACACGGGGCGGGGCGGCGGATGCGATCACGACCGCATAGCGCGCCGGACGCCGGGTGGGGTTGCGGAATTCGATCGGTCCGTCGACGTGCAGCGCCAGGCAGTCGCCCGCCTCGAGCCGGTGGCTGACGTCGCCGAGCGTTATCGTCATCACGCCCTCGAGCACCCAGACCTGCTCGTCGATCGCACCCGACGGCGTGCCGCCTTCGAGCACGACGCGCCGACCCGCAGGAAACTCGACCTCGACGATGCGCAACGGCGAAGGGTAGTCAGGCGGCGAGACATTGCGCCGCAGGTAACCCGAGGCCGGGTCGCGCCACGCGGTCTGCTCAGCCCGGCGCATCAGCGGGCCGGGCGCGGCACGCTCGACCTCGAACAGCGTCGCGAGAGCGACGCCCAGGCCGCCGGCGATCTTCTCGAGCACGACCGCCGTCGCACTGGTCTCACCGCGCTCGATCAGCGAAATCGTCGAGCGGCTGACGCCGCTGTGCGCGGCCAGCGCATCGAGCGACAGCGCCCGCTCGGCCCGCAGCGCCGCGACGCGATGGGCGATGCGCCGGTTGATGTCGTCGAGATCGGCGAGGGCTTGTTCCGTCATGTTGGAATGATTGTCCAGCATGTTGGATGGAGACGTCAAATCGCCAGCGCCGACGTGTTCATGACCTCCTCCATCACCGCGCCTTTGTCCGCGCCTCAACGGCTCACGCGCTCCACAGTCCGTGGCGCTTGTGCCACTCCGCCAGCGATTCGCTCGGCATCTCGTCGATGTGCACATGCCCGCGCCCGCGTGGCACATCGACCCAGGCCGGCGCCCACGCCAGGCCGATCTCGACCACCTCGGGCGGCTTCGGCAGCGGCGTGTCGATCGCCGATGCATGCGGATGCACGAGCTCGGGCCAGCGCGGATCCCACAGCCACAACGGGCTGCCGCAATTGATGCAGAAGTGGCGACCGGCTTTCGAGCGCGTCGCGCGCGCGCCGGGCTCGCGCAGCAGCGCGTGGTATACGCCGACATGCTTGCGGCCGCGCACCTTCAGCGTGGTCGCATCGCCGCCGAGGTTGATCGCGTAACCGCCGCTGCCGGCGGTCTTGCGGCAGATCGAACAGTGGCAGTGCATGAACGGCACCGGGCTGTGCGCGTCGAGGCTGAAGCGCACCGCGCGACAATGGCAGGACCCTTCGAGACGCATCCTCACTCCTTCGAGATCGACCCATGGACATGATCGCATTCATCGGCGGCGGCAACATGGCCAGCGCCATCATCGGCGGCCTGCGCAAGAGCGGCCGCGCGGCGCAGGCGATCGTCGTGGTCGACCCGGGCGCGGCGCAGCGCGAGCGGCTGCAATCCGAGTTCGGCGTGCGCACCCTGGCCGCGGCCGATACCAGCCTGGCGCAGGCCGCGACCGTCGTCTGGGCGGTCAAGCCGCAGCTCTTCAGCGATGCGGCGGCGCCGTGTGCGGCGCATGTCGGCCAGGCGCTGCAGATCAGCGTGATGGCCGGCATCCGCAGCGACGCGATCCGCCGCGCCACCGGCAGCGAGCGCGTTGTGCGCACGATGCCGAACACGCCGGCGCTGGTCGGCCGCGGCATGACCGGCCTGTTCGCGCGCAGCGCCGTCAGCGCCGCCGATCGGGCCGCGGTCGAGGCGGTGCTCGGGCCGACCGGCGAGCTGTTGTGGGTCGCGCGCGAGGACGACCTCGATGCGGTCACCGCGCTGTCGGGCTCCGGGCCTGCCTACGTGTTCTATTTCGTCGAGTCGATGATCGAAGCCGCCACTCAGATGGGCTTGTCGGCCGAGCAAGGCAAGCAGCTCGCGCTCGCGACCTTCGCCGGCGCGACCGCGCTCGCGCAGGCCTCGGCCGACGCACCGGCGGTGTTGCGCGAGCGCGTCACGTCCAAGGGCGGCACGACCCACGCCGCGCTGACGGCGCTCGAGGCCGCCGGCGTGAAGGCATCGTTCATTGCGGCGCTGCAAGCCGCGCAGCAACGCGCCCGCGAGCTCGGCGACGAATTCGGGCTCTGATCCGGCGCTGAGCCGGCACTGAGCCCGCGCGATCCGCGCCGCGGTCGATGCCGCGGCCGCGTGACGCCATGCAAACCCGGCATGGCGCCGGGGCGCCATTCGCCGGCCCCGCAGCCTACAGTCGCGGGCGATGCAGCCACACGTGTCACGAGCACGCGGCGCGCGGCATCGCCCCTTCGCACCCTCCAGAGACAAACCATGAGCTATCTCTCCTACGTCAGCCACAAGGGCGGCACCGCCTGGGACACCTACATCTCGCAGGTCGACCGCGTGCTGCCCTACCTCGGCAACCTGGCCCGCTGGTCCGAAACGCTGAAGCACCCGAAGCGCACGCTGATCGTCGATGTGCCGATCGAACTCGACAACGGCAGCGTCGCCCACTTCGAGGGCTACCGCGTGCAGCACAACCTGAGCCGCGGCCCGGGCAAGGGCGGCGTGCGCTTCCACCCCGACGTGACGCTCGAGGAGGTGATGGCGCTGGCCGCCTGGATGACGGTCAAGTGCGCGGCCGTGAACCTGCCGTACGGCGGCGCCAAGGGCGGCATCCGCGTCGACCCGAAGCAGCTGTCGATCAAGGAACTCGAGCGCATGACGCGCCGCTACACCAGCGAGATCGGCATCATCATCGGCCCGCAGCGCGACATTCCGGCGCCCGACGTCAACACCAACGGCCAGATCATGGCCTGGATGATGGACACGTACTCGATGAACACCGGCACCACGTCCACCGGCGTCGTCACCGGCAAGCCGCTGCACCTCGGCGGCTCGCTCGGCCGTGTCAAGGCCACCGGCCGCGGCGTGTTCGTGACCGGCCGCGAGGCCGCGCGCCGGATCAACCTGAAGCTCGACGGCGCGCGCATCGCAGTGCAGGGCATGGGCAACGTCGGCGGCGCCGCGGCCGAGCTCTTCGTGCAGGCCGGCGCCAAGCTGGTCGCGGTGCAGGACCACACCGGCACGCTCGCGAACCCGGCCGGCTTCGACATCGCCGGCACGATGGAAACCCTGAAGCGCGACGGCGGCATCGCCAACTTCGCCGGCGCCGAGCGCATCGACGACGAGTCGTTCTGGGACGTCGACTGCGACATCCTGATCCCGGCCGCGCTTGAATCGCAGATCACCGCGGCGCGTGCGAACCGCATCAAGGCCAGGCTGGTGCTCGAAGGCGCGAACGGCCCGACCCTGCCCGACGCCGACGACGTGCTGGCTTCGCGCGGCGTGCTGGTCGTGCCCGACGTGATCTGCAACGCCGGCGGCGTGACCGTCAGCTATTTCGAGTGGGTGCAGGATTTCTCCAGCTTCTTCTGGAGCGAGGACGAGATCAACGTGCGTCTCGACAAGATCATGGTCGATGCGCTGAAGAAGATCTGGGACACCGCCGACCGGCACAAGATCAGCCTGCGCACCGCGACCTTCGCGGTCGCCTGCGAGCGCATCCTGACGGCTCGGGAAGAGCGGGGCCTTTACCCTTGACGCGCTGGCGTCAGAAGCTCGGCGCGAGCGGCGCTTCGGGCTGCGCCCGGCTGGTGCGCAGCGCCGTCCACGCTGCGGGCACCGAGTTGTCGGCGGCGGCGATCGGGTCGGGCTGCCATCCTGCGGGCCGCTCGAGCGCGGCTGGCGGATCGAACCGGCTTGCCGACGCGTAGGCGCCCAGCGCAGCCGAGAGCCCGACCGCGAGACCGGCGACGAAGGCGAGGCGGCGCAGCCCGGCATCGGCCGGCGATGAATGGCGCTTCATCGGTGTCGCGCTCATCGGTTTGCGCGGCATGCTCAACGCGGCTGCGTCGCTGCGCCGTGCGCTGCGCCGGCGAAGCGCGCGTCGTCGTCCTGCGGCGCCGCAAGCCAGGTCACGCTGGCGGGCGGCTGCACGATGAAGGTGTTCGGGTCGATCGACGGCGTGGCGGCGCGGCGCGCGACGATGATCGCCGGGTGCTCGAAATTGGCATGGCCGCCGCGGGTCGTCGGGCTGGCCGGATGGCCGAGGATGAAGGTGTTCGGGTCGATGCCGACCGCCATCGCATGGTGCGACACCGCCGGGTGCCAGCCGACCTCCTGGGCGTTCGCCGGCAGCGCGGCGCTGCACAGGGCCACGACCGCGGCGGCCGTCAGCGCCGAGAAGAAGGCGTCGGCGCGGGTGCTGCCAACAGGTGAAGCGGTGTGGATCGTCGAGCTGTTCATGGTGTGGCTTTCGAGGTAGGTTGAGGCGGATTCGTCGGCTGCGTTTGCAGTGAACGAATGATCCGGCGCCCCAGCCCGCGAGCCACTAACCGATGACTAACCGACGCGCCCTCTTTTTGGGGGGTGTGCCGCGGCAACTCAAGCGCGCGGGGCGACCGGCGGCGGCACCTGCATCGCGCCGGCCAGCGCGCGGTAGGCTTCATCCCAGGCCTCGCGCGCCGGCGCCGTGAAGTGCCTGCCGAGGCTGGCCTGCAGGGTCCAGATCAGCGCGCTGCGCAGGGTCTCGTAGCGCGCCGGCGTCGCACCGTAGCCGGAATGGCTGGCCGCCAGCGTCGTGCCCAGCCTGACCAGCGCGCCGGGCTCGGTGAGCGAGCTCACCACGGCATCGAGCGTGTCGAACAGCTTGGTCGCCTGCGCGGCCGGGTCCTTGAACAGCGGCCGCAGTTCGGGGTCGAGCGCAAACAGCCGGTCGTAGAACATCGTCGCCGCCGTCTCGCGCAGCGCGAACACCTGCATCCAGCTGCCTTGGACCAGATCGATCTGCGAAGGTGTCATGCGTGCGGCCCGTGATCAGACGGTCGGGATCTGCGCGACCACCGCCAGCGTCGCCGCCGACGGCGGCACCTTCAGCAGGGTCGCAAGCAGATCGCGGCAGCGGTGGAAGCAGCGCAGCGCCGCGGCGGGCTGCTCGAGCGCGAGGTAGGCGCGCATCAGCCCGCGGTAATACGGCTCGGCGCAGAGGTCTTCGGCGACGCCGTGTTCATACAGGCTGATCGCGGCGATCCAGGCGGCCTCGGCCTCGAGGTGCTGGCCGTAGTCGCTGATCGCACGTGCGAACTTGCGCGCCAGGCGCTCGCGCGGCGCCACCGCCCACGGCTCGGCGGCGCCGGCGCCGAACAGCCGGCTGGCATGGCGCAGCCGCAGCCGGCGCGCCGCGGCGCTCAGTGCCAGCGCACGGTCGAGCCCCTCGGGCCGCTCGACGAGCGTCTCGCAATCGTGCTCGAACGCCGTCACGTCGCACCAGACGCTGCGCGGATCGAGCCAGACCCGCCCCTCGGCGAGGCGCACCGCGCCGTCGACCTGCAGCAGCTTGCGCAGCCGCATCAGCGCCATGTCGAGCGAGGCCTTCGGCGCATCGGCCTCGAGGTCGGGCCAGAGCATGTCGATCAGCTCGCCGGTGGGCAGTGCGCGCGCCGCGCTGGTCGCGCCGTGCGCCGCGAGTGCCCGCAGCAGTTCGAGCGGCTTGCGCTGGCCCTTGCCCTCGATCGCCAGATCGACGCCGTCGCGCTGCACCGTGAAGCGGCCGAGGGCGTAGATGCGCAGCGGCCAGGGCCAGATCTCGGGCGCGCCGTCGGGCGGCGCCAGCCCGCACTTGCGGATCAGGCTGGTGACGAAGTCGACCGCGATGCGCTGCTCGAGCGCCTGCATGCACACGCGGGCGCGGAACTCGGGGTGGCCGTCGAAGCTGTCGTAGAACTGGCGCTGGCGCAGCTCGGCCCAGACCGCGGCCATCATCGCGCGCCCCGCCGGTTCGCCGCGCTCCAGCGCCTCGAACGCCTTGATCATCGCGATCATCTCGCGCACCTCGCGGGCGAAGCCGTCGGGCAGCAGCGGCAGCGCCTGCTCCATCTGGGCGCGCGCGCCGGCGCAGTCGTTCGTCAGCAGCCGCACGTTGGCCTCGTTGACGATGTAGGCGCCGAGCATCGGCCCCGGGCACTGCAGCTCGACCGCATAGCGGCGCGCCCGCGCCGCCCGGAACAGCGCGTCGTCGATCTGGCCCTTCAGCAGCGCGACCCGCATCCGCGTGACGTCGAGCAGCATCAGCTCGAGCAGGCTCGTGGCCTCGACCAGCGCCTCGGCCCGCAGCAGCGCACGCTCGGCGCGCGCCAGCTCGCCGCCATTGAGACTCTGTGCGACTTCGTCGAACGCGAGCGAGAACTGCATGTCGCGCATGCCATGGCGCTCCGCCAGTCGGCGCGCTGCCTCGGTCACGGCGTCTTCCTGCGACGACTCCTTCGCGTAGCCCAGGCAGCTGCGCCAGCGCAGCAGCCACTGGCCGTGGCGGTGCGGCGTCAGCGCCGGGTCGGCCAGATGCGGCTGCACCAGGATGCTGACGCGCTGGCCGAGCTCGCGAAGTTCGCGTGGGTCGACGTAGTACAGCAGGATGCGCGCCGCCGCCAGGCGCAGATTGACGTCGAGCCCGTCCGGACGCTCGATCAGCTCGACCAGCCGGGCGGCGTTGGCGTCGACCTCGACGTCCTGCAGGTCGAAGTAGAGCTGGCCGATCAGGCAGGCCGTGCGCGCCAGCAGTTCGTCGTCGGCCGACGCCACCGGCGCATGCGGCTGCTTGATCGCCGCGACCACCACCAGCCACTGCGGCATGCCGCGGAAGTTACCCGCCATGTGGCCGGTGACGACCAGCGCCGCGGCGCTGAGCAGGCTGCCGCGGGCATCGCCGGCGTCGCACATCAGCGCATGGGCCGCGCGCAGAGCAGCGAGCGCGCCCGCATCGGCCGCGTGCGACAGCGCGAGGCCGGCCTCGAACGCGGCCCACGCACCGGACGGTGCGGCAGCGCCGTGAACGAGCTTCAGGGCAGTCATGCGGTACGGCGCCGGGCAAGGGTCATGAGGGAAGGCGCGACTGCAGCGCACCCGGGGTCGGAAAACCCGCACTGTGCCATCAAATTCAGATCGGCCCGCCAGGGCACACGGCGGCGGCTCGGACGACGATGGGCGGAAACGGCACCCGCCCGTGCCGCCACGCAGCTCTTGAAAAATTTTCGGGCCGCCAATATGTCCATGGTGTCGGCGGCGGTCGCCGCCGCATTCGTTCAACGACCCGATCGAAAGGAGACTTGGCCATGTTTGATTCGCTGTACAACTTTCCCGACGAATTCGAGCGTCTGCGCCAGGAGTTCGACGACCTCTTCGGTGCCGTCGGCATGCCCACCGGCATCCGCTCGGTGGCACGCGGCGCCTTTCCGGCGATCAATGTCGGCAACACGCCGCAAAGCCTCGAGATCTACGCCTTCGCGCCCGGCGTCGACGCGTCGAAGGTCGAGGTGACGGTCGACCGCGGCGTGCTGACGCTCGCCGGCGAGCGTCCCTCGGCGTTGCCGGAAGGCGGCAACCGGAAGGTCAACGTGTACAGCCGCGAGCGCGTCGGCGGCACGTTCAGGCGTGCGATCAGCTTGCCCGACGACGCCGACCCGTCGAAGGTCGAGGCGACCTACAGCGACGGCGTGCTGCACATCAGCATCGCGCGACGCGAGGCGGCGCAGCCCAAGCGCATCGCAGTCCAGTGACCCGAATGATCCACTTCAAAGGAGATGAATCATGAGCAATGACAAGGAACTGGCCCCGACCCGATCGAGCGAAGCCACCGCGACGGCCGAGGCGAAGAGCCCGGCCTCGTCGGCCCCCGACAGCCGCTTCATCGTGCCGCGCGTCGACGTGATCGAAGACGAGAACGGCATCACCTTGCTGGCCGACCTGCCGGGCGTGCCGCGCGATCGCCTCGAGCTGAAGGTCGACGGCGACACGCTGCAGGTCGAAGGCACGGTCGCGACGCCGATGCCGCAACAGCTGCAATCGGTCTATGCGGAAGTGCGGGTGCCGCGTTATCGCCGCACGTTCACGCTGAGCCGCGAGCTCGATCCGAGCCGGATCGACGCGAACCTGAAGGACGGCGTGCTGACCTTGCGCATCCCGAAGCAGGAAAGCGCCAAGCCGCGCCGCATCGAGGTGCGTGCCGGCTGAGGAAAGCTCGCGGCTTGAGTGGCGGCATTCGGTCGAGGCTGTGTGGAAACTTGGCGCGACGACATTTTCCGGGGTCGTCTTGCCCTTCCCGAAGCAACGATCGTCGAATACGGAGCGATCTACGAGGTCCTTCTTTCGGCGCGACAAGCAATCGAAGAGTTTTCACACGGCCTCGGCCGACAGCCGCCACAGCCTCACAACTGAGGGCGGTGAGTTTCACGTCAGCCCAGCCGATTGCCGCTCGCGCTGTCGAAGACATGCGCCTTGTCGGCATCGATGGCGAGATGGATGGTGTCGTCGGGCAGCGCGGCGGTGCGGCCGTGGATCACCACGATGATCTGCGCATCGCCGACCTGCAGCAGCAGTTCGGTCTCGGCACCGGTGGGCTCGACGACGATGACTTTCGCGGCGATGCCCTGGCCGGCCGGGGCAATGTGGATGTCGCCGGGGCGGATGCCGTAGTGCACGGCCTGGCCCTGACGTCCGCCGAGCTGCGGCGGCACCGGCCAGCGCGCGCCGCCGGCGGCCTCGACCACGGTGTCGGCGGCGCCGTTGGACGGCATCCGCAGCGTACCCTCGATCACGTTCATTGCCGGCGAGCCGATGAACTGGGCGACGAAGAGATTGGTCGGACGGTCGTAGAGATCGAGCGGCGTGCCGATCTGCTCGATGATGCCGTCGTGCATCACGACGATGCGGTCGGCCATCGTCATCGCCTCGATCTGGTCGTGCGTGACATAGACCGTGGTCGTCTTCAGGCGTTGGTGCAGCGCCTTGATCTCGGCGCGCATCGCGACGCGCAGCTTCGCGTCGAGGTTGGACAAGGGCTCGTCGAACAGGAACACCTTCGGGTCGCGCACGATCGCGCGGCCCATCGCGACGCGCTGGCGCTGCCCGCCCGACAGCTCGCGCGGATGCCGCTCGAGCAGCTGGTCGAGGTTCAGGATCTTCGCGGCCTTGGCGACGCGCTCGCTGGTGAACGCCGCATCGGCCTTGCGCAGCTTCAGGCTGAACGCCATGTTCTCGCCGACCGTCATGTGGGGGTACAGCGCGTAGCTCTGGAACACCATCGCGATGTCGCGGTCCTTCGATTCGAGCTCGTTGACGACCTTGCCGTCGATGACGATCTCGCCGCCGGTGATGTCTTCGAGGCCGGCCAGCATGCGCAGCAGCGTCGACTTGCCGCAGCCCGAGGGGCCGACCAGCACGACGAACTCGCCTTCCTGGATGTCGAAGCTGACGCCGTGCAGCACCTTGACCTTGTTGCCATAGGTCTTCTGGACGTTGCGGAACCCTACCGTGGCCATCGCGTGTTTCCTCTGCGTTTCGTCGTCGTCAGCTCTTCACGGCGCCGGCCGTCAGGCCGCCGACCATGTAGCGCTTGAATGCGTAATAGATCGCCGCCGGCGGCAGCGCATAGATCAGCCCGGTGGCCATCAGCAGCTCCCACGGCGAATCGTCGGCCGACAGGAAGTTGCCGAGCGCGACCGCCAGCGTGATGCTGGTGTCGTTCGACAGCAGCAGGAACGCGTACAGGTATTCGTTCCAGGCCAGCAGCAGCGCGTAGGTGCCGACCGCCACCAGCGACGGCACCATCAGCGGCAGGTACACGAGGCGGAACAGCTGCAGCGGCGACGCACCGTCGATGCGCGCGGCCTCGTCGAGCTCGAAGGGCAGCTTGTCGGAGGCCTGCTTCAGCACCCAGATGCAGTACGGCGACGCGATCGTCACCATCGCGAGGATCAGCGCCCACTGGCTGTTGAGCAGCCCGTAGTTGCCCATCGTCTTGTACATCGGCACCGCGAGGAACGCGGCCGGGATGAAGTAGGTGAACAGCGCCAGGTTCATCACGGTGCGCCCGCCGCGCACCTTGAGGCGGCTGATCGCGAACGCTGCCGAGGTCGCGACGAACAGCGTCAGCGCCGCGACCGACACCGCGATCAGCACCGAGTTCCAGAGCTGGATCCAGAAGTGATCGAGATAGAAATGCTGGCGGTGGAAGACGATCGAGAAGTTCTGCAGCGTCGGCTCCTTGGGCCAGAGCCGGCCCGAGGTGGCCGAGTCTTTCGAGGAGATCGCGAACAGGAACAGGTGGTAGACCGGGATGATGGTCCACAGGAACAGCGGGATGCCGATCAGCAGCAGCTTCGCTTCGGTCGTGACCGACTTCCAGCTCATGCGCCGGCTCATAGCGACTTTCTCACTTGGACAACCTCTTCATCATGAAGTAGACGAGCGGCAGCACCAGCGGCAGCGCCACGACGATCGCGGCCATCGACAGGTCGACCTGGTCGAGCCGCAGGTAGCGGATGCCCAGGGTCGCGAGCACATGCGTCAGGTCGGCCGGGCCGCCGCCGGTGAGCAGGTAGACGCTGTTGAAGTCGCCCAGGGTCCAGATCATCGACAGGATCAGCGAGGTCACGTAGAGCGTGCGCATCGACGGCCAGGTGATGAAGCGGAACTTCTGCCAGTTCGACGCGCCGTCGACCGACGCGGCCTCGTATTGCTCGGCCGGGATCGCGAGCCGCCCGGCGATCAGGATCAGGGTCCAGAACGGCAGCGACTTCCAGATGTGCATGATCATCGCGAAGCTGAGCGCCAGGGTCGGGTCGTTGAGCCAGTTCGGCCCGTCGGCACCGGTCAGCCGGAAGATCAGCGAATTGATCACGCCCCACTCGGGGTTGAGCATGAAGCGCACCGACAGGATCGTCGGGATCGAGGGCAGGGCCCAGGGCAGGATGAAGATCAGCGACAGGATCTTGATCCACCAGCGCTCGGTCACGAAGAAGCCCGACAGCACCATCGCGATCACCATCTTGACGTTGATCGCGACCACCAGGAACACCAGTGTGTTGACGACCGAGCGGAAGAAGATCGGGTCGTCGAAGAGCTTGACGTAGCTGGCCGGGTGCCGGGCCAGCCACAGGCCGTAGCCGACCGGGTAGAGCACGAACACCAGGAACACCAGCACGTAGGGCAGCACGAGCATGCGGCCCCAGAACTGCCAGCGGTCACGCGGGCGGGCCGGGGCGGGCAAAGCGGCGGCGGAAACGGTGGCGGTCGTCATGGGCGGTGGTGGTGGTCCGGTGGGCGGGCGGGCGGCAGCGCGTACTGCCGGCCCGCCGAACGGTCAGGTCAAGAGCCGGCGACGGTCTTGATGCGCGCGATCATCTCGTCGACCGCCTTGTCCACCGGCACCTTCTCGTTGAGGACGCGGTTCGCCGCCTTGGCCCAGA
>Ga0207645_10002350_pt1 | contig 14925 bp, 14 predicted proteins | sample KBSM53metaG_FD_184331 | JGI IMG/M metagenome (GOLD analysis project Ga0207645, IMG submission 184331) | Miscanthus rhizosphere microbial communities from Kellogg Biological Station, Michigan, USA - KBS M5-3 metaG (SPAdes) (version 2) | ecosystem: Host-associated > Plants > Roots > Rhizosphere >...
TTGACACTACAAAGAAATTGATGAAATGAGGCGAAAACAATATAACAATACTTATAGGAGAGAGACCAACGTTAAAATCTGATGAGTTTCATTTTATCAACAAAGAGGAAAAAGATCAGATCTTCTATTGTAAATGCCGCAGGTATGATTGCGGGTTGTCAAGAAAAGTTTTTGTGATGCGGTAATGTTCTGTGTCTGTGAACTCGACCCGGTGCATTCCATCTTCCCGTATTTCATAAAGCAAAGCACCAGGTATGCCCATCAATATAGGTGAGTGTGTTGATATGATGAATTGGGAATTATTGCTTTTTAAAACTTCGAGTATAAAAGCAATCAATGATAACTGCTTCAGGGGAGAAAGTGCTGCCTCCGGTTCGTCGAGAAGGTAAATTCCTTTGTTCACAATTCTTGTTTCCAGGATCTTCAGATAGGCTTCTCCATGTGAGAAAGCAAGCATATTCTCACCATATTCTTCACGCATTTTCCTGAGGGAGTAATTCATGCTCTCAGTCATCTGCTTCATAACAGAATCACTCACCTCTCCCTTTAAGTCTGTCAACTGGCTCAGGAGTTTATTTTTCTCCTTGTCCACAGAATCTACAAAAGCACTAAAGTCTTCTGCTCTAAAGAAGAAACCAGTGGCTGTATTTCGCTTCCATTCGAGTTGAAGGTATGGCTTCAATATTCTGGCGGCTTCAAAGTCTGATACTGACCCGATAAAGCCGCCGATCAATGGAAGATTGACAGCGTAAGCAATACTTTCAAGCAGTGTTGACTTACCGGAACCATTATCTCCCACAAAAATGTTGATTTTATCCAGCTCGATATTGTTGGCAAACCTTACCGCGGGAATATTGAATGGAAATGGCTGTAGTTTATTTGTATTGATGGAAAAGGACCTGATAAACGACATACGATGTTGAAGTTAAATATTTCTGCTAACCTGGCGTTAGTTTTCAATTAACGGCGACCTTGGGAACTAAATTTGCTTTACGTGTTTTCTTATGGAGCATTATCTAGAGCATGTATCATCTGAATTAAGTGCATGGCAGAAACAAATGATGCGCAGGCCTTCTTTTTTTAATAACCTGTCAAAAAAAATGCAAACAAGAGTAAATAACTGGATCCCTGAGAAAGTGCACAAGGCCATTACGGTTGTTATCAAGCAAATGATACGCGGCGTTCTATTCGGTGCCAGGCACACAACGGCCGGGCCGTTCCTGAACGCTTCATTGCAAATAAGAGAGCAGTTGGTGTTGGATAAGGTGAATGCATACCGAAAAACAGCTGCCATTGAAGGAGGCATTACCGGCGCGGGAGGTTTATTACTTGGGCTTGCCGATTTTCCGATTCTTGCCGGTATCAAAATAAAATTGTTGTTCGAGATCGCGTCTTTGTATGGTTTTGATGTAAATGATTATAAAGAGAGAGTGTACATACTGCATATTTTTGAACTGGCATTTTCGAGTCATGAGCACAGGCGAAACGTCTATTTAAAAATGACAGGCTGGAGTGAAAAAAGCAAAGAACTTCCGGACGATATTAACCAATTTGACTGGAGACGGTTCCAGCAGGAATACAGGGATTATCTTGACCTCGCAAAAATGGCGCAGCTGATACCAGTCATTGGTGCACCGGTAGGTATTGTTGTGAATAACAGGCTTATAAAAAAATTAGGCATGACAGCTATGAATGCGTACAGGATGCGATTGATATAATGATAACTTTTCAGAGTTGGACAGATGCGACACAGAAGGCGCAGAAGAACGATGAATTACAGCATCGTTGAAACTACGAGCGGGCAAACCTTTCAAACAGGGCAAAAGGCTGCTTACTAAATTGATCGTTAAAGAACCAGGCTGCAATTACAATAAGCACAACAAAAGCAAATACAATCATTAACTGGACGCCCGATACTTTTTGGATTTCTTGTTTTGATCTTTTATCACAAACCTCGCCAGGACAACGTTGTGGTCTTTCCTTAAAAAGTAGTGGATAAAATTTACACCCGAGGCAAATGCCAAATGCAGATTCGAAGAAAAGGAATGCCAGGCAGACCAGGCAGATCACTCCTGTAATAATACTGTATGAATTAATAATCACTATCAAAATGAACATGGTGGCTGACAGGATCACACCAATTACCCATGCGAACTTTTTTTGCTGGGCGCCAACATATTCAGGTGTTTGGTTGCTGACGATTAAACGTCCGATGATCAGAGTTGGTGAAAATTTAGGGTTAATAAAAACACGGATGATGAAATCGGAAAGGAATACAGTTAAAACATACTTGATCGGTAAAAAATTATTTTTAAAAGTGACAAACATGGCGGAAATGAAGGTTGCCACGAACAGTATGCCTGCCGCAGCTCTTATTTCTCTTTCATTTAAAACCGGGATGTTATACCCTTCTGTATTTTCTCCGAATTGTATGAGTTTATTCATCCTGTTTATTTTTTGCTAATAATTCGTGTGAACATTTTTGTTGTGAATGAAAAACGGGGATGGGACAAACATCCCCGTTTACACAGAGCAGTTACTCTTTTCACTTGTGTTGTTTGTTGTCCGCGCAATCAAACTTAGCAACCACAAAACAGTATTGTAGTAAGAATAATGGTGATCGAGAAAATGAACAGTTTCATAATAGTAATTTTTATGTGACATTATATTTTTGAGATCTTCCACAAGAATATTTCACAAATGAATGCGGCAGATGCGATTGTCAATAAACGGCACGTTATCGTAAACGAACGACATGGGAAGATTTCCCACGGCTGATGCGAATCAACCTTTATAGCCAGGACAGAAATTTCTCCTGGATGGTTATCGGCGACGGAGGTCTCGTCAATGTCCGAGGATTGTTTGCAAGGTTAAACCGTCGGGGGAAACAATATTCATTATTTTGTGAGGGAATCGCCCTTTTCCCTGCAAAACAGCGATACTTAATAATTTCAAAAATGACTAAACTAAAATTATTTGCAGCCTTATCCGGCTTCATTTTATCTTTTCCGATCATTTCCTGTAAACCTGGTTTTTCAATCAGGACAACGGCACTCTGGGTAAACAAAGAAAAGTTGCCACCCGAGCCCATTAAAAGTATTTTCATCATCGCTTTTACCGACAACCTGGATGTAAGAGCAACTTTAGAAAGAGACCTCGCTACCGCTGCGCAAAAAAGAGGATTAAAAGTTTATAAAAGCCTCGACATTGTTGGACCGGTCGAGATCAAGTCTATGGCACCGGTTAAAGATGTATTCATAAAGAAATTGAAGGATCTGAACTGCGAAGCTGTTTTAACCACTGCACTTGTACAGGCAACTTCCGAAACAAAATATACACCCTCATCTTCCATGACATACTCACCCTATGCGTATGGTACTTATGCAGGTTATGGTGGATTTGCACCTTATGGTGCATATGGGGGTTTTGGAGGTTATTATGGCTACGCTGTATCTACAATGACAACTCCCGGGTACTACACGACCACGTCAAAATATTTTGTCGAAGCCAAGGTGTTTGATCTAAATACAGATGAAACGTTGCTATCGATGCAGACGAAGGTTGAAAATCCCGAGACCATTGAAAAAGCAAGCAAGGCTTATACAGATTTATTTGTGGAAGAGATCAAAGAACTTCGAAAGAAATAACCAACTACAGCCTTATTCTTACCAAAAATTTCCTGCTGTGGACGCCGGCATGCCCGATCTTTTGCTTTCATCGCTTCGGCAGACAGGGATGCATGACACTTCCTCTTCAACATCGTTCCGTAAATCCCGATTATTGCCGGGACGACGGTGAGAAGCTGAACTTAATCAAGCCCTTTGCGTCAAGAGCATTGAATGCTCCACGATTCGTTTATGGGAACTGCTAAATGCTGACCGTGGAAGTCACATTGATTTTGAAACTGCCGAGCAATATTATAGAACGATCACACTGTTACTCCCACCGAATTCATTCGGTTCCTGGGCATCGGCTTCAGGCTCGTTGAGCCACTCTCTTTCATTAACTACATATTTGAACTGATGTCTTGAATCCTTAGGTAAAGTCACGTCTGCGGTGAAACTCCCATCCTTTTTTCTTGCCATCTCGATTGAATTTTGCCAATCGCTGTTCAATCCGCGGATCTGTACTGTTTCAGCGTTGTCAATTTTAAATGCAAATTTAACTTTGCAATAATCTTTTGTCTTGTAGTAAGTCTTCAATATCATACTTCTTCATTTAAGGTTTAAAATGCGCAAAAGTAAAGGGAATAGGAAGGACAAATCAAATCGGGTTATCAACAAAATCGCGTTTTATGTAGATAAATATTTTCACCCACACAAAGCATAGCAAATTATTGCAATGTCTGCAAATTAGCTGGGAATTAACCGGCAACACACAGGAAAATTCCTCCTTGAATTTTGTTTCCTCATCTAAATTATTTTCGACAAACTTAAAAAGAAGTACCTGGTATTGGAAGTCGTTGCTTTGCCTCGACACTCTTCCTGGAAGAAAATAACTTTAAAGATTATACTATTAAAACATGAGCTGTCCATTCTTTCTTGAGCTTACCTGGGACCTTAACTTCTGGAAGGACATTTTCCAAGTGGTCATGGTTCCCGTTGTGGTGGGACTTCTGGCCATATTTATTCCACAGCGATGGCAGACCCGGAAAAGGGATTCCGAAACAAAAATGCAATTAGTATCCGATATCAGCGAATGGGTGATGAAAACCATCATGACTCTTTTTGCTTCGATTGATGATCGTAAAGCCAAATGTAAGAGCAAGGAGCAATTGGAACAGGATTTAAATGAGACCTTTAAAGCCTGGAGAATCCAGACCTGCGTGATCAACTCTAAAATACACGCTTATTTTCCTGATGCCAGAGAGCACGGCAAGCTCTTACACGAACAATGGCGAGATTTTTCAGAGAGGGTTGAAGCGTATTACAGGGAATGGAGAGAACGTTTTAGTGAAGATAAATTAGAAGACTGGGAAAAAAGGAAGGATTTCCTATTCGACGAAAAATTCAAAATCACTAATTTGATCCTGCTATCGAAAATTACCGGGTTTCACCATAGGCCTGCGACTGAAGACCCCAGTCGATCTGCAGAATCTCGCTAAATATTGACATGACGAGCACTTCAACCGGCATTAAATTGTTCACCAACCACAACGTCGTGGCATCAAAAAGCGGTTTTTTCTCCCACGCCTTTTTCCTTCATCAGTTTATAAATTTGTTCCGGTATTACCGTTGTGCCTGAAGTCAGGTTTTCTGATCCGGTAGCAGTGGTCACGATAGTATCTTCAAGCCGCAGATGAATTTTAAGTTCTTTGTCTTCAATAATAGGCTCTACATTGAACACCACACCTGGCACAAAAGGTTTATCATAGGGACCCACATCGTGAACGGCCATGCCAACAAAATGCCCGATATAATCAAGCCATAATTTTTCACAGCCATGTTTTATATAAACCTCTTTGGCCACTTTCTTCAGATCGTCCACTGTAACACCAGGCTTCATGGCAGCAATTACTCTTTCTTCCGCTTCTTTGATACAGTTATAATATTTCAGTTGCACATCTGAAAATTTATCAGCTACCGGCCAGGTACGTGTGATATCAGTAGTATAGTAATGATGATCAGGCGCATAATCAAGTAAGATCATATCCCCTTCTTTGAGCAGGTGATTGTTAGCGTTATAATGCCAGCTCAGTGCTCTCTCACCTGAGGCTGCAATGGCAAAATAAGCCGGTCCCTGCGCTCCTTCGTTCTGGTAAACAAAATCGCAGGCGGCAACCACCTGGTACTCATAAATTCCCGCACGGGTTACCCGCATGGCTTCGTCAAAACCAAGAGCGCCGATTCGGCCGCATTCGCGGATCAGCTTAATTTCTTTCTCGTCTTTCACCCAACGCATCATATCCACCACAGGGGTCAGATCGTTGACCGTCACTAACGGGTATCGATCCTTTATTTTATGTATAAAATTTACTTCCTTGGGTATACGCCCGTCCCAGGGATCATTCATGCGACTTACCCGTAATACTTCACCCCTGTCTCTTGTCATTTCGGTTGTTTCTTCCGGTGAAGAGATAAGATAGAAAGGCTGGTTGAGGGATGCATAATGATTCAGCGTGGCAGTAAACGAAACCATAGATCTTACCGCATCCATTTTGTACAACGTAGCTGATGGAGCACCCGGAAGAATACGGGCTTCATCTTTGATATCACCGGGAATTTTATCAGGCACGAACAACGTAGATGTTTTTGTTTTACCATCCAGTATCAAAGCCGCATTTGGCATCTCCACTCCTGTGAGATAATAAAAATTATTATCCTGCCTGAATTTTACAAAAGCCTCGGGCAGCTCGGCACCCTGCATGATAGCAACACCATCGCCGATCTGCTCCATCAGTTTTGCTCTTCGTTTTGCAAAGTCAGCGGGAGAGAAATAGGTCCACATATCCTGGGCACTTACCGTATTAATTACCGCAATACAGAGCATAAGCAGTTTGAACTTATTTGTGTTCATATGTGTTTGGTTGCATTAAAAGATGAAAAAATATTTGACTATGGATCAGTTTGACTTGATCAGCGTCATCCGTTTTGAAGTTAGAATAAAAAGCTGAGATGGTTACCCGATTTTGTGTGTGTGACGAAGTTTGCATCAATAAATACCGATAACGACAACCCGCAGCAACGCAGAATATTTCTTCTTTACTTTTGTTCTGCAACTTTTTTCAACCCATCGAGCACCTTGCTCCAATTTTCTTCCAGGTGTTTTTTCTGTTCCTCAGTTTTGCAATTATCCTGCGTAAGTGATACAAGTGTACCACCGTCTTTTTTGGCTAATTCATACGTGACGGTCGCATAATTTTCGGGCTTATCTTCGGTGCCTGCCATAGAGCTCCAGTAAGTGGATTGAAAAATTTTTTCCGGTACCATTTGCAAAATGGTGCCACCATCTTCATATTCTTTTCCCTGCCAAACTCCTTTGTAGGTTATCCGGCTGCCGACTTTCCAATCCGAAACTGTGTTAGTGCCAAAAAGGTACTGCTTTATTTTTTCAGGGTTCACCAGCGCATCCCATACATTCGCGGCGTCTGCATTGACAAAAATTGATTTTTTTACAACAAGACCTTTCGTCATAAAGATTTTTTAGAGGTTAAGATTTCATTACCATCTACTTTGCCTCAATCTTTGTGCCTGTTAAGCAGCAATTTTTTTGCAGACTTATCGTCTTGTCTTTAGATAAAGTCAGGGAAGCAGGGTGAGGTCATTCTTCTTTAAAATTGAATTGCTGTTCATCGCTTTCAGTTAGCTCTGTGATCCCTGTCCACAATATGGGGCCGTGGACGTGAAGTCCTCTTTCAACAGCCGTCGATTTGATGTGTTTGTAGATCTCATGCGAAGTGGGAAATGTTTCCTGGGTCATGGAAACAAAGTCAGCGTTGTATGATTGGCCCGCAGAAGTATATACAAAGTTTACCAGGAATGTTCGCATCGTGATATCAATTGTGCTGAAAGATAAAAAAATTTATTGTTGCGGAGAGCCTACCGCGTGAGAATTTTGCGAGTAGTCACCGCGGGGATATCTTACCTGATGAGGGTAACTGTTCCTTTTACTAACTTTTTAGAAGTATCCCACATTGTTTTATAGCTGATGGTCCAAACGTATACACCGACAGGCTGTGAAACACCGCTAAGTTTTCCATCCCAACCTTTCGCTTTATCCGTGGTTGAAAAAACCAATTGTCCCCATCTATTGTAGATTGAAAGATTAAAGTCAATGATTCCTTCTCCTGCATGTGGGCTAAACAGATCATTGAGCCCGTCGTTGTTGGGTGTAAACGCGCCAGGAACAAATAATCGACCACATTCAGGAGAATATTTTAATGATAGCCGGACGCTGATCGTATCCAATGGGCAATTATCCCGGTTTAAAACAATGATGCTATAAGTACCTGCACTTAAATCCTTAATGGCTTGCCCGTTCGCATAGACCGAATTGTTTAATTCGACTGAGTAAGGCGCCTGTTCCCCGGATACTGCAGCGGTTATCCGGCCGCTGTTTGTTTGAAGGCACGATGGCTCAATTGTATCTATTGAAATTGTATAGGGAGCGACAATATATTGACGTATGCTGGCAATAGTATCAAATAAGCAACCATATTTATCTTTCACTTTGATAGAATACGGTCCCGGTGCGAGGTTGGTAAAACTATAGTTTGCAGAAAATCCCCGGTTATTCAATTCCGCCAAATAGGGATCATGGGTACCATTTATACGTAAGATTATCGTTCCATTATCCGACAGGCATAACTGTTCGCTAATATTGATGGTGATGTTGGGAGCATCGTCGACAACGACTGGTATCCTGACCGTGGTGTCAAACTCGCAGTTGTTTTCGTAGTAGAGAGAAATGAGATGTACACCCGAATCCAGACCGCTGAGATTTAAAGTGGGCACGTGAGGGCCACTGTCTATTGAAACCAAAACATCAGAAGGATCGGTTTGCGGAGACAAATTAATCGCCAGGCTTCCGGTTTTGCTGTTACAGGTGGTGGGTTGAATGGAAAACGATGAGAAGAACGAGGGCAATACCCGGTAAGACAAGTAGGCGGATGTGTCTTTTCCACATCCGGTAGCATCCATAATTCTTATATTGTACCGCCCCGCCCCAAGGCCTGTAAATATTGGACTGTCCTGAAAATTTCCCCCATTGATGCTGTATTTAATGGGAGGGTATCCCGACCTGGCAGAAATATCTATTTGCCCATCCTGGTTATCGCAGCTAAGTGGATTGACGGTATTTATTTTTATGTTGGGAGACAAGGCATGACTAAATGTTACGAGAGAGTCCTTGTAACAGCCCGACTCATTTCTGACTCGAATGGAATGGAGTCCTTCTCTTATCCTTGTAAAAACACCCGTACTATTTGTCAATGCATTATCCAAAATATAGGTCAGGGGAGAAGATGAGATCGAACTTGCCTTAACAGTGATATTTATCAGCGAATCATTTCCGCAGGCCGGTTGAAATTTAATTGAATCTATTGTAACTCCAAGTGTGGTGCCGTCATCAGCATTGCTCGCGGCATCATACATAGTGATCGGTAAAACGCAAGTAACACCAATCACTTTTTTATTTTCCATATCCACTTCGACCACCTCGGTATTCACGCCATCGCTCAGGGACAACCCATAGTATTTATTGGTTGTACAATTGTATGGCACACTAATTAATCCGAAGAAGTTATAGAATGACGTGTTCATGAAGATCGTACTGGCAGCCGGATCGTTGATGTTAATTTCATAAATATTATGATCAATTGCCGACATCAACAGTTTGCCTTTGTAAAATATAAGATCTCCAGCGGGGATAGCGTTCATCTGCCCCAGATTTTCCTTCAAATTTGTATACGGATTATACCTGTATAAAATTCCTGACAGATCCGCTGCATAAATAATTCCATCGGCTGAGGCGACAAGGGAATTAATACTTGTGTTGGGAAAGGTGGTTATAACTTTACAACCCGAAAGGTCTCCCAGCTTCATTTGGTACAAGCGATCAATTGAAATAAAATACAGTATATCCTTATGCAGGGCCGTACTGAAAATTATTCCACCAACGCCCTGATTGCAGTAAGAGCCGCCTTTGACCAACGTACAAGATCCATTCTTAGGATCGAACAGGTAAATTGAATCGATTGTATTGATCAATGCAACCTGGCTAAAATTTATTTTTATTAAAGCTGAAAAAAATAACGTGACGAATATTCTTTTCATATGTGTCCGTTAATGACGATTTTCTGAGCCCGTTATGATCATGGTTTTCATCAGATGATTTCCAATAAAAAATCCCGACATTCAAGTTGGGACTTTTGTGATCGCTTATTATCCCGAAGTGTTCACATCATTCAGAGCGATATTGTTCCGGCACATTTCTTCGGCTTGAATTTATGAATTTATTGAATAATTAATGTCCCTTTAAAAAGGCCTCTGGAGATCGTTCATATTGGCATGAGCCTGATGAATGGCCATTACCGGCATGTTATCATATCCATGAGGAATTTTTTTTCATTTTATGAGCTTGTATACATATTTGATCGAGCCGGAGTCTGTGCCGTTGAAAACTGCCGGAAGTTGCTTGCTGAAAGTAAATGAAGTGTTACTTAATGACACAATATTGCATAGTTCGTTCTTCAGGGGTGGGGTGGCATCCGGATAAATTAAATTAAAAGTGTTGCCGGAGCTATAGGTGTAAGTGCCTTTCGCCACAACGGTGGTATCTACACGAACCACCACCGCTTCTAACCAGCTGTGATCATTATTGAATTGAAAATATAAGGGATAATAAAGCCCCGCCGGTAAGGGTAGCGGGTAAGCGATTTTGCTGCTATCGAGCAACCCGGCGGCATTATAAAAGTAAACGTTTACAGTATCAACATTCCATTTGCCTCCTATAGAAAGCTGTTCGGGTGGCACGGAATAATTGCCTCCGTTCTTACTGCAGGCAACCAAAAAGATAACTGGAAGAATAAGGTTGATAACTATTTTTTTCATGACCCTTTCTTTTCATTGAATAAGGAAGCGAAATGCAACCTTGAATATCGAATAATTAGCGTAAAGGGTTGTGTGCAGAAGGTCGATTTGATTGAAAATTTACGTCAACGTTAAGTTAGGGTAATGTATCGCAATTTTATAGTGAGTAACTGTAGCGCAAAGGGGAAGAAGAGATTCCCTCGCTGCGCTCGGAGTGACAAGCTGGAGATTTTTCGCAACACTTCGTTGCCCTCGAATGAGTATTAAAAATATTTTTCCGCAATTGCACAATAAAAAACTCACTACCTTCTACTTGACACGGACATTTTAATTATATAGGTTTACATTTAATCCTACCCTACCTCAGAAAACTACAATTGTTTTTATCCCGACTTAACCCGGGGAGTCCAAATCCTATTTTTTAACTGAAAAACCTTTTATGAAAAAGATCTATTCACTACTAGCCAACGAAAATGTACAGAGTACGCTTGTGATCCTGTCCGTATTCCTGATCGCAGGATTCGTAATACTGGTATCAAAACATCCATAAGAAAAAACATCGAAGGCCAAACATTTTTTTATTTGACAGAGCTATGTCTCAAACGTGACACCGTCGCTCATCGTCAATTAAACCAAACCGCATATCCCTGTCTTCGCAGATCCCAGGCAAGTTTTTCCTCCATCAAAAGGGCTTGTTGCCGGGTCATTGGTTTCAAATTGATGTGATCATAAAGACTGGGGCGCAAATACGTGCCATATTTCTCAACGATGTAAGCAGATAGTTTATGACCTTTCTTGTTTACGTACCCGGTTTTGTGCTGCCTGAATCGTTCGGCGGGGGTCTTGCTTGTCATTCCAACATACAAACATTCTAATACTCCATTAAATTGCGGGTTGGCCGCCCTGAATCTCCAGTTTTCGGTAAACACCCGCCTGGATAGTTCAACGACATACACCCGGTATGTTGATCGTGCCACAGGATTTTTTTTCGAGTGCAAATTAATTCCAAAGAAGAACACAAAAAATGGTGATGGTCACCTGGAGTCAACCGGCTTCGACAGACGACAAATATCTAACCCGTGATTTTGTATCTTCCCTCACTGATTCAGATTTTTCATTTTCATAAAAACCTCGGCCATGCAAAGAAGAACCTTTCTCAGGAATGCAGCTACTGTTTCGGCATTCACTATTTTGAAGCCCGACATTGTGTTTAAGTCGCGTATTAATTCTGCCATCCGGGTTGGGATCATAGGATGCGGAAGCCGGGGCACAGCAGTGATCACTTCGATGTCACAGAACACCAATGCTCATATTTTTGCCATGGCCGATCTTTTTGAAGATAAATTGCAAAAAGGGTTATCGGTTTACAACCAACTCAATTCCGCTAAGAGTTTGCCCTCCATTAGCTCGTCCTCGGTGTACAAAGGATCAAAGGCATACTTGCAGCTGATCGGGAACAAAGATGTTGATGCTGTTTTGATCTCAACGCCGGCCTACGCACATCCTTTTATTTTGGAAGCAGCGGTCGATGGCGGCAAGCATGTGTACTGCGAAAAGCCTGTGGCGCCCGATACTGATGGATGTAAAAAGGTGTTGCGTGTTGGGGAAAAGTTAAGTGACAAATTGAGCGTTGTGATCGGTTTCCAGATCCGTTACGCTTCCGCCTATGCTGAAATGGTGAGAAGAATTCAGCAAGGTGATATCGGCGAGTTGGTGAATGCACAACTATTCTATATTTCTTCGGGCACCGATGTTCCCGAGCCAAAAAACATGTCGGATGATGAGTTCCGGATCCGTAACCATTTCCATTTTGAAGAACTATCCGGCGGGATCTTACTCGACCAGGGTATCCATATGCTCGATGTGTGCAATTGGACATTGAGGAATCATGCGGTTAACGCGATCGGTACTGGCGGCATAAAAGGAGGGCCAAAGCTGGGCAATACCTGGAATAATTATCAAATAGCCTATCAGTATCCCGATAATATTAATGTTAGCATTCATTCCACTCAGCTTGGGCCGGTCTTTGGCGACGTATGTTGCCGTTTTATCGGTACTGAAGGAGTAGCCGAGGCGCACTATAGTGGCGGTGTCTTTATCAATGGTACAAAGGCATGGGATTCGGGCATTGCAAAAACCGAAACCGACATCAGTTCTGAAAAAAGGGCGGCGGGTGTTTTCCTTTCATCGCTTCACGATGCGGATGCGAACAAAGAAAATGCATTTATCAAAAGCATAGAGACTGGCAATCACCTCAACGAAATAAGATCCGGTGTGGATTCAACGCTAACGGCGATCCTGGGACGAAACGCTGCCAGAGCTGGCAAAAGGACCAACTGGGACGAAATTATTGTGGCGAACGAAAAGATCGATCCGAAGCTAAACCTGGCGCAGTTTGATAAGGGTTAATTTTTAATTGAACCAAACTGCGTGTAATGGGTTAGTTTTTTCTGAATGGATTTGCCACGGTATTACAGAAATGCAGAAGGTTTCTGTGCTTCAGGTCTCAGTGGCGTAGACGTAAATTCACTCTTCACCTTTCAACCTGTCCACGCAATTCATCATTGAACGGAACTGGTGATAATTTCCTTTCCAGAGATGTCCTTTTAATGCGGTTTTAATTTTTGGATCGATATCGGTGCCGTTGGCATACCAATCACCGTAGGTGTGATCTATCATGTATGTCTGAATATACTTCCATTGTTGTTTGAATTTTTCGTAATAATGCATGGGATCATTCGGGAAAAGATCGCCCATCATCAACAATGAATTCATTTCTTCTGCCTGGGACCACCAGTTCTTTTCGTCACTGATAACGGTAAGGCCTGGTTTGTTCTTAAAATAATATCCTGCATCATAAAAACCACCAAGTTTATTGTCCCACGCATTTTGCAATGCATGGTCTACCATTTGTTTTGCGATGCGCAACGTCGTAGTATCATTTTGTATGTTCAAGGTATGCGACGCTTCGAGCAACAGGTAACTCGTTTCAACATTGTGCCCAAAAGAGACATAATCGAGCCCGTGATGCGCCATGATGTATGCATCGGAAGAATCGCTGATGGATACCGGCGTCCAGTCGGGTTGAAAGAAGAGTGTGAGATAACCTTTGTTACCTATCATCGTATCACGAATGAGCAAAAGCATTTCATGCAGACGGTCGTGCAACAGATCGTTTGGCCATACAGTGTACAGTTCTGTAAATGCTTCGAGCAAATGAATAGAACTGTTCTGATCTTTGTATCCTGTTTCAGCAGTGGCAGCCATGGTTGCCGTTCTTGCAATCGGTGTGCCATCCCGTTGCATGTGCTGGTAATATCCTTTATGTACCGGGTCATGACTGTGTTTCTCCATCCACATAAATGCCTCCTGTGCAAAACTGAGCGCATGGGGATCGTTTGATAATTTGCAATACGCCGCAAGCGCATAAATCCCAAATGCATTTCCGTAGGCATTCTTTGTTGAATCAATTATATTCCCTTTCCTGCCTACCATCGTATAAAAACCGCCATAGGTTTTATCCCACATTACATCGTGCAAAAATTTATAACCATTTTGTGCCAGCGTTTTGTAATAGGGAACACCCGGATATCGCATCGCTGCTTTTGATGTTGACCATGTATGCCTTGCCTGGGTAACAATAAATTTATCCTGGTCCCCTGTTGGTTTGAAATCATAAGTATACGTCGTAATAAACCCGCTGTATAACGTATCCATATTCTGTGGATACCATTTATTAAGCATTTCATGTTGAATGGAATTTTCTATTTCGTTCGCGATCCGCAAACGTTCCGCTTTTTTTTGAGCGAAGATGACTGATGTGGTTAGTAATGAAAATATGAGAGGAATCGTTTTAATCATATCATCTTGTTTTTTCCTGATGTCAAACTTAAGATGTCAAATGACAAACATCAGTCGGCCGTATGAAGTTACTATCCTTACAATTCTCCAAAGGAGCCCTTCGGACACAGTTGACGTTTCAGGTTTCACGTCTCACGTTTTTCACCGCGATCACGGTAATGACCGCCGAAAGCAATACCGAACCTGCCATAAAAATATAGGATGCACCAAAACCACCTGTGGTTCCATTCAAATAGCCGACAAGATAAGAGCCTGCAAAAGAACCCAACGCCCCAAAACTGTTGATCAATGCAATAGCGCCTGCGGTAACATTGGCGGGTAATATTTCCGTCAGGATAGCAAAGAAAGGACCATAGGGTGCATACATACCCATGCCTGCAATGACAAGCAACACAAACGATAACCAGAAATTATTGGTGCCAACAAGATACGACCCATAAAAAGCCATTGCTGCGAGCAATAAAAATGGCCATATAAAAATTTTCCGGTTCAGCGTCTTATCTGAAAAGTAAGAAGCTGTGACCATGCCAATGAT
>Ga0207645_10002354_pt1 | contig 14910 bp, 17 predicted proteins | sample KBSM53metaG_FD_184331 | JGI IMG/M metagenome (GOLD analysis project Ga0207645, IMG submission 184331) | Miscanthus rhizosphere microbial communities from Kellogg Biological Station, Michigan, USA - KBS M5-3 metaG (SPAdes) (version 2) | ecosystem: Host-associated > Plants > Roots > Rhizosphere >...
AATTTCGCGCAGGAAATGATACTCGCCTCCGGAACGCGGAAGCGCTGCACCCAGCTCAGCGTAGGAAAGCGCGCCGCAAAGCGCACAGACACCGCCGATTGCCCAGAGCGCCAGGATGGCAAAACCGGTCGGCAAATCGCCCACTTGGAATCCGAGGCTGGTGAAAATGCCGGTGCCAACCATGTTGGCGACAACGATGCAGGTCGCGGTCAGGAGCGAGATCGTTCTCGGACCATGCGAAGAAGAGCCGGGTTGCACCGGCGATGATGTAGTGGCTGGGCCTTGCTCGTTCAAATGAGAAGTGAGTTCTGCTTTTTAAGAATCGTCATAGCCGACCCCATGCCAAAAAAAAGGGCTGCGGAATTACCGCAGCCCCGGTCTTTCGACCAATTCGCCTAACGAATTACTCCGTCGGCCCCGAACCGTGCAGCGTTTCCAACGCGTCCAGTTTCTTTTGCTGCTCGGGCGTGAGCAGTGGGCGAATCTGCGCGTGTAGTTGCTTCATGATCGGTTCGGCAGCCGTGCGCGCCTGCTGATGGATCGCTTCGAGTTGCGGTTTGACCGCGTCGACGAGGGGCTGCACCTGGGCTTTTTGCGCATCGGTCAGGTTGAGCACGTGGCTCAACATCGCGGTCATATTCGGTGGGCCGTGGTGGTGCCAGTCGGCTCCGCCGCAGTCTGGTGTTTCAGCGCCGGCGAAATGGCTCATGGCGAGCATTGCAGCGGCGGTAATAGTGCTAAGGATCAGTTTGTTCGATTTCATTTTTTTGTTGGTTGATTGCCACAGACTTCGCTGTGTCACCCTACAGACACGCCATGTTCTGGCCGGTTACATGCTTGAAGACAAAATCGCCAAATCCCCTTAAACCTGTAACCTTTCCGCGACCGGACTTGTCTTTAATCGAGATGTGGACCCGTTCCGTTATCGCCCATGCCAGATGAGAATTTTGACGAGCCGGGATGCCTTCATCGGATCGCAGCGGGCGATGAAAACGCCGTGCGCGAACTTCTCCGGCATTTCCACCCATTCGTTCTTAAGCTTGTCCGATCACATCTTCCCCGGCGAATGAGCGAAGAGGACCTGACCCAGATGATCTTCATCAAAATTTTTCAAAACCTCGACAAATACCGAGGGAAAGTTCCGCTTCAGCACTGGATTTCGCGCATCGCGGTCAACACGTGTCTGAATGAACTGCGCGCCGAAAAGCGCCGCCCGGAATGGCGGCTTTCCGATTTTGACGAGGATACGTCTGCTGCAATTGAGCGCCTGGGGCGCGTCGAGACCGATATGGCTTCACATGATGATGCCCGGATGGCGCAAGAGGTTCTCACTCAGATGCTCACCCGACTTTCACCTGACGATCGGCTCCTCATCAACCTCCTGCATCTCGAGGAACGCTCGATCGAGGAAATTCATGCCCTGACCGGCTGGAGCCGAGCGGCGATCAAAGTCCGCGCTTTCCGGGCGCGCGCGAAGCTAAAAAAAATGCTGCATCCCGCGGCGAACTTGCAGCTGGTATTTGCCTGATGAACACGAACGACCTTCTCGCCCGCATCTTTTCGCTCGCGCGCAGCGCGCCGCCGCCGCCTCCGCCTAACGAAATGCCTTTTGGTCTTGAGACCGCGATACTCGCCCATTGGCGCGAAGCGTCCGCGAAGACGGACGGCAGCGCGGGTCTGCTGCGCGGAATGCGTTGGGCCGCCTTAACCGCATGCGCCATCGCTCTTCTTGCTGCGACATTGAAGAAAGACGAACTGGCCGCGTTCCAAAATCGTTTCGACCCTGAAACGCGCGTCGCCGATTCCGCGATCAGCGCCGGTTTTGATTATGAATAGGGCTATTTCCGGCAAAGTTATCCTCTACGCCGCGCTTATCTTCCTTGCCGGCGCCGCCACTGGAGCGCTCGTTGCTCCGATGATCGGTCGCACTTTCATGCGGCCACCTCGACCTGATCAGATGTCTCGCCACATGCTCGAACACTTGGAATCGCGGCTTCATCTGACGCCTGAACAGACCGCGAAAGTCAAACCGCTGGTTGAGAAAACGGGGGCTGACATGGAAACGATTCATCGGGAAACAATGAAACGCGTGGTGGCGCGCCTTCGTCAGAGTCACGTCGAGATTTCGTCTCTCCTTACTCCCGAACAACGAGTGGAGTTGGACAAGATGGAAGCGGAACACCGAAAACACTTCCGACATGAACATGTGATCATTGGGCACCCGGGCGGACCACCGCCAGAGCCGAAATGAGTCCGACTGCATTTTTCAAAACGAATAAACGAGGGATTGGCATCGTCCCTTCCATTCAAAGGATATCATTATGAAAAGTTGGCTCATTCTCTTGCTTGGCTTGGTCACGTTGCTCAGCGCCTGTGCGCCTGCGCCTTACTACGGTCCTGCCGCGCCTCCACCGGGTGTAGTCGTCGCAGTCGAAGACCGTCCCTATTACGTTCGCGGGCCTTATTACATTGAACACGGCCACCGTTGGGTATGGGTCGGCGGCCACTGGGGCCATCGCCACGGACGGCGTGTTTGGATTCACGGTCATTACGCCGTGCGCTAGTTGGGTCGCGATCAGGACGGCGAGGTGCCGCCTGCGGCCCTGCGGATTGGACTGGCACCAAAGCTCTAAGTCGAACTAGACTGGGTAAACCAGTCGAGTTCACAGAAACGTCAAGAAAGAAGGCGGACCCGATTTTGAGGCTACACGGTTGTAGTACGGAGGTCTTCCCGAAGTCTCGATGCCGCCTATGGGCGCTAGACGGAACAGACGACGCTTCGCGCCCCGTCACAGCTGCCATTTTTTCGGCAGCTTCTGCTTCAGCGTTTCGACCTGCTCGAAAAGGTCTCCCATCTTCTTGACCCGGGCGAGAGTCTGGTCGCAGCGAAAAACCAATTTCTGGGCTTTTTTACTCTTCAGCGTCTCCGCGACCTCATCCCAAGTCACCGGCGTAGACACCGTCGGTTTCTCTTTTGCGCGCACCGAATAGACGCAGATCGTTGTCTTGTGCTCATCGTTCTGACTCCAATCGACGAATATCTTTCCCTTGCGAAGCGCCTTCGCCATTTTCGAAACAACCAGCTCTGGATGCGCGCGCTCGAGATGTTCGGCCAGGGCGTGCGATAGTTCTTTTGTCTGGTCGTAAGTTACCGCCGTGTTGAGCGGGACATAGACTTGCAGTCCTTTCGAGCCGGAGGTCTTGGCCCAGCTCTGCAATTTCATCCCTTCAAGTATTTCCCGCAGCCAAAGTCCAACTTGGCAGCATTGCACGATGTCCGCTGGTGGCCCCGGATCGAGATCGAAAACCATCATCGTTGGCCGTGCGACATCCTTTTTTCGCGAAAGCGAAGTATGCAATTCAATGTCAGCGAGGTTCGCGGCCCAAACGAGTGTGGGTAAGTCTTGCGCGAGGCAATAGTGCATCTCGCGTTGGTTGCCTTCACTCCAGACCTTTGCGGTCTGCACCCACTTCGGCCGATGAGCCGGGCAATTTTTCTCGTAGAAGAATTCGCCTTCAACGCCATCGGGGTAGCGCTTCATCGTCAGTGGCCGATCCTTCAGGTGCGGCAAGAGAACGCCGGCAATCTGGATGTAATAATGGATCAGGTCGCCCTTGGTGAAGCCGTCCTTCGGATAGAGAACCTTCTCGAGGTTGGAAACCATGAGGGTCCGGTCTTCGACGATCAATTCGGTTTTCTTGCTCATCGTTTAACCTTCGGCTTAAGAGAAGAATCGTTCCGGAGAGAGCATTGGCTGGGGTTGGCAAATGCGTCCGACGCAATGTTCCCAGGTTTCGTGTCCGCTCAAAATCAGGATTTCGACTCGCAGAAAATAGATTGGCACTTCCGGAGCGGGAAGGCGCGGGAAACGGACGGCATCTTTTTCTGTCGTTATGATCATGTCGACATCACGGCGCAGGCAGCGATTGATGAAACTCTGCAGTTCACCTTCGCTATAACGATGATGGTCGGTGAAGCGCTTGGCCAACTCGATCTTGGCGCCCAGTTTGCGCAGACCGTCCTCAAAACTTTCCGGCGCAGCGATGCCGCAGAAGGAACCAATGTAGGTGTCGTTAAGGCGGTTGAGCGGTACTTGCTCACCGGTGTAAACATCCTGGAGATAGAGAGGCTGATGCGCGCACTCGATGATTTCAGCGGTGCGGTTGTAACGCCGGATGCGCGCGATCAATTCATCGTTAGGCTCGCTCGTGCTCTTGGTGATGAAAATGTAACTGGCGCGCCGAAGATTGCGCGGTGGCTCGCGCAGCGTGCCGCGGGGAAGAAGAAACTCATTTCCAAACGGCGCCTGACGATCGATCAGGACAATGTCGAGCCGATGTTTGAGATGCAGATACTGAAGGCCATCATCGAGCAAAAGAGTGTCGGCCTTCATCTCACGAATCGCATAGAGCCCGCTCTTCACCCGATCCTTGTCCACCAGCACGATCACGTCCTTGAGGTTGTTCGCCAGCATGTAAGGCTCGTCCCCGGCCGTGAGCGAATCGAGCAGCAGCGATTGTCCGTCGGAAACAATCCGCGGCGGATCCGGAGCGACCCCGCGAATGCGATCAAGCAAGGTGCGTTTGGAAGGTTTCGCTACACTCTTGTAACCGCGACTCAAAATGGCCACGCGACGGCCGCCCACCTGCAGGGCACGAGCAAATTTTTCCACCACCGGCGTCTTGCCGGTTCCGCCGACGGTAAGATTACCGATGCTAATGACGAGGCAGCCGAGCGCTCGCTCCCGCAAAACGCGCTTGCGATAAAGGAACAAGCGCAGTTGAACGAGCCGGGCATAGACTAACGAGAGAAGATAAAGAACGCCTCGAAGCAACGCGGCCCGCGGACCGTGGCGACGTCCGAGAATGACGTCGATCGCGAACTGCTCAAGATTTTCAAGCCACCGGCGCATCGGAATTTAGAACGCTCACAACGATTTGGGCGCCGTCATTGTCGGCGCGGATAATGCGAATTTCGGCGTCATCCAAACCGGAAGCTTCGCGCATCGCGTTCGCCACCTCCTCCGGCGAACGGAGCGTCACACAGGCGACGGTTGAGCCAGAGCCACTTAGAAAACCTCCCAGGGCGCCCGCCTTCTCACCCGCGGCGATGACTCGTTCGAGGAATGGAACAAACTGTGCTCGAAAAGGCTGGTGCAAATGGTCGCGCCACATTCCGCGCAGATTCTCATAACAACCGCTCGCAAAGGCCGCCGTGATGGCACAGGCATTTGCGCAGGACTCCACCGCCCGCAGCCGATCAATTTCGTTAGGCAAAACACTTCGCGCTTCTGCCGTTTTCACCTCGAAGGCGGGAATCAGCAGGATAAAATGAAGACGCGGATCGACCGGGAATTTCTGATGACGATTATGGCGCGCGACCACGAAACCACCGAATTCAGCCGGAGCCGCATTGTCAGGATGTCCTTCCAGCTCGGCGCAGAGCCCAAAAATCTGAGCGCGTTTGAGCGGACTATCGAGCAAAGCGTTCAATGCGTGGAGCACACCGAGCCGGACCGTCACGCTGCTCCCAAGCCCGCGAGAGCGCGGCACTTCTCCTTGAACCGCGCAAGAGAAAGCGAATGGCTCGCAATCCGCGGCTTGAAAAAATTGACGCGCCGCCTGACGCGCCATCGCGCCGGCTTCGATCTCGCTCGCCCGGCTCACTGTGACGAAGTTATAAAGTCGCAAAGCCACTCCGAGGCAATCGAAACCGGGGCCAAGATTCGACGTCGTGGCTGGAACGCGCACCGTGATCTGTTGCTTTTTCAAAGGGAATCGGCCGAAAATGCCAGAAAGCGAGATATGGCCGCTCTGATTCTAACGTGGCCGCAGTCAGCAGCAAGACGCAGCGAGGTATGATCGACTGGATCGACTTCGGATTGGTTCGCGATTTTGCGGATGAGAAAACCGATGGCTATCGGCTCTGCACGAAATCGGATGCCTGGGCGGAGCGTTTCGGGGCCGACATTCTTGTTTCTTACAAAGTCGAAGCCGCGCGCGATCGAATTCTGCGTGAGTTGGAAGAATGGACCCGGCTTTCTAACCTGATGATAGCGCGGGTGTTCGCGCGTTATCTGCCGAAGAAAAACGCGGAGCGCGAGGCACCGAAATTGATTGCAGGCGACGCCAGCGCGCCGCTTGCCGGCACGACCATGGAGCGCGGCGTCGGCTACGGATTAGATTTCGGCGCTGGATATTCCGTAGGTTTCTTCCTCGACCAACGCGAGAACCGCCAAGTCGTTAGGCGGGCGGCTCCGCGGCGTCTGCTCAATTGTTTCGCTTATACCTGCTCTTTCTCGGTCGTCGCCGGCCTCGCCGGAGCGCAAACGCTCAGCATCGATCTTTCCCGCAAATCTCTCGCCCGCGGAATGGACAACTTCGTCCGCAATCGCCTCGCCACCGACGGCCATCGCTTCCTCGCCGATGATGTCTTCGCTGTTCTGCCGAGGCTGGCGCGGAAGGGCGAGCGTTTCGATGTAATTATCCTGGACCCTCCTACGTTTTCCCGATCCCGGACAGGAAAAGCGTGGCAGGTGGAGCACGATTTCGAGCGATTGCTCATGAGCGCGCTCGAAGTGGCTGAACGGGATGCCAAGATCCTGCTTTCCACCAATTGCACTCGCCTCGACGAGCGTGCTCTCGAGGTAATGGCCAGGTTTTGCCTGAAGGCCACCCGGCGGGCTGGGACGTTGGTGCCCTCTCTGCGACTGCCTGACTTTCCTCCAGGCGCGGCTGCACGGTCGCTTTGGGCGATTCTGCGTTAAGTAATTTCGGACGCGCAAAATGCCAGCAGCATGCGAAGATTAGGGCATATGGATAGTCAACAAATGACCGGTGCGCGGGGAGATATTGCCGAACAGGGACTCCGTTACACGAAGGAACAATGGGACCAGGTCCTTACGCAGACCGAAGACTTTGTTCGTTCCAACCCGACACGAGCTCTCCTTTACGGTGTTGGCGCGGGATTTATCCTCAATCGGTTGCCTATCTTTCGGATCTTCGGGGTATTCGTGCGGTTGGTCCTTTTCGCCCTCAAACCTGCTCTCCTGATTTACGGGGCAAGCAAGGTTTATCAGATGGCGAAGGAACCTGAATAGTCGTCAGGCAGAAACGATTCCTCAGCTCCGGACGCTTCCGGTCCACCAACTTTCTCTCAGCGGTCGAGAGTGAAGCCTACTTTGATCGTCACCTGCCAGTGATCGATCTTATTTTTCTCGATGTGCCCGCGGGTTTCGACCACCTCAAACCAGCGCATGTTGCGCATCGTTTTGCCAGCCCGGCTGATCGCATTCTGCACTGCATCGTCAATGCTTTTCTTCGATGAACCAACCAGCTCCAGCTTCTTGTAAATGTGCTCCTTCATCTCGAAGAATCGGCGGGTGGACCTGGAACTCAAATGCAAATGCGCGTTTGCCTGACAGATTCCGCGGCTCACGAACTTTACATTGAGCCTCTCCCACCCGCTTGTTAGGCTGACCTCCTTTCATGGAAAAAAATATCGAGTCCCATCTCAAGGAAACTCGCGTCTTTAAGCCGGCACGCGCGTTCGCAAAAAATGCTCGCATTGGGAGCCTCGAGCAGTATCGCCGGATGTATCGAGAATCGATCCGGACGCCCGAAAAATTTTGGGCGAGGGAGGCGCGAGAGCTGATCTGGCAGCAATCGTGGAAGAAGGTCCTCGACTGGAAACCACCGTTCGCCAAATGGTTTGTTGGCGGGAAGCTCAACGTGGCCGAAAACTGCCTCGACCGGCACTTGCAGGGTCCGCGCCGCAATAAGGCTGCCATTATTTGGGAAGGCGAGCCCGGCGATAAGCGCATTCTCACCTACCAACAACTACACCGCGAAGTCTGTCGGTTTGCCAATGTTCTTAAGCGCAATCAGGTCCGCAAAGGCGAGCGCGTCATCATCTATCTGCCGACAATTCCGGAGGCGTCGATCGCGATGCTCGCCTGCGCGCGAATCGGCGCGATTCACTCGGTTGTGTTTGGCGGATTCAGCGCCGACAGCATCCGCGATCGCATCGTCGATTGCGGCGCCACGACAGTCATCACGGCCGACGGCGGTTATAGGCGCGGAGCGATTGTCCCGCTCAAGCAGAACGTCGACCAGGCGCTTCAAGGCCAGACAACAGTTCGGCGAGTCATCGTCTTTCGCCGGGCCGGCAACGACATTCATATCGAGGAAGGGCGCGACGTCTGGTGGCATCGGGAACTCGAGTACGTCACTGCGAAATGTCCGGCCGTCGCGCTCGACAGCGAGCATCCGCTTTACATCCTTTACACGAGCGGTTCGACCGGAAAACCGAAAGGAATCCTGCACACGAGCGGCGGTTATCTCGTCGGCATTTATTCGACCGCGAAATATGTTTTCGATCTGCGTGAAGACGACATTTATTGGTGCACGGCTGATGTCGGTTGGGTCACAGGGCACAGTTATGTTATCTACGGTCCGCTCGCCGCCGGCGCGACCACAGTCATGTATGAAGGAGCGCCCAACTGGCCAGAGCCGGACCGTTTTTGGCGAATCATCGAGGAATACGCCGTCAGCATTCTCTATACGGCACCGACCGCAATCCGCGCTTTCATTCGCTGGGGCGACAAGTGGATCAAAAAACACGATCTCTCCTCGCTGCGATTGTTAGGCTCAGTTGGCGAACCGATTAATCCCGAGGCCTGGATCTGGTATCATGACAAGATTGGCGGCGGCCGTTGTCCAATCGTCGACACCTGGTGGCAGACGGAGACCGGCGCAATCATGATCGCTCCACTGCCGGGCGCGATTCCGACCAAGCCTGGCAGCGCGACCCTGCCCTTCTTTGGCGTCGATCCCGCGGTTGTGGACGCCGAGGGCAAGGAAGTCCCGGCGAACGTTGGCGGGAAATTGATTGTCCGCCGGCCGTGGCCGTCGATGCTGCGAAGCATTTATGGTGATAAGCCACGCTACAAAAAACAATACTGGAGCGAGTACAAGGGGAAATACCTAACAGGCGACGGCGCGCGCCGGGACAAGGACGGATATTTTTGGATTGTCGGCCGGATCGATGATGTGCTCAACGTTGCCGGACATCGTCTTGGCACTTCTGAAATCGAAAGCGCCCTCGTTAGTCATGCCAAAGTCGCAGAAGCGGCGGCGGTGGGACGGCCAGATGAACTCAAGGGCCAGGGCGTGGTGGTTTTCGTCACCCTCAAAGGCGGCGTCAATCCGACGCCCGGCCTGAAAGAGGAATTGCGCGACCATGTTGGCGTCCATATCGGTGCCATTGCGAAGCCGGATGAAGTGCGTTTCGCTGAGGCGCTGCCAAAAACGCGCAGCGGAAAAATCATGCGCCGTTTGTTGAAGGAAATCGCCGGCGGCAAAACGATCACCGGTGATACCACCACGCTGGAAGATTTCAGTGTTCTAGCCAAGCTAAGTAGCGGCGAAGAGTGAACGCGAGACTGAGCAGCGCTTTCGGTTAAAGTCCACCGTGAGTTTCATCCGTACTGGATTTCGCGAACTGGCGTTGAAAGCGCGGCGCCAGCGGACGCGGTTTGCCCTCAAGCACGAGAAACGTGTGCTGCAAAAAGCGGAGATTGCCCTGGGCCGCGAAGGCACGGCGGAAGCGGCCAACTTTCCTGAAGTTCGCAGCGAAATTGTGGCCCTCAAAAAACTCGAACAGGAGCAGAAGGAGGTCGCTGTCCGGATCACCAAGATCGAGGAAGCGCTAAAGGAAATCGAAAAACAGCGACAGGAAAATTCCCGTGAACAAGGGATCGCTCTCGCCAAGCTCGAAGAATGGAAGCGTCCGCTGGTTGAACGTCGCAACAACGCCGCTCTTGCGGTTCAGCGCTGCGACAAAGAGCTGGCCACGGTGGAGCTGCGCATTCAGGAGAGCGAAGCCGCCGACCGTGAGCTGATGAAAAAGCTCTCGATTCTGGAGGCCACCCAACCCCCACCGCCCGACCTGCAACTCCAAATGGAACGGATCTCGGTGGAACGCGCCCGAATCCCGCGAGAAAGAGCGGAGATGATTCAGGCGCGCCTCGGGAGCGCGGAGGCATGTCGGGCGGCCAAAGCCAAACTGACCGCGGAGGAGGAACTGATCGCGCAAGCGGACAAAAACATCGCGAAGACTCGTGGCGAATTTGAGTCGCGTGATCGCACGCTGAGCGAAAGCAGTCGCACGCAGGATGAGGAAGTGAAGCAGGCGCGCCAGCAACATCAAAGCGTCGAGGAGAAAAAGAATCCGGCCTACCTCAATATCGGCCGCCATCTCGCCTCGCAGGGTATCGCGCCGCCGAATGCAGCGCACCTGCTCGACAACGTGAAGCATCATCGCGCCGCCGTCGATCGCCACCAGAAGCATAAGGAGTCACTCGCCACGCTCTCGGCTAAGATCGACAAACAAGAGCTGCGCAAATTTTACTTCACGGTTTTCTCCGTCCTTGCCCTTCTCTCAATCATTCTGCCACTCGTTTCGCAATCGCCTCCCAAGCGAGATTGGCTCCCGCAGTCGACCGTCGCCATCGTTGCTTTTGATATCGATCAATTTAATAAGGGGCCCCTCGCCGTTCGCTGGCGGAAGGAACAACCCGATGTCTGGCAAAAAGTCGCCGGCGGTTTGCTCAGCACAGCCGCGCGCGCGCCCGCGATCCGTCTCGCTCAGGACGTTGGGCGTGTGACGCGAGCGCTCACCATCCGGGAGGGCGAACCGCAGAAGGAATATGTCCTGCTCGAAACGCGGGCCGCGCTCGCGCCGGTGCTTCGCAAGATTACGGCCGACACGAACTTCACCAAGAAAACTGTGAGCGGTCTCGTGATTTGGCAGGGCGCAAATGTGACGGTCGCTCGGGTCGGACCAAAAACGCTCGCGGTTGGTTCGTCGGATGAGGTCGATCACATGGTCGAGGTGCGTCTCGGCATTCGACCCGATCTAAAAATCGACGATCCGCTGCTGCAGCGGTTCCAGGAACTCGACGCGAATAGCGCGCTTCGCCTGGTGGCGCGGACGCCGACCGATCTGACGACTCTCTTTGCTCCCATCTTGCCCGCAGAATTCCTTAGGGCAACGAAGTTGTTCGGTCTGGAATTGAACCTGACTGTCCCCGGCAAGGCGCGTTTGCTCGTTCGTGCGGTTGATTCGGCCAAAGCCAAGGACCTGGCTGCGGGCTTGCAAAAGGAGACAGCTCGATGGCTGACGATCCCCAACTCTGATTTCGCCCTCACGACCCAATCACCCAAGGTCGAACAAAAGAACGAAGATCTCGTCGTTCAGTTTGAGATCCCGGAAGGTGCGGCGCGGCTGCTTCTGCAACGTCTCGCGCGAATCCAGCCGGCGCCAGCGCCGTGAAAAGGCTTAATGGACAAACGAGCGGAGCTTTTTTCACCGCTCTTCTTATCCTCGGCGCGTTCGCCGCCAGCGCGGAACCGCGTTACGACAATCTCGTTGACGTTAAATCCGTCGATCCCACCATCGTGGTCGAGTTGCGCTATGGCACGCCACGCAATCTCACCGGCCGTGCTCTCTACCCGCCGGAAACGCCCGCGCTCGTTAGGCCAGCCGTCGCGGAGCGGTTGGTCAGAGCGCAAAGGTATCTGCGCCCTCTCGGCTACCGACTCAAAATCTGGGATGCGTATCGGCCAATGGCGGTCCAAATGGAACTCTGGCGAGCTACTAAAAAAGCCGAGTTTGTGGCCGACCCACTCGAAGGCGATGGCTCGCTCCACACCTGGGGTGTAGCGGTCGACGTGACGCTCGCCGATTCCAAAGGACGCGAAATCGCAATGCCGACTGGGTTCGATGAATTCACGCCGGCCGCAAGATTGCGCTACTCAGGCGACGACCCGGCTATAAAAATGCATATCAAGGCTCTCCGCGATGCCATGCACAAGGGAGGTTTCGTCGGTGAGGTCAACGAATGGTGGCATTTCGTCGCATCAGATTGGAAAAAATACGCGCCCATTCGTGAAGCCAGGAAAATCTCAGACTAGGAGGTGTCCGAAGCCCTTGCGAGAGGTGTTATGTTGAGCGAAAGCGACCGAACGTGATTCGGAGAATGCATTCCTTTCAACTCCGTTACGGTTTCAGATTGGACACCTGACAGTCTGGGAAGTTTCTAGAACGCACCATGCTCGCCTCACTTAGCCAGGATCTTAGTCAACCGGAATACATTCATGTCTTGATCAACCCGCTGCCGGTCTACGGACTGGCGATGGGCGTCATCGCGCTCATCATCGCCCTTGTTCAGCGCAGTCGCACAGCGCAGATCGCGGGTCTCGCGCTCATTTTTCTGAGCGGAGCAATTGCATGGCCAGTGGTACATTATGGCTACGAAGGATACGATCGCGTGCTTTCCATGGCGGACGATCAAGGCGAGGCATGGTTGAAAGCGCACGAACATCGTGCGGATCAGCTCGCCTGGACCCTCTACGTCCTCGCCGGTATCGCAGCCGTCGCAATCCTCGCGCCGTTTAAATGGCCGAAAGCGGGGACTGGTCTTGCCATCTTGACGCTCGCGCTGTCTTTAGTTGTCCTGGGAATCAGCGGATATATCGCTCAAGCTGGGGGCAAAGTTCGTCACCGCGAATTTCGAAGCGAACCGGCGCCTTCTGTCCCGCCTGAACCGGATGAGAATTAGGACTCAACTCATCCCAAACCTTCTCCTTCTGAACGCAGCCAAGCCGTAGCGACGTGCGGGTCGACATCATCACTCTCTTTCCTGAAATCTGCCGAATCCCATTAGGCGAAAGCATGATGGGGCGCGCGCAGGAAACTGGCGCCCTCGATCTGCACGTTCACAATTTGCGGACTTGGACAACCGATCGCCATCATGTGGTGGATGATTCGCCTTTCGGCGGAGGCCAAGGGATGGTGATGAAGCCGGAGCCGATCTTCGCCGCGGTTGAATCGCTTCGCACCGAAGCAAGCACAGTCGTGCTGATGAGCCCGCAAGGCCATCGCTTCTCGCAGCCGCAGGCCCGCGAATTCTCGGTGAAGGAACATCTTATCATCGTGTGTGGGCATTACGAAGGCGTCGATCACCGCGTCATCGAGCATCTGATCGCTATCGAAATTTCGATCGGTGATTACGTCTTAACGAATGGCGCGATAGCCGCCGTTGTGTTCGTGGACGCAATCGTTAGGCTGCTTCCGGGCGTGCTCGGGCATGAGCAATCCGCCCTCGATGACAGCTTCAGCGGTGGACTACTCGAAGCGCCGCATTACACCCGCCCGGCCGAGTTTCGCGGCTGGAAGGTTCCCGATATCCTACTTTCGGGCCATCATGCCGAAATCGCGGCCTGGCGAAAACGCGAAGCAGAGCGCCGCACCCGTCAGAATCGGCCCGACCTTCTGCCCTGAGGCTTTTCGCTTTCTGATTGCCCGCTGAAACGGACTCCGAGTATTCATCTTGGCATGGTTCGTTTCACTCTCATCGTCCTTGCCGCCCTTCTTTGCCTAACGAAGAGTCGAGCTGAGAAAGTCGCGCTCACCGGCGCCACCGTCATTAACCCGGCCGACGGCAAGACGATCGCGCACGCCGTGCTGTTGACAGATGGCGATCGAATTGCCGCGGTCGGATCGGCTGATGACGTTCAGCTCCCGGCGCAGGTTCGACGGATCGATTGCAGCGGGAAATTCATCCTCCCGGGTTACATCGATACGCATGTTCACTTCTTCCAATCCGCCGATGTCTTCACTCGACCAGACGTAGTCGATCTAACCAGCGTCCGCCCCTACAAGGAAGAGGGCGCGTGGATCAAATCGCATCTCGACGACACTTTCGCCCGCTATCTGCGGAGTGGAATCACGAGCGTGATCGATGTCGGTGGGCCGATGTGGAACTTTGAGGTCCGCAGGCGCGCAAACTCCACCGCCAAAGCGCCGCGAGTCGCTGTTGCCGGTCCGCTCATATCGAGCGTCGCGCGGCCGGAGTTGGATCTTGGTGATCCGCCCATTGTGAAGATCGAGACACCGGAGCAAGGTCGCGAGTTCGTGCGCAAGCTCGCCACGCAGCAGCCGGATTACGTCAAGATTTGGTACATCGTCCCGCCGCCTTCCCCTGCTCCATCACCGGGAGCATCGCCTGCCGCGGGTCAAAGTGACGCCGAACGCGCCGCCATTTTCCGCCCTGTCGTCCACGCGGTCATCGAAGAAAGCCATGCCCGCAAATTGCGCGTCGCGGTTCACGCCACCGAATTGGAAGCGGCGCGTGCCGCGGTTGAGGAAGGCGCCGATTTGCTTGTGCACAGTGTGACGGATAAGCCGGTTGACGAGGCGTTCGTTAGGCTAATGCAGTCACATGGCACGATGCTGACGCCCACTCTGGTTGTGTTCGAGCGCTACGGCCGAACCTTTGTTCACCAGCTCAATTTTACTTCGGAGGAAAAGGCCTGGGGCAACCCGGAAGTAATCGCCACTCTCGATGTCACGAAATTACCGGCAGACAAAGTGCCCGAGCGAATCAAAGGCGCGCTCGCCCAACCCGCTGCGGTCCTCGACCGGATTCAAGAAACCTACGATATCGCACTCCAGAATTTGAAAACACTGGAAGACGCCGGAATTCCAATCGCAGCCGGCACCGATGCCGGAAACATCGGCACAATCCATGGTCCGGCGCTCTTTCGCGAATTCCAACTCATGAAACAAGCTGGCCTAACGAACGAGCAGATCCTGCGCAGCGCGACTGTAACCGCCGCCAAGGCGTTCGGCGGAACGACCGGCGCAAAGATAGGGACGATCGCACCTGCTCAATTCGCCGATCTTGTCATCCTGAATTCCAATCCGCTGGAGGACATAGCGCACGCCTCGGACATTCAGATGGTCATAAAGAACGGGATCGTTTATCCAGTCGATTCGATTATCTCGAAATAGACCAACGAATCCCCACCCCGGATCGCATCTGATCGAGAACGTTGTAGGCCGTC
>Ga0207645_10002356_pt1 | contig 14903 bp, 14 predicted proteins | sample KBSM53metaG_FD_184331 | JGI IMG/M metagenome (GOLD analysis project Ga0207645, IMG submission 184331) | Miscanthus rhizosphere microbial communities from Kellogg Biological Station, Michigan, USA - KBS M5-3 metaG (SPAdes) (version 2) | ecosystem: Host-associated > Plants > Roots > Rhizosphere >...
TACTGGATTCCGGGCGCGCACATCTGGCGCGACGGTCGCTACGTCTGGCTGGGCGGTCACTGGGAGCCGGTACGCGCCGGCCACCACTGGCGTGCCGGCTTCTGGGCGCGCGAGGGCAATCGCCACGTCTGGCGTGAGGGCGGCTGGGTGGGGGATCGCGACGGTGACGGCGACGTGGATGGACGCGATCGCTACCTTCAGAAGCACGATCGCGACGGCGACGGCGACGTCGATCGGCGCGACAAGTTCCTGAAGAAGCACGACCGCGACGGCGACGGAGACGTCGACCGCAATGATCGCGGCCGCGGCCGCGGTCGCGGTCACAATCACTAATCACGCCGCAATAACGGACGGGTCGCTGGGAGCCGCAGCTTTTGCCGCGGCTCCCTTTTTTTTAGTACCCCAGCCAGAAGTCGTTGCGCGCGTCCATCATCATGCCGAACGCGGGCGAGAACGTCTGGATGTGCACCATGCGCGCGTCCGGGACGAATCGCAGCACGCGCAGGTACGCGTCGCCGCCGGCGTCGTAATTCTGGTAGTTGGCCAGGATCTGGTGCACGACGGTGCCGTCCGGACGCGTGCTGGACAGTCGGCCCACGCCGCTGTTGAGCACGTGGCCTGACAGCACGAATTTGATGTTGCTGTTGCCGAGCACCAGCTTCTGCCACATCTCCTCGCCGTCGTTGTCTCCCACCGGATAGCTGTGGGGATTCCACTGCTGCCGCGGGCGTGCGATGTGGTCGTAGCGGGTGTCGTCGTCGTAGAGGTACGCGTGCGTGACGACCATGGCCGGGGTGTCCGCGTACTGCTTGGCGATGCCGTCCGCCCACGCCAGGACGGTGTCGCGCGGCCCCCATTCCAGCGCGAGCACCAGCCACTGGCCCGCGCCGCCTGGAACGTCGAACAGGTGGAAGCTGTTCTCGATGCGGTCGGTCTCGAAGGTCCCCTTGAACGAAGGTCGATCCGCGAAGCCTGAAACCGGGAAGTAGCCGTTGATCATCGTCTTCGCGCGGTCGGTCGGCCAACCGTCGCAGCAGTAGTCGTGATTGCCCGCCGACACCACGTAGGGGACGACGCCGTCAAGCATGTGCAGGCTGTGGGCGGCGTTCGTCCACTGCGACGCCAGGTCGTTGTCGACGATGTCGCCCTCGTGCAGGACGAAGGCGATGTTGCCGGCCGCGTGCTCGGCGACGATCCACGCGGTCTGCATGTCGAAGAACTGGGGCGTGTTCGCCGAGTAGTACTGCGTGTCGGGCAGGACCACGACGGCGTACGGAAGCGGTGTCGTTCCGCCGTCGCCGCCCGGGCCGCCGTCGGCCGGCGAGCCGGTGTCGCCGCCGCCCTGATCCACCGCCGCACCGTCGGCGGTCCCGCCCGTGTCGGGTTTCGGGGCCGCGTCGTCCCACGGGAAGCCCGCGTCCGACGGGATCGCGTCGGGCGGCTGCTGACAGGCCGCCAGCGCGAGACACGCGGCGGGCATAAGGCGGTGGATCAGCCCCATTCGGGAGAACTGTAGCAGGGCCAGTCGCGGCTCAACGAATCAAGGCCAGCTTCGAGCTGCGCTTACCGCCGCCTTGCGCCGGCCCGTTGCGGACCGACAGGCTGCAGGCGACCGCTGACGCGATGCCCGTGAAGATCTCGGCGACCTTCGACTCCGGATCGCGAACCACGATCGGGGCGCCCTCGTCGCCGGCGCGGCTGATGCTGGGCTGCAGGGGCACCTCGCCCAGGAACGCGATGCCGGCGCGGGCCGCCAGCCTGCGCCCGCCGCCACGCAGGAAGATCTCCTCGTGGTGTCCGCAGCTGGGGCACACGAACCCGCTCATGTTCTCGACCAGGCCGATGACCGGCACCTCGACCTTCTTCCACATCGCCAGCGCCTTCTCGACGTCGATGATCGAGACCTCCTGGGGCGTTGTCACCATCACCGCGCCCGTCACGGGCAGCAGCTGCGACAGCGAAAGCTGGGCGTCGCCCGTGCCCGGCGGCAGGTCGACGATCAGGTAGTCCAGCTCGCCCCACTCGACGTCCTCGATGAACTGCTGCAAGAGCTTGTGGACCATCGGCCCGCGCCAGATCACGGCGCCGCCCGGCTCGACGAAGAATCCGATCGAGACGACGCGCAGGCCGTGGTGGATCGACGGCACGATCTTGTTGCCGGCCTCGACGGACGGAGGGCGCTCGGGCACGCCCATCATCTGGGGAATGGACGGGCCGTAGACGTCGGCGTCGAGGATGCCGACCTTCGTGCCCAGGCGCGCGAGCGCCGCGGCCAGGTTGGTGCTGACGGTCGACTTGCCGACGCCGCCCTTACCCGCGGCGACGGCGATGATGTTCTTGACGCCGGGCAGGCGCGGATTCGACGGATGGTTGGGCCGCCCGACCACCTTCGCGGTGAAGCGGACGTCGACGCCCGCCACTCCGGGCAGCTTGCCGACCGCGGCTTCGATCGAACGCGCAATCACCTCGCGCGACGGGCAGGCGGGCGTGGTCAGCTCGATGCCGACGATCGCGCGGTCGCTCTCGAGCGCGACGGACGACACCATACCGGCCGACACGAAGTCGACCTTCAGCGCTGGATCCTGAACCTCCGCGAGAGCGGCGCGAATGTCTTCGACTGTGGCGGACACTCAGCTTTTTCTAGCAGACGACAGTGCCCGCAGGCGAACCGGCTGCTCGGGATGATGCCCCATCTTGCGCCGCTTCACGGCGAGGTACGAAGCGTTGTGCTGGTTCTCGCCGACCCAGTGGGCGATGCGTTCGTTGACGACGACGCCCGCGTCGCGCAGGCCCTTCACCTTCAACGGGTTGTTGGTGAGCAGGCGGATCGAACGGACGCCGATGTCATTGAGGATCGCCGCTGCTGGGTCGTAGTCGCGCGGATCAGCCTCGAACCCGAGCGCCAGGTTCGCCTCGACGGTGTCGGCGCCGCTGGCCTGCAGCGAATACGCGCGGACCTTGTTGCCCAGGCCGATGCCGCGCCCTTCCTGGCGCAGGTAAACGACGACGCCCGTGCCTTCGGCGGCGATGCGCTCCAGCGCGACCTCGAACTGCTCGCGGCAGTCGCACTTCATCGATCCCAGCACCTCTGACGTCCAGCATTCCGAATGGACGCGGCACAGCACGTTGGAGGCGCCGTCGACGTCGCCGCGCACGATGGCCATGTGCTCCTCGGCGTTCGGCGAATCGCTGTCCTTCGCTTCCTCGTCCCGGTAAACCAGCAAGCGAAAGGGACCGTGTACGGTCGGGATCTCGGCGTCGGCATATCGGAAGAGCTTCATCGTTATCGTTGGTTAGATGGGGACGAAGGGCGGAAGTTACCACCCATTGCGCGCATTTTCTGCGGATGTCATCTTAGGGTGGCCATGGCGTTGAGATCTATCCTACGGTTTCCTGATCCGAAGCTCCGCCAGCGGTCGGAAGAGGTCAGGGAGTTCGGAGATGACGTGCGTCAATTGGTCGCCGACATGACCGAGACGATGGCCGCCGCCAACGGCGCCGGCCTGGCGGCCATCCAGGTCGGGGTTCCGATCCGGCTGTTCATAGTCGACGGCCACGTCACGGGCGGCGCCGAGGATTCGCCCCCGAAGGTCTTCATCAATCCGGAAATCGTCGAGATCTCGGACGAATCCCAGACCGGCGACGAGGGCTGCCTGTCGTTTCCGGACATCTTCGTCCCGGTCAAGCGCGGCATGCGCGCCCGGGTCAAGGCGCAGGATCTCGACGGCAACATCTTCGAAGCTGAGGGGGACGAACTGTACGCGCGCGCCCTGCAGCACGAGACCGACCACCTCAACGGTCGGCTGCTCATCGATCAGGTGGGCCCGGTCAAGCGCGAGCTCATCAAGCGGAAGCTGCGCAAGGACGCAGAGCAGGAAAAAGAAGAGCGCGAGGAAGCCGAACGGGCGCAGCGCAAGCGGTCGGCCGGCTAAACGGCCAGGCGTGCCATGCTGACCATCGCGCTCCAACGCATCGAGTTCGACGGGCGTCACGGCGCCACCGCGGTCGAGCGCCGATCCACCCGCAAGTTCGAGGTCGACGTCGAGCTGGAGGTCGACGCCGGGGTCGCGGAGCGCAGCGATCTGCTGGCCGACACGGTCGACTACAGCCGCGTCGCCGAGGTGATCGTCGCGGTCGGAACGGGCGAGCCGCACCACCTGCTCGAATCGCTGGCGCGCCAGATGCTCGACCAGATTCGCGAAAGATTTCCGCGCATCCGCCGCATGCAGATCGAGCTGCGCAAGCTGAATCCGCCGACCTGCCCGGGCCACCCGGCGTACGCGGCGGTGCGCCTGGTCCGCGGGCCCGAAGGCGCCTGAAAGTTCCCGACAGTTTGCAGGCGAGGGGCGTTTCGCGCGACAGTTACATCGCGCGGACGTCAGATCGGAACGTACATCCAACCCCTGCAAGGAGACTCCTCATGGTGAAGTCGTTTCTGCTCGCGCTGTTCCTGTCCGTTGGCTTCGCGACGTCGGCCGTGGCGGCCGCCGGCCCCGACGGCAAGTGCAACTTCGACTCCGACTGCGGCGGCGGCGCCAAGTGCAACAGCGGCAAGTGCTCGAACTCGCCCGGCGGCAAGTGTCACTTCGACTCGGAGTGCAACAAGGGCGAGAAGTGCTCGCAAGAGAAGTGCCGCAAGGGCTGAGAACGTACTGAGAAGCTACGGCGACACTTCGGCGCGCACGCGCGCGTCGATGCGTTCTTCGCCGCGGCGGATGCGCACGGTCTCACCGACCGCGATGCTGGTGTGAAGCATCGCGAGCGCGACGCCGCGGCCATCGGGCAAGCGACCGGCGCTGGTCACGCGGCCTGCCTTCGGCTTGGCGTCGCTCTCGATCGGATCGCTGGCGGCGGGATCGACCGCCCCGGTCACGTCCAGGCCGACCAGCCGCCAGTTGATGTGGCCGCGGTCGCGGATGCGCACGATCGGTTCCTGGCCGAGGTAGCAGCCCTTGGCGTAATCGATCGCCGGGCCCAGGCCGACCTCCATCGGGAAGTAGTCCTGGGTGATCTCGGCGCCGAAGCGCGGCTCGAGCGCGACGATGCGGGCGGCCTCGGCGGCGGCAGGTTCCAGCTCGGGCGTACCCGCGGCGGCGAGGCGTGCGTGGACGGCGTCCAGCACGGAGGGTGGGGCGCCCAGCCAGAAGCCGTCCGCGCCCAGCTCGCGCACGCGCGCGATCCACAGCTCGCCGTCGGGCGTCGCGATCTGGGTGTGGGCGAGCGGCGGCGCCGTCGCGACCGGCCCCGGGTCGGCGCCGATCGCCGCGAGGCGCGCCGCCGCGGCCGGCCCCAGCAGCGCCGAGAACGCCATGTCGGCGCGCGCCGCCGCCGCGAAGTCGTCCATGATCGCGTAGCGCGACAGCGCGCCCGCGACCGTCTCGGCCTGACCGGCGTCGACGATGATCCAGATGTCGCTCTCTCGGACGAACATCCGCATGTCCGTGATGACGTGGCCCTTGGGCGTCAGCAGCGCCGACAGGCAGCCCCCGCCCACGGGCGTGCCTGCGACGTTGCCGGTGACGATACCGCCCAGGAACCGGCTGCGGTCCGCGCCGGTGGCCACGATGAGCTCGCGGCCCGTGCCGGCGCGTACGACCGCCTCGCGCTCGAGCAGACCGAGATCGTTGGAGCGAGTCACTTCTTCTTCATAGCGCGGAGCTCGCGCAGGCGCACGGCGCGGCGCGCGCGCGCATCGGCGAAGCGGCGGCGATCGACCGACGTTTCCAGCGACAGCGGCGGGACGGCGCGCGGGCGACCGTCGTCGTCGACCGCGACGAAGGTGAGGAACGCGCGCGTCGTCTGTCGCCGCCCACGCGCGCTCTGATCTTCGGCCATCACGCGCACGCCCACCTCCATCGAGGTCGTCCCCACGTAGTTCACCTGCGCCTGCACGGTGACGACCTCGCCCAGGTGAATCGGGTGAAGAAAGTGCAGCCGGTCCATCGACGCGGTGACAACGGGTCCGCCGGCGTGGCGGGCGGCGGAGATTCCCGCCGCGATGTCGATCCACTGCATCAACATGCCGCCGAAGATCGTGCCGTGGGTATTCGTCAGCCCGGGCAACACCAGTTGCTCGGTCTCGACGCGAGACGCGCGCGGCGTGCGCTTGCGTCGGATGTCTGGCGCGGGGGTCTTTGCCATCGCCAAGCGGGTATCACCGTCGGGCAGCGGGGTCAAACCGCGGCCATGCGCGCCCGCTCCTGTATAGTGGGCGCATGGTCCGAAAACCGCGCGTGCGACCCCTCACATCCATGTTGCTGCTCTTCATCGTCGCCGCCGCGCCGCAAGCGGCCTGGGCCAAAAAGCTGACGCTGCCGCAGCTTCTCGAGTTGGTGCGCGGGAATCCCGGCCTGCAGGCGAACGCCGCCGCGATCGAGGCGTCGGAGGCGCAGGTGACCGAGGCGAAGCTGAACTGGCTGCCGCAGGGGGACCTGCTGTCCATCCTCGCGCCGTCGCCGAACATCAAATGCACGATGGGCGTCGACAACTGCCTCCAGACCTCGTCGCCCGAGGCGCGCATCACCGACGTGAACTGGAACAAGATCTTCACGCGCACCGAGGTGAAGCTGATCCAGCCGCTGTTCGACTTCGGCAAGATCTCGGCGGGGATCGAGGCGGCGGAGGCGGGCGTCATGGTGTCGCGCCAGAAAGAGGCCGGCGCGCGCGCCGACCTGGAGCTGAACGTGCGCAAGGCGTACTACGGCCTGAAGTTCGCGCGCGACGTGATCGACATGCTCGACGAGGGATCCAGCTACGTCGACGAGGCGCAGAAGAAGCTGGACAAGGATCTGGCGAACGGCACCGGCAACGTCAGCGTGACCGACAAGCTGCGCATGCGCACCGTGCGCGCCGAGCTGGACGCGCGCATCCTGGAGGCGAAGCGGCTGCAGGGGATCGCGCGCGAGAGCCTGCGCACCCTGCTGGGGTCCGAGGCGCCCAGCGACATCGACGTCGACGACGAGGAGTTCGAGCCGCCCGAGATGAAGGAGCGCACCATCTCGTATTACGAGGATCTCGCGCGTTCGAACCGGCCCGAGATCCGGCTGCTCGAGTACGCCGTCAAGGCGAAGTCCGCGCTGGCCACCCTCGAGCGCCGCAAGGAGTATCCGGACGTCGTCCTGATCGCGACAGGCGTGTTCGCGTACGCGCAGACGGTGGACGACCCGCAGAACGCGTACTGGACGCACTACTTCAACAGCCGGTCGGCGGGCCTGGCGGCGGCGCTGCGGATGCAGCTGGACCTCGGCCCCAAGATCGCGCGCGCGCGAAAAACAGAGGCGGAGGCGCTGGAGGTCACGCACCGGCGCAGCGAGGCGCTGGGCGGCATCCTGCTGGAGGTTCGCAAGACCTACGCCGAATCGACGGAGGCCGCGTCGCGCGTGGCGGCGATGGACAAGGGGCAGAAGGCCGGGAAGGCCTGGATCTCGGCGGTCGCGCAGAACTTCGCGGTCGGACTGGCGGAGGCGCGCGACCTGTCGGACGCGCTGGTCGCCTTCTTCGGCATGCGCACGCGCTATCTGCAGGCGGTGTTCGACCTGCACGTGGCGCGATCGGCGCTGACGCGCGCGACCGGCTCAGCGGAGCTGTGAGTCGGCGTCGGCGGCGAGCGCGCCCAGGCGCGCCACCAGGCCGCCCAGCTGGGTCGCGTTAGGTTCGGGCAGCAGGAGCAGCCGCCGTCGCGTTCCCTCGATCCGCTGGCGCAGCTCGGGCAGGGTGTGCGCGCTGCGCGTGGCCTGCGGATGAGTCACCAGCAGGCGCGCCACGCACGCCTCGATCGTCATCGCCACCGTCGACGCGAACACCAGGCCGATGAGACCGAAGGCGTCGACCAGCGCGATGATCAGCAGCACCGTCAGGGTCTGACTGGGCCGCCGCGCGGCGAGCCACCGCTCCGCGACGATGCGTTCCAGCGCGACGATGACCAGGACGGTGACCGCGGCCGTGGCCGCGCCCGCGCCGAGGGTGATCGTGCTGCCGGCCAGGAACGCGGCCACCGCGGCGGCGGGGATGCCGAAGAACGGCACCAGCCGCAGCACGCCGACCGCCAGCGCCGGCAGCATCGGCAGCGGCAAGCGCGCGACCCGAAAGATCACCGCCAGCACCAGCGTCGCCAGCACGCTGACCGCGAGCTCGCCGCGGACGTGCGCGCCGGCCGCGGTCTCGACAGCCCGCCACACGTCGCGCGCGCGCGGCCGCTGCGGCGCAGGCACCAGCGACATCCAGACGCGTTCGAACGTCTCGCGGCTGGCGCTCCAGTAGGCGCTGAGCGCGACCACGACGATGAAGGCCGTCACGACGTCGATCGTGTTGCGTGTGAGCCCCAGCGCCTGGTCCAGCAGCTGGGTGGGGCGCGCGGCGCCGATGGCGTGGTACAGGGCGGCCGCAGGCGGCAAGCGTCCCAGCAGCGCCGCCGGGAAGGCGCGCGACGAGGCGGCATGCGTGCGCACCCGATCGTAGGCGGCGCTGAGGCGGACGGCCGCGTCGTCGAGCTCGCGCAACACGCCGCGCGACACCAGGTACGCGAAGATCCCGAACAGACCCAGGCCCAGCACGTAGGTGAGCGCGACCGCGAGCGAACGGCCGACCCGGCGTTCGAGCGCATCGATGGACGGGCGCGCGGCGGCCGCCAGCATCACCGACAGCGCGAACAGGATCGCCGCGCCGCGGAAGCGCCAGAGCAGCGCCGCCACCGTCACCGTCGCCAGCGAGATCGCCGCGGCCAGGGCGATTCGCTTCATCGGGGTCGCTCCCGCTGAGCCAGCAGGCGATCGAGATCGTGGGCGATCCCTTCGATGGCGTCCTCGACCCGTTCCGACGAACGCGACCGCCCCGCCAGCGGGGCGAGCTTTCGCAGGTCGACGATCAGCTCGCGCACCTCGTAACGGACGGCGCTGAGGTGGCCGCGGCCAACGGGCGGCTCGCCGTGCTGGGCGTCGGCGCTCAGCAGAAACCGCGACAGCAGCAGCTGGACGATCGCCGCCAGCGGTATGGCGAGGATCGCGCCCGCGATGCCCAGCACGGACGCGAAGGCGGTGATCGCCAGCAACGTCACCAGCGGATTCGTCCCGACGGTCCGGACCATCACGCGCGGGATCAGCACGTAGTTCTCGAACAGCTGCAGGAACACGGCGGCGACCAGTACGCCCAGCACCGACGACGGGCCGACCGAAGCCGCGACCATCGCCGCCACGGTCGTGCCGATCAGGGGGCCCACCACCGGGACCGCCTCGCCGATGGCGTAGACGACGCCGACGATGCCGGCGTGGGGCAACCCGAGCATGCGATAGATGACGAACGCGAGCACGCCGATGATGAGGCAGACCACCGACTGGCCGCGCAGGTACGCGCCGACGGTGTGCTCGACCTCGGTGATGAAGCCGCGGATCGCGCGGCGGCGATCGAACGGCGCGAACAGCACCAGCGCCCGCATGCGGCGGTCGCCCTCCAGCGTCCAGTAGAACCCGATCAGCAGGACCGCGACGACCGTGAACAGATTCCGGCCGATGGCGCTGCCGGTGTCCAGCACCGACCGGACGTCGATGGCGGGCGCGCCGCTGCGCTCAACGCCCGTGGGCAGGTACCACGCGATCCTCTGCAGCGTGTGACTGTCGGAGCCGATCAGCTCGGTGCGCAGCCGTTCGAAGTGGTGCGGCGCGCGCGCGACCAGGGTGGCGGCGCGTTCGGCGACGATCGGGATCGCGACCATGAGGACACCCGCGCACAGGCAGCCGAGCGCGGCGTAGATCGCCAGCGCTCCCGCCCAGCGGGGCGTACCGTGGCGGCGCAGCCATTCGACCCCCGGCTTCACGGCCATCCCCAGCGCGACGCCGACGAACAGGATGAACAGCGCGGCGGCGAAACGAAACAGCAGCGCGAAGCAGACGACGACGCCCAGAACAACGAGGTTCGCGAGCAGGATGCGGCGGCCGTTCCAGCGGGGAAACGCTTCGCGCACCGTCGAAACCCGCGCTGCGACGGTCTCGGCAAGCGCGCGCGTCATTGACCGTGTTTGAAGCGGGCTCATGTTGAGGCCATGCGCAGCTTGCTGAGGAATCTAATGCGCGGAAGCTCGAGCGGAGCCCCGAAGCGGCGCTCGACGTACGAGCGCATGCGGACGGTGCTGCGCGACTGGGATGTGTTGTTCGCCGAGCTCGGCGCACAGGTGGCGGGGCGTACGACACGCATCCGCTCCGCCTACGCGCGGACGGCGGTCCGCTTCGGTTCGCAGCGCCACCAGGCGGAACAGGAGCTGGCCGCGTTGCGTGACGGGTCCGTCGAGGATCGCCGCCGCGGCACGCCGCAGCTCGAGCGGACGATGGCGGAGCTGCGCGAGCTCGTCGCGGCGGTGCGGCTGCCGATCGAGGGTCCTTGACGTGTGAAGGGAACGACCTACGTTTGACTGCGGAGTGACCATCAATCGTTGACGGTGCGGACCGCCTTCCTCGCCGGTGAAGGTGAAGGGGAGTGAGCGGTAAGGCGACGGAATCCCGACTTATTTTGAGAAGCTCGGGACAAAAGGACGGGACCGAAACGGCCGATGAGGTCACCCGCGGGGGGCTTGCGCCAACAACGCAAAGCCCCCTGTCATTATTTCGTCACCTCCCTCTCCCGCTTTGCGGGAGAGGGTCGGGGTGAGGGCAAGCCGCTTTCGGGCGACGTCCGCAACCTACGTGCCGTCGACGGAGTAGGGCGCGCCGTCGAGGTGCAGGTGGTTCTTGTGGTGGCTGTCGAATGACGGCGTCAGCACGACCGAGAACACCTTCTCGTCGTACAGGCGGCGGGTCAGCCGCCGCAGGAACTGAGCGGCGGCCGTGACCGCCGGTTTCTCCGCGCGCACCCAGTCGCGTTCCACCTCGACCCGCCGGCCATTCTTCAGCACGAACGTGGCGACGTCGATCGCGTTGGCGAAGGAATGCTCGCTCACCCAGTCGGGATACGCCGCCATCTTCCGGCAGTTGTACGTCCCGAGGTGCACGATCGATTTCACCGGGCTCTTGAGGATGCTGCGTGCCTCCTCCTGCATGATCGCCTCGAAGCGTTCCAGCCGCTGCGCGAAGGCGCAGTTGACGCGCGCCTGCGGTTGAAACAGCAGACCGGCGCCGCCGCGCTTGATCGCCACGCCCTCGGGCGCCTCGCACATCACGTCGCCGCCGAGGCGCGACGGCCGCAGCGGCCACAGCGAAAAGCGTACGCCGTCGGCCTTCAGACCCTCGCGGCATCCCTCCGGCACCGGCGGCGCGACCGGCTTCGGAAACTCGACGTTCCCCTCGACGGCCACCAGCGACAGCAACAGCAGCGGCGCTCCCAGCACACAACAAGGGTAAAGGGTCGCCTGTCGGTCGGCCAGCAAGCAACTGCGACACGCGTGCCCTGATCCGCCGCGACGAACCGGGGTTCGGGATCGGAACCGCCCGATCCGGGCGGGGATCTAGTGGCATGGTCTCTGCTACAAACCCCGTCATGCCGTGGATCCGTTCTCGCTGGTCGAGGGTCGCGTTGGTCATGCTGATGTTCCTCGCCGTGGATGGATGCGAGTCGTCGCCACCGACGTGCGCCGGTTCGTGCACGGGCGCCGGCGGCCGGGGAGGCGCTGGTGGTGGTGGAACCGGCGGCAGCGCCGGGACCGGCGGGAGCGGCGGCAGCGGCGGCGGCGGCGGCGCGACGTCGCCCGAATGTCCGACCGTGATTCAGTCTGGTACGGCGTGCTCAGTGGCGGCTGATGTCACGTGCACCATCTCGGAAACGGTTTGCCTGCCGGCCGGCTGCCACGGAGACTACCCGCGCATCTGTTCTTGCCGCGGCGGCACCTGGATGTGCCTCTCGTTCGAGTGTATTTCTTGCGGCTCCGGCGGCTCCGGCGGCTCCGGCGGATAGAACGACACGGAGCAGCCTAGTCGACGTCGATCGTCGGGCAGCCGAGAATGACGTCGACGTGGCCGTTCAGGTCGGTCTGGAACATCGAGCAGCTGACCGGGCAGGCGGTGATCTTGGTCGGCGTGCCGGTGGCGGGGTCCTTGTCGTAGTACCAGCCGCCGCGCGCGTCGCAGCCGCCGGCGCCGTCGGGCGGCGAGTGCAGGATGGCGGTCACCTGGTTGGATCCGCTGGTGAACTGGACGTTCACCTTCTTGAAGTCGACGCCCCCGGTGGGCAGCTGGTAGTCGCAGGCGATCGCTTTGCTCTGGACCTGCTTCAGCGCGTTACGCAGCGCGGCCGAAACGTCCTGGCTGGTGTCGATGATGACGGCCGGCGCGGTGCCTCCCGCCGTCGCCAGCATGTCCAGGTTCGTCTGCGCCATCTGCGCGGCGGCGCCGGGCGAGAACACGCCGATGACGAACGTGTTGACCGCCGGCGTTCCGCCGGTGCCCATCGCGCCTCGCAGCAGCGCCGCGATGCCCGGGTCGCTTCCCATCGCGGGGATCGAGGTCGGCATGCACTCGGCGGGCGGGAAGCCCGGAATGAAGCCGCCGGGAAGACCGTCGGTGACCAGGACGACCGCCACCCGGTGCGTCGGCATTGCGGCGATGCGCGAGCGCGCGAACATGAGCGCGCCGCCGAGCGCGGGTCCCGTGGGCGTGTAGCCGCCCGGGCTGTGGCCGGCGAGCGACGTCATCAGCGCGGCCGCCGCGCCCGGCAGCGTCGCGATGGGAACGTCGGGCGTCGCGTAGCTGGAGGCGGTGCAGATATCGCGCGCGTGGCAGTAGCCGGTGAACGGCGTGCAGCCCGTCCCGCAGGTGCCGGTGCCTTGCTGAACGCAGGGACTGGCGCCGGCGCCGCAGTCGCGGATGCGCTGGCAGGTCTGCGTCGTGGTGGGGCAAGCCGTGGTCGACGTCGGACACAGCGTCGAGCTGGTGTCGACGGCCGCCGAGACGTTGTTCCCGACGCACGCGAGTCGGAAGTCGCACGGTCCAAAGGTGCCGCACTGACTGTCCATCTCGCACGTCGCGGCGATGTTCTGCTCCTGCGGGAAGTACTTGAGGGCGATCCCCAATCCGTTCGCGGCCTGGTCGGCGAAGAACATGTTCATCGCGCTGGTGACCGCGGTCCACTTGCTCGGGCCGGCGCTGGTCGGGTCGTTCATCGACTTCGAGCTGTCCATCAGCACGTAGAGGTCTAGCGGCACAGGCTCGGCGGCGGTCATCGTCGTCGAGCAGACGCCGTCGCTCGGCTTGTCACTCGTGTTGATGTCGAAGCTGGCGTCGAAGGGCGCGCTGCCACCCGTGCCGCCCGCGCTGTTGCCGCCCCCGCTGGTGCCGCCCGCGCTGTTGCCGCCCGCGCCTGTTCCCGTCGTGCCGGCGTTTCCCAGTTGCGTCGGCTTCACGCCCGCGCTGCAGCCAAAGAGCAGCGCTGTCGCGCCCAACCAAACAAGCGATCGTGTTTTCTTCATCGGGTTACTCGAAGATGATGCTGCTGCAGGGGAACTCGAGGCCGATCTTCGTGCTGCTCGGCATGCGCCACGTCGTGCACGCGCTGCCGCTGAACACCAGCGTGCTCGGCGCCGCCGCGTCGACGGTCCAGCCGTTGGTGGCGCTGAGCGGAACCTCGACGCCCTGGATCAAGACGTGCCCCTGGCTCAACTTGGTCGTGTCGACCTTGATCATCTTGCCATTGACGTCGTTGAGGTCGAACGAGCAGCTCTTGACGCCGGCCAGGGCCGCCGAGAGCTGCGTGACCAGCATGTTCTGGTCGGTCGCGTTGGGCTTGAACGGCTTGGTCGGCCCCGCGGGCGTCCCGTACGTCCCCACCGTGGCCGTCGGTCCGCGCGTGGTCGGGTGGCCCGACGCGGTCAGGTCGGTGCGCCACGGCATGACGCCCTGGCACTGATCGAAGATCGCGGTCGTATCGAGACCGGACATCAACGAGGCCACGGTCGTCTCGCCCGCGCCGGCGTTCGCGAACGCGTCCAGGACGGCGGGGGGCAGGTTGAACTGCATGGTCTGAAGACCGAACACGATCGTCTTGATGTTCGCGGTGAATGCGGCCTGCAGCGCGCCGACGGTGGAGTCGGACGCGCAGATCTCCAGCGAGTCGTCGCAGAAGTCCTCCTGCCCGTCCGTGATGAAGATGATGTACTTCCCGCCCGGGGTCGTATCGGCCATCAGCGCTTTGGTGACCGCCCGGATCGAATACATCGCCGGCGACTCGAATTTCTTTCCGCCCGTCTGGCATTCGGCCTCGGCCGGCCAGGCGAGATTGTCGTACGTCGTCTTGATTTTGGCGGCGTTGCCGAGGCTCGGGGCCACGTTGTCGGCGAGCGTGCCGTTGATCAGCGGACACATTCCGCCACGGTTGTTGGTCGGATCGGTCCCGTAGATGGTCGTGAATCCAAAACGAACCTCCGCGTCTAGCTGCGTAATCACCGTCTCGATGGCGGTCTTGAGCGTGGACCACGACGAGTCTGTCTTGGTGGAGCAGACACACTGGCTCGAGCTGAGGCAGTGGAACATGCTGCCCGACCTGTCGACCACCAGGTACACCGTCGGGGTCTGCGGTTCGTAAACGATCTCTGCCTTCATGCACCCGCCGCCCGTACCCCCTCCGCCCATCGTGCCCGCCACACCCGAGACGACGCCCGTGCCCGCGGTGCCCGCGGTGCCCGTCGTGCCGGCGACACCCGTCGTGCCGCCCCGGCCTGTCGTGCCCGCCGTGGCGCTCCCGCCGACGGCGCCCGTCCCGGTCGTGCCCGCGGCCCCGACCACCGTTCCACCGCTGCCGGTGGTTCCGGCGTTGCCGGTCGTTCCCGCGGCGCCGACCGTTCCGGCGGCGCCCGTCGTCCCGGCCGTGCTGGACGCGCCGCCTTTGCCCGCGGCGCCCGTGACGGTCGGTGTTCCGGCGCCCGCGCAGCCCATGGCCGCGGCCAGACCGTAAGCGAACAAGGGGAGGATGCGTGCAGGGCGAAAACGCAT
>Ga0207645_10002357_pt1 | contig 14895 bp, 20 predicted proteins | sample KBSM53metaG_FD_184331 | JGI IMG/M metagenome (GOLD analysis project Ga0207645, IMG submission 184331) | Miscanthus rhizosphere microbial communities from Kellogg Biological Station, Michigan, USA - KBS M5-3 metaG (SPAdes) (version 2) | ecosystem: Host-associated > Plants > Roots > Rhizosphere >...
ATCGGCGCACGATTCCCTGCAGCGGTATCGGCGTCGACCCATGCCCGCTGGCTGCGGATCCGCAGGTGTTCGCGTCGTTCACGACGAGCGCGGTCGTGGACACCGCGGCTCCCGTCTTTGGAGGCATCACGAACATCGGCGCGACGTCCCACCAGACCTGCAACAGCGACGCCTGCTGCGGCACGTACGACATCTACAGCGTCGAGGCCTCCTGGCCGACGGCGTCGGATGATGTCGCCGCCGGCGACGTCCGGTACAATTTCTACCGGCGCGAGGGATCGTCGCTGGTGCTGATCCAGGAGCTCGTGGGGGGCACGAGCGCGTACGGTAACGTCGCGTGCAGCGGATCCTGGGGCGCGTCGCTCGTGCCGGGAGACTACGTGGTTCGCGCGGTCGACTGGGCCGGTAACGAGGATTCCAACCTCGCCACCCGCCATCTGGACAATCCGTGCGGCTCCGATCTGTCCTGTGCGGTGGCGGAATCGCGGCCGTCGGGCCGGTCTCCCTGGCTCGCCGCGGCGGCGGGGTTGGTCCTGGCCGGCGTCGCTGTCCGTCGGCGCCGGGCAGAGCGGGGCCGATAGCGCTCGAGCGCGCGGCGGGTTGGCCCCTCGGCCGCCAGCGATCTATCCTCACGCCATGCCGTCGACGCCTTCATTCAAATTGCAGCTCGCAGCGACGCGCAAGCCGCGCCCGCAGGACAGCGAGCTGGTCTTCGGCCGCACCTTCACCGATCACATGGCGATCGCCGACTGGGAGAGTGAGCGCGGCTGGTTCGACCCGCGCGTCGTTCCCTACGCGCCGTTCTCGCTGGACCCCGCCGCCGCCGTCTTCCACTACGCGCAGGAGATGTTCGACGGCCTCAAGGCGTTCCGCGGCGCCGACGGCAAGATCCGGTTCTTCCGCCTCGATCGGCACTGCAAGCGCATGCACGACGGCGGCGATCGCCTCTGCATCCCCGCCATCGACGAGGATCTGATGCGCGACGCGATCCTGTCGCTGGTGCGCGCGGACGCCGACTGGGTGCCGTCTTCGGCCGGCACGTCGCTTTACATCCGTCCCACCATCATCGCGACCGAGCCGTTCCTGGGCGTGCGCCCCGCGAAGCGGTTCGTGTTCTTCGTGATCGCGTCGCCGGTCGGCGGCTACGGCGAGAAGGTGTTCACCCCGGCGCGCATCCTGGTCGAGGACAAGTACGTGCGCGCCGCGACGGGCGGGCTGGGCGGCGTGAAGGCGGGCGCCAACTACATCGCCAGCCTGCGCGCCGCGGAAGACGCGAAGGCGCGCGGCTACGCGCAGGTGCTGTGGACCGACGCGGTCGAGCACACGTACCTCGAAGAGGTGGGCACGATGAACCTGGTCGTGCGCATCGGCGACGAGTTCGTGACCCCGCCGCTGGGCGGCAGCATCCTCGGCGGCGTGACGCGTGACTCGGTGCTGACGTTGCTGCGCGACTGGGGCTTTCAGGCGCACGAGCGGCCGATAGGCATGGAGGAGCTGATCGCGGCCCACCGGGGCGGCAAGCTGCGCGAGGTGTTCGGCTGCGGCACGGCCGCGGTGATCACGCCGGTGGGCGCGCTCGGCTGGAAGGGCGAGGACATGGTGATCAACAACGGCGAGCCAGGCGAGATCTCGGCGCGGCTGTTCGACGCCATCACCAGCGTGCAGTCGGGCCGCGAGCCGGACACGCACGGCTGGATGACCACGCTCGACGGCTGACGCGGACCTTGGCCGACCTTCTCGTCCGCCTGTACGACCTGCAGCCGCTGGCGCCCGCGGTCGACGCGCTGGAGCGGCACGGCATCGAGGTGCGGCGCGCGCTGTCGTTCGAGCGCCCGCAGGTGACGCAGTTCGCGCGCGAGCACGGATCGGAAGGATGGGCGGCGGAATGCGAGGCGGCCTTCGCGCGCATGCCGCTCGCCTGCTTCGTCGCGGTCGAGCGCAGCGCGAAGACGGTCGCGCCGACGCCGGTGCCGGTGGACGTGAGCGACACGCTGATCGGATTCGCCTGCTACGAGGCGACCTGCCGCAATTTCTTCGGGCCCCAGCTGGTTCACCCCACCGCGCGCGGGCGCGGCGTCGGCAAGGCGCTGCTGCTGGCGGCGATGCACGCGATGCGCGCCGAGGGCTACAGCTACGCGATCGTGGGCTGGGCGTCGTCGGTCGAGTTTTACCGCAAGGCGGTAGGCGCCACCGTGATCGAGGGCTCCGAGCCCGGCATCTATCCGCCCCCGCTCGCGCCGCCGGACCCGCCTGAATCGGACAGTTGAATCGTTGACGCCGCGCCGGTGAAGCCTCGACAGCGCGCGCCTAGGCGGGCGCGAAGGTGCGCGACTTCCGCAGCACGAACGCGGTGCGCGCGAACGGCTGCAGGATCGAGCGGCAGAAGCGGGACAGCGGCCGTGATTCCGGCTCCAGCCCCATGCCGCGGAACAGCCAGCGCCATTCGCCCTCTGTCAGGAAGCCGAACGCCGCCGTGCTGCCGATCTTGCGCCGGTACGACTCGCCGTGGCGGTGGTTCATCAGCCGATCGAACGCCGTCGACGGCGTGTCCTCGACGACGACGACCTTGGCGCGGCTGACGCGCAGCGCCTCCTCGAGCAGCACCAGCTTTCGTTCGTTGGGGACGTGGTGCAGCACGAAGCTGAGCACGACGAGATCGAAGCTGCGATCGGGAAACGGCAGCGTCTCGCCGTCGTAGAGCCGAAACGCGTAGTCCTTGTTGCGGCGGATGTCGACGATGTCGACGCCCTGCACGTTCGTGACGCCGCGCGCGGCCAGCTCGTCGAGCACGTAGCCCTCGCCACAGCCGATGTCGAGCACGGAGGCGCCCGGTTCGACGTGCGGGGTCAGCAGCGAGACGGTCTGCAGTGTCTCCTTCTTGACGGTCCTGGATCTGTAGCGGACGGGCATTGACGCCTCCTTCGCGAAACGCTTTCCCCGCTTGTGCAATCCCGGATCCAACCCTCGGCTTGATTCGTCGCTGCAAGTGGGAGACGGTGGGAGCGCAATGAGCGGCGGCAGATCGCGCACGGTCATCGGCATCGTCGTCGTCGTGGTGGCGATCGCGGCCGCCGCCGGCGTCGTGTTCGTCTCCGCGCGGCGCCCGCCGCCCGCGCCGGTCGCGCCCAAGTTTCCGAAGCCGCCCGAGGCGCACCCCGTGATCCCGCCGGCCGAGGAGCCGTCGGCGCCGAAGCCGCCCCAGGCGTTCTGCGAGGCGCGCGACATCGCGATGGTCTCGATCTCGCTGCGCGACGCGCACAAGCGCGCCGTCGCGATCGCGAAGACCAGCGACAAGAAGGGCGCGCCCGCGACCTGCCACACCAGCGAACGGGACCGCGAGCTGTCCGGCGCGTTCGACGGTCTGACCAAGCGCACCGGCGCGTGCGTCGCGCGCGACAGCGAGCTGGACAGCCAGTGGAACCAGCTGGAGTCGGCCGTGCTGGCCTACGGGCGCTGCATCGATTGCACGCACCCGCGCGACGACCGGATGACCGGCTGCCAGCGGATGCTGGAGCTGGTCAACTCCGCTGAAAAGTCCATGCGGTGAGCCCGTGGCGGGCGACCAGCGACGGGTCGCACGCCTCCAGACGTACGCGCCGCGGCCCCAGCTTGCGGCCGATCAGTCCGCCCAGCGTCTCGTCCCAGCCCGCCGCCAGCCAGGCGCGGATCGCGTCGAGCATGCCGACGCGCAGGCGCGCCGCGTAGCGCACGAAGCCGGGCACGTCCTTGAACTGATCCATCGCCAGCATCAGCTCCGCTTGCGTGACCAGCCCCGACGGGATCGGGCGGGCGGGCCGGTGGGGATCCTCCTCGAACGCCGCGATGTCGCGGGGCAGGCGCGCGTGGTACGCGCCGTCCTCGATCAGCGACGTGAGCGCGCGCTGATGCGGGTGCGTACCCTCGATGATCTGCCGCGCCTGCGCCTCCATCGCTTCGACGCCGCCCTCGTGCGCGCGCAGCAGCACCAGATCGTAGAGCGGATGCCGGTGAAACGTCTGCAGCACGTGATGCACGATGGCGTCGCGCGGCGCGAAGAAGCCGATGGGGTCCAGCATCGTCGCCGGCCCGGAGATGAACCGGCGCAGGTTGTGGAACACCCACGGGATCCCCTGGCTGCGGTAGAAGAGCCTGGTCTCCTCGACGGCGCTGACCATCATCTGATCGCGGCCCGCGACCAGCAGCTGGGCGATCGTCGGGGTCGCGTCGACGTGGCCCAGGGCGCGCAGCCGTTCCAGCCGGCCGCGCACCAGGCGCGGGCGAAAGTACGCAGCCAGCAATGACAGCAGCTGCACCAGCTTGTCCCAGTTCTGGCGGAAGCCGCCGATGACGTCGCGGAGCAGGCGCCAGCGCGATCGCCCCAGCCAGGCGGGCGGCGTCGCCCCTTGCGTCGCCGCCATCGAGCGGGCGGCGGCGGCATCCGTTGCTCGCGCCTCGCGCATGCAGATCCAAGATTAGCAGTTAGAATTCCCCGCCCAATGCCGATGATGTCCGCGCTGCTCGTCGCGTTGCTGGCGGCCGATGCCGGGCCGCCGCCCGTCCGGGTCGACGTCGCCGAGTTGCCCGCGATCATGGCCGCGATCAAGGCGCCGGGAGCTCAGGCGGTGCTGGTCAACGTCTGGGCGACATGGTGCGAGCCCTGCCGCGAGGAGATGCCGGACCTGGTCCGCTTCTACCGCGACAACCGCGCGCAAGGTTTGCGGCTGGTCCTGATCTCGGCCGACGACGACGATCAGCGGGCGGAGGTCGCGCGCGTTCTGGGCGCGCTGGGCTTCGACGGACCGGCGTTCATCAAGCGCGGAAACGACATGGCGTTCATCGACGCGCTGGATCCGAAGTGGAAGGGCGCGCTGCCCGCGACCTTCTTGTTCGACGGGCGCGGCGCGAAGAAAAGGTCGTGGCTCGGCTCGGTGACGTATGACGATCTGCGCCGCCGGGTGTCGGGAGTGCTCACAAGGAGAAAGTAACGATGAAGCTCGCAAGCATGATTTCAGCGATCGCGATCCTGACCGGCGCCGCCGCGGTGGCGACGGCCGGCGAGAGCACGGGCGGCCTCGCGCTCGGGACGAAGGTGCCCGCGGCGGTGGCCAAGACGAAGATGAAGAACGTGGACGGCAAGATGCTGTCGATCACCGACGTCACGGGCAAGGCCGGGACGCTCGTCGTGTTCACCTGCAACCACTGTCCGTTCGCGAAGGATTGGGAGCAGCGGATCGTCGAGCTGGCGAACACCTATGCCGGCAAGGGCATCGGCGTCGTGCTGGTGAACGCCAACGATCCGGCGACGCACGCGGAAGACGGATACGAGGAGATGCAGGCGCGCGCCAAGAGCCGCGGCATGAAGATCCCGTACGTCGTCGACGACACGTCGGCGGTCGCGCGCGCGTTCGGCGCAAGCGTCACGCCCGAGGCGTTCCTGTTCGACAAGGCGGGCAAGCTCGCCTACCACGGGACGATCGACGACAACCGCAAGGAGCCGGACAAGGTGACGGCCCGCTATCTCAAGGACGCGCTGGACGCCGTCGTCGCCGGCAAGAAACCCGCGGTGCCCGAGACGAAGGGCCTCGGCTGCGGCATCAAGTTCCGCAGCTAACATAAGATGGGCCGATGACGAAGGGCCGGCTGGAGGCGTTCTCGGACGGCGTCATCGCCATCATCATCACGATCATGGTGCTGGAGATGAAGGTGCCGCACGGCGCCGACGTCGCCGCGCTGCGCCCGCTGGCGCCCGTGTTCGTCAGCTACGTGCTGTCATACGTGTTCATCGGCATCTACTGGACGAACCACCACCACCTGATGCACGCGGTCGAACGCGTGAACGGCCGCATCCTGTGGCGGAACCTGCACCTGCTGTTCTGGCTGTCGCAGGTGCCGTTCGCGACCGGGTGGATGGGCGAGAACCACTTCGCCCCGCTGCCCACCGCGGCGTACGGCGTCGTCCTGCTGATGGCTGCCATCGCGTACTATCTCCTGGTGCGGGCGATTCTTGCCCATCACGGCCGGGAATCGCGCGTGGCGAGCGCGCTGGGACGCGACTTCAAGGGGAAGGTGTCCGTCCTTTTCTACGTGGTCGCAGTGCCGATGGCATTCATCAACCGCTGGGTCGCGTACGCCATCTACGTGCTCGTCGCGATGATCTGGTTCATCCCGGACAGCCGCATCGAACGCCGGCTGGCGAAGGACTGACGCGTGAGCGGCGGGTATCTGACGCTGGGCCGATGGCGAGGCGCGCCCGTGCGCGCGCACTGGACGCTGCCGGTCGGCGCGTTCGTGTTCGGGCAGGGGCGGTTCCTTCCCGGGTTCTGGCTCGGGTTTTTCTTGCTCGTGCTGATCCACGAGCTCGGGCACGCCATGCTGGTGCGGCGATACCGCCAGCAGGTCGTGTCGATCGACATTCATGCGCTGGGCGGCGTGTGCCGCTGGACCGGCGATCCCACGGCGATCATGCGCGCGCGCATCGCCTGGGGCGGCGTGCTGGCCCAGGCGGTGCTGCTGGTCGCGGCGTACGTGGCGCTGGCGATCGCGGGTCCGCCGGAGAGCGTGCTGGCCGCGCACCTGGCGGCGGCGTTCACGACGACCAACATCTGGATGATCGCGATCAACCTGATCCCGGTGCCGCCGCTGGACGGCGCGGAGGCGTGGAAGCTTCCCGGGCTGCTGGCCCGCCGCGCGAAAGCGCGCGGCACAGCCGCCGGTCCCACCAGCGGGTTCGAATTCGAGCGCCAGGCCGCGACGCTGGACCACCTTTCGGACGAGCCGCCCGAGACCGTGAAGACCGCCGTCGACGACGCGCTCCGCCGCCTGGGCGGCGACCCCAAGAACCGCGGGAACTGAACCCTCCGGCCGAATCGGCGCGGCGTCTGAGCCGTCATTTTCGTGGCCGGACACCCATGTGCCGGTTTTCCGCGCCTTTTCCCCTACTCACCCGGAGAAACACATGGTTCGCAGCTCGGTCATCGGCATCGGTTTCGCGATCGCGGCGCTGGCCGCCCTTCAGGTCACCGGCTGCGGCGATAGCGGCGGCGGCGGCGGTGCCGGGAACAGCGGCAGCCACGGGGGGACGACCGGGTCGGCGGGCACCACCGGCCAGGCCGGGACCGTCGGTCAGGCCGGGACGACGGGCAACGCGGGCACGACCGGGTCGGCGGGCAGCAACGCGACGGCCGGGACGACGGGCAGCGCCGGGACGACGGGCAGCGCCGGGACGACGGGCAGCGCGGGCACGACGGGCAGCGCCGGGACGACGGGCGCCGCCGGGACAACCGGCGCGGCGGGAACGACCGGCGCGGCGGGAACGACCGGCGCGGGTGGCACCGGGGTGAATCCCAGCTGCCCCACGACGATCGACGACAAGTCGACGACCTGCACGATGGAAGGCCTGGCCTGCCCCAAGACCTGCGGCGTCGAGAGCAAGGGCAGCAAGACCTGCACCTGCACCGCGGGCGTGTTCGTGTGCGAGACCGTCGCGCCGACGTGCCACTACCCGACCGGCGCGGATCTCACCTGCTACAAGCTGCCGAGCCCGGTTCCCACGTGCCCCACGGGCACGATCAGCAACGCGGCCTGCACCGCCGCCGCGTGCATGCCTTGCTCGGGCTATCAGGACAGCGGCATGAACGCGAAGACCGGATACTGCGTGTGCGTGGCCAGCAAGTGGAAGTGCGCCAGCGACAAAGAGTGGCCCGTCGTCCCCTAGGCCCCCCCGCGCATTACGCCAATCGGCAATAGCCGGCGCCCTCCGGTCGCGCTAAGTTCGCGCGACCGATGAGCCCGCCCGACCCGGATAACTGTTCGCACCTGCAGGCGACGGTCGCGCGCACCGCGGCCGTGAAGCCGAGCGGCCACGGCTGCGTCGAGTGCCTGCGCTCGGGCGGCGTCTGGGTCCACCTGCGGCTGTGCATGACCTGCGGTCACGTGGGCTGCTGCGACAATTCGCCCAACAAGCACGCGACCAAGCATTTCCACAGCAGCAAGCACCCGGTCATCCGGTCGTTCGAGCCCGAAGAGGACTGGGGTTACTGCTACGCGGACGACCTGTTCGTGGAAGTGCTTCCGGGCAAGCCGGGCGAGCCCGCCCCGCGCCATTACGACCCGCCCGAAGAATAGAAAGAATTTTTCCGGGGCTGTCGATCCGGGTCGGCGCCGATCGACTGACTGTGGGCTCTCAACAAGGAGAAATCACATGCAGTACATGTTGCTGATCTATGACAACGAGGCGGAGATGGTGGCGAACCGCAAGGGCGCGAGCGACGTGATGATGGCCGAGTACCGCGAGTTCACGGACAGCATCCTGAAGTCCGGAAACATGAAGGCGGGCGATGCGCTGCAGCCGACCTCGACGGCGACGTGTGTCCGCATCCGCAACGGCAAGACGCTGACCACGGACGGGCCGTTCGCGGAGACGAAGGAGCAGCTGGGCGGGTACTACCTGATCGACGCGAAGGATCTCGACGAGGCGACGAAGATCGCCGCGCGGGTCCCCTCCGCCAAGAGCGGAACCGTCGAGGTCCGGCCGGTTCGCGTGTTCGCCGGCTGAGGCTGCGGGGACGCAATGACGGCGCCCGAGATATCCTCGGGCGTCGTGGCGTCCAGTCGAGAGGCGGTCGAGCAGGTCTTCAGGCAGGAGCGGCGTCGCATCCTGGCGACGCTGATCCGGATCCTGGGCGACATCGATCTGGGCGAGGAGGCGCTGGCCGCTGCGCTGGAGGCGGCGCTGGCGCAGTGGCCCGATGAAGGGACGCCCGTCAACCCACGCGCGTGGCTGATCCGCACCGCGCGCAACAAGGCGGTCGACCAGATGCGGCGGCGCGCGCTGCTCGATGAGAAGCGCGCCGAGATGGAGACCGACGCCGAGCTGAATCGGGACGTCAGTGAAATAGACGACGAGGTGGCCGTGCGCGACGATCAGCTGCGCCTCATCTTCACCTGCTGTCACCCGGCGCTGGCGGTCGAGGCGCAGGTGGCGCTGACGCTGCGGACGCTGTGCGGGCTGGAGACCGAGGAGATCGCGCGCGCGTTCCTGGTGCCGCCGGCGACGATGGCGCAGCGGCTGGTGCGCGCGAAGGGAAAGATCCGACAGGCGCGCATTCCGTACCGCGTGCCCGACGCCGAGGAGCTCCCCGAGCGCGTCGATGCGGTGCTGGCCGTGGTCTACCTGGTGTTCAACGAGGGTTACGCCGCCAGCTCGGGCGCCGAGCTGGTCCGCCGCGAGCTGTGCGCTGACGCGATCCGGCTGGCGCGGCTGCTGGTGGAGTTGCTGCCGGGCGAGAGCGAGGCGCGCGCGTTGCTGGCGCTGATGCTGCTGACGGACGCGCGGCGCGACGCGCGCGTCGACGATGCCGGCGAGGTGGTGTTGCTGGAGGATCAGGATCGATCGCGCTGGGATCGCGGCGCCATCCAGGAGGGTCTGACGCTGGTCGAGGCGGCGCTGCGCGCAGGGCCGCCCGGCGCGTACGCGTTGCAGGCCGCGATCGCCGGCGTTCACGCGCGCGCCGCGCGCGCCGAGGAGACCGACTGGCGGGAGATCGCGGCGCTCTACGGCCTGCTGCGGGTGGCGAACCCGTCCGGCGTCGTCGCGTTGAACCACGCGGCCGCCGTCGCGATGGCCGAAGGACCCGCCGCGGGCCTACGCTTGATGGACGCGCTCGCCGCCGAGGGCAGCCTCGCGGGTTACCACCTGCTGCCCGCCGCGCGCGCTGATCTCCTGCGCCGCCTGGGCCGGATGCCCGAGGCGGCCGCCGCGTATCGTGAAGCGCTCGCGCTCGTCGGCAACGACGCCGATCGCCGCTTCCTCGAGCGCCGCCTCGCCCAGGTTTCTCCCGCTCGCGCCTGACCACGCGCGCGCGTCGACGCCGCAGGACACCGCATGTCTGAAAAAGTTCCTACGGAACCGCGGCGCCAGATCCGTGTCCCTGCATGTGAGGAGGCCGTTTCAACATGCAATCTCACGACAGGTCGCGATTTCGTTCCCCCCAGCCAACCCCGCGTCACCCCTTGCCGCCGGAGGTGGATCCGGGCGAGGCGACGCCGGTCTTGCCCGGGCTCACGCCGGAGATGCCGTTCGCCGAGTCGCGCGTCGTCGTGGCCGCACCGGCGCTGCTGATCGAGGCGTGGTTCCGCGACGTCCCGCTCTCCAGCCGCTTGCTGCGCGCGGACGAGACGCAGGCGTTCACCGTCGGCGCGGCGCGCGCCGCCGACGCGCCGGTCAACCCCGCGTACCTGCCGGCGACGGCGTCGCTGCCTGGCGGCGGCCACGCGCTGGTCGAGCCGGTCGCGGGTGGTTTCGCGATCAACCTGGCAGCGGCGATGCGCGCCGAGCTGCAGACGCCCGTGCAGGCGCTGCCGCTGCGCCCCGACTTCGGCTACGCCGAGGCGCCGCTGGCGCTGCCGGGCGACGCGCGTGTCCACGTCGCGTGCGGCGAGGTCGCTTTCGACATCTACCCGGCGGAGCCGGCGGCGGCGGTGCCGCGTCCGCGCTTCGCCGCCGGTCTGCGCGAGGGCGGCCGTTACACGGCGGGCGTCGCGCTGGCGTTTCTCGCGCTGATGCTGATCGTGCGCGCGATTCCCGACGATCCGCGCTCGCTGTCGGGTGACGACCTCGCCCGGCTGCACCGCATGTCGCCGATGGTGACGATTCCCCTCGACATCAACTCGCCCGAAGTCACGAGCACGATCGCGAACAAGACGCCGGGCGGCGGCGGCGCGCAGGCCGCGAAGGGGACGGAGGGAAAGGCCGGCGAAAAGACGGCGAGTCGGCCGGTCGGCAGGCGGGCCGTGGCGGGCCATGTGGATCCAAAAGACGCGCAGGATGCCCGCGGTGAGGTGATCCGGAATACCTTCCTGTCGCAGCTCGGTCAGCTGTCCGGCTCGGCCGCGGAGGTGTTCGAGCGCCGCAGAGCGATGGGCTCCGAGGTGGAGACGGTTCTGGGCCAGCTCGTCGATGCGCCGATCGCGAGCGCGTACGGCGTCAACGGCATGGGCGTCCTCGGTACCGGCGCGGGCGGGGGCGGTACGGGCGAGCACACGCTGGGCACCGGCGGTCTCGGAACGGTCGGCATCGGCACCGGTATCGGTCCGCGAAGCGGTCCCGGCATCGGCTACGGCTATGGCAGGAACGTCGCGACCGACCTCGGCAGACGCAAGGCGATCACGCCCGAGGTCCTCCCGGGCACCGTCACGACGCGCGGCAATCTCGACAGGGACATCATCCGCCGCATCGTCCGGCGCCACATCAACGAGGTGAAGTACTGCTACGACCAGGCGCTGGCGCACAATCCGAAGCTGGACGGCCGCCTTGTCGCGCAGTTCACGATCGCCGGCAACGGCCAGGTGATCGCGTCGATCAAGCAGAGCTCGACGCTCGCCTCGCCGCAGGTCGAGATGTGCGTCGTCAACGCCATCAAGCGCTGGGAGTTCCCCGCGCCGACCGGGGGCGGGCTGGCGATCGTGTCGTACCCGTTCACCTTCTCGCCGGCGGGCAACTAAGCGCGCCCCGCGGAAGAAGGCCGGCGCCTACAGCTCGCGATCGGCGGGCGTCGCGTCCTTCTTCCGCGTGGACTCCGCCTTCTCGGCCTTCTTCTTCGCTTTGGCCTTTGCCTTCGCCTTGGCCTTGGCGTCGGCCTTCTTGTCGTCGCCTTTCTTGTCGTCGGCTTTCTTGTCGGCCTTGTCGTCCTTGTCGGTCTTCCCGCCCGCCTTGGCCTTGTCGGCCGGCTCGGCGTCGGACTCCGGGGACTCGACGCCCGCGACGTCGTCCTTCAACTTGGCGAGCTCCAGCGCCTTCGCCTGCGCGTCCTTGATCGCCTGCTCCTTCGCCTCGACCAGCTCGGACCGGTCCGTCTCCAGCTTCGAGACCTTGTCGGCCAGCTCTTTCTGGAGCGCCTCGGTCGCGCCCAGCTTGCTGTTCGCCGTGAACAGCTCGCCCGTCAGCTTGGAGCGTTCCTTCCACAGCCAGTAGTTGCCCGCGCCCGAAACGAGCAGCGCCAGCACCACCGGCAGCAACACGCCCGACGACTTCGGCTTTATGGGATTTCCGTAAGCGTCGTAATCCATGCCGGCCCAGTCTACAGCCCAAATGGCCCGGCTGCGCGTCCCAGCTTGCCCTCGAGCGCTGCGGTAGGATTCCGTAATGGTGGACGCAGAGATCAAGCCGTTGCTGCTGGCGCTCAAGGGCGGAATCGAGGCGACCGTCGTCGGTATCATCGACGGCGCGCACGGGTGGCTGCGTGTCTCCAGCGAGCCGTCGCCCGGCACGTTCTGGGCCGCGTTCAACGACCGCACCTGCTTGCAGGGCACGTGGGACGACTGGGACCGCGAGCTGCTCGCGTCGGGATCGGCGGGCATCGTCTGTCGCTGCGGCGGTCACGCGGTCCAGGCCTTCGCTTTCAACAAGCGCTGGATCCTGGTCGTGCTCGGCGAGGGGCCGCTCATCACCGGCGCGGACAAGGTCATCGAGCACGCGCTCAAGGTCTTGAAGGGGCTGCTTCCCACCGGGACGCCAGCGTCGTCGAGCGATCCGCCCGCGGGGTCCGGCTCCGGGGGCGGGGGCGGCGGCCAGGGACCCGCCGAGCTCGGCATCCCAATCGCGTGGATACGGAAGATAAAAGCCGACTGATCAGGTTGGCGGTTCCGTCTGGCCGCTTTCCTGCTCCCACTTGCGCTTGTTCGCGTCGACCTCGTCGGAGCGCGGCTTCAGGCTCTGGCGGAAGGTCGCCTCCACGAACTCCACGGGGCGGGACCCGCTGATCGCGTTCAGCGCGATGTCCGCGGCGAACGCGGCGGGCACGTCGTCCTCCGGGAAGATCGCTTCCCACGGGCACTCGGGCTCGCACGCGCCGCAGTCGATGCAGATGTCGGGCTTGATGAACAGCTGATTGGGCAGCGTGGCGGCGCCGTCCGGCGGCCGGTGCTCGACGATACAATCCGGGCAGGGGCAGACGGTCGCACAGGAGGTGTCGATGCAATCGCGGCATAGCCGCGTGATCACGTACGTCATCGGTGTTGCCTTTCAGTTCGTGCGGAACGTGGTGGTGTTGCCGGCCAGCGTGCCGCGCAGCAGGACGTCGCGGCCGCGGTGCACGGCGAAGTCGAAGCCGGGCGCCTCCGTTCGCGCTGCCAGATCCAGTCTGCTGGCGGCGAGCCCGCGCGACAGACGTACGAGGCTCTTCAATTGAACGGCGCCCTCGCGGTCCAGACGGGGCAGCGCGCGTTGCTTGAAGTCGGAGACCGCGACCGACGCCCAGCGCGTTCTTCCGGCGCCCTCGCAGGTGGGACAGGTCTTCCCGAGCGCGCTGCGCAGCGCCTCCTCGACGAAAGCAGTCTGGTTGGGGAGGTCGCGCAGCGACCGCGCGAGGTCCCGGGCGACGCGGAAGGTGACCCTGGTTTTCATGTACAGCATATTGCTGTACATCAAGCCTGTCGGTCAACGGTTATGAAATTTATTGTTTAAAACCGCGATGCTATGGCGACGCTGGTGCCGGCGGCGGCGCTGGTTCGAAGACGTACGGATAGACGATCGTGTACACCGCGTGGTTGCCGACGACGGGGAACTCCCATTTGCGCACGGCGCCGGTGATGCACTGGTGCAGCGCTTCGTTGGCGAGCTCCGATTCGCTGATCTCGGCGACCACGACGCGTCCGTTGCCGTCGATCGTGACCCTCACGACCACCCGACCGCGCAGCTTGTGGTCCTTCACCAGTTGCTGATCGTAGCAATGCTTGATCTGAGCCGTATGGCGCCTGAAGACGCGGCGGATCGTGTTCGCGTCGATCGAGGCGCAGAGCCAGACCGACGCCGCGAAAGCCGCGATTGTCATGCGAGCCTCCTGCAAGCGAAGGACAGCGCCGGTCGAGGCGGGTTCCGCGCCGCCGGGAACACATTTCATGGCAACGTACGGGGCGACGGAGGACGACGATGGACGCCAATGCACTGCGTGCGCTGCAGGCGCCGCTCAAGGAACGCTACAAGCAGGATCCGACCGCCGCGCTGGTGACGCTGAAAGCGCAGGGCTCGGTCGACGACGCGCAGGTCGCCTGCAAGGTCGAGACGGGCAAGGCGCTGGCGATCGCCGGGCTGCATCCGGCCACGGGTGGGACCGGCGCGGAGATCTGCTCGGGCGACATGCTGCTGGAGGCGCTGGTGGCGTGCGCGGGCGTGACGCTGAAGGCGGTGGCGACCGCGCTGGAGATCCCGTTGCGCGCCGGCACGGTGCGCGCCGAGGGCGACCTCGACTTCCGCGGCACGCTGGGCGTCGATCGCGAGGCGCCGGTCGGGTTCCGGGCGATCCGCCTGGCGATCGAGCTGGATACGGACGCGCCCCAGGAGAAGCTCGACAAGCTGCTGAAGTTGACCGAACGCTACTGCGTCGTGTTCCAGACGCTGGCCGGCCAGCCGCAGCTGAGCATGCAGGTCGCGCGCGGCTAGTCGACGGCTCGTTGCCTTCCGCCGTCGAATGGTCAGGCTGAACCTGACAGCCGCGCAGGGGCGGCGGGGGAGGGGCAGATGGCAATGCACGTTCACGAGTTGCATGCGGCGTCGACGCACGCGCCGCTGGTGATCCTGCCGGCGGCGGCGCTGGTCGATCTCGTCGCGGCGGTTTCGGGTGACCGCCGCAAAGCGGCGCTGGGCCGCAAGCTGTGGTGGTGGGGGGTCGGCGCGGGCGCGCTCGCCGGTGTCGCCGGTCTGGCCGCGTCCCAGGAGATCAAGGCGGAGGACGCGCGCAGCGAGGACATGATGTGGCTTCACGGCGCGGCGAACTTCGCGATCGTTCTGGGCGCCACCGGGATCGCGCTCTGGCGGACGTTCCGGCGGCCCAGCGTAACCGCCGCCGCCGTCGGTCTCGGCGCCTGCGGCGCGGCGATCTACACGGCCTATCTCGGCGGCGAGATGGTCTACGCGCACGG
>Ga0207645_10002358_pt1 | contig 14892 bp, 7 predicted proteins | sample KBSM53metaG_FD_184331 | JGI IMG/M metagenome (GOLD analysis project Ga0207645, IMG submission 184331) | Miscanthus rhizosphere microbial communities from Kellogg Biological Station, Michigan, USA - KBS M5-3 metaG (SPAdes) (version 2) | ecosystem: Host-associated > Plants > Roots > Rhizosphere >...
AGATTACCGGGTACCTCTTCTCACGGTCGAACGCAATCCCGGCCGCAGCCAGCTCGATGGCGGCGGCGAGCGAGTAGATGCGTTCCCGTAACCCTGGACCGAGCTCGCGATGTACGGCAATGCAGCATCCGATGGTCGCGCGCACGATTTGCTCAATCTCTTCCGGGAGCGGACTCTTGACCCGTAGCATTTGCGCCTCCTGGTTTTCTTCGTGGTCTTCGTGTCCTTCGTGAACTTCGTGGTTAAGGGAGCGACAGACGCCTGCCAGTGAACGTCGCCACGGAGAGAGACCGCCCATCGGTGTCGATCCTCACTTCCCCATCACAATCGGTCCGGAACACCTCCGCGCCCGCGCTCTGATAGCGCTCCAGCACCTCCGGCACAGGGTGGCCGAAGTGATTCGATCGGCCGGCGCTGACCACCGCGACCTGTGGACGAAGCGCCTCCACGAACTGGTTCGTGCTCGACGTCAGGCTGCCGTGGTGCGGAACCTTCACGACGCGGAGCCGCGCCGGGGCGATCGCACGACCGATCTCCTCCTCCACCGCGCGGCCGATGTCGCCCGTCAGGACGACCGACACGTCGCGCCAGCGCAGCTCGAGGACGAGCGAGTCGTCGTTCCGGACTCTCTGCCGCTCCCAGTCTGGCGGCCGCGGATGATGCGCCATCACCTCGACCTCGTCGACCGTCGTGCGGCGGCCGGCGTAGACGTTCGCCCACCGCGCGCCGCGCGACTCGGCCGCACGGCGCAGGTTCGCGAGCGGCTCGAAGCGCGGGACCGGAATCCCCTCCCACACCTCCCGGGGGCGGAACTCCCCGGCGATCGAGGCGGCGCCGCCGATGTGGTCGGGATCGCCGTGCGTCAGCACGAGGTAGTCGAGCCGCCGGAAGCCGGCGCGCCTGATCACCGGCGCGACGACGCGGTCGCCGACATCGAACGAGGCAGACGTCGCCAGGCCGCCAGCGTCGACGAGCATCGTGCGGCCGCCTGGAAAGGCGATGAAGATCGCGTCGCCCTGGCCGACGTCGAGAAACGACACGTGAAGCTGGCCGTCGCCGCGCGCCGCGACCAGCGAGGCCGGGTTGGCGAGGATCCACAGCGCCGCCGCGGCGGCAATCGCTGCCGACCCCTGGCGGGCACGGCGCCACATTCGCGGCTCCTGGCTGGCGACGCCGGCGAACCGCCGTCGATAGAGCGCGAACGCGACGACTCCGGACAGGTAATAAAGAGCGACCGCGATCCACGAGGGCGCAGCCACACGCCAGGTCAGCCCTGGCATGTACTCGACGAGCTCAGCCGACCGCACCAATCCCTGTGCGCCGAGGTGAGCGACCCATCCGGCCGCCAGCGCCAGCGTCGAGGACGCGAGCGCCGCGGGCACCAGGACCATGCCGGCTATCTGCGCGACCGCCATCAGGGGAATCGCGGCGAAGTTCAGGGCCAGACCGGCCACCGTGATCCGCGCGAACGCGAGCGCGCCGATTGGAAACAGCATCACCTCGGCCGCGATCGAGGCGACGAATGTCGTTCGCGCGACAGCGCGGAGCGACGCCAGGAGCGAGGCGTCGGGCGCCGTTCGTGAGGGCAGCACGAGGAGGATCGCGATGGTGGCCCCGAAGGTGAGGAGGAAGCCGGGATCGACGACGGACAGCGGCGCCGCGGCGGCGAGGATCGCGGCGGCACCTGCGAGCGCATTGAGCGGCGGGCTGCGGTGATCAATCGCACGCGCCGCGAAGTAGACCACCGCCATCAGCGTCGCGCGCGCCACCGAGGCGCCGCCGCCGACCAGGCGGGCGTAGACGAGCAGCGCCGCGATCGAGGCGAGCATCGCGGTCCGGCCGAGCCGTCCGGCCAGGCGGAACGCGCCGAGCAGCAGGCCGGCCAGGATGGCGATGTTGCCGCCGGAGATGGCGATGACGTGATAGGTGCCGGCTTCCTGCAGTCGCCGCTCGACATCGTCGGCGAGGCCGGCGCGGTCGCCGATGACGATGGCGGCGACGATGGCGGCGGAGGTGGGGCTCGAGGGAGCGACGGCCTCGTGGATCGCGTTGCGCGCAAACTGCCGCGCCGCGCCGAGCCGCTCGTCGAACCAGCCGGCACGTTCGATCACCTCGACGAGCGCGCCGCTCTTGACCGTGCCGACCAGCGTGGTGCCGCGCCGCGCCAACGCCCGCTCGAAGTCGGGCACGCCGGCGTTCAGGTAGCGCGAGGGGCGATGGAGCTGCGCGGGAAAGCGGATGCGCCGGCCGGCGACCCACTGATGCATCACGGCCGGCGCCAGCGAACCAACGACCGTGGCCAGCACACCGCCGCCGCGCCGGTCGTCGACGGTGAGCGAGACGCCGCCGGCGGTGGGGGTCGCATCTGCGCGCAAAACGCCGTCGACGATCGCAAACGCCTCGTCGTCCTCCGGCAGCCGGCGGTGCTCACGCGCGGCGTCCGCGCGGGCCTGCCGCGCCAGGCGCTCGAACTCGACGCGCAGCGGCGGCCGCCACGCGCGCTGCCATTCCACCGACGACAGCAGCAGGCCGCCGGCGAAGAAACCGAGCGCGACCGCCAGCGCGAGCCACCAGGGCCGCCGCCGCGCAAACGCGAAGCTCGCGCCCGCGGCGCTGGTCGAGAGCAGGACGCAGGCGGGAACAAACGGCGGTTCAGGAATCAGGAGGCCGAGAGCCGCACCGGCGACCAGGGCGGCAGCAGGAATCGCGGCAACCGTGCGCACCGCGTCCGGCGCTGCAACGCATCAGCCACGAAAGACACGAAAACACGAAACACACGTAACCAGAAAATCAAAAAGATTTTCGTGTCTTTCGTGATTTCGTGTCTTTCGTGGCCGGCGAGGAGTCGCAGAAAATGCGCAGTCGCTACACGTTCGGCGCGGGAATTCCTGCGTGGTAGTCCTGCAGCGCCCGCACCTCGAGCCGCTGCGTGCGCAGCGCGCGGATGGCGCTGACGGCGGCGGCCGCGCCGGTGAGCGTGGTGATGCACGGCACCTCGTGCATCATCGCCGCCCGCCGCACGGTGCGATCGTCGAAGAACGACTCGCGGCCGAGCGGGGTGTTGATGATCAGATCCACCTTGCGGTTGACGATCTCGTCGGCGACGTTCGGCCGCCCTTCGTTGACCTTGTAGAGCACGTCGACCTCGAGGCCATAGGCGCGCAGGTAGGCGGCGGTGCCGCGCGTCGCCACGAGGTGGAACCCGAGCTCGGCGAGGTCTCGTGCAATCGGCAGCAGGTTCGCCTTGTCGTCGTTGTTGACGCTGACGAACGCGGTTCCGCTCTCCGGCAGCCGCTGCCCCACCGAAAGCTGAGCCTTCGCGAACGCGACGCCAAAACTCGACGACCCGCCCATCACTTCGCCGGTCGACTTCATTTCAGGGCCGAGAATCGTGTCGACGCCGGGGAAGCGCACGAACGGGAACACCGGGCTCTTCACGAACACGCCGGCCACCTGCACGTCCTCGCGCAGCCCGAGGTCGGCGAGCGTGCGGCCGGCCATCACCTTGGCGGCCACCTTCGCCAGCGACACGCCGGCGGCCTTCGACAGGTACGGCACCGTGCGCGACGCGCGCGGGTTCACCTCGAGCACGTAGACGACGTCGTCCTTGATCGCGTACTGGACGTTCATCAGCCCGACCACCTTCAGCGCGCGCGCGATCCGCCGCGTGTAATCGCGGATGGTGGCGAGATGGCGTTCGGGGCAGATGAACGGCGGCACGACGCAGGAGCTGTCGCCGGAGTGGATGCCCGCCTCCTCGATGTGCTCCATGATCCCGCCGATCACCACCGCGCCGGTGGCGTCGGCGATGGCATCGACGTCGAACTCGAAGGCGTCCTCGAGGAACTTGTCGACCAGCACCGGGTGCTCCGGCGACGCGTCCACCGCCTGCGTCATGTAGCGATCGAGCGTGACGACGTCGTAGACGATCGCCATGCCGCGGCCGCCAAGAACATAAGACGGCCGCACCACCACCGGGAACCCGATCGCGGCGGCGGCGTCGCGCGCTTCCTGCCGCGAGGTGGCGGTGCCGCTCGCCGGCTGGGTGATGCGCAGGCTCTCGAGCAGCGCCGAGAAGCGCTTGCGATCCTCGGCGAGATCGATCGAGTCGGGCGAGGTGCCGAGAATCCTGACCCCCGCCTGCTGCAGCGCCAGCGCCAGCTTCAACGGCGTCTGCCCGCCGAACTGCACCAGGCACGACACCTCGCCGCCGCCGCTGCGCTCGGTCTCGATCACCGCCATCACGTCTTCGAAGGTGAGCGGCTGGAAGTACAACCGGTCGGCGGTGTCGTAGTCGGTCGACACCGTCTCGGGGTTGCAGTTGATCATCACCGTCTCCAGCCCCTCCTCGCGCAGCGCGAAGGCGGCGTGGCAGCAGCAGTAGTCGAACTCGATGCCCTGACCGATCCGGTTCGGTCCGCTGCCGAGGATGATCACCTTGTCGCGGGCGGTGGGGTTGGACTCGTCGCTCGGCTCGTAGGAGCTGTAGAGATACGGCGTGAACGACTCGAACTCCGCGGCGCAGGTGTCGACGCGCTTGTAGACCGGCGTGAGCTGCTGGCTGACCCGCTTCTCGCGGACCTCGGTCTCGCTCTTCCCCAGCGCCAGCCCGAGCTCCTGGTCGCCGAAGCCGGCGCGCTTCAGCCGGCGCATCTCCACGGCATCGATGCCATCGAGGCCAACCGCGGCAGCGCTGCGCCGCATCGCGGCAATCTCGGTGAACTGCCGCAGGAACCACGGATCGATGCGGGTGATCTCGTGCAGCTGGTCGACGCTCCAGCCGCGCTCGATGGCGCGGAACAGGTCCCACATCCGCCGATCGGTCGGAATCGCCAGCCGCTTGCGCAGCGCCCCATCGTCCTCGTCGTCCATGTTCGAGGGGGCGAACAGCAGGCCGCTGCGCCCGAGCTCGAGCGAGCGCACCCCCTTCATGAACGCCTCCTTGAAGGTGCGGCCAATCGCCATCGCCTCGCCCACCGACTTCATCTGCGTCGTCAGCGTGCGATCGGCCTGCGGGAACTTCTCGAAGTTCCACCGCGGGATCTTGACGACGACGTAGTCGATGGTCGGCTCGAACGAGGCAGGCGTGAGGCGGGTGATGTCGTTCTTGATCTCGTCGAGGTGATAGCCGAGCGCGAGCTTGGCGGCGATCTTGGCGATCGGAAAGCCGGTGGCCTTCGACGCCAGCGCCGACGACCGCGACACGCGCGGGTTCATCTCGATCACCGTCATCCGGCCGTTCTTCGGGTTGACGGCGAACTGGATGTTGGACCCGCCGGTCTCGACGCCGACGCGGCGGATGATGCGGCGCGCGGCGTCGCGCATCCGCTGATATTCCTTGTCGGAGAGCGTGAGAATCGGCGCCACGGTGATGCTGTCGCCGGTGTGCACGCCCATCGGGTCGATGTTCTCGATCGAGCAGATGACGACGAAGTTGTCGGCGACGTCGCGCATCACCTCGAGCTCGAATTCCTTCCAGCCGATCACCGACTCCTCGACCAGGATCTCGTGCACCGGGCTGAGCTCGATGCCGCGCTCGGCGAGGTCGCGGAACTCTTCGATGTTGTAGGCGATGCCGCCGCCGACGCCGCCCATCGTGAACGAAGGCCGGATGACGAGCGGGAAGCCGAGCGTGCGCGCGAGCTCCACCGCCTCCGCCAGCGACCGCGCGACGCCGCTCTGCGGCACGTCGAGGCCGATCTCGCGCATCGCGTCCTTGAACAGCTGGCGATCCTCGGCCACCTTGATCGCCTTGGTCGACGCGCCGATCAGCTCGACGTTGAACTTGTCGAGCGTGCCGGCGGCGCTCAGATCCATCGCCAGGTTCAGCGCCGTCTGGCCGCCCACCGTCGGCAGCAGCGCGTCGGGGCGCTCGCGCTCGATGATCGCGGCGAGGATGTCGGGCGTCAGCGGCTCGACGTAGGTGCGGTCGGCCAGCTCGGGGTCGGTCATGATCGTCGCCGGGTTGCTGTTGACGAGGATCACTTCGAGCCCCTCCGAGCGCAGCGCCTTGCACGCCTGGCTGCCGGAGTAGTCGAACTCGCACGCCTGGCCGATGACGATCGGACCGGAGCCGATGATGAGGACGCGTTTCAGGTCTGTGCGCTTCGGCATGATGTAGGGGCTGGTGGCTGGGGGCTGGGGGCTGGCTGTTGCCCGATTGGCGGCGTTGCCACTTCCAGCCCCTGGTTCCTAGCCTCTAGCCCCGGCTCTCTTCAATCAGCTTCAGAAAATCATCGAACAGGTAGTCGGCGTCGTGCGGCCCCGGCGATGCCTCGGGATGATACTGCACGCAGAAGACCGGCTGCGTTTTGTGGCGCAGGCCCTCCACGGTGCCGTCGTACAGATTGAGGTGCGTGACCTCCACATCCGGCGGCAGCGATGCGGGATCGACGGCGAAGCCGTGGTTCTGCGACGTGATCTCGATCTTGCCGGTCGCGAGCTTCTTCACCGGGTGGTTCGCGCCGCGGTGGCCGAACTTCAGCTTGAACGTGCTGCCGCCCATGGCCAGGCCGAGAATCTGGTGGCCGAGACAGATGCCGAAGGTCGGCACGCCGGAGGCGACGAGCGTTTTCGCGTTGTCGATGGCGTACGTGAGCGGCGCCGGGTCGCCCGGGCCGTTGCTCAGGAAGATGCCGTCAGGATTGGTGGCCAGGAGTTCTGACGCGGGCGCCGTCGCCGGATAGACCCTGACGTCGCAGCCGTGCGCGCTGAGGCGGCGCAGGATGTTCCACTTCATGCCGAAGTCGTAGGCGGCGATCTTCAAGCGCCGCTTCGGCAGCCGCTCGGGCGCGACGCCGAATTCGCCCGGATCCTCCTGCGGCCAGTCGAACGCCGCGGCGGAGGTCACGCCGCGAACCAGATCCGAGCCTTCCATCTGCGGAATTGAGCGCGCCCGCTCGACCAGCGCCGCCGCGTCGAGCGCGTCGCCGGTGGCGATCACCCCGCGCATCACGCCGCCCGAGCGCAGCTGCCGGGTCAACGCGCGCGTGTCGATGTCGGAGACGGCGACGATGCGGTTGGCCACCAGGTAGTCGCGCAGCGTCGCTTCCGATCGCCAGTTGCTGGCCACCGGCGACTCGTCGCGGATGATGAAGCCGGCGACCTGCGGCGCGCGCGACTCCACGTCGGCCGGCGTCACGCCGTAGTTGCCAATCTCGGGACAGGTCATCGTCACGATCTGCCCGGCGTACGACGGATCGGTGAGGACTTCCTGGTATCCGGTCATGCTGGTGTTGAACACCACCTCGCCGCGCGCTTCGCCTTCGGCGCCGGCCGACGCGCCGCGGTACAGCGTGCCGTCTTCGAGTGCAAGGATTGCTTCCATGTCCCTCTGCGCTGTCGATGTCAGTTACGAGATGCTGGCGCGCTCTTCACAACGATGTCGGGTCGGGCTCGAGCCGGACTGACCACGGTCCGCCTGAAGGCGGACACGACGTGGTGGAAGCAACCAGCACCTATCGTTCCAGTGCGGCGGTGATGCGATTGGCCTGGCTCGCGACGACGCGGACGGCCGACGACCAGATTCGGTAGCCCTCGTGCTCGATGCGAATCGCATGCGAGCCGGCGGCGACCCCGCGCAGCGTCATCGGCGTCGTGCCGACGGCCTTGCCGTCCATGAACACGCTCGCGCCCGGCGGACGCGAGTCGACCACCAGATCGCCGGCAAAGCGGCCGCTCGAGCCGGTTTCGGCGGGCCTGGCCGCCGGCGTGCCGCGGCTGACGCCGGCGCTCTCGCGGTCGAGCGCGATCGTGACCGACTGCGACGGCTGCGCTGCGGTGAGGACGACGCGGCGGTCTTCGGTGTTGTAGCCGTCGCGCATGACGCGGACGCGATGGCCGCCGCGCGCGAGGTTGCGCACGGCAAAGGGGGTGACGCCGTACTCGCGCTCGTCGACGAACACGCGCGCGCCGGCCGGTGACGTGCGGACGAGAATGCGGCCGTCGGCGGGCGCGGGCGGCGCGACCGGCGCCGCGGGACGTGGCGCCGCGGCGCGCGGCGCAGCTGACGCGGACGCGGGAGCCGGCTGCGGCGCTGCCGCTGGCGGCGCTGTAACAGGACGCACAGCGGCGGGCGGAGCTGTGGCCGGCGGCGCGGCTGACGGCGGCAGCGCGGATGGCGCCGGGCGTGCATCGGTAGCGGACCCGGACGCCGGCTCGGCGGGAGCGGGCGACGGTCGCGAAGCGTCCGGCACGGCGCTCTCGGTGAACTCGCGACCTGGCGGCGGTGTCGCGTCGGCAGTCGTGGAGGCGACGGGCGGGGCGACGTGCTGACGCAAGCCGACGCCGTAACCGGCGCCAAATCCCAGCATCAGGCCAATCGCGAGCGCAAGCAGGACCGGCACGCGGTTCGAGCGCGGCGTTTCGCGGGTGACCGTCGGGTCCGGCAGCACCGGCCGAACGACAATCGGCGCGGGCTCTTGCGCGTGCGCCGCGGCCGCAGCGGGCTGATCGTGGCGGACGTAATCGAGGTACCGGCTCGCCGGCGTTGCATCCGGCGCGGCCGTCGCGCGTTCGGCGACAGGCGGCACAATCGCCGGCGCGCTTTCGACGTCGCGATAGCGATCCTGCTCCGCGCGGGCGATCTCCGCCAGCGGCAGCTCCATCTCGCGCGGACGCTCGGCGGGCGGCGGCTGGCTCGCGATTTTCTGCGGCGGTTCGAACGACACCGGCGGCCGGTGACTTTCCTGCGGCGCCGCATGCGCGGCCGGCTGCGCGGCCTGCGGAAACATCGCCGAGCCTTCCGCGAAGTCCTCTTCGATCTGCCGCAGCACCGCCGGTTGATCCCTCACTTCGGCACCCGGGAAGGCGCTGCGCAGCGCGTCGGCGAACTCGAGCGCGCTCTCGAAGCGATCGGCGGGATCGTCCGCCAGCGCGCGCGAGAAGAGCGCCTTCAACGCGTTCAGATCACCGCCGGCAATCGCGGTCAATCCCTCGGCGACCTGGCTGCCCGTGCCGGCGATGCGCTTCGCCCACAGCAGTTCGTGCGCGAGCGCCGCCAGGCTGAACACGTCCGACCGCCGATCCCACTCGCCGGCGGCAATCCGCTCCGGCGGCGTATACGGGCGGCGAACCGGCGCGCCGATGCCGATCCGCTCCAGCGCGTGCGCGATGCCGAGGCCGGTGAGGCGTGTTTCGTCGGACGAGAGCAGCACATCGCGCGGATGGAGCGCGCCGTGCCGCACCTGCGCCGCGTTGGCGAAGTCGAGCGCGCCCGCCAGCTGCGCCGCCACGCGCAGCGCGTCGTTCGGGGGCGCGGCGCCGTACTCGCGAATGACGAGGTCGAGTGGATCGGCGGTGACGAACTCCTGGACGAGGTAGGGCGATGCGCCATGCACGCCGGCCGCGAGCGGCGCGGCAATGCCCGGGTGCGCGAGATGCGCGCCGACCAGCTTCTGCAGCTCGGCCACGAACTGCTGCACCCGGTCCGGCGACATGTCGATGGTGAACTGCTTGACGGCCACCGGTCGATCCGACACCGGGTCGTGCGCGCGGAAAACGGGGCCGAGCGTGCCGGCGCCGATCTTCTGCAGAACACGAAAGCGCCCGAACGCGTCAGGTGGTGCGGCGCCAGCAGGGTCGGTTTGCAGCGACGACTCCTCCAGAGGAAGGCGTTCATGGTAACACGGAAAATCGGCGCAACCGCGCGGCGCGAATCGGCGTCTTAGTGCTGTCGGATCAATCGAATAGCGCGGGCGCGCGTGCTTGACAGTGCGCGCGGCGCTCTGCGACAGTAGGCATCCGGTGCCGGTCAACTCAGCCGAACCTTCCACGTCTTTCTCGGACGGCCCCTCGGTACGAATCCCCGTGGATGTGCGACGTTTTCCGTGGATTCGGCGGCTGGCCGCCGACTACGCCTACGACTTCCGCGCGGTCGCGCCGTTTTTCTCCGGCGACCCTTCGCAGCATGCCGCGTGGGCCGAGGCCATTGCCCGCGCGCAGGCGCACGACCGCGGCCGCGACGAAATCGCGTCGGTCATCGCCAACCAGCTCGAGCGCCGGCACGCGCCAGCCCGGGCGCGCGAGGCGGCGCGCCTCCTCGCCGATCGCCGCACGGTCGCCGTCGTCACCGGCCAGCAGGCGGGTCTCTTCGGCGGACCGCTCTTCACGCTGCTGAAGGCGCTCACAGCGCTGAAGCTCGCGGCCCAGGTGTCACGCGATCACAACGTGCCGGCAATCGCGGTCTTCTGGATCGACGCGGAGGATCACGACTGGGAGGAAGTACGGTCGTGTACGGTCTTCGACGAGACGCGGGCTCCACGCACCGTTTCGTTGCCGCCGCGGCCTGGCGCGGAACCGGCGCCGGTCGCGACCGTCCGGCTCGATCAATCGGTCACCGATACCCTCGCCGAGCTCGAACACATCCTCCCCGCCACTGAATTCCGACCGTCGATCATCTCGGACCTGCGCCGCGCGTATACGCCCGGCACCGGCATGGCGGAGGCGTTCGGCCGCTGGCTCGAGACGGTGCTCGGCGACCGCGGCCTGGTGGTCTACGACTCGTCGGATCCGGCGTCGAAGCCGCTCGTCAGCAAGGTCTTCGCCCGTGAGCTGTCGATGCCGGGGCAGACCGTGAAGCTCGCGGCGCTGGCCGGATCGGATCTGACCGCGCGCGGCTACCACGCGCAGGTGCACGCGCAGGACGACAGCCTCGCGCTCTTTCACCTCAATCAGGACGATGGGAGCCGGCGGGCGATCCGCCAGCAGGATGGCCGCTTCCTGGTTGGCGAACAGCAGTTCGCGGCGTCGGCGCTGCTGGCGCAGGCGGCCGAGCGTCCGGCATCGTTCAGCCCCAACGTGCTGCTGCGGCCGATCGTGCAGGACACCATCTTCCCGACCATCTGTTACGTCGCCGGACCCAACGAGCTGGCGTATCTCGGGCAGCTGCGAGGCGTCTACGATCATTTCGGCGTACCGATGCCGCTCTTCTTTCCCCGTGCGACGGCGACGGTGCTCGACTCGGCGGCGGTGCGCTTCCTCACCAAGTACAAGCTGCCGCTCGAAGCGCTGCAGGCCCAGGACGAGGCGGCGCTGAACGAGCTGCTGAAAACGCAGATCCCTCCGGTCGTCGACGAGGCGTTCACCGAGGCGGCGCACGTCATCGACGCCCAGATGTCGCGGTTGATTCAGACGCTGCCGATCCTCGATCCGACGCTCGAGGGCGCGGCACGATCGACGCTCGAGCGGATGCAGCGCGACCTGCAGACGCTGCACGGCAAGATGATTCAGGCGGCGAAGCGCCGCGACGAGACGCTGCGGCGCCAGTTCATCCACACACGGGCGCTCGCGTTCCCCGGCGGCCATGCCCAGGAGCGGACGATTGGCTTCGTCTCGTTCCTGAACCAGTACGGTCCCGCGTTCGTGGAGCGGCTCGACGAAGAGCTGCCGCTCGACCTCGGGCGGCACTGGATCGTCACGATTTAGTACGCGAGGCCGGCGGTGCCGGCTGCCGAATACACAAACAAACGGCGAAATTTCACACTCTGGCAATAGCGCAGCGGCCCGTTCGAGCCGATAAGAGCCGATGGTGCCCAAGATCCGTTCGACTGCAGCCGTCCTGAAGATCCGGGTGAAGGTCATCTGGCGCAAGCGCTGGGCGCGGGTTGCCGCGGTGGCGCTCGCCATCCCGACCGTCCTCCTCTGCTTCTTCGCCACCTATTACTACGTGCGCTTCGCGCGGCTGATCGACGCGCGCCTCGACGGCGCGCGCGAGACGACGTTCCCGCGCGTGCTCGCCCGGCCGCTCGAGCTGCGCCGCGGCCAGTTCATGAGCGACACGCAGCTGGTCGACCGGCTGAACGAGCTCGGATACACCCGCCGCGAGACGGCGCTCGAGAAGCCGGGCGAGTTCGCCATCGGCAACGGGCTGATCACGATCAAGCCGCGCGGCCCCGCGTTCAAGAACCAGATCGTGAAGGTGGTGTTCCAGCGGCCGACCGTGCCGGACGTGCGCAAGGCGTCGCAGCGGCGTCCGCCGCCCCGCCCGCCCGAACGGGTGCAGCGGCTCGAGCTCGGCGCGAAGGTCAGCGAGCGGCTGGTCCTCGACGCGCCGGTGCTGACCTCGCTCGCCGTCGGCGAGCGCGAGAAGCGTCGGCCCGTCGCGCTGAGCGCGATCCCCGAGCACATGCGGCAGGCGGTGCTGTCGATCGAGGATCGGCGCTACTACGAACATCCCGGCATCGATCCGATCGGCATCGTCGGCGCGGTCCTGACCAACATCCGCGGCAAGCGCACCTACACGGCGGGCGCGAGCACGATCACGCAGCAGGTCGCGCGCAACGTCTTCCTGCCGAAGATGTTTCCGGGGATGACGCTGAAGGATGCGCGCGAGAAGTCGATGCGCCGCAAGCTGCTCGAGGCCTGGGTGGCGCTCATCCTCACGACGCGCGCGTCGAAGGACGCGATCCTCGAGATGTATCTCAACGACATGACGCTCGGGCAGCGCGGCTCGTTCGGCATCGTCGGCGTGCCCGAGGCGGCCCGGCTGTTCTTCGGGCGCGACGTCACCAACGTGACCCTGGCCGAAGCGGCGACGATCGCCGGCGTCTACCAGTCGCCGTCCGCGCTGTCACCGTTCAACAACCCGGACCGGTGCAAGGAACGGCGCAACGTCGTGCTGCAGGCGATGGCCGACGCCGGTTACATCAAGCAGGAGGCGGCCGACAAGGCGAGCCAGGAGCCGCTCACCATCGTGCAGCGCGCGCTCGAGGCCGAAGCGCCCTACTTCGTCGACTACGTCGGCCAGACGCTGGGCGATCAGTATCCGGGCCTGACCACGACGACGACGCAGAGCGTCGAGGTCTACACGACGCTGGATCTGCACCTGCAGCGGCTGGCGCAGGACGCGGTGCGCGACGGGCTGACGCGCGTCGACCAGCTGTTGTCGCGGCGGCGGCGGAAGACCAAGGCCGAAGCGGCGCTGATCTCGGTCGATCCGCGAACCGGGGAGATTCTCGCGTTCGTCGGCGGGCGCTCCTACAACCAGTCGCAGTACAACCGCGCGATCCTGTCGCGGCGCCAGCCGGGGTCGGTCTTCAAGCCGTTCGTGTATCTCACCGCGTTCGAGGAAGCGGCCGCGGCCGGCCGAAACGACGTGACGCCGGCCTCGATCACCAACGACGAGCCAGAGACCTTCGAGTTCGACGATCAGGTGTGGACGCCGGAGAACTACGAGGGCAAGTACGACGGCCCGATCACCTTCCGCCAGGCGCTGGCGCACTCGCGCAACCTCGCCACGATTCACGTCGCCGAGCAGGCCGGCTACGACAAGGTGGCGGCGTTCTGGAAATCGCTGAAGGTCGGCAACCCGCCGAAGCCGTACCCGTCGATCGCGCTGGGCGTGTTCGAAGCGACGCCGTACGAAATCGCGACCGCGTACACGCTCTTCCCCAACGGCGGCACCATCCGCCCGTTGAAGCACCTCGCCCGTGTCATCCTCGGCGGCAAGGACGTCACCAAGAAAGACACCTCGGAGCCGCGCTCCGTGGCGCGCCCGGACACGACGTTCCTGGTCACCAACATGATGCGCAGCGTGCTCAACGAGGGCACCGCCGCCGGCGCCCGCGGGCAGGGCTTCCTGTTCGACGCCGCGGGCAAGACCGGCACCACCAACGATCTGCGCGACGCGTGGTTCGTCGGCTTCACGCCGGAGCTGCTGACGGTGGTGTGGGTCGGCTTCGACGACAACAAGCCGGTGGGCCTGAGCGGATCGCAGGCGGCCCTGCCGATCTGGACGCAGTTCATGCGCAACGCGCTGACCGGCCGCGCGGACGTGCCGTTCGCGGTGCCGGAGGGCATTGCCTTCACCGAGATCGATCCGCTCACCGGGAAGCTGGCGACGCCGATGTGCCCGCGGACGGTCAGCGAATCGTTCCTGGCGGGGACCGAACCGACGGAGATGTGCGAGTTGCATCGCTGACGCGATGCCGCTCGCTCGCGCGTCGGCAGTCGGCGGGTAGGGCGGGTGAGGCAGGTGGGGAAAACCTCTGAGTTCTGCCCTACCTGCCCTACCAGCCCCACCCGCCCCGCTATAATCCCCTGAGATGAATCGGGAAGTCTTCGCTGCCGTCGCGGACGCCCTGGAGCGCGGGGAGCCGGCGGCGCTGGTCACCATCGTCTCCACCACCGGGTCGACGCCGCAGCGCGTGGGCGCGAAGATGCTCGTCTTCGGCGACGGGCGCCAGGTCGGCACGATCGGCGGCGGCTGCTACGAGAACGACGCCTTCGGCAAGGCGCGGCACGCGATTGCGACCCGCGCGCCGCAGCTCGTCCACTACGAGCTGTCCGACGACTTCGCGCAGGAGACCGGCCTCATCTGCGGCGGCCAGATGGACGTCTACATCGAGCCGATCGAGCCCTCGCCCGAGCTCTACATCGTCGGCGCCGGCCATGTCGGCTTCCACCTCGCGCGCATCGCGCAGGAGGTCGGCTTCCGCGTCCACGTTGCCGACGATCGCGAGAAGTTCGCCAACGCCGAGCGCTTCCCCACCGCCACCGAGATCATCGTCGACGACATCCCGTCGTGGCTGAATCGCGCCCGCATCCCGCCGCACGCCTACGTCGTCATCGTCACTCGCGGCCATACCAACGACCTCGACGCGCTGCGGGCGCTGGCTCCCCGCGAGCTGCGCTATCTCGGGCTGATCGGCAGCCGCGCGAAGGTGGCGCGGATCTACGACGCGCTGCGCGAGGATCGGATGCCCGACGAGGCGCTGCTGCGCGTGCACGCGCCGATCGGCCTCGACATCGGCGCGGTGACGCCGCAGGAAATCGCCGTCAGCATCCTCGCCGAGCTGATTGCCGTGAAGCACGGCAAGATCCAGTCGCCGTCGATGAAGTGGACCCCTCCACAGCTCGCCGCTATCAAGTCGCAAGTCTGAAGTACGAAGTTCT
>Ga0207645_10002361_pt1 | contig 14884 bp, 7 predicted proteins | sample KBSM53metaG_FD_184331 | JGI IMG/M metagenome (GOLD analysis project Ga0207645, IMG submission 184331) | Miscanthus rhizosphere microbial communities from Kellogg Biological Station, Michigan, USA - KBS M5-3 metaG (SPAdes) (version 2) | ecosystem: Host-associated > Plants > Roots > Rhizosphere >...
CGAAGCGTCGCTGACTGGTGCGCCATCGATGTGATGGAGGAGCATGGGCACATCAGGCGACTGAGGGTCGCGAGCGCCGATCCGGGCAACGCGGCGCTTTGTGCGCTTCTCGAGCGGATGCCGCCCAACCGCGATCTCCCTCATCCAACCCGGGCTGTGGTCGACAGCAGACGGTCCGTCGTCATCGAGCGCGTCACACCTCAGTACCTCGAATCGGTTGCGCAGGGGCCGGAACACCTGCGCGCTCTCCGGGCCACCGGCTTCACGTCGCTCATCGCGGTGCCGCTCCTGATGCGGGGACAGCTCCTCGGCGTGTTGATGTTCGGTTCCTCGAACCCGGATCGCATTTACGGGCAGGACGATCTGCGTTGGGCCGAACCTCTGGCTGACCGATCTGCTGTGGCAATCGAGAACGCACGTCTCTATCGGGCTTCGGTCGAGGCAACGCAACACCGCGATCAGGTGCTCGGCGTGGTAGCCCACGACCTGCGGAATCCGCTCTCCACGATCCTGATGCAGACATCGGCTCGTTCTCGGAAGCCGAATGAGATCATCTACCGTGCGGCGACGCGAATGAACCGACTGATTCAGGATCTGCTGGACGTCAGCCTCATCGAGCTCGGACAGCTGCCCCTCCAGCGCGTCCGACTGTCGGGTGGTGAGATCGTCGTCGAGGCGGTGGAGACCCAGAAGATGCTCGCAACGTCCTCGTCAGTTGAGCTTCGACTCGATGTCGGGAAGGACGTTGCCGAGGTCTGGGGTCAGCACGACCGCCTCCTCCAGGTGTTCGAGAACCTCATCGGAAATGCGATCAAGTTCACGAAGGCTGGAGGCTGGATCACCGTTGGTGCAGCGTCGAACGAGCAGGAGGTCGTGTTCTGGGTGGCAGACAGCGGCGGTGGGATCGCGCCCGGTGACATACCTCATGTGTTTGACCGCTTTTGGCAAGCGACGAGAGGTGATCGTCGGGGTGCCGGACTCGGCCTTCCCATCACCAAGGGCATCGTCGAAGCTCACGGGGGGCGCATCTGGGTCGAGAGCACCCTCGGGCGGGGCAGCACTTTCTTCTTCTCGATCCCGAGAGCCCGCCCGACAGCGGATCAGCCGTCGGGGGTGCCCGCTTAGCTGTGATCACGCGATGGAGCGGTGTTCGGGCGGTCGGGCAGGGTGAAATGGAATGTGCTGCCGCTCCCCGAGCTCTCGGCCCAAATTCTCCCTCCGTGCGCCTCGACGATCTTCCTCGCGATGTAAAGACCGAGGCCGAGCCCTTTTCGGTCGGCATGTGCGTCCTGTTGGTAGCGCTCGAAGATCGCCTCCAGGCGGTCGGGTGCGATACCGGGACCGGTGTCCGAGACGGAAAACCACGCCTCGTTCCCGTCGTCGCGCCGCCTGCGTTCCACCCGGACGGACACCCGTCCACCTTGGGGCGTCAATCTCAGGGCGTTGGTGAGCAGGTTCCCCAGGACCTGCAGGATCCGCTGATGGTCGAACGTCGCTCGGGCAAACTCCGTGGCCGTCTCTCCGACCAGCGAAATCTCCTTGGCCGACGCGATCGATTGAAATGATTCGATGACGTCTTCTACGACCCGGGCGACGTCGTGATCCTCGGGCGCGATCATGAACCTGCCGGCTTCGATGCTGGCGACGTCCAGAAGATCGCCGATGAGACGGCTCATTCGAAGCGTGATCCGCTGAACATTCGTCGCCGATCGAAAGATCTTCCCACCGGCGTCGTCGTGCGACGCGTTCTTGACGATCTGAGCCACGCTCATGGCGATGCCGGCGAGTTCGTTCCGGAGATCGTGGCTCACCATCCCGAGAAAGTGCTCTCGTTGGCGCAAGACCTCGTCGGCGGTCACACGCTCGAGCAGCAAGCCTGCGTCGGTATCGCGTCGCTCGCGGTCCAGCAAGCTGGCGACGATCCGTGCCCGCGCAGCGCGTTCCCCCGTGGTGATTTCATCCGCGCGCGCATACTCCTGGCGAAGAGTCTCGTCGTCGCGAGCACGCTCCTGTTCGATCGCCATCCGCTCCGCCCCCGACAGGGTGCCGCTCCTCGACCTCTCGTCCGCCTGGCCGCGTCCGGAGCGAAGAACCTCTTCCGCACGCGTGCGCGCGGCCCGCACGACTTCGTCGGCTTCCCGGTCTGCGACCGCCACCCTCGCGGCGAGCTCAGCGTCGGTTTTCTTGCGCTCGACGCCGAGGCGCGCGTTGGTGTCTCTTCGGGCTGGTCCTACCTTCGTGTGCTTCATGGGGCCCGTTTCCCCGCCTCGATCGCTCGAAGACCGCTAGCAGCGCGCCCAGTCGAGGCAAACCTCGGACGCTCTTGCATTGCGCGTTACCGTTGTACCGCGCTCCAAAAAAAAAAAAACCAGGTTTCCTCCCACTCGAAACCGAGACGCCGGCGTTTCCGGCCGGGTGGCCGGGGTTGTCTACGAGCCACGTTTGCCGGACCACTTCGTGGAAGTGGTTCCGTCAGACGAACGCGTCAATTTCGCTTGCCTCGGAGGCGCCAGACGCCCGTCGTCACCGGCGAGGTCGTATGTTACCGCCGCCGGCAAATGACCAACCCGCGATCGTTCGAGGGGCGGCCGGAAGGCGCCTTCTCGTTCCGCCAGCAGTTGAAGCGCGCGACCGCCGACCTGCACCGGCGCCTCGAGACAGAGCTGCGCCTCGTGGACCCCGATCTTTCTCTGGACCGCTATCGCCGGATCCTGGAGTGCTTCTTCGGTTTCTACGCGCCCGTCGAGGCCGGGATCGCGCGCGCGTCGTCGGCGGGCCCCGCGCTCGGCTTGCCGCTGCGGGAGCGCGCGGCGCTGGTCGAGAGCGATCTCCTTTCGCTTGGGTTGTCTCGGCGCGACGTCGCCGCGCTGCCTCGCTGCGCTGATCTCCCGCGGCTATCAGGGACCGAGGCGATCGCCGGGTGCTTGTACGTGCTCGAGGGCGCTTGTCTCGGCGGGCAATTGATCGCCCCTGCTCTGTACGAGCGGTTCGGAATCGCCCGAGGAAGCGGCGCCTCGTTCTTCGTCGGTGACGGGGACAGGACAAAGGCGCGGTGGAGCGTCTTCCTCGCCTGGCTCGAAAGCCTGGAGCGCGCGGGCGCGCGGATAGACGAGATCGTCGCCTCCGCGCGCGCGACCTTCCTGTCGTTCGCGGAATGGGCGGAGCGGCTGGACGATTCACGCCGCGCCAGCGAGGGAGCGACGCCATGGTCGACCTGACCGACTGTGACCGCGAACCGATCCACATTCCGGGGCAAATCCAACCCTTCGGCGTGCTGTTCGTGTTGGCTGAGCCATCGCTGGTCGTCACGCAGGTGAGCGAGAACGTCGGCGACCATCTCGCCCGCGGTGTCGAAGAAGTTCTGGGGCAGCCACTCGCCACCTTGCTGGACCCAGCGTCGGTCGCCGCGGTGAAAGAGGCGTTGCGCGAAGAGAGCTGGCACGACCTGAACCCGCTGCAGATCGGCGCGCACGGAAAGCAGTTCGACGGAATCGTCCACCGTCATCAAGGGGCGGCGATTCTCGAGCTCGAGCCGAATCCGGGGCCGGCCCCTGCCACGCTTCATCCGTTCCGGCCGGCGCTCATCCGGCTGGAGCGCGTGCTCACGTTGGCCGAGCTGGGAGAGGTCGTCGTCCAGCAGATGCGACGGGTCACCGAATTCGAGCGGGTCATGTTCTACCGATTCCACGAAGACGGGCACGGCTCCGTCGACGCCGAGGCGAAAGCGCCGGAGCTGGAGCCGTATCTCGGGCTTCACTATCCGGCCTCCGACATCCCGGCCCAGGCGCGCGAGCTTTACCGCAAGAACTGGGTGCGGCTCATCTTCGACGGAAGGGCCAAGCCCGCGCGCGTCGTTCCCACCCTCCGTGCCGACACGGGAGGACCCCTGGACCTCAGCTTCTCGGTTCTGCGCAGCGTCTCGCCGATTCACCTCGAGTACATGGCCAACATGGGGGTCCGGGCCTCCATGAGCGTTTCGCTCGTCGTCCGCGACCGCCTGTGGGGGCTCATCAGTTGCTTGAACCACAAAGGCCCGCGCCGCGTTTCGCAGGAGACGCGGATGGCGTGCGAGTTTCTCGGGCGCCTGACGTCGCTCCAGATCGCAGCTCTCGAGGATAGCGATCAGCTCGCCCAGCGCGCCGCGCGTCGCGCGACCGAGGAGGATCTGGCCCGCGCGATGCGCGAGAGCCCCCCCGAGGTCAATGTGCTGGAGGCCCTGCTGGCGCGCCCGAAGGAGCTGATGGGGATCGTGAGCGCCGGGGGCGTGGCCGTGGTGAGCGGCGGGGAGGTCGTGACGCGCGGCCACACGCCGCTGCCTCCGCTCATCCAGGACATCGCGGCGTGGGTCGATCAGAACGAGGGATTCCGGCCGTTCGCCACCGCGTCGCTGGGCGGCGCGTTTCCTCCCGCGCGGGTGAGCAGCGATGTCGCCAGCGGGTTGCTCACGTTCGCCCTGCCGGGCGCTTCCCCGAGGCGACTCCTGTGGTTCCGCCCGGAGTTCATCCAGACCGTGAGCTGGGGCGGCGATCCCAACAAGCCCGTCGCGGCGCCCTCCGGCGATCGTCTCCGTCCTCGTCATTCGTTCGCGCTGTGGCGAGAGGAGGTGAGGCTCCGCTCGCATCCCTGGACGGCGAGCAACCTCGAAGCGGCAGATGAGCTGCAACGCCGCGCCGTCGAAATCGATCTCCAGCGGCGATTCTTGAGCGAGCAGCGGGCGGTGCGGGCGCGGGACGACCTGCTCGCCGTGGTGTCCCACGATCTCAGAAACCCGCTCTCGAGTATCCAGCTCCAGGCTGACGTGCTGCTGCACGCGCCGTCTGCCGGGGACGAAGGCCGCGCCCGCATCCTGCGCGACAGCGCCGAGCGCATCCGGCGATCGGCAACTCACATGAAAGCCTTGACCGACGACCTGCTCGATCTGGCCAGCATCGAAGCGCACCGGTTCGCGCTGCGCCTTCAATCCGTCGAGAGCCGGTATCTGATCGAGGAGGCGCTGCTGGCTGCTTCCCCCCTGGCGGAGGCCAAGCGGATCACCATCGCCGTCGAATCGATCGACATGCCGGCGCTGCAAGCCGACCCCGAACGGATCCTCCGGGTGCTGTCGAACCTGCTGGGCAACGCCATCAAGTTCACCCCGGAAGGCGGCAAGATCACCGTCCAGGCGGCACGCCGCGACGGCGACCTTTCGATCGCGGTCGCTGACACGGGCCCCGGCATACCCGCGGACGACCTTCCGCACGTCTTCGATCGCTACTGGAAAGCCGCGGCGGCGAGCAAGCCCGGATCAGGGCTGGGTCTCTACATCGCGAGCGGAATCATCGAGGCCCACGGCGGAAAGATCTGGGCCGAGTCCTCCGCTGGAGGCGCGAGGTTCACCTTCACTCTGCCGATCGCCGGTCCAGATCAGCCATAGGCTGATTCGTTTCTTCTGACGAGCTTCCTTCGCGGCGACGGGGTCGCAAATGTGTACTCAGGGTAAGTGTATGGCGCCCGGCCATCGCGATTCGAACAGCGCACGCGCCGGCAGTCATGCGCAGACGTCGGCCGGGTGCCTTGCGGGTGGAGGCGAGGCCGGCGCGCTCATGCGGTCAATCGACTGGGCCTCGACGGCCCTCGGTCCCGTCGAAGGCTGGTCACCGGCCTTGTCCTCGACCGTGGCGCTTCTCCTGCACAACGAATCGGATCTGCTGCTGTGGTGGGGGCCGCAGTACGTCCAGCTCTACAACGACGCGTATCGGCCGGTGCTCGGCGACAAGCACCCGAAGGCGATGGGGCAGCCCGGCAGCGAGTGCTGGGCGGAGATCTGGCACGTCATCGGCCCGATGGTGGACCAGCCGTTTCGCGGTGGTCCCGCATCGACTAGAGACGACCTGCAGGTCTTCATGAATCGAAAGGGTTTCTTCGAGGAGACGCACTTTCGAGTGGCCTACAGCCCCGTGCCCGATCCCTCGGTGGCGACCACCGGCGTCGGCGGCGTCCTGGCCACGGTGGCCGAGACGACGGAGCAGGTGTACGGCGAGCGCCAGCTGCGCACGCTGCGTGAGCTGGGAATGCACGCGGGTGCGGCCAAGACGGCACAGGCGGCCTGCACGACCGCGGCAGCGACGCTCGCGCTGAACCCGTGGGACGTCCCGTTCGCCCTTTTCTACCTTCTCGACGAAGACGGTCAGCACGCTCAGCTCGTCGCGAGCGCCGGCTTCCCAGGGGGCGTCGATCCGTCTGCCGAGGACGCAGACGGTTCGGCGGGTCTCTGGCCGCTGCGCGACACCGCCGAGGACGGCCGCGCCCGCATCGTCGAAGACCTGTCCCCGCTCGGCGCGTCTCTGCCGCTCAGCCCACGTTCGGAGCGACCCCGCTCGGCGATCGTGCTCCCCCTGGCTTCGCCCGATCAGGCTCACGCGTACGGCTGGATCGTCTGCGGCGTCAGCCCCCACCGTGCGCTCGACGAGGGTTACCAGACGTTCTTCGAGCTGGCCGCGGTGCAAGTGGTGACGACGATTCGCAACGCGCGCGCCTTCGAAGCCGAGCGCAGGCGCGCCGAGAAGCTGGAAGCGCTCGATCGGGCAAAGACCGCGTTCTTCTCCAACGTCAGTCACGAGCTGCGGACGCCGCTCACCCTGATCATAGGGCCGACGGAGGACGCGCTCGCGTCGTCCGAGCACGCGCTCAAAGGCGATGCGCTGGAGGTCGTACGACGCAACGAGCTCCGGCTCCTGAAGCTCGTCAACTCCCTGCTCGACTTTGCGCGCATGGAAGCGGGCCGCGCCGAGGCATCGTTCCAGCGCATGGATCTCGGTAAATTCACGCGCGAGGTCGCGAGCGCCTTCAGCCTGGCTGTCGAACGCGCGGGGCTGAAGTTCGTCGTGGATTGCCCTTCTCTCGACGAGCCGACCTACGTCGACCGCGGCATGTGGGAGAAGGTCGTGCTCAATCTGCTCTCGAACGCCCTCAAGTTCACGTTCGACGGGCAGATCGCCGTCCGATTGAGGGCACCTGCCGGGCACGCCGAGTTGCAGGTCAGCGACACCGGCACGGGCATCCCCGCGGCCGAGCTCCCGCACGTGTTCGAGCGGTTCCGTCGCGTGCCAGGGTCGAAGGCGCGGACGCACGAGGGATCGGGGATCGGCCTCGCGCTCGTGTCCGAGATCGTGAAGATGCACGGCGGCACCGTCGAGGCGCGAAGCGTGGCCGGCGAAGGCACGACCTTCACCGTTCGCATTCCGCTGGGAAAGGCGCACCTCGATCAGGCACGCGTCGAGAGCAAGTCCACGCAGGCGTCGACGGCGCTCGGCGCCGCACCCTTCGTCGCCGAAGCGCTTCGCTGGCTTCCCGGCACGGCCTCCGACACAGCCGGCGACGAGACGACGGCGACCGGCGTGGCGGTGCCGGCCGAGATCACGAATGCACGCATCATCGTGGCCGACGACAACGCCGATATGCGGGAGTACGTCTCCCGCCTCCTGTCGGAGCACTGGCGTGTGGAAGCCGTGGCGGACGGCAGCGCCGCGCTGGCAGCGGCGCGCCGCGAACGGCCGGATCTGGTGCTGACCGACGTCATGATGCCCGGGCTCGACGGGTTCGGCCTTCTGCGCGAGCTGCGTGCCGACGCTTCGCTGGCGGCGACGCCGGTCCTGATGCTGTCGGCGCGCGCGGGCGATGAAGCGAGCGTGGAGGGACTGGAGGCGGGCGCCGACGACTATCTCGTGAAGCCGTTCTCTTCGCGCGAGCTGGTGGCGCGGGTCGCGACGCATCTCCAGTTGCATCGCTCACGCGAGCGCCTCGATCTGGCCCTCAAGGGCGCCGATCTGGTCGCGTGGGATTGGAACGTGCAGACCGGCGAGTTCATCCACAACGCGCGCTGGGCCGAGTTGCGGGGTTACACGCCGGGTGAGCTGCCTCAGCGCATCGAGTCTCTGCTGGGCAGCGTCCATCCCGACGATCTCCCGCGCATGGAGCAGGCGCTCAGGGACCACTTCGAGGGGCGTCGGGCTGAATACACGGCGGAGCTTCGCATCGCGACGAAGGACGGGAGGTGGGTCTGGATCGTCCAGCGGGGGAAGGTGTTCGCGCGCGATGGCCAGGGCCGGCCGCTCCGGGTGGCGGGCACCTCGCTCGACATCACCAGGCGGAAGCGGGTCGAGATGGAGCAGCGGTTCCTGGCGGAGGTGGGGCCGTCGCTGCACCAGAGCCTGGTCGTCGAGCAGACGGTCTCCGCGCTGGCCGACCTGGTCGTCAAGCACCTGGCCGACTATTGCGTGATCGACCTGGTCGAAGACAACGGCGAGATCCGGCGCGCGAAGGTCGCTTGTTCGCTCGAGAAGAAGCGGGCGCTCGCCGAGGAGTTCGCGCGGCTTCCGCTCGGCGGCCAGCGTGCGCCCATCCTCTTGCAGGTGCTCAAAGGGGGAACCAAGCTGCTGTTCGAGACCGTCGCGACCGACGATCTCGAAGAGTGGGCCCTCAACGAGGAGCACCTGCGGCTGCTGCGCGAGAGCGAGGTCCGCTCTCTATTGTGGGTGCCCCTCCTGGGACGGGACCGAGTGCTGGGCGGCTTCTGTCTCGCTTCCGCGACGAGCGCCCGGCAATACGGGTCGGGGGATCTGCAGCTCGCAGAGGACCTCGCGCGCCGCGCCGCGCTTTCGCTCGACAACGCGCGTCTCTACCGCGCGGCCGAACGAGCCATCGCCGACCGCGACGAGGTGCTCGCGCTGGTCGCTCACGATCTGCGCAATCCGCTCGGAAGCATCGTGATGCAGGCCAGTCTCTTGAAGGAGCATGCCGGCGTGCCCGAGAGCCGCGCGCGGAAGGCGTCGGAGCGCATCGAACGCGCCGCCACGCGCATGGGCCGCCTCATCCAGGACCTGCTCGACGTCACGCGCGTCGAAGCCGGTCAGCTCGCCCTGGAACGGGCGGTGCTTCTGGCCCGCGATGTCGCGGCGGAGGCCGTCGACGCGCAGAAGGCGCTCGCGTCGGCGTCGTCCATCGAGCTCCGGCTGGACGTGGCCGGGCGTCCTCTGGACATCTTTGGCGATCACCACCGGTTGCAGCAGGTGTTCGAGAACCTCATCGGGAACGCGGTGAAGTTCACGCCGGCCGGCGGTCGCATCACAGTGGGCGTCGCTTCTCAGGGCGCATCGGTGCTGTGCTACGTCCGCGACACGGGTTCAGGCATTCCCGCCGACGAACAACCGCACCTGTTCGACCGATTCTGGCAGGCGCGTCGCAGTCGGGCGGAGCACCGGAGCGGCACGGGTCTCGGGCTCGCGATCGTCAAGGGCATCATCGAGGCCCACGGTGGCCGCATCTGGGTCGAGAGCGCGGCAGGCGAGGGGAGCACGTTCTATTTCACGATTCCGGCGAGCGCGCCGCAGCAGATCGGTCACGCCGGAGCCGAGCATTCGCCCGATTAACAGCGCCCTCGGGGCGGCCGTGCTGTCCGGCATTGCCCCACGAGTGTCGTGCGAGATCCGGTATGCACCGCGGCAGGCGACGCTGGCGTACGCTGCGACGGACGGCCACCGACCGTGCTATGTGGGGATAGAGGCCATGCCCGGTAGAAGGCTGAAACCGGCCAGGAAAGAGACCGACGCGCACCTGCGTGCCGAGCGCAGGAAGACCGACGACGAGCTCGACGCGAGAGTGGCCACAACGGATCGAGAGGCCGACGACGTGCTGCACTCGGCGCGGCGCCGAGCGGAAGAGGTACTTCGTACGGCGCGGCAGCGTGCGGACGAGGATTCGCAGAGGGCCAACCTGTCGAGTGCCGAGCAGACGGTGATTGGACAAGAGCGCGCTCGGGACGACGACGTGGTTCGCCAGGAGTATGCGCGCGCGGATGAAATCACAGCGGCGGAGCGCGATGAGCGGCGTCGGCTCGTGACAATGCTACTCGACCGTGAGCGAAGAGATACCGACGGCGGCCTGCTGCTCGAGCGCGCCACCGCCGATGAGGTCTTGGCTCAACGAGAGTCCTTTCTTGGAATGGTGAGCCACGACCTCCGGAACGAGCTCGCAGGCATCGCAATGAGCGTCGCTCAGATCATCAAGAACGCATCGCATGACGACGCCGGTGGGAAAATCTTCCGATCGGCGACGAACATTCAGCGGATAGCGCTTCGAATGAGTCGCCTGATCGGAGATCTCTTGGACGTCGCGAGCATCGAAGCCGGCAAGTTCACGATCGCGACCGAGGACCGCGACGTCCGCCAGGTCGTGGAAGACGTCGTTGAATCATTTCAATCGATCGCATCGGCGAAAGAAATCTCGCTGGTCGGAGAGACGATGGCGGAATCCACCATCGCAAGGTTCGATTATCAGCGGATCCTTCAGGTCCTGGGGAATCTGCTCACGAACGCTCTTAGGTTCACCCCACAAGGTGGGCGCATCTCCGTCCAGGCGGAACGCAGGCAGGGCGAGAACCGGGTGGGGGAGACATGGTTTTCCGTCTCGGATACCGGCCCCGGTATCGCGGCGAATCGCCTGGAAGCCATCTTCGAGCGCTATACACAAGGGCCGCAGGCTGACCGAAAAGGGCTGGGCCTAGGTCTTTACATCGCGAGGCGGATCGTCGAGGCCCACGGAGGGAGAATCTGGGCCGAGAGCTCCAGCGCCGGCAGCACGTTCAAGTTCACTCTGCCGGACCACCCGAATCCTTGAGAGGCGCCGGGAGTCGAACGTGGGTCCGGCTCCGCGACGGTGGTAGAAAATCGTGGGGCAGCGCCGGCGTGTAGCAACGTAGCAAGCGACGCGACGCTGACCGCGTCGCGATCGATGCGACCGCCGGAACGTTGACCACGCGTTCCGCCATGACCACCTCGGAATCAGCCAGCCTCAGTGGGTGGTCGCGGCGACAGTGCCCTAACAACCAGGTCCTAAATAGAGGCCAGCTGCAGCGACCCGCGGATTCAGCCGTTAGAATGGGGGATGAAGATGGCAACGCGCTTCGTCCGGGCGGCTGCGTCCGCCGGCTTCGTGGTCGGGCTAAGTGTCTGGGGCGCTTGCTCCGGAGGCGCGGCCGGACCGAACGGAAGCGGCGGTGCGGGCCCGACGGGCGGCGCGGGGAACGCAGGAGGCACAGGCGGCCACGCTGCCGCCGGTGCCGCTGCGTCCGGCAGCGCCGGTGCGCAGGTGATCGGCGGCGCGCCCGGCAGCGGCGGCGGCCAGAGCACCGCCGGTGCCCCGGGCAGCGGCGGCGCTGGCGGAGCAGGCGGGTCCCCAGCCGGCTTCTGGGATGCAAGCAACATCCCCGCCGCCAAGAACGTGATGATGTTCAAGTTTTTGAACCGCACGAACGGGCAGTTCTCCGACGCGGACCTGTTCTGGAGCTTCAAGAGCGGCAGCATCTCGGAGACGCACTCGTTCGCCGAGCAGCCGATCTACGACATGCCCGCCAACAGCTCCGGGCGCATGTACTTCTATGTCTGCGCGCCGGCGGCGCCCGTCAGCTGCACGGGCGATCCGACCAAGAGCAAGTTCTACGACTTCATCGAGCACACCATCGGCGCCACGCAGTACAACGGCAACACCACGCGCGTGGACGCGTTCGGGTTGAAGATCGCGATGCGCCTGCATTGCGCCGACGGCTACGAGGCGACGGTGGGAGAGGACGACGCGACGTTCGCCGAGTCGCGCGACGCGACGTTCGCGAAGTTCGTGGCCGAGGTACCGGCCGAGTTCAAGGCCCTGGCGCAACCGCCGTACGCGCCCTACCGCATCGTGGAGCCGGGCGCCGGCGCGTTCAAGGCCGGCGGCGCGCAGGCGGCGTACTACGACACCTTCGTCGATCAGCTGTGGTCCGCCAACGGCATCACGATCGCGAAGCCCGGGCCGAACGGCAGCGGCCTGGCCGCGTATCCGGACCTGTCGGCCGCGATTTTTCGCCACGTCGGCAACGTGGCGGGCTCGTTCACACCGGACGGCAAGCTGATGAACAAGAACCTGTGGAAGGATCCGGCGACCTTCTACACGGAGGCGCCCGCCAACTACTACGCGCGCTTCTGGCACGCACACGCGCTCGGCGGAAAAGCCTACGGATTTCCCTACGACGACGTCGGCAGCTACTCGACGTACATCTCGCACGCGAACCCGCAGTACTTGCTCGTCGCGGTGGGGTGGTGACGCCGGCGCGCGCTCGCGGCATCACGTCGGCAACCTTCGCGCGCGTGCTCACCCTGTTCGGGGCCGCGACGTTGGCTGCCGGCGGATGTTCGCCGGCGCCAGGGACCAGCGGCGCAGCGGGTGCCGGCGGTGGCGCCACCGCCGGCGGCGGCGCAAATGAAAGCGGCGGCAGAGGCAGCGGCGGCGCGAGCGGCGCAGGCAGCGGCGGCGCGAGCGGCGCAGGCACCGGCGGCGCGTCCGGCACGAGGGGCGGCGGCGGCGCCGCGGGAAGCGCGGGTGGCCTCGGTCCCTTCGACGGCCTCGACGGGGGAACGGTCTCTCACGGCGGCACCGTGACCTTCCAGAACATCGGGGCCATCGGCTCGTACCCCAGCGTCTGCGCGCCGCAGTCATCCGGTATGTGTTGCCGACAGACGCACACTCTCGACAACGACCGCCTGACGCCGTGGAACGAAGAGCTGATCATGACCCTGCGCGGCCCCATGGTGGTGAAGCAAGCCGCCGTCTACCAGCCGCAGGCCGGCGCCGACGCCGGCGATCCCTGGCGGCTCGCCGGCGCATGGGATGCCCGCGCCCCCGCCGCCGCGTGGGGCGTAAGCTTCACGGGAGACGCCGCGCCCAAGACCGCCTTCGGCAGCGGCACCGTCGGCAGCGTTTGCCTGGTGAACCTGGCCACAGATCAGCCATTCGGCTGCGGCCCCTCCAGCTCGCCCTACTGCGCCGCCAACTCCCCCAACAAGAACCGCGGCTGGGCCGGTTCGAAGCTATTCGTGCTGCTGGCGTCGATGCCGCACGTCGGCGCGGGGACCGGCGCGGTCCCCACGTCAGCGAGCTGCGCAGACAGCAGCAACGGCTGGACCGACGCGCCGTGGATCGGCCTCAGCATCGGCGAGCTGATTCGCGCCGGCGCCTTCAGCTCGTGCCAGTGCTACGAGGTGACGCAGTACCACGGTGACGGCTGCGGTCAGCTGAACGCGTTCGAGGTCATCAACGACAACGACACCTCCGGCAACTACAAGAACCTCGAGCTCTTCAGCTCGAACTTCTTCGGCTATGGCGGCGGCATCGGCGGCCCCTGCGGCACCAACACCTGTGACACCGCCGGCCTCGACGGCGCCGTCGATCTGGTCGCGAAGAAGGCCGAGGCGGCCCAGGGGGCCCTCGCCTCCCAAACGCCGCGCATGAATCCGTCGGCGTTCTTCCGCCGGCCCTCGGCCGGCTTCCGCTACTTCCTGATCCTCTTCGACGTCGAGAGCCGCACCGTACAGATGGCGATGGTGCACCCGCAGAACGTACCGGCCGCCCTCGCCCCCATCCTGCCGGCCCTCCCCGGTCAGGTCAGCCGCGCCGCGATCGACGCGCTCCTGCAGCTGCGCCTGCCCCGCTGACTCTTCCGCTTTCGCGGCCAGGTCGTAGCTTCCCCCTGAGGGTGGGAGCCGAGATCCAGCGGGAGAGCTTCACGAAGGCCGACTTCGACGCCTTCGACGAGCGTCTGCGGGCGGGGCTGGTGGCGCTGGAGCAGGTGCTGGCGCGCCCCGGCTTCGGCGAGGGAGAGCGGACCATCGGCGCGGAGCTGGAGATGTTCCTCGTCGACGAGGCAGGGCGTCCGCTTGCCGTTGGCGACCAGGTCTTGCGGCGGCTCGGCGACGAGCGCGTCACCCACGAGCTGGGCGCGTTCAACGTCGAGCTCAATACTGATCCCGTCGCGCTGGCGGGGACGCCGTTCTCACGGCTCGGCGCCGACATGGCCGCCACACTGGCGCGCATTCGCGGCGCCGCGGCGGCGGAGGGGGGGCGGCTGGCCATCGTCAGCGTGCTGCCGACGTTCAGGCAGAGCGACTTTCGCCCATCGACGATCACCCAGCGGCCGCGCTACCGGGCGCTGGCGACGGGGCTGCGGCGGCTGCGCCAGGCGAACCCGCGCATCGACATCGACGGCGACGAGCCCCTGACGATCGAGCTCGGCGACGTGGCAATGGAGGCGGCGAACACTTCCTTCCAGATCCACCTTCGCGTCGCGCCGCGCGAGTTCGCGGCGTTCTACAACGCCGCGATGATCCTGACCGGGCCGGCGCTGGCGCTCGCGGGGAACTCGCCCACGTTCCTGGGACACCGCCTCTGGCACGAGACGCGGACGGCGCTATTCAAGCAGGCGGGAGATGACCGGCCTGCCGACGAGACGGCCGAACGGCCGCCCCGGGTCGGTTTCGGCACCGGGTGGGTGCGCACGGGGGCCCACGAGCTGTTCGCGGAGAGCGTCGCGCTTCATGAGCCGCTCCTCCCGGTGGTCGGCGACGAGGATCCGATCGCCGTCGCGCAGGCGGGTGGCGTGCCGCGGCTTTCCGAGCTGATCCTTCACCACGGGACCGTGTGGGGCTGGAACCGCGCCATTTACCACGGCAAGGACGGAGGCCACCTTCGCATCGAGCTGCGCGCGCTCGCCGCCGGACCGACTCTCGACGACATGCTCGCCAACGCCGCGTTTCTCGTCGGCGGAATTATCGGACTCGCCCCATCAGTGGGCGACCTCTTGCCGTCGTTTCCGTTCGTGTTCGCCGAACGGAATTTTTATCGCGCGGCGCGGGATGGGCTCGACACCGAGCTGGCCTGGCCCCGGCAGGCCGCCGCGCCCGAGAAGCTGCGGGCGAGCGACCTCGTGAAGCGTTTGCTGCCCATCGCGACGCTCGGCCTCGAGCAGGCCGGCGTCGCGAGCGACGAGATCGACCGATACCTGGGCATCATCGCCGCACGCGCCACCTCCGGCGTCACC
>Ga0207645_10002362_pt1 | contig 14883 bp, 18 predicted proteins | sample KBSM53metaG_FD_184331 | JGI IMG/M metagenome (GOLD analysis project Ga0207645, IMG submission 184331) | Miscanthus rhizosphere microbial communities from Kellogg Biological Station, Michigan, USA - KBS M5-3 metaG (SPAdes) (version 2) | ecosystem: Host-associated > Plants > Roots > Rhizosphere >...
TGAAGGCCTTGAAGCCCGGCGGCAGGCTGGCTTTTGTTTGCTGGCGCTCACCGTCGGAAAACCCCCGCATGACGGCGCCGTTCAAGGCCGTGGAGCACCTTCTGCCGCCCCTCCCGCCGTCCGATCCCCTGGCGCCCGGTCCGTTCGCCTTCGCCGATCCGGAGCGGGTACGCAGCATCCTCGACGAAACTGGTTTCGGCAAGATCGCCATTCGCCCGTACGAAAATATCCACTACGGAGACAAGCTCGTCCCATGAGGAGAAGTTGAGTGGAATGAACTGGGCGTTGATCAGTTGGGGATTGGCCGCGAGACGCGACCGCAGCCGCTCGCGATTGGCGTCGAGCTGGGTAACGACGTTCGCCCGATTCTTCAGCACCGTCATGGTCGTTCCATAACCGCGTCTGAAGAACGGAACGAAGGTCGAATCCTCCTGCAGCATTGCGTAGCCGTGCAGCCATAGATCTACGTGCTCGCGGACTTTCATCGGCCAGATAACGTCCGGCCTGCCAGTGGTCTGGTCCGGAGCGCCGGTGACGGTACCTCCGGTGCCGCCACCAACGGACGCGCACGCTGCTGCCAGCGCGACGATTCCGGCGCTGGCCAATGTGCTTGCTAACCGCTTCATGGTTTTCCTCGTGTTTGGAGCGACGCTAACGCCTATTGGATGGATTCCAGCACGAGGGCAATTCCCTGACCGCCGCCAATGCACGCGGTGCCAAGGCCATATCGCTTGCCCTGAGCGCGTAACGCATGCAGTAGATGGGCCGTTATCCTCGCTCCGGAGGCGGCAAGCGGGTGGCTGAGCGCGATGGCGCCACCGTGGAGATTCAGTCGCTCCCGCGGGAGCTTCAACTCGCGCTCGACGGCGCATGTTTGAGCCGCGAAGGCCTCGTTCACTTCGATCAGATCCATGTCATCGATCGTGAGACCGGCCTTTGCGAGCGCCGCCTTCGTCGCCGGTACCGGTCCGATTCCCATCACCGACGGGTCGACGCCGGCGACACCCCACGAAATCAGCCGTCCGAGCGGTTTGAGCCGGCGCTCTCTGGCGAAGTCTTCGCTGGCAATCACCATCGCCGCAGCGCCGTCGCCGATTCCCGAAGCGTTGCCGGCGGTCACCACGCCACCCTTTCTGAACACCGGCTTGAGTGCGGCGAGGCGCTCGGCCGTAGTATCGGGGCGCATGTGCTCGTCTCTCGCGAACTCTTCCGCCTTGCCTGTCTTTGGATTCGGGATCGGGATTGGTACTACCTCGTTCTCGAACACGCCCTCATCCCACGCGGCCTTCGACAGCTGTTGTGACCGGAGCGCGAACTCGTCGACGCATCCGCGATCGAGCTGGTATCGATCGGCCAGGTTCTCCGCTGTCTCGGCCATGCCGAGGCCGACAAAGGAATCGGTCAAACTTTCCCACAGGACATCTTCGAGCACAGGCGACTTGCCAAGCGCAGTTCCCCAGCGCAGGCCACGCGTGACATGCGGTGCCTGCGACATCGACTCCGCTCCGCCGACGAGGCAGGCGCGCGCGTCGCCGAGGATGATCTCCTGCGCGCCGCTAACCACCGCCTGAAAACCCGAGCCGCACAACCGGTTCAGCGTCAGTGCCGACGTCTCCTGCCGGCAACCGGATTTGAGTGCGACGTGTCGCGCGAAATAAATGGAGTCGCGTGTCGTGTAGAGAACGTTGCCGAAAATCGTCTGGTCGATGTCAGTGGCGCTGACGCCAGCGCGCTCGACGGCGCATTTCGACGCATGAACGGCCAGATCGATCGGCGAAAAGTCCTTCAGCTTCCCGCCGAAAGTGCCGAACGGCGTGCGAACCGCGGAGAGGAAGACGACGGTGGAGTTTGCCATCAGCTGAAGTTAGTCAGGCGCACGCAGCTGACTACAGCTGGGCCCGCTTCCCACAGTTCACGCAGAATTTCCAGGCGGGGTCGAGCTCGGCTCCGCAACCGGCGCAGTGTTTCGCGGCGAGATTCTGGCCGCAGTGCGGACAGTAGACGACAGTGCGGCCTTCGGGGAGAGTACCACCGCAGAACTTGCAGCCTTCCGCCGGCTCCATCGCTCCGATGACGAACGAGGTGGTCGCATCGGCAGGCGCGCCACCGTTTCCGTTACCAGACTGCGCTCCGACATAGCCTCCGGCGTTTGCAGCGGGAACCGCGACGCCGAGCTGCTGTAATGCGTCCGGCGCCAGTGAGATGCGCGCGTCCGCGTAATCGCGGAAGGCTCCGACGTCGGCGTGCGGTGATTCGATTTCCTGCTTGAGCCGGTCCTGCATCGCCTTGTCGGCGCGCACGTATCCCTTCTCGCCTGCCAGCAGCCGCGTGACAGCTGCCTCGTAGTCCTGATTGGTGTCGATCCCGAGGTCACGCCGGTAGTGACGATACGGTACGAGCGTATCGTAAAGCTCCTGGACGGTGAACGGCACACTCAGATACTCGGCGTGGCCGTTTCTGATGTTGTGAACCAGTCGCTGAAAAAGTCGGTCTAGATCGTCCATGTGCGCTTCGCCGGCCGGAATGACTGAAGATCGGGAAATGGCGCCGTCTCCTTCAACTTCGCCGGACGCTCCTTCTGCTTTGCCATCCAGTTCTCGAACTCAGAAGGGCGTAAACCGCCTGAGTTTGATTGTTCCGCTGCCGCCCGTGTCGCCAGGAAATTCGCATACTCGTTCTGCGGATGCCCCGCGTGACCTGCAACCCAGCGAAACTGGGTCTCGTGCGAGACGACCGACGCCACCGCGTCCTTCCAGAGATCCAGGTTCTCGATCGGGCCGCCCTTACGCTTCCATCCTCGTTCAATCCACGGGCCAACCCACGAATTCATGCCTTCTACTATGTACTTGGAGTCGCTGGTGAAGATCACCTTGTAGGAATTGCCGCGCCGCGAGATCTCCCGAAAAGCCTCGATCACCGACCGGAGAGCCATTTTGTTATTGGTCGTCGCCGGCTCGGAGATCCAGTAGTCGTAACGCGTAACCGCATTGGATTTGGGGTGCAGCCATTCGATCACGCCGCCCGCGCCACCCGGATTTTCTCCGTCACGCCCGTTCCCGAGGCACGATTCGTCGGCGTAGATGGCGACGAGATCTCCGCTCCTGGCCTTGCCGCGGGTCAACGCACGACCTCGAAGCTGTCCATTTCGTCGAGGTAGAGCGTGATGGCGTCGCCAGTCGTCGGATGCGTGGCGTCGACCGCCTCTCGTCCACTGATCACGCGCAGTCGAGTCGGAACCACTACGAATTCAGTGCCGCGCCTGTAGGCGGCAATGCGTTTTCCGCTCAGAATGGCTCGCTCGAGCGCGTCGTACTGCTTGTGATTCCATTCAGTCACAACGAATCCTCCCTCACTCGGCGCACCAGTCGCGCACCACTCTCGTCAGGACGCGTTTGGCGGACTCGATTTCCGCGATCGGAACGAACTCCTCCGCGGCGTGCGCCAGTGCGATGTCTCCAGGTCCAAAGCATATCGTCGGAATGCCCGCTTCGTTAAGAAGCGCCGCATCAGTCCACGCCGACAAGCCCTCGATCCGAACCGACTCTCCTTCGCGCTCCAACGCATTGCGCAGACGTTTCACTATCGGCGAATCATCCGGCACATCGCTCGGCAGCTGCGCGGTAGTCAATGTAACTCTGACGTCGAGTTGTGGGTGTCGCTCACGCACGGCGGCGCAGGCGCCATCGATTTCCTTCAGCGCTTGTTCAGTCGACTCGCCCGGCAGCGTACGCCGCTCGATGGCCAATACACATTCTTCAGGGTACGTGGACATCCCGACGCCGCCGCGGATTGTCGAAGCATGGAGCGAACCACGACCGAGAAGTCTGTGTCGCGGACCCGCCTCGCGAGTTCGCTCGAGCTTCTCCAGCTCTGCCAGCACGAGCGAGGCATGAGTGATGGCGTCGACTCCAATATCGTAGCGGCTGCCGTGAGCTGCTCTTCCCTTGAAAGCCAGCTCCATCCAGACGAATCCGCGATGCGCGGGGCAGATGGCGAGGCGGGTCGGCTCAGTGATGATGGCAGCTTCGGCGCGAATTCCGGCATCGATCAGCGCGCGCATGCCGAGGCTGTCGTACTCCTCGTCGACGACCGCCGTAACGAGGATCTGGCGACGCGAGCCGGCGTCCGCTGCTTCGAGCGCAGCGGCGCACATTGCGGCAATCCCACCCTTCATGTCGGCCGAGCCGCGGCCGTAGATCCGCCCCTCGCGAACATGGGCGCCGAAGGGGTCGTGCACCATTCCTTCAACGCCGACGACATCGAGGTGGCCGTTGAACATCAGAGCGGGTGCATCTGCAGGCCCCAGTCTAGCAACAAGGTTCGGGCGACCCGCCTTGTTGTTCAACAGGTCGACAGAAAAGCCCCACTCGTCGAGGACGGAGGCCAGAAAGCGGGCGCACTCAGCCTCGCCCGGTGACTCAGGGACGAGGGTTGGATTTCGCGAATCGATTTTGACAAGGGCCCGGGCGAGCGCTATCGCGTCGCCACGCGGGATACTCACAACTACCGTCTTTTCGCCGTCTTAGCTGAAGCTTTGGCCTTCGGTTTGGACGCGGCTTTCACGGCGTGCTTCTTGGCGGGCTTCATGGTCGGCTTCTTCGCCGCAGAGGCTTTCTTTGCTGCCGGAGCGTGCTTGGCGGGGGCGTGCTTGACCGGCGCCGCGTGTGCTACGGGCCGAGCGGCGGCAGGTGCGGTATGCGAAGCATGTGGTGCGTGCGACGTGTGTGATACGTGCGGCGCAGTGTGAGAACTAGCCGGAGCATGCGAGGCAACATGCGCGGTTGCCGGGGCCGACCTGGCAGGTGTTGCCGGGGTTGGTGACCCGGCCGGCTTTTTCTTGGCGTGCTGTGCCTCGACTTCGCGCATCAATTTGTCCGCTTCTTCCTGAGTCATCTGGCCGCGGCGAACCATGTACTGGAGCAGATCGCGCGCGCTCTCGAGCACCAGTCCGGTAAGACCAGCGGCAGCGCCAATCACGTCCTTCATCGCCGCCGCCATCTTGCTGCCGGCCTCAAGGCTGATTTCATGCGCCTTGGCCGCCATTTCCGCGACGGTATCTTTTACGTCAGCGCCACGATGACCGGGGCTGCGCTTTGGAGGAATGGGGGCGACGGCTGGTCCGCCAGAGGGTGCCGGTGCGGTCGCTGTCGCGGTCGCAGCTGCGGGCTTCGGGGTCTCGTTCATTTAAGGGCTCCGGTCAGCAAACGGGGTGGTGCTGACGGATCAGAAATCACAGAAGTGGGACTCGGCCCGTGGATGGGCTTGAATGGCGCTAAGTATATGATTTTTCGTGACTAAAACAAGGCGTGCTTAGGGTTGCTTTAGGTATACGCAAAAGCATGTGATGAAGGTCTTCTACGCGACAGTTGCTCTACACTTAAGCGACAGTTACGGGACACTAAGAGCCAAATGCAGCTAAAAGTACTGGATTTGAGCCGAGTGCTCGCCGGGCCGGTATGTTCGATGATTTTGGGCGACCTGGGCGCTGATGTCATCAAAGTGGAACGGCCCGGCGCAGGTGACGAAACGCGAGGCTGGGGACCGCCGTTCAACAGCGACGGTGAAAGCGCCTACTTCCTTGCGGTGAATCGAAACAAGAAAAGCGTTGCGATCGACATCGCGGACTCGGCTGGACGGCAGCTTTTGATCGACCTCATCTGTGGTGCCGACGTGGTGCTCGAGAACTTTCTGCCCGGCGCGCTGGATCGGCTCGGATTACACCGGGATGCGCTGCTGATCCAGAATCGATCTCTGATCTGGTGCACCATCGCCGGGTTCGAGGCGGACAGCAATCGTCCCGGCTACGACTTCGTAATCCAGGCCGAATGCGGTTGGATGTCGATCACTGGTGAGAGGGACGGCAGGCCGATGAAGATCGGGGTTGCACTCGCCGACGTGATCGCCGGGAGGGACGCCGCGATTGCAATTCTTTCCGCGGTGGCGGAGCGTGCTGCGGGAGAAGTCCCCGCAACAAAACGAGCCCTCAGGATCTCTCTCGCCGAGAGTGCGCGGGCATCTCTCGTCAACGTTGCGCAGAACGTTCTCGTTTCCGGTGCCGACGCCGGCCGCTGGGGTAATGCGCATCCGAATCTGGTTCCCTATCAGCTATTCGATGCGGCGGACCGGCCATTTGTCATTGCGGTAGGAAGCGACGCGCAGTGGGATTCGTGTGCGCGCGCACTCGACCTCGATCAGCTCGTCGCCGATCGCTCGCTTCGCACCAACGCGGGGCGCGTCGAGCAACGGGAAAGGGTGGTTGGGGCAATCGGCGCTCGAGTGAAAGAGCGGAACGCCCAACAATGGATCGACCGACTCGAATCGGCGGGTGTGCCTTGCGGTCTTGTAAAGAGCGTACGCGAGGCTCTCGATGGTACGGCTGCGGACGCTCTCACTGGCGTTCCGCCGAGTGTCCCCGGAACTGTGCGATTGCCACCGCCGAAGCTGGACGAACACGGCGAAGCTATCCGGTCTGTGGGGTGGCGCGCCTTTGGGTGATTACAGATATTATCAGCCGCCTGTTTCCGGCTCCCCTACCCGCCGGCTGGTTCACTCCTGAGGAGAAGTTATGAAGCGTAACTGGTCTTTGTCCGTTGGTGTTCTCGCGCTCGTCCTTCTTGTCGCCTGCGACGAGGACAGGACAACGGGGCCGCCGGGACAGGAGGCGTTCCAGCGGTATGTGGCGATTGGCACCAGCGTCAGCATGGGAATCCAGTCGGATGGAGTGTACTACGCGACGCAACAGCACGCGTGGCCCGCGCTCCTCGCGCACCAGGCTTTCGCGCCGAGCTTTACGCAGCCGCTGATAACTGGGCCAGGGTGTTATTCACCGTTGATTGCACCATTGCAGTTCCAGAGAAGGCTGAGCGGCGCGCAGTATCCGAACATTCTTCCGAGCGACCAGACGTGCAGTCTGTTCGGCAGCATCACGTTGCCTACGAACGACGTGGCGATCGACGGCGCGACGACATACGCAGCTCTGCGCATCACCGTCGATTCCACGAACGCTGCTCCGGCCAACGTCGAGTCCGATCAGCGCAAGCGGCTCTATCGCGCGGTGCTGGCGCCGAAGAAGAGCCAGGTCTCCTCGATGGTAGCGCAGAATCCAACGCTGGTCTCGGTGGAGCTCGGAGCCAACGAAGTGCTCCGCGCGGTGACAGGCGGCATTCTGATTCCCGCCAGTGCTTATCGCCAGCCTGATGGCACCTTCACCTACTACCCGATCACTCTCTGGCAGCCACAGTACGACGAAGTAATCGACAGCGTTGCCAAAACTGGCGCGAAAGCGCTGCTCGTCTCGGTGCCGCAGATCGTGAATCTGGTCGGTGTCTACCCCGGCGATGATTTCTATCAGCAGGCGGCGGCGTTCCAGCAGTTCGGCATCATCGTGAATCCAGATTGTCAGGGTAACACCAATCAGATCTTCGCGTTCGGGAAAGTCTTCACCGCGCTGGCCAGCCCGAAACCGTACAATTTCACCTGCACTAATAATCCGGCTGCAGCCGACTTTACTCTTACCCAGGCTGACACCGCAACGCTCGCCGCTCAGATCCGGCAGATGAACACGCACATTTCGGATCTGGCGAACCAGCACGGCTGGGCATATCTCGATCTGAACACGGCGCTTGCCAGCTTCGTTGCGGTTAAGTCGCACTTCAGCCTTTCAGCGTTCCTCGGGTGCACGAGACCCTTCGGTCAGTACACCAGCCTCGACGGAATCCACCCGACCGCAGATGGCCAGCAGTTGATAGCTAATGCCGCGGCTGACGCGCTAAACCAGCACTATAATTTCGCCATTCCCCCGGTCCTCGTTACGGCTCTGACACCGGCGCAACTTTGCCCGTAGTCACGGACTGATCCAGTATTGGAGGGCGAGGCATTCAGCCTCGCCCTCTTTTGCATCATGCGGTACATCGGAAACAAGACACGGCTTCTTCCGTTCATTCTCCGCACTCTCGAGCGCGAGAGAATTGCGACCGGCTCCGTGCACGATGCCTTCGCCGGCACCGCCAGCGTAAGCAGAGCGCTCAAGTCGGAAGGCTGGCGCGTCCACTCCAGCGATCTGCTGATGTCGTCGTACGTGTTTCAGCGCGCGTATGTCGTCGCTGACAGCGCCGATGCTTCGCTCGGAGACATGGCGGCGGAGCTGGCGGTCGCGGAGCCGCGAACGGGATTCATCAGCCGGCACTTCTCGCCTGCCGGGGGAGCGACCAGCGCGGGCAGGATGTATTTCACGTCCGACAATGCGCTTCGGATCGACGCCGCACGTGAAGAGCTGGATGTATGGCGCAAAGGACGGAGGGTGGGCGAGAACGACTATTACCTGCTGCTGGCGGCAATAATCGAAGGTGCCGATAGGGTGGCAAATACCGCGGGCGTCTACGCCTCCTACATGAAACGGTGGCAACCAAACGCGCGTCGCGCTTTCGAGATCGCCCCCGAGCTCCCGATCGCCGGTCGACAAAGCGCGGATGCGTATCTTATGGACGCCATCGAGGCAGCCGGCCAGGTGGGAGAGGTGGATCTGCTTTACATCGATCCGCCGTACAATTCACGACAGTACGTTGCCTACTACCATATACCAGAGATTCTCGCCCGAGGTTGGGGGGACGGCGAGCCGAGTATCAGGGGAAAGGTGGGTTTGCTGGCCGGAGAAGAGGGTAGGAGCCAGTGGTCCCACGGGCGGCGGGTCAAAAAGCTCTTCTCGACCCTTCTTGCCGAGTCCCGCGCCCGGTACGCCCTGGTGAGCTTCAATTCCGAGGGCCATCTGGAGCCGGAAGCCCTCGAACAACTCCTCGGCAAGGCTTCTGCGGATGGAAAGGTGTCGCACTTTACCCAGAGGTACCGGCGATATCGAGCCGACAGCGATCGGGAGGGCAGGCGATATCACGCGGATATTGCTCAAGAACATCTATATTTGGTGCGACTCCGGTAGCTTGGTTGCTTCCGGCAGGGCTTGATCGTCAGAAAGGCGTAACGGTGATAAGGTGTTATCCCGTCGCCATTTGGGTCTATTCAGAGCTAGGCAAACGGGTTACACTAGGCAGGTGAAGATGACAGCCACACCGCTGCAAAACCAAGGGTCGCAAACGTTGGGCGCTTCGACGCCGGATGCAGCGGCGCCGGGTATCGATGCTGATCAGGAAATCATCGCCAAGGTTCTGGGCGGTCACAAGGATTCGTTTGGGGTTCTAATCACCCGCTACAGCGATCCCCTGTACCGACACGCACTTGGGATGACGGGAAGTCCTGATGTGGCGGAAGACATACTCCAAGCGTCCTTTATTAAAGCATATCAGCACCTGGGCGAAGTTCGGGGGCGTTTTGACGCCTGGGTATTCCGAATCGTCGCTAATAGCTGCAAAGATTGGCTGAAGAACATTCGGCGAACGCACGTGAGCTACGATGAGGACGATCAGCCCTCTACGTACTCGACGCCGGAAGAAGAGATGGACCGCAACGAGCTGCGGACAGACCTGCAGTTTGCACTGGCTCGGCTGGCTCCGTCACTGCGCGAAGCGTTCGTCATGAAGCACGTTGAAGGAAGGTCGTACGAGGAAATGGCGCTGTTGCTGGAAACAACGGTTGGCGCGCTAAAGATGCGAGTGCATCGGGCGCGGGAAGCGCTCCAACAACTGCTCGAGGAGAAGTACGCATGATGTTTGATGACGCTGGTTTCGAGAGAAACGACAAGGTTACGGGCCGCGAGCCCGCTCAGAGACGGGATAAGCCCGCCGAGCCGCTCTATGATCGTGAAGTTCCGCTGACCGGAACTACCGCGACTCACGGCGTGCTGCACGACTGGCTGGATGGCGAAGTCGACGCGATGCGCGCGAGCGAAGTCGAAGGCAAGTCGAAAGTCGAGCTTTGGACTCGGATCAATGCCGAGAGCGAGATGCTCCGCCGCCGCGTGACGCCGGTTGGCGTTCAGCAGCGGATCATGGCTTCACTGCCGGAAACCCCTGGTGCTACCACCAGCTGGTACAAGCAGATCACCCCGGTTTCGGCGATTGCGATTGCCGTGGCGCTGCTGGCGGTTGGCGCCCTGATCATACAGGCTATACGATAGAGCAGCTTCCTCCCCGAGCAAACGCCCGATTCATTCATGAGTCGGGCGTTTTTTTTTATTCGTCACGAGGGTGAAAAACTCCGCGCGCAGGCGTGGACATTGCTGCGGAAAATCCTCGTCGGCGTAGACCTTGCAACTGGACTGCAGCTCTTTACTGTATAGTAGAGACCATACCTGATCGGAGGCGTTTGAAGATGAAGAAGACCATCGCTGTAATCGCACTGATGGCTGTCCCAGCCCTGGCTTCTGCTCAGGCTGGACTCTCCAAGATCCAATTCCTTGCGTTGCAGCAGGAGCTGCGCGATCAGGGATGCGGAGTGACGAATGTCGACGGCCGTTACGGCCCGCAGACTCGTCGTGCGATCGCAACCTGCGCCAAGAAGTTCAACTCGGCTAACAACGCGCAGGCGTTGCTCGTCGCGATGAACATCGGCTTCGGCCCGAGCGACAATCCGCCGACTGGCAAGACAGGCATGTAGCAGCAAATAGTCGATGCCGCAGCTCGCGCTGACGGCGTCGACTAGATGTTGAGGGACAGCTGAACATCGGGGACGAGCGCCGGAGTGGGCGACTCGTCCCCTTCGTCTTCCTGGTCGCGCCTGGACCAATCGCGAACGCCGTATTTCGCGCAGATCTTTCCAAAGAAATGCGCCAGGCCTTCGCGGTATTTTTCTCCGGCATACGCGCTGTTCGCGAACGTGTTGCGATAGCGTTCTGCCAGGTGCGGGAATTCCTGCTCTATGAACGGGAGGTAGCGCTTCTTTGCAGCGGGTTTAAGTCTCACCGCGCAGGCGCCGACATATGTCGCTCCCGCCTCGGAGACTCTCTTCACGAGTGCCTCGAGATCCGAGGGATTATCGGTGATTCCGGGCAGTACCGGCATGCAGTTGATACCGGCTGCGATGCCAGCCTCGCGAAGTCGCGCCAGCGCGCGAACTCTGGACTCCGGAGTCGGCGCTCGCGGCTCGATGCGACGCGCGAGCTCGCGATCGAGCGTGATAAGCGAGATGTGGATCGACAGATCGGAGATGCGATTGATGCGCGACAACAGATCGATGTCGCGTGTGACGAGCGGACTCTTGGTGATGATCGTGATGCTCATCCCCGGATGTTCGGCGAGCACCTCGAGAATCCCGCGAGTGATGCGGAATCTTCTTTCGGCGGGCTGATACGGATCGGTCGCCGTGCCGATGACGATGGTTTCGCCCTCGAGCAGCTTGAGATGGCGTTCACTGCCGAAACGCAACGTTTTGCTCAGGACCTCAGGAGCGTTCTTCTTGACGAAGATGTTTCGCTCGAACGCGAGCCATGGCGGGAGCTTGTTGTACGCATCGCCGAGAACGTCGGTCATCCGCTCGTCGGACGCCGCACGCTCCATAACCCAGCGGTGGGTGTAGCGGGCGTAGCAGTAGGCGCATCCGAAGGCGCAGCCGATGTAGGGATTGATGGACCAGAAACCCATTCCGGTCGTCTCGGGGCCATTGAGGACACTCTTCGCCGGGGAGGCGTAGTAGCGGATGTCCTTCTGCTCGCCGATTACCGGGAGCTGGCGCGACTGCTTCTCGTACGCCGCGCCGAACAAACTGGGGTCCTTCGGCTTCATACCCGAATATAGGCCGAAGATTGGCTCAGGGCTAGCGCAGCGGGAGGCGGGAGGCGGCGCTCGCAATTACTCACATACCCCGCAGCCAACCTACCCCTACCCCATACCCCGCAGTTTCGTTGGCCGTCAGTAGTTGAGCCCGAGTACCAATCCCCCTGCGGTCGGTCTCAAAAAGAAGTGATCGTACTTGGGATCCTTCGAGATCCGAAAGGCCTGGATCGCCGAGGCTCCGCCGAAAATGAGCGAAAGCTGGGTTTTCGAGAGCGACGAAGTCCGGGCCATGTAGGCGATGTCGCTCACGGCTCCGTTTCGGCCTAGCGTGATGTAAAAGAGGGTGGTGCCGATTCCGCCGGCGAGAACTCCGCGCTCGAGTGATCCGCCACCATTGTGTGGAATATCCAGGATCGCTTCGTTGATTGCCGTCTGAGTGACCAGCCCTGACGCCGAGAAGATGAACTGGTCGTGCGGCTCCTTCTCGCTGTCGATCCCGGAGTAGACAGTGGGACGACCGTTGTCGAAACCAAACGACGGATGATATCCCATCAGGACCGCACTCAGAATGTGTGCTGTCTCGTGAGCAAGAATGCTGGTCGCGAAGCCGAGCGCAAACCGCTTCCAGTAGTTATCTGTGTTTGAAGGCTGCAAAGCGGCCCACTGCGTTGCTGGCACCGAAGTTCCTGTCTGAGCATGTGCTGGCGAGACCGTGGCGCACAGGGCGACGATCCCGGCGAGCGCGGCGCGCATTGCGCCCGCGCCCGTCAAAACTATCTTCTCCGCGGAGAGCGGAGAGCGGAGCAACAGAATGGGTGAGCGCCTTTCAGACATCGCGATTCAGCGGGAGCTCGGCAGTCTCCCGGGCTGGAGCAGGCGCGGTGACGTCATCACCAAGACCTACCAGTTCAAGGCTTTTCTGACCGGGATCGGTTTTGTCGATGCGATCGCCAAGGCTGCGGAAGCCGCTGATCACCATCCCGACATCGACATCCGGTATACGAAAATCGTGTGCAGCCTCAGCACGCACTCTGCCGGCGGGATTACTCAGAAGGATCTCGATATGGCCAGACAAATAGAGGGGCTGCACGAGAAACCTACAAACTGAAAACGACCAGCCAGCCGCCGGCAGCACAAAGCCTGCAGCCGCGAGCTGCAACTAATTCACTTAGGCTCAGGGCCGCGGGCTGACGGCTGCGAGCCGCCGGCTGGTCGGTTTGTAGTTAATTCCTTCTATTCCCCAAGACCCGTAGGATGGCCATGAAGATGTTGAGCAGATCGAGATAGATCTGCACGGCCGCGCCGACGTATTCGTCCGGACCGTAGTAGTTCCTGAGCCGCCAGGTGTCGAATACGAGAAGTCCGCTGAACAGCAGAATGGTAACCGACGCCAGCCACAGATTTACCGTTGAATTCTGAAAAAAGACGCTGAGTAGCGCCGTCCCGATCAGAACCCACAGACCGACCATCAGGAAGCTGCCCCAGGCGCTGAAGTCGCGCCGGCTGACGAAGGCGTAGATGGTGAGAATGCCGAACGCGCCGAGCGTGAGCACCGCCGCCTGGCCAATCAGGCCGGGCTGCGTTCTCCCGTAGATGTAGATCGCCGGCGAAATGATGACGCCCATCACGAAGTTGAAGAGCAGCACCAACCCGATGTTGAACGGGAAGTCCGTCTTCTTTCGTGTCGCCATAAGCAGTGGCGCCAGCGAAGCAAAGAACGCGATGAACGGATGCTGGGCGACGGCGGCCATCAGGTTCGGCTGATTGAGGCCGAACGAGGTTCCGACCATCGTCACTATTACACTGACGAGGACCAGCCCGTACGTGCGGCGGACGAGGGTTGCTCTCTCCTCGCCGGTGCGAACCAGCGTTCCCGTTTGATACGACACACCCATTGATTGACTCCTAAGAGGGTCGAACGTGCGAAATATATTACCCCGCACATAGCGGGTCGATTCAGTCGCGGCTAGCGCTGGCTCGCAATCCGGTCGAGCAATGGTGGGAGCTGCTTGATATCGTCCAGAAAATAGGACGGCTTATAGGGCTCGAGCGCGGAACGCGTGAACGGCCCCCACAGTGCCGCGATCGTGACGACTCCTGCTGCATTCCCCGACTTTATGTCGTGGGGTGAATCTCCGACGAAAACCGCCTCATTACTCGAGTAATCGAGCTTTTCCAGCGCGGCTTTTACCGGATAGGGATCGGGCTTGTGGATGTGAACGGAGTCGTAGCCGATTGCGACCTCGATGTAATCGTCAGCGCCGATGAATTTCAATCCGCGCTCCATCATCGAATTGCCCTTACTCGTGACGATAGCCATCGGATGGCCGCGCTGATAAAGCAACGCGAGTGTATCGATGACGCCCTCATAGCGAGCCATGAGCCGGTCATGGTTCTCCAGCTGAAAGGTTCGATACCGATTGACGAGTCGCTCGCGGTCCTCATCTGATTCGACGTAAGGCGTGAGCTGTTTCGGCAGTGGTGTACCAATTCCCTCGATCCACTCAGAGTCGCTCGGCTGCCGATTGCGTCCCTGGAAGGTGTGCCTCATCGAGGCAAGAAGGAGGGCGATGGAATCCACCAGAGTTCCATCGAGATCGAAGAGAACAGCGTACGGGCGAGTGTCTGCCATGAGCCAAAATTACTGGTAATGCGTGATCCAGCACACAATATTACAAGCATATGGCTACAACTGCCGTCAAGCGCACCAGCTTCAACAAACTGTTCGACGAAATCGGGACCGTCGATCAGGTAGGAGTCGAGGAGCGCGTCGCAAAGTTCACCACCCGCAGCATCAAGAAGAGCTCCAAGCTGTGGGGGCTGAAGACCGCCGTATCGATGGTCGATCTGACCACGCTCGAAGGCAAGGACACGCCCGGCAAGGTTGCGTCTCTCTGCCAGAAGGCGAGGCGTCCCAGTGCGGATCCCGATGTACCGCCTGTCGCGGCTGTCTGCATCTATCCATTCCTGGTTAAACCGGCCGCGCGCTGGCTCGCCGACACTCCGATCAAAGTCGCATCGGTTGCAACTTCGTTTCCGTCCGGACAGAGTCCGCTTTCGCTGCGTCTGGAGGAAGTGAAGACGGCGGTGTCGGACGGCGCCGACGAGATCGACATGGTGATCAATCGCGGACTTTTCCTCGCCGGCGAATTCAGCGCGGTGCAGGACGAGATCAGCGCCGTAGTCGAAGCGTGCGGCGATGCAACGCTGAAAGTGATTCTGG
>Ga0207645_10002364_pt1 | contig 14882 bp, 8 predicted proteins | sample KBSM53metaG_FD_184331 | JGI IMG/M metagenome (GOLD analysis project Ga0207645, IMG submission 184331) | Miscanthus rhizosphere microbial communities from Kellogg Biological Station, Michigan, USA - KBS M5-3 metaG (SPAdes) (version 2) | ecosystem: Host-associated > Plants > Roots > Rhizosphere >...
CGGATCACCGCGCGCATGGGTGCGGTCGGGCCGGAGCTGCTGGAGCGCGGCTTCGCGACGCCGCCGCACGAGGGGGCGCCGGTGCAGTTCGTCGACGTCTTCCCGCTGACGCCGGACCGCAAGGTGAACCTGTTCCCCAGGGAGATCGCCGGCGACGCGCCTGCCGGGATGTACGGCTACCAGCCGGATCCCGCGACCGACGGCTTCCCGCTCGCGCTGATCTCTCCGGCGACCGAAAAGACGATCTCGTCGACGCTGGGCGAGCTGCGCGAGCGCGCCGCGATGCTGCACATCCATCCGGCTGATGCCGGGCCGCGAGGGATCTCGCAGAGCGACGCCATCCGCGTCTTCAACCACCTCGGCGAGCTGCACTGCCCGGCCAACGTGACCACCGACATCCGGCGCGGCACCGTCGCCTTCTCGAAGGGCGTGTGGCGCCGCAACACCTACAACGGCTCGACCGCGAACGCGCTGGTGCCGGATTCACTGACCGATCTCGGCGCGGGCGCCTGTTTCAACGATGCTCGGGTGCAGGTCGCACTGCTCGGGCGCCACTAGGCGCCCTCGCTCCTGCGACCGTGTCAACTCCCAACCACACAACGCCCAACGCCCAATCAACTCCCAAGACGCAACTCCCAAGACGCAACTCCCAGGACGCAACTCCCAAGACTCCTGCTTAGCTTCGGTTTGGGAGTTACGGCGTTGGTTTGGTTTTTGGGAGTTGCGGAGTTGGGAATTGACTGATGCTCGAGCGAGCTAGTAGCTGAAGAAGAATATTAGGTCGATGCCCGCCCGTTCGACACGTCGCTGAGTCAAGCGATTGGCGACGCCGCTCGTTTCCGGCGCGAAGCGCGTCTCGGCCCGCAGGAACTTCGCCAGCTGGTACTCCAGCATGAACTCGGTGAAGCTGCGCTGGCCGAACTGCTGGCGCAGGCGGACGAACGCCTTGTCGCTCACCTGCTTGCCGAGCGTGAAGCCGCCGGCCGTCTGCCCCGTGTCCACGTCCGACGTGGTGATCTCGAACAGATCGACGTCGAGCGCCTTGCCGATCGACCGACCCAGCGACGAGGCGACGAAGCCGCTGGCGATGCCGCCGGCGGTCTCCGCCAGCGAGGCGCGCTCGCCGGTGCCGAGCTCGTTGACCGAGCGGTTGAAGACGATGAGCGACAGGATGTCGGCCTCGTCGAGCGGCGGCGTGCTGCTCAGCGCGATCTCCGGCGCGCGCAGCGTGCCGGTGACGTGGATGCGCGCCGTCACGCCGGTGTTCGGGATCAGCCGCTCGGCGCTGATGTTCAGATCGGGGTTGATCTCGGGCAGCCCCGTGAAGCGCACCGTGCCGTCGCGCTGGATCGTGAAGCGGCGTCCCTGGAACTCGTAGAACCCGCGCACGGTGTTGGCCGTGCCGCGCAGCGTGATCGGCCCGTCGACGTTCTTCGTCACCTGGAGATCGGCGCCGATGGTGGCGTTGACGTTCCCCACCTGCGCCGCGGTCGCGCCGCCCGGCCGGATGTCGTTGCCGCGCAGCACCATGTTGCCGGGGGCGACGAAGTGCACGTTCATCGCGAGCGCGGAGAAGATGCCGGTCTTCGGCGCCGGCGTTTCCGGCGCGGTGGCGTTCTGCTTCGGCGCGTTCTCGGCGCGGACCTGCCGTCCCTTCTCGAGCGCGTCACGCGTTGCCTGGTCGGCCCCCTTGTCGGTGGTGACCGTCGTCTCCTGCGCCGAGATCACGTCGGGCAGCGCTTCTTCGGAGTACGGGTTGGTGAACTGCAGCAGGATCTTGTCGATCTCGAGACGGGCGGCGTCGGCGCGCAGCTCTCCCTCGAGGCGCGGCTTCCGCACTTCGCCGGTCAGCTTCAGGTGCGTCTCGATGTGGACGTTCCCCAGATCGTTGTCGAGCAGCTTGAAGTTGTCGGAGTCGATGGCGACATTGACGGCGCCGGCCTGGAGCTCGTGGATCGCCAGCTCTCCCTGGATCGTCAGCGCGTTGCCGTGCTGGTCGAGCAGCTGGAAGCGCGGCACGCGGACGCGATCCTCGTTCAGCTCGAGCCGCGTGGTCATGCCGCTGAACCGCGTGCCCGCCTGCACGACGCCGAACCCGCCGTTCTCGATGTCGACGTAGCCGTCGAGGTGCGGGTCCTCGCCCGAGCCGGTGACGCGCACGTCGGCCTGGACGGTGCCGGTGACCTCGGTCAGCTGGTTGGTGAACCCCTGGACGATGCCGAGATCGATGCGCGACGACTGGACGCGCAGATCGATCGAGTCGGCGGCGCTGGCGGCGATGTGGCCGGCGACGCCCGGCGGGTTGCGCTTCAGCGCGCTGAGCGGCACCGTGCCCTTCGCGGTCAGCTCGACGCCCGGGCCCTGCACGAGCCTGGCGTCGAGCGCGATGCGCTGGTTCACGAAGCCGCCGTCCACCGTCAGCGACTCGTACTTGAACTGCTGGAACGCGCCGTTGGCGACGGCGACGTGCCCGGAGACGTTCGGCGCCTTGGCCGAGCCCTCGATCTTCGCGTCGGCGTTGAGCCGCCCGGTGAACCCGCGGTTCATCAGCGCCAGCTTCTCGAGCTGTGCGATGTCCACGTTCTCCGCGTGCACCTGGATGCCGCCCAGCTCGGGGTTGTCCCCCAGCGAGAAGCTGCCGTCCACGTTCAGCACCTGGTCGGCGTTCACCAGCCGCACGTTCTGGAGCTGGATGCGGTTGTCGCCGTAGCGGATGGCCGCGGAGCTGCCCGGCGCGCTGCGCCATTCCACCCCCTGCGTGCGGAGGGCGAAGTTCGGCAGGTGGATCTCCTGGTGATCGGGATGGAAGACGACACGGCCGGACGCGTCGAGTTCGCGCGCGCCGCTGGCGTCGCCGCCGGCCGCCTTCTCCGCCGGTCCGCCCGACGGCGACTGCGCCAGGTGCGTCTGGAACACCAGGTTCCTGTCGGCGTAGGTCGTCGTCGCGGTCAGGGTGTTGATCTGGACGCTGCCGATCTGGACGAACGTGCCGGTCGTCTCGGCCTGCACCTTCGCACGGACGACATCCAGGTTGGGCACGGTGACCGTGAACTTGCTGTTGAGATCGAGCGCCTTGTTGGTCCCGTAGCCGAGATTCGAGCCGTCGAGCGTGCCGGCGGTCTGCAGCGAGGACGCGTTCCCCGTCAGCGTGCCGTCGACGATCGCCGAGCCCTGCAGGTCCGGCTGGTTCGCGAGCTTCCCCAGGGTCGCCAGGTTCGTCGCGGCGACGTGGTACTTCACGTTGGTCTGCCCTGAGTCGTCGAGCGCAATCGGCCCGGAGGCCTGGACCTCGATGTCGGGGCCTTTCACGGTCGCCTGCCGCAGGTTGCCGCGGCGGTTCGCGTACTGCCCCTGGATGTCGGCGCTGTCGATCTTCAGCCCGGCGACCTCGCTGCCCGCGAGCGTGACGCGGCCGTCGGCGGTGATCGCGTCGGGCGTGATCGGCGCCGAGAGGTCGGCCACGGCGAAGCTGGCGTCCACCGTCCCGGTGACGTGGCCCGCGTAGCGCGGGTTGGCGGCAACGCGTCCCGGATCGAAGTTCTCGAAGCTGCCGTTGGCGCGTCCCTTCAGCGCGTTGTTGGAGAGATGCGCTTCGTACGCCATGCGCGGCAGCGTGCCGCCGAACACCTGCGAGTTGGTCGCGATGCCGGTCGCGTCCACCTGCATGTTGTCGGCGGTCGTGCCGCTGCCCTTCACGTCGAACGTCGTGTCGATGCGGCTGTCGTATTCCGGCTTCGCCAGCGCGGCGATCTGGAAGGCCTCGCCGACGCTCTTCAGGTTGAGATCGCGGACCTCCCCCCGGCCGGCATAGGTCAGCGAATCCAGGCCGGCCTTGCCCGTCGTCGACGACAATGCGAATTCGGCCGAGGTGCCGTTCAGGATCGTGCCGCCGGCGAGCGTCGACTCGGCGAGCGTGGCGCTGCCCTCCACCGACGTCGTGCGCGCGAACGTGCCTTTCACGTGATAGGCCGAGGCGTTCAGGTTGGTCGTGATGCGCGGCGCGTTGATCGTCCGCGGCAGGTTGGCGAGGTTGATGTGCGACGCGCGGCCGGCGAGATCGAGCAGGAAGGGCTGGCCGGTCGGTCCCGCGATGGTCAGCGAGCCTTTCGCCGTCGCGCTGCCGCCATACGCGTTGGCCCGCGCGTTCAGGCCGATGTGCCGTCCTTCGATGTCGGCCGAGGCCTTGACGCTGGAGGCGGCGTAGCCGGCGGCCACGACCTTCGGGCCGTCGAACGCGACGTGCCCGCGCAGCCGGTCGAGCGCCGCCGCCGGCGGCGTGGGGTTGCCGGCCAGCCGCACGTCGAAGCGGGCGCTCCCGGTGATCTCGCTCTTCTGCGCGGGATCCTTGACGATGGGCGCCAGGTTGAGCGCCTCGAGCGAGACGTTGCCCTTGGCGTTGAGATCCGGCGCCTTCGCGTCGGTGGTCAACATTCCGTGCGCGCCGCCCGCCTCCGATGTCACGTTGAACGACAGTTGCAGGTTGCTCTGCTGCCCGGAGGCCTTGACGTCGAAGCGGGGGTGCAGGTTGTAACCCTGGAGCGGCGGCACCACGCCGGCAAACTCCGGCAGCGACAACTGCGGCGACGACACCGTCACCTGCAGCGTGGGATTCGCCAGGTAGTTGCGGACGACGCCGTCGATCGTCACCGAGCTCTGCGCCGTCTGGAGGAACAGCTTCTCGACGTTCAGATCGTCGTCTCTCGTGCCGATCCGCCCGGTGAGCTTCTGCACCGTCAGATCCGGCGCCTTCCCGGCGAACGAGAAGCTGTCGAGCGTCACGCTGTAGTGCACCGGCGCGTACTCGAAGCCGGCCTTCGCGTTGAGGCCGTCGATGCGCGACGGCAGCCGGTAGGCCGTCGCCGGCGCCGTGTCTTCGATCGCCGCGCTGCCGTCCACGATCTCGATGTCCGGCAGCGACACCGGCTTACGGGGACCCTGCCGGTCCGCTTCCTGCTGCTGCCGCTTCACCAGGCTCGCCAGGTTCCAGCCGTTGCGATCGTGGCGCAGCAGCAGGAACGGCCGCTCGAGCCTTATCCCGCGGACGGTGACACCCTTCGAGACCAGCTCGCCGATGCTGTACTTCACCTCGACGTTCTTCAGCGTGATGATGTGCTCGCCGTTGACGTCGACGGCGACGTCGCCGAGCTGCACGCCGTAGAACAGGTTGCCGCCAAGGCTCCCGATCGACACGGTGCCGTTGACGTATTGACCGGCCTGGCGAACGACGTACTTGCGCAGCCAGTCGCGGAACCACGGCGTCTGCGACACGATCAGCGCGAGGGCGACGATGCCGATGAGCAGGGTGCCCACCAGCGCCACCACCTGCAGGGTGCGCCGAAGATACTTCTTGGCCGGAGACACGCGTCGCTGAAGCATGACCTAGAAAGCCTGCCCGATGGAGAAATGAAAGCGGAACCGCCGGCTCTGCTCCTTGCCGTCGATGAGCAGCCCCGGGATGGGGTTGATCTGGTAGCCGAGATCGACGCGGATCGGGCCGATTGGCGTGAGATAGCGCAGGCCCGGGCCGACGTCATAGCGCAGGTCGTTCAGGTTGAAGTCCCACGCGTTGTTCCACACGTTGCCGGCGTCGGCAAACGCGACCCCGGTCAGGTTGCCCCAGATGGGCACGCGCACCTCCAGCGAGCTCTGGACCATCGTGTGCCCGCCCACGGGCAGCCCGTCGAACAGCGGCGCCACTTCGAACCGCCCCCACCCGCGCAGGCTGTCGGCGCCGCCGAGCCAGTAGCGGCGGTAGAACGGCACGAGGAGGTTTTCATCGCTGAACGACCCGATCGAGCCGCCGCGCACCTTCACCGCCACCAGCGCGCGATCGGTGATCGGCTGGAAGTAGCGCCCTTCGAGGATCGTCTCCGTGAACCGGAAGTCGCCGCCGAGGAACCGGTTCGCCTGCTCCACGTGCGCGTTGAGCAGGTAGCCGCGCCGGGCGTTGATCGTGCTGTCGGTCGTCCCGCGCGTGGCGTCGAAGGCGAACGACGACAGGGTGCCGTGCGCGTGGCCGTTGAGCGGATCGAAGCCGAGCGCGATCAGCGTCTTCAGGAACGTCGGGTCGCGCAGCGCTTCGTCCGAGACCGTGTAGTCCTGGAACTCGTTGACGTAGGCGACCGACACCGTCGAGCCCGCCGTGCGCTGCGAGAACGGGCCGGGACGCGGCAGGATGTGCTGGACGATGGCCCGGCCGCCGGTGGTCGTCAGCGTGTAGGCCGGCTCGTTGCGGTGCCACGCCTGCGCGGTCAGCTGCAGGTTGTTGCGCGGGCCGAAGAAGTAGGGCTGGCGGAAGTTCGCCGCGCCCCCCTTGCTGAGCGCCGAATAGCTCCCCTCGAGCTGCATCGTCCGCGCGCCGCCGAAGAAGTTGACGTGCCGCCAGTCGGCCGAGACCCGCGCCTTCTCTTCCGATCCGTAGCCGACGCCGAAGTTGACCTTGCGATGCTTCCCCTCGGTGACCGTCACCTTCACCGGCACCGTGTCCGGCTGCTCCCCTTCCGGGACCTGCGCTTCGACGTTGACGAAGTCGAACGTCTCCAGCCCGTACAGGCGGCGCTGGCTTTCCTCCACCTGGCTGAGGCGATAGCGCCAGTTCGGCCTGAACGTCAGCTGCCGCTTGACGACGTTGTCGCTGACGCTGGTGTTGCCGTCGACGGTGACCTCGCCGTAGCGCGCCAGCTTGCCGGGCGTCGTGGTGATGGTGACGATGCGGGCGTGGTCGTTCGAGCCGGGACGCTCGGTGAGCCGCACCGTCGCATAGGGGAAGCCGTGATCCTTGATTTCGTCGAGCGCGGACTCGCGTGAGGCCTGCGCGACGGCGCGATCGAGCGGCGCCTTCTCCTTCAGCGCCAGCCGGTCCTTCAACTCCTGCAGATGGTCCGGCGGCAGCGCCTCGAAGCCGACGTATTCGATCTGCTCGACGACAATCGGCTGCCCTTCCTCGACGGTGACGGTGACGGCGACCGCGTCCTGCGTGTCGTTCATCTTCACGTCGAAGGAGCTCACCTTCGCATCCGGGTAGCCGCGATCGCGGTAGAACGCGACGATGCGTTTGAGGTCGGCGTCGAACTGCTCGCGCGTGAAGTAGTGCTTGGCGCCCCACGGCAGCTTCGAGCTGCCCTGGGTGGCGAGCACCGACTTGAGCTGCCCGGCCTTCACCGATTTCACGCCGTTGAACTTGAAGGACGTGACCTTGATCGGCGACTGCTGTTCGAGGCAACCGGCGACCAAGCCGAGCAGGAGGCAGAGGGCCGCGGCGGCGGGCCAGCGGCGCGGAAAAAGAAAAAGCACGTGATGAGGTGCAACCACATCACGTGCCAACGGTGTGCGGATTCGCCCGCGCGTCGGGGGGGCGGCTATTCGCGTGTGATCTCGGGCTTTCCCCCGGAGACCGAGAGCATGACCCCAAGCCCGACCGCAATCACCAGGCCGATCACCACCCAGACCGGTGACACATGTCGGAGGACGCCGCCATACCAGAGGGCAGCAAGCGCGCCCGCCAGCAGGATGAAGTACCCGACGAGATACATGTTGATGAATCGCATGGACACCCTTTCGGGCAGGCGGAGCGCCGGGGAGCGCCGCTCCGCCTGTACCGGTCCGAGTTACCGCTGCAGCGTGACGGTGAGCGCGGCGCGGCGGTTCAGCCGGCGCGTCTCCTCACGCGAGTTGTCGTACTTCGGCCGTTCCTCGCCGTAGCTGACGGTGCGGAAGCGGCTCGCGCTGATGCCGCGGCTGACGAGGTAGTCGCGGACCGAGTTGGCGCGGCGCTCGCCGAGCGCCAGGTTGTACTCGGCCGTGCCGATGTTGCAGGTGTGCCCTTCGATCAGCACGTTGATCGTCGGATCCTTCTGCAGCGCGGCGACCGCTTCGTCGAGCGTGCGGACCGCTTCCGGACGCAGGCTGTATCGGTCGAAGTCGAAGTGCACGTCCTCGAAGACGATTGGCGCCGCGACCGGCGGACGTGTCACCTGAATGTTGACGGTATCGCTCGCGGTCTTGCCATCGGTCGGGCAGGTCACGCGCACGGTGACCGGCACGGTGCCTTCCTGGTTCGGCGCGGTCCACGGCGTGGTCTTCTGGCGGCCGTTGGTGAACGTGCCCGCCGGCGCGCTCCACTCGTAGGTCACCGAGCAGCCGATCGAGTCGGTCACGACCGCGTCGACGGTCGACGTCTTGCCGACTTCCACCGAGCACGGGTTGCACGACGCGCGCACCGACAGCGTATGTTCCGGCGGGGCGGGCGGCGGCGGAGGCGGGGGCGGCGGCGCCGGCGCCACGTAGATGCGGACGCCGGGGTGATAGCCGATGCGGCCGACGATGTCCATGCGGTCGCCCGCGCCGTTGGTGAACTGCGACAGGAACTCGTCGCGGCTGTCCATGTTTGGCCGCCACGTCCACCCGAGTCCGGCGAAGAACCCGCTGCTCGCCTGCCACGTCAGCCCGAGATCGATGTTGACGGGAGAGTTGATGTCGGAGGCAAAGTTCGGGTTGATGAACGAGCCGTCGGTGCCGATCAACTGCACCTTCTGCACCAGCGTGCCCTTCGAGTACTTCTCGCCGTAGAGCTCCGCGGTGAAGCGCAGGGCCTTGCGCGAGGGGAAGCCGGCGCCGAGGCCCCAGCGGAAGCCGTTGGTCTCTTCCACGAGGTCGGGCGCGCCGCGCGTGATGAAGCCGGCGTAGCCGGACACCTCGACGCGCTGGTTGATCTCCTTGCTGAGCACCGCGTCGAGCAGGAAGTCCACCTTGCCGGTGCTCGAGGCCTTCTCGGGATCGTCACTGCCGGTCGGCAGCTTGATCATCGGGCGCAGGGCGAAGGCGAACGGCTTCTGGTGGAACTCGGAGGCGAGATTCCACTTCAGGCCGATCCACAGATCGCCGAGGTTGGTGCCGCTCCACGTCGTGTTCATCAGCGGGTTGTCGGGCACGACGCCGCCCGCCTGGGGGATCGCCGGCACGAACAGCGGCCGGATGTCGCGATCGATGCGGTTCACGAGCACCCAGGAGGCGAAGATCTCCGCCCGGTCCGCGATGCCGTATCCGAAGGTGAGCGGCCAGTTGGAGACGTCGGTGAAACCCTGGTTGTCGTCGAAGTTGACGCGGTACGCGCTGATCGACCATCGCTTGCGCGGCAGCACTTCGCCGGTCGGGACGTTCCAGAGGCCGGTGTCTCCCATGAAGGTCGTCGTCGCGGGACGCGTCTGGACGTCGCTCGAATTCATGGACGACGACGTCTGGCCGGTGGTCTGGCTGCTGCCTGACGTCTTTGTGCCGCTGGCCGTCTGCGCCGACGATCCGGTCGTGGGCGCCTGCGGCGAAGTCTGGGCCGCAGCCACGGACGCCACAGTCAGCGTCAACGCGGCGGCGATCGTTACGCGATTCAACATACGCACATCTGCCTCCAACTCACACACGTTCCCGGGCCCCGGGACCTTCCCGCGCGACCCGAGCGGCCGCTATTCGATGATCGCATCCGCCGCAATGGCGGATGTGTCGGTCGGCTCTACCAGCCGTCCGCGGCCGCCGCGGCTGATCTGCCCTCCCTTGCGGCCGGCGTTGCGCGCTTCATCCGACGTCCACTCGTGCGCGGTCCCCTTCTGGTGGGCGGCCCGTCCACCCTTGCTCGCGATCTCACGCTGCTTCTCCGGAGACATGGAGGCGAAGCCGCGGCGTTCCTTGCGCTCACCATTCATCATAGTACGGTCCTTTGTCTGAGCGGTCATAGTTTTACCCCCGCCAACGCCCGAGCCGTCGGTCGCCCGCACCACGTAAGGGGTGGGATCGGGTTCCGCCGGGGGGTCTTGAACGGGCGCAGGACTCGGTTCCGTGGGCGGAGTCTCTGGCGTGTCTCGCGGATCGAGGGGCCCTTGCGATCCTGGTTCTTTTGGCTCCGTCACACAGTTCTACCGCCGGGCTGTGAATCAAACCCTATGCCACAGCCCGACTCGACCGCGTCGTCCGCCGCGCTTGCAAGTGGCTGAAAAACGCCGGGATATCGCACTGACTGTCGAGGAGGCCAATCCGGGATGGAGCGAATCGCTACACGAGGCATGCATAGCAATACATGAGGTTCGGAATGAATTACCATGTCCCTCATGCCGTCCCGCATGGTCATGTGCAAGAAGCTGCAGCGCGAATTACCCGGTCTCGAGGCCCAGCCCTGGCCCGGCGAGCTCGGGCAGCGCGTCTACGAGAACATCTCCGCCGAAGCCTGGAAATTGTGGGAAGAGCGCATGAAGATGATTCTCAACGAGTATCGGCTCATGCCGTGGCAGAAAGAAGCGCAGCAGCTGGTCGCCAAGCACATGGAAGATTTCTTCTTCGGCGAAGGGGCGGCGCTGCCCCCGGGCTACGTCCCGCCGCAAGGCAAGCAGTAGTCAGCGATTCACCCCGAGGTCACGGGTGATGGCGAACTGCAGCAGCCGATGCGCCTCGCGGACCGACGCCTCCGCGTCGGCAGGCGTGACACCGCGGGAAAAAATGAACCCCAGGTAGCTGCCCGCTTCGGGCAGCGGCTCCAGCAGCTGTCCGGGTTTTGCCGTGATTGTCACGTCGGTGACACCCGGTACCCGGCGCGCCTCCTCGTCTCCGCTGACGCCCTTGAACATCCCGCGCTGCCCGATCGGGATCATCATGACCGCTGCCGCGCGTGCCTCCCGCGAGTAGTCGTGGATCGGCCGCCCTACCGCGTGGTGCAGCAGCACCTCCTCCAACGAGTGCTCGCCGCCACCGCGGCGCGAGAACGTGAGCACGCGGGAACAGATGCCGCCGATCGGCCGCGCCGCCACTTCGAGGACGTACACCTCCTCATCGGCCGCGACGCGGCACTCGGCGTGGACGGGTCCATGGCGCAGCCCCAGCGCCACCGCGGCGTCCTGCACGCAGGCCGCCATCCGCTGCTGCCGCGCCTCCGGGATGCGCGACGGCGTGACGTAGATCGTCTCCTCGAAGAACGGCCCCTCGAGCGGATCGGGCTTGTCGAAGACGGCGAAGACGGTCAACGTGCCGTCGGTCAGGGCGCCTTCGATGGCGAACTCTCGCCCCGGGATGTATTCCTCGACGAGGATCGCGTCCTCGAGGCCGGATCGCGCGGCGCGGATCTGCGGGCGCGCGAGGAGCGCGGCGATGCGCGCCGAGGCGGCGGCGAAGGCGTCCGCGTTGTCGGCGCGGATGACGCCGCGGCTGCCGGAGAGGCCGAGCGGCTTGAGCACCATCGGGAAGTCGAGGCCCGACTCCGGCGGCGCCTGCGCCGCCGGCCCGTTCCCGGCGTCTTCGATGTGGAGGGTCGTGAACCGCGGTGAGGGCAGGCCGGCGGCGGCGAGCGCGGCGCGCGAGCGGCGCTTGTCGATGCTGGCGGCGGCGCCCGCCGGCGTGTGCCAGACGATGCCGAGCGCCTCCGCGGCGCGCGCCGCCAGCGGCACCGGCTGATCCCCGACCGCCATCACGCCGTCCACGGGAGATTCCCGCGCCCGCTTGACGATCGCCGCAACGGACGCGTCGATGTCGTGAAACCTGACGGCGACGGCGCGATCCTGCCAGGGATCGTCGAGGCGATGGCAGCGGTCGGTGGCGAACAGCAACTCGAAGCCGAGCCCCTCAGCCGCGTCGTTGAACGCCCGAAGCTGGTAGCCGGTCGTATGGGACAGCAGGAGAACGCGCATGTGCCGGTGCTAAAGGTGCTAAAGGTGCTAAAGGTGCTAAGGGTGCAAGGGTGCTAAAGGTGCTGGTGCGGCGCGCTGCGCGCGCGGTGCCACGGTGCTACGTGGTGCTTGGGGTGCGGCGCAGCACCTGTAGCACCACTATCACCATAGCACCGGCACCTTTAGCACCTTTTGCACCCTTAGCACCCTAGCACCGACACGCGTCAGATCAGAGCCACCTGCTCTGTCGTGGGTTCCGCTCAACAGTACCAGGGCTCGTTCAAGTACGGCACCGCCGCGCGCGAGAGCAGCGGTTGGCGCGGCGCCGCGGCCGCGCCCGCGGCTTCGTGCGCGATCTCCCAGACGCGCGCGAAGATCTCGTCACGCGGCGCGTTCAGGCGGCTGCCCACGAGCTGCTCGAGCCGCTGCTGCAGGGCGTCGACGCGCGGGTCGGCGTGCTTCCAGATGCACGTCAGCGAGCGCGGGTCGAAGCGCTCGACGCGCGCGCGCACGGCGTCGAGCTCCAGCATGCGCGACGCCTGCGGGATGAGCAGCCGGATCGCGTACTGAATGGGCGACACGGCGCCGACCAGCCCGAGCCGATCGATCTCGCGCAGCATCCCGAGGTAGCCGTCGATCGTCGTCCACGGCGTGAACGCCACGAAGGTGGGCGACAGCGCCAGGCCGATCGAGGCGCAGTGCCGCACCACGTCCACGAACTCGGCGTGCGTGTGCCCCTTCTCCAGCTTCTCCAGCACCTGGTCGTCGAACGATTCCACCGCGGTCGTCACGAAGGCGCAGCCGGTGGCGACCAGCCGCGGCAGCAGGGCGGCCTGCTGCTTCAAATGCTCGACCTTGATGGTCGCGTCGTAGCTGACGCCGGGAAACTCCCCCGCGAGCGCGTCGACGATGGCCAGCGCGTGCGTGGGGCCGTTGAAGAAGTCCGGATCGCCGAAGGTGATGTGCTGCGCGCCGGCGGCTACCTGCGCGCGAATGTCGGCGAGCACGACATCCGCCGCCACCGCGCGGAACCGGCCGTCGTAGACCGGGACGATCGGGCAGTGCCGGCAGCGATGCTTGCAGCCGCGCGTCGCTTCCGTGTACCCGACCGTCCGCCGCTCCCCCCCGACCTGGAGCGACGCGTAGCGCGTCAGCGGCGGCAGATCGGATCGGTCGGGCGTGATGAAGGCGACGCGCGGCAGCAGCGGAATCACGCGTGGCGTGGCTTCCGCCGGATCCGTGGCTTCCGGCTTCAGGCGGAAGTCATTTGCCACAGTCAGCAGCTCCGGCTCGAACTCCGGCCCGAGGATCGTCTGCACGCCGTGCTCGCGCAGGACCGGTTCGTTGAGCGGCGCATAGAGCCCGTAGGCGCAGAGGTGGGCGGACGGATGGATCGTACGCACGCGATCGATCACCGGCACCGCCAGCCGTGTGGCCGTGTGCATCGGCAGATAGAACGCGACCAGGTGCGCCGCCCGCACCGCTTCTTCGGAGAGCCTGGTCCGCGTAAGATCGACCGAGGTGACGTCGTGTCCCGCCCTGCGCAGCCACGCCGCGGGCGACGCCAGCCCGAACGGCTGCCGGCCGAGGTCGTACGTACTGATCAGGAGGACGCGGGTCACCTCACCCATGGTATGTCGGGCGCGTGGTAGAAATTGATGCCGAGCGCCGTCCACCTGGGCCCCTGCGCGCCGAGGCGCTGGCGGAAACTGCCCCAGCTGCGGCGCTCCTGCGGCGTCCAGCCGATCTCGGCGATCGCAGCCAGCCTCGGAAAGGCGAGGAACTCGACGTCACGCAACGCGGCGGCGGTCTCGGACCAGAGCGCGGCCTCGACGCCGAGGACCGCGCCGGCCGGCGCATCGGCGACGATCCTGGCCGGGTCCCAGTCGTACGCGCGCTGGACGGAAATCAGCGACGCCCATTTCAGCCCCAGCGCCGTCTCATCGTCGTATTTCATGTCCACGTAGGCGCGATCGGCCGGCGACAGGATCAGTTTCGGCGCCCGCGCCACCTCCCCCTTCGACGCGTCCGGCCGCCAGTGCTGCACGATCGACGAGGGCAGCAGCGTGGTGGCGGCAATCTCGTCCCAGCCGATCATCTGCTTGCCGTGCTTCTGGACGATCGTCTGCACGCGCTCGACGAACGCCTTGTATTGCGCCGGCGTCAGCGTCTTGACCTCGTCGCCGCCGGCGTGGAAGTAGGCGCCCGGCGTCATCGCCGCGATCTCGCTGACCAGGTCGTCGATGAAGCGGTAGGTGACCTCCTTGTCGACGCAGAGCGAGCTGTAGCCGACCTCGGTGTCGAACCGCGGCGCCGGCGCCGTGCCGCTGCAATTCAGCTCCGCGTAGGACGAGAGTGCGGCGTTGGTGTGCCCCGGCATGTCGATCTCGGGGACGATCGTGACGAAGCGGTCCGCCGCGTAGGCGACCAGCTGCGCGTACTGCGCCTGGGTGTAGAAGCCGCCCGGCGTGCCGCCGACTTCCGACGTCCCCCCCTTCGTGGTCAGGTCGGGCCACTTCTTGATCTCGATGCGCCAGCCCTGGTCGTCGGCCAGGTGCAGGTGCAGCCGGTTGATCTTGTGCAGCGCGAGCAGATCGACGTAGCGCTGCACCTCCTCGACGGTGAAGAAATGCCGCGCGACGTCGAGCATCGCGCCGCGCCACTCGTAGCGCGGCTGATCGCGGATGGTCAGCGCCGGCAGCGCCACGGGTTGCGGCTTGTCGTAGTAGACGGCCTGGTACTCGCTCGCGGGCGGCAGCAGTTGCCGGATGGTCTGCACCCCGTAGAAGAGGCCGGCGGCGGTCGGCGCGACCAGCAGCAGCGACTGCGGGCCGATCGTCAGCTCGTAGCCTTCGGCGCCCAGGGTCTTCTGCTGCTCGTCGAGCCGCAGCACGATGCGCCCTTCGCCGGTCGCGCCGGCGTCGGTATTGCGCGGAATCGCGATGCCCGTCGATCGCCGGATGAGATCGGCAAGCTGCTGCGCCACGCGCTGCGCCGCCTGATCCTGGGTGACGACCGCCAGCACGGTGCGATCGCTGATCGTGAATCCGCCGCTGGCGCGCTCGAGGCTGGCCGGCAGCGGCACGAGCGAGATCTCACCCCGCGCCGCGGCCGACGCGGTTGACGGCGCCGTCGCCGGCTTCGGCGCGCCCGCGCACGCCGCGACGACCATCGCCATCGCACAACCGACGATCGACGCGCTGCGTTTCTTCATTCGATCATCCGCCTTCCGTCCGTTGC
>Ga0207645_10002365_pt1 | contig 14880 bp, 15 predicted proteins | sample KBSM53metaG_FD_184331 | JGI IMG/M metagenome (GOLD analysis project Ga0207645, IMG submission 184331) | Miscanthus rhizosphere microbial communities from Kellogg Biological Station, Michigan, USA - KBS M5-3 metaG (SPAdes) (version 2) | ecosystem: Host-associated > Plants > Roots > Rhizosphere >...
AATTAAAACGATTAATGCCGGCGCTGGAAGCGATTACGAAACGATTTCCTGGAGCTTTCATTTCTGTAGATACTTATTATAGTGATGTAGCGAGAGAAGCAATCCACGCAGGCGCTGTAATTGTAAATGACATCAGTGGTGGATCGATGGATGATCGTATGATCGAAACCGTTGCCGCATTGAATGTACCTTATGTGCTGACGCATATTAAAGGTGAACCCGGCACTATGCAAAAAAACCCGGAATACGATAATGTGGTTACCGAAATACTCGATTATTTTATTTTCAAAACCGCGGAACTAAAAAAGTCAGGTATTAATGATATTATCATTGACCCCGGTTTTGGATTTGGAAAAACAATTGATCATAATTTCAGCCTATTGAAAGATATCCAGCTATTCAGTATACTTCACTTACCAATACTATGCGGCCTTTCGAGAAAATCTTCTGTATATAAAACGCTGGGGCTTTCAGCCGATGAATCACTAAACGGAACCACCGTTATGCATACTATCGCTTTGCTCAACGGTGCGAATATGCTGCGCGTTCACGATGTGAAAGAAGCAAAAGAAGCTATAAAACTTGTGGAAAGGTATAAACGTGCAGAATAACTCATTGTCTCTCCCAATCATTACGCTGGGATTCATTTACTTAAAATGAATTCTTAATCATTGAGTTTAAATAAATATCCCGCAGAAAAAGAAAGCAATCATAAAGATTGCTTACGTCCACTAAAACAAAATTGAATCAGGGCCTACATAACCAGTGTTCAGGTCATGGTTGATGGAAACAATGTGGCAAAGCTAAAATCATGGCTTGCATTAGTCATTGGGAACGGGTTCATAGGGAGCGGACGGGTAGTGCAGGAATCTTGGACTAAAAACGGAGCCAATTGTCACATAGACCTACTGATGTATAGGGTATTACATCAACCATCCAATATTATTAACCCTGCGGTTAACTGATACAAATTTCGTTTAAAAATTTATTACAGCAATTATTTTTTTCGTTGAGTCGTATCAACTTTTAATTTGGACTGTGGCCTTATCAATGGTTGACGCTGTGGTTGAGGTGCAGTATCCGTTACATTTTCAATTTCTACATCAAAGATTAATGCCTCGTTCGGTTTAAATGGTGATCCCGGTTGAGGATTCTTTCCATAGGCCAAAGCGCCGGGTATGTAGATCGTTCCTTTGCCTCCGTTCTTAAACATTTTCAATCCATCTTCAAATCCTTTTATCGATGGTTGTTGCGGGCTTTGTATCTGCGTGGTAAATGTGCTGGCCTGGAAAACGGAGTCTGTGTCTAAATGTTTACCACTATATTTTACCGTTACATATTTACCGGAGTCTACCTGCATGCCCGAACCCGGTTCTTTCATAACAACATAGGCGCCCAAAGGAGTTTTTTGCGGAGCGATATGTTTGGTCGTGAAATATTTTTCCATTTCTTTTCCCTGGTCTATCAAATCTTTTTTTGCCTGCACCTCATCTTTTGTCCGTTGCTGTTCCTGTTCTTTTTGCTGGTCGGCAGTATAGTCTTGTCCTTTCTTATAAATACGCAATACCTTAAAGCAGGTAATAATCCGGTCTCCATTTTTAAACCGCTCAAGCAACCGCGGATTTTGCTTTATGAATGTATCCATCATCTGAACGGTAACAAGACTATCGTTCAATTTTAGTTTTGTAAATACTTCAGACGGATCGTAGGGCCTTGACATACCGCCTGTGTTCATCGGTACCGGCAAATAAACAGGTATAGTTTCGTGTGAATCAAAAAGAGAACTGTCATTTATTTTTTGAATAACCTGCACTTTCATCACATCACCCTCATGAACAGCCGCTGTATCTTTTGAACGGTAAATTTTATATACGAGATTTGATTTGGTTCTCTGAAATGAAGTATTCTGGCAACCCGCAATCAGCATTACCGATAATACAACGACTGTAAGACTGGTTATTTTTTTCATTTTTTTATTATTGTAAAATTGATTCGTTTTCTTTTATGGCCTGTTTAAATTTCTGAACCGTTTTATCCAGCGGATCACTGCTGTGACCGCCCGCGGCATTGAAATGGCCTCCACCTTCAAAATATTTTCTTGCAAACGAGTTACAATCAAAATTGCCTTTGCTGCGAAAACTCCATTTACGTTCTTCATCCCTGTCAATTACCAAAGCAGCGAGCTTAATACCCTGTATGGATAAAGGATAATTTACCAACCCTTCGGTGTCCCCGGTTTTTATATAATATTTCAGCAAATCCGATTTCGGTATGGTAATTAAAGCCGTATTGTATTCATAAAATACCTCCATCCTGTTCTGCAATGTATTTCCCAAAAAACGCAAACGGTTTTCCAGGAAATTATCGTACAAGGCTTCATGCACCGGTGAATGTTTTAGTCCCAATTCTTTGAGATCGGCAACAAGACGGTGAACACCTGCATGGGTCGAGTCGAACCGGAAAGAACCCGTATCTCCGATCACACCTGCATAAATACATTCAGCGGCTTCGAGTGTCAATTTATCCCTGTGACCCGATGCGATGATAAAATCATAGATCATCTCGCAGGTAGAACTTTTGGATGTATCGCTGATGCCATAGTCAAACGACTTTTCGTCAGGCTCCCGGTGATGGTCTACTAATATTTTAATGCAATTAAGCGATGCTAATTTCGCAGCCATATTTTTTGTCCTGGAAAACGCATTGTAGTCAAGACAAAAAAGCCATTCCGCGCCATCAAGTACCTGCTCCGCTTTTTCCTTTGAAAAATCATAATCGATTACTTCTTTCGCACCCGGCATCCAGCCTACCCAATTTGCCCAATTGGTCGGCGAAACAACAGTTACTTTATGGCCAAACTGCACCAAAAAATGTTTTAATGCAAGCGATGAACCCATGGCATCTGCATCCGGTTTCTGATGAGTGGTGATAACGACGGTACGTGGCTGAGATAATAATGAAAATATTTCCGCTACTGGCTTCATAAAAACGGCTGCGAAGATAGGTGTTCCTCCCCTTTTGGCAGGCAAGTTTTTCAAAAGGCAATGTCCCCGTTCAAATATTGTTTCCCGCAAAGCCACAAAGTCCACAAAGAATCTCCTTTATTTTAAATGCCTGGCGAATTTCGGTGTACCGATAACTACAGGGAGGGGAAACATTTATTATTAAAATACCTGCATTATTTTCTGATACGAAGCCAAATAGCGAACAGTTTAACAGTCATTTTCAATTTCATTGCAGCAAAGCCTGAAACTTTGCCTACATTTGCGCCGCAAAATCAAATAGGAATATGACCAACAGAACACTTACAATGATCAAGCCCGACGCTATGAAGAAAGGATATGCCGGTGCTATCCTGGACAAAATTATTAAAGCTGGTTTTCGTGTTGTGGCACTGAAACAAACAAAACTTTCTCCCGAAAAAGCGGGTGAGTTTTATGCGGTACACAAACAAAGGCCGTTTTATGGCGAGTTAGTAGAGTTTATGAGCAGTGGCGTAATTATCGCTGCAATTCTTGAAAAGGAAAATGCGGTTGCTGATTTCCGTAAGTTAATCGGCGCTACCGATCCGGCAAAAGCCGATGAAGGTACCATCCGTAAACTATACGCATCTTCACTTGGTGAAAATGCAATACACGGCAGCGACAGCGACGAGAATGCACAGATCGAAGGTGATTTCTTTTTTTCAACGCTTGAAAAATTCTGATCATCCCCGGATAAATTATACAGTATAAGGTCTGGCTATTGCGGTCAGACCTTTGCTTTATCCTAAAATTCTAGAAACAAAATCAGAATGCAGGCTGATTTTCATAAACGCCGCCAATCCCAGGATCATACCTGTTAAGCTGACAGCACCGGCAAAATAGAGCAACCATTTCTTTTGCGTAAGTGATGTAATGCCAAACATGGCAATAGAGATAGTCAGCAACGCATCGGTCATATCAAACTGGTCATCAAAAAGATTAATGTCATCATATTCTTTCTGATAACCTTCGGCCTGTTTTTTTATTGCTTCTTTTTCTTTTTCATAGCGGTTCACCTGCTCTTCTGTTTTCTTTATTGCATCCTGGCTGGCGTTCTGCATTTTTAACAGCTCCAGTGTATTTTCCGCAATAGATTGTTTGGTGCTCTTGGCCTGGAAGTAAGACCAGGCGTCTATAGAATGAGCTTGTGCCTGCGACATGGCCTGTACAATATTTCCATCCTTTACATTACAAAGCGCCATAAATGTGGCCGTGATAGCAACAAATAACGCTACTCTTGAATTGATTTTACTTTTAGGTGCTTCGTCTATTGGCTCTTGTATAGCTTCGCTGATATCACTCATGGTGATTTTTTTTACATAAAATAAAATGGAAAATGGCTGCGTAGGTTATGAATGTGAGCAAACTTTACTCGCTACCCCTCAAGAATGCCTTGTTCTGTGGCATTGATGAGAACGAAACCGATCGACAAGTTATACTTGCGAATACGCTGTTGGTTCGAGATATATTTTGATAATATTGGAAACGGTATTGGCATATTGCGGATCTGCTAATAGTTTCTTCCAGTCCGGATCGGCGCCGAAAGCGGCCCAATTTTTATCTCTTTCTTCCAGGTTTTTAAATGTGATCATATAGGTAAGGCACGGTAAATTTTTACCGCTGATCACTTCCCCGAAAAAAACAGGGGTTAACTTGGTTCTGTAAAAAATGGGGAACTCTCCTTCGTTGAACATTTTTAATTTTCGTCTCAGTGCATCTTCGCTGTATCCTTCGTACGTTCTCAATTCGAAAACGCGTGTGCCTGCCTCCGGTACAATTAATTTTGGCATACCATCAAATGCGATCATAAAGGACGAACTATAGCGATTGTACACCGGTTTTTCAGCCGGAATCGCGTTGTATGCCTGGCTGTTTTTTATAAAATCATCGTCGGCTTTCACTTTTGCAGTTACCGATGTATAATCATTGAATGTGGCAAATGCCAACAGTAAATAAATTTTTGCAGGCTCTGATTTGCCAATTTCTTTGAATACGCCGACATTTTTCACACCATATTTATTATAGGCAGGAATAAGTGCCGTCTTAAAATAAGTTTCCAATTGCGATTGGTCGGATCCAAAGCGCATGTCATATTCCCGCAGTTCATACATTTCTTTTACGGCTGGTGGTTTATCACTTGCGGCAAATACTGAACCGGTACCTGCTGCTGATGCAGCTAACAGGGATGATTGCAAAAACTTTCTGCGTTGCATGCTTTCTTATTTGAAAACGAATATAGAGAATTGTTTCGTGTGAGCGTATTCCACTGTGCCAGGTAGTTAATTTTTTTTTGAACGACAATAGGAACATGGCACGTATAAGTAAACAAACAGGAAATTTATTTGAAACTCAAAAGTTATGTGTTCCCGCTCCTGTATACTTCAAATACCTATTGAATTATTTACCAGTCAATGTAAACTCATCTCCTGCCGTATAAATAGTCATATGCACATCTTTCATTTTTATCAATAGCCCGGACGTCGCTTTTGATGACTGGGAATTTCTGAAAACGATGACCTGGCTATCACCAGCTACTTTTACCTTATTCCCGTGCACGATGATGGCTGTTTCTTCATCAATGCCGATACAAGGGTAAGAGGGAAACTTCGCCAATGCAGATATGAGCCGGTTATACCGGCTGCGAACAATGAAATGCTGATCAATGATCGCGTTTTTCAACAGACCCATTCCTTCTTTGATTTCAATATTCTTATCATGCAGTTTACGAAACGTGGCATGGTAGGTGGTGTCGCTGTATTCACGCCCGGTGATCATATAATAACTCATCAGCGCCGCTCCGGCACTGGTGCCTGCAATGGTAGCCCCTTTACCGTACGCGTGATGAATGGCATCATACACCGGTGTATGCAACACTATATTCATAAAACGATCCTGGTCGCCGCCGGTAATGAAAATAAGTTTTGCATGTTCGAGCGAATCGAGCCATAGCTTATTATTTACGTCAGCCTTTGTAAAATTTAAATAAGCAATCGTATTATGACACACCGGTTCTATATCCAGTTTGAAATAATAATAGGAAGAATCGGGCTCTTCGCTCGACATAGGCAATACGGCGATATAATCGTTGCTTTTGAGATTTGCTGTAGCCAATAATGCTTTTACAATGGAAGGAGTTCTGTCTCCGCCACCAATGATAAAAAGATTTCCTTTTGGAGCATGACCGGTCGATTGTGCAAATGAGCTAACCCCGCATATTAAGAAAGCGACAAAATAAATTGCAACCTTTTTCATCTTATGAAAATAGCAAATAAGGTACTGTCTCAGTAAGATTATTCTTTCCTTCAAAGACGCGAAACATACGAAGATCACCAGGCATATAAAAAGAGTAAGACTACTTTGTGGGCCTTCCGTTCCGATAGCTACCGGGTTTGCAGGAAATAGCAGATGTTAACATTCGTGCACTACCGGGCATAAAATTTTATCAGTCAATTATTCTGTTGGATTATATTCGTAGTAGGTCCCTTAATCGAAAAATCACTCATGAGGAAATCCATTCTTTTCATTATTCATGTACTGCTATGCATTGAATTGTTTTCGCAGGCCGATGATGAAATACAAGTGTATGCTTCGCCCATTACACAAAAGAATATCACTTTCGTTGAATTGCATAGTAACTACACTTTTCACGGATCAAATAAATTAACCGATCCTGCCGCGGCTCATTTCTTAAATGAAACTGTCGAAGTAACGCATGGCTTTGGCGGAAATTTTGAAATGGGTGTTTACTTTTTTACGGCTGTATCACCCGATCATCATTATCAATATCAGGGAAGCCATATACGTCCCCGTTATACTGCACCGGCTAAATGGAAATTACCGGTAGGGCTTAGTCTTTCCGCAGAATTTGGTTTTTACCGTCCCGAAAAAAATGCGGATTATATCTGGGAAGGTGAAATAAGACCCATTATCGATCAAACGATCAATGAATGGTATTTCTCGTTTAATCCCAACCTTGATTTTGCTATTACAGGTGATGATAAACACCTTGGCATTACGCCGCAATTCAAAACTGTTTATACGATAAAACAAAAAGTGGGCGTTGGTCTTGAATACTACGGGGATATAGGTACGTTCAAAAAAATCTTACCCGGCACGGAACAGGAGCATCTTATAGGTCCGATGATCGATCTTTATTTTTCACCTGTATGGGAATTTAACAGCGGCTATTTATTTGGTCTTACGCCGGAATCCAATCATGGTATCTTCAAAATATTAATCGGGCATCGCTTCGGCAAATGAAATAATCATTAATAACGCCGGATAAAACGCAGTTGGAATGATTCAAAGTGTTCGGTTTTGATACACTTTTTTAGCTATCGAAAATATTTCTACACTGAAAATGGACAAGCGGTAACCTTTTACCGATTACTACCGTTATATCTTTGATGGTTGTTAAAAAAAATAAAAAAAGTCGTTCTTTATTTTGAATACGAAAATAATCGTATATTCGATTTCAAATTGAGACCTTATGGCTACGACCAAATACATTAAACCAACAGAAAGCGAATTGGAAATTCTTCAGATTCTCTGGGCTAAAGGCACAGCGACGGTTCGCGATGTACACGAAGAGTTAATCAAAACAAAGGACGCCGGTTACACAACAACATTGAAGCTGATGCAGATTATGCATGAGAAAGGATTAGTAAAACGCGACGATTCTATGCGTACACATGTGTACCAGGCAGCTGTGAATAAAGAAAGAACGCAGAAACACATGTTGAGCAAGATGATTGATACATTGTTTGGCGGCTCCCCTACCCAACTTGTGATACAGGCACTGGGAGACGGTGAACACAAGGCCAGCGCTGAAGAAATTCAAAAAATTCAGCTGCTGCTTGACGGACTTAAAAAACAATAACCACGAATTTATTTTACCATGACTGCTTTTATCCATTCCGCATTTCTGGAGGCGCTAGGATGGGCTGTGCTGAACAGCATGTGGCAGATGGCTTTCCTGTGGATCATTTATAATACTGCCCTCAGTATCCCGAAATCGGTTCGTCCATCACATAAAAGTGCCATAGCTGTTACGTTGCTTCTGTGCGGCTTCGCATGGTTTGTATTCACTTTTATTTCATTATTCGCCAGCAAGGATAACAATAGTTCAATTGTTCGCCTGAATGGGTTACCTGAAAATGTAAATCAAAACCTGAATAGTTTTCTCGATACGATATTGCCGTATGCGTCTGTTCTTTATATGACGCTGTTTATTATTCCTGCTTCCCGCTTTGTAAGAAATTACAGGTATGTACAAATGCTGCGCAGGAATAACCTGAGTAAAATAGATGTAAGCTGGAGAATGTTTGTGAGAAAAGTAGGTGCTCAAATCGGTATTACCAAACCGGTTCATATCTGGGTATCGTCAATGGTTACATCGCCCGTAACTATCGGTTATCTCAAACCGATTATACTTGTTCCGCTGGCAGCGATGAACAACCTGACCACACAACAGATGGAAGCCGTGTTGTTGCACGAGCTGACACATATAAAACGCTACGATTATCTTGTCAACCTTATCATCAACTTCATTCAGTCTGTCCTTTATTTCAATCCGTTTGTAAAGGCATTTATTCAGACTATAGAAAGAGAAAGGGAAAGAAGTTGCGACGAACTGGTGATCCAGTTTCAGTACGATCCGCACAATTATGCTTCTGCCCTGCTTACCCTCGAAAAAAATAATGTAGTAGCACAGAATATGGCAATCGCTGCTGCCGGTAAAAATGATTTGTTTAACCGTGTAGAACGCATATTGAATATCGACAGCAAGCCGGTATTTACTTTCAATAAGCTGGCAGGATTATTTGCAGGCTTGCTCTGTATCATAATATTGAACGCGGTAATCATTGTTGACAAGCCCGCATCACGCAAAGGCTCATTCGCTTTTGAGACGCTTACTTCGCCTGTCTTCATGTTCAGCGATGACAATGCTGCCGATAAACCAGCTACCGGTCAGCCGGTAAATAATGACAATAAGAAAGAGACAACACCATCTTCTATTGTCAATCATGCGGCCACTGCAAAGATCAATCCTAAAAACAAGCCGGCCCCTGTTAATGATGAAGCGGACGCAGAGGAAACTGATGGAACTGATGAAACGGCAACTCCTTATTTTGCAGCAAACACAGATATACCCGCCACAGAACCTGAATTGAATACACAGGAAATTAAACACGTGGAACAGGCGGTAGAAGCTACAAAGAAAGTTATCGAAGACGCGCAATGGAAGGAAGTGGAAGCAAGTATTGCAGATGCAATGACCGAAGCTGAAAAGGAAGTCGTAAAAGAAAAGTATAATAAGGAACTGGAGAAAGTAAATTGGCAGAAGCTGGAAGATAAAATCAAGGCCTCTTACGACAAGCTGAACTGGAACAAGATTAATGAACAACTCGGCGCTGCTGTCGTCAATATCAAATTGGACAGTCTTGTAAAAGTATATACGATTGTAAAGGAAAACCTGGATAAAGCAGAAGAAATGGCGACCAGTGCTGATAACGTTACTTCAGAAGCTATGCCCCTTCCCGATGTTTCTGTAGAAAAAATAAAAGAGAACAAATGCCAGGTACAGAAAAAATTGACAACACTTAAAGCTATCCGCAGCAAAAAGATCGTCCACCTGTAAACATATTTATTCTTACCGGTTTTATTCCTGGTCTATCATATTGAATATACCCGTGATCATACACATCACGGGTATGCTTTTTGTATTTGCTTCAACAATTAAATCATAAAATATGAAAAAGGTTATTATCCTACCTGTAGTTCTTTTTATCTGCGGTATTGTTTCGGCTCAAACTTTCCAGTTTGGACCAAAGGCGGGTGTAAACATTGCCAACTTCAGTAACGGCGATTATACAAACAACACCAGGGTTGGGTTTCATCTCGGCGGGTTTGTAAGTTTTGCAGCGGGCAAAACGTTCGCCATACAACCGGAGGTCTTATTTTCCACGCAGGGCACCAAAATTGACGATGCTAATTCCCCGGTAAAAGAATTTAAAGCAAATTATCTGAATATCCCGGTATTGGCACAGTTGCGGACAAATGGAGGTTTATATCTTGAAACCGGTCCGCAGGCAGGTTTACTTTTAACTGCAGAAACTGATGATGAATCTGTGAAAGACCTTTATAAAAGTCTCGATTGGTCGTGGGTATTTGGTTTGGGTTTCAGAAGTAAATTAGGGCTTGGCCTTGATGCCCGTTATAACCTGGGCCTGACAAAAATTGGTGATAGCGGAACTGAATTCGAAAAAAATGCCAAGAATAGTGTAATCCAGATCGGAGTATTTTTTGCATTTGGTCCGCATTAAGTTGTATAATAGTGAAACCACAATAGACAGATAGACAACATAGCGTTTATTAATTGACCAGCCTACGCGTTGTGCGATTCTATTGCGTTCAAAGGAAATTATTATTGTTAAATACTAAAAAGAAATGCAGAGCGTAAGTCTTATTAACTTACGCTTAATTTTTTAGGTATGAAACAGCAGAATATGTCTATCGTCAATAATTTTTTTGAAGCGTATGGCAATAAAGATAGGAACGCCCTGCATGCAGTGGTACATGAAGAAGTAAAATGGACTTTTCCCGGCCATCATAATTTCAGCGGAGTAAAAAATGGGTTTGATGAAGTAATTCATTTTTTTGATACGATGAGCAGTATAATGGGTAGTTCAGGTATTAAAGCGGAACGATTATTTGTGGAAGAAAATGATAAGTTCGTTGTCGAGTACCAGCATATAAGGACAAACAGAACAGATGGTAATAATCTTGATCATCATTGGTGCGTGGTATGGAAAATAAAAAACGGGAAGATCATTGAAGGAAGACATTTCGCAGGCGATCAGCATGAGGTAGACCGGTTCTTTCACAAGGTCAGCCAGGCTGCGCTGCCGTAAAATCCTGTTCGCAGTCACGGCATAATCTTAAAAAATTCAGTATCCAAAATTGGCTCAAAACATTAATCGCCGGTGACGCCGAGTGGAAATGTGGCGTAATTTTTTTTCACAATCAGTTTACTTCAATCAATTTCTTTATTTCATTCTTCAGCTTCGTAATATTACGGGCTCACATTTCTTTAAGCACATTTTTTTCACATACTAATTCAACCAAAAATTTCGCAGCGTAAAGAAAGTTACTTTTATCGCGTATTTAAACCTTTAATTATGCTGTACAAGATCCGCGGTCGTTTGCTGTTTATTTTCAGCGCTGTATGTTTAGCTTTTCAATTTTCACATGCACAAAACAGTACGAAATTAAAATACGCCCCATCGTTATATGCGGGCATTGAGGTAGGTTCAAAAGGTGTAAAACTCAGTATTGTTGATATCGCGAAAAGTGCAAAAACAAATAGCGCTTTTACGATTGTAAAAGATACTTCCGTCAACACGGATTTCATTTCTTTTACCGATCCTTCATCGGAAGCCACGTTAAACGGTCTGTATAATTTATATCAATTTGCCACGGAGCAATACAAAATTCCATCTGCCAATATATATACAGTCGTAAGCAGTGGTGTAAAAGTGCAGGCGGAGAAAGATGCAAAACTTAATTTCATTAATAACCTTGTAGAAGCATTCCGCAATAAGATCAATGATCAAAAAAGAAAAGTAGATGTGATAGACGCTTTGCAGGAGGCCCGTTTATCTCATCTCGGTATTGTGCCCGACAACAAACGATACACAACATTTCTCGTGGATATTGGCAGCGGCAATACGAAGGGCGGTTTTTTCCCGAATGGAAATACAAAGGATTTTAAATTATTTACATTAACCTGGGGAACAAAAAGTGTGGCCAATGCTGCAGAAAAACGATTGGATGAATCCGATAAAACGTTGGCAAATTACGGCAGGCAATTGCAGCGTGTTTTGTCAACCGCTGAAAACTCCGAAATCATTTATGCCGTTAATTCAAGTGGCGCTTACCTGCTTAGTGATAATATTGCATTCAGTGGCGGCATTGCCTGGTCTGTGGCCACATTAACACATCCGGAACTTTATGACAGACCTGTTGTTCCGGTTACGTTCGACGAGATAAAGGAATTAAATGAAAAATTGTATACAAACTTTAATCAATTTTCTCCCGATATCTTATTGCGGAAATTGAGCAGCAACGATCCGCAAAGAGATGCAGTCCAAAAAGAAGTGAAGAGAGTATTGCAGGTGTTTGATCAGAAGGCATTAATGGCCGGAACAGGTTTGCTCGTAAAGATGATGCGCCAGTTCTCATCTATTTATGAAACAAAACAATTCTACCTGGTAAAGAATGGACAGGTCGGTTGGATATCAGCTTATGTGGATCAAACGTTGATTAATAAATAACTTCTTTACAAATTTTCTTAAATCACCTTTTCACAGCAAAACTGTCAGTTACTAGTCAGAGGTAAAAAATAGCGCCCATAGGGCCCTGTTTACTTTCTTTTCACGATTGTAAACTATATTGCCGCCAATTTTGAAATAAATACAGTCATCCTGTGATTAAGAAAATCATTGTTTCCGTTACCGGTTTTTTCTTCACTTATTGGGCATCAGGCCAGGATAGCAGCGGTTGGTACAGCCTGCATTTTCAATTGACGACCGTCACGCAGAATCACCAGACAATTAAAGCTCCCTATAGCGGTCCAAAGAGCTTACAGGAAAAAGAAAAGCCTGCTACCTCACTTACCGCTACCGTTTTTGCGGGCATTAAACTGTTTAAAAACACATCCGTTTTTGTAAACCCCGAAATGGCGGGTGGAGAAGGGATGAGCGGAGCAACAGGCATTGCAGGTTTTCCCAATGGTGAAACATTCCGTGTGGGCAGTACAAAACCAGTGATCTATCTTGCCCGGTTTTATTTACAACATCTTATTCCTCTCGGCGCAGAACGTCAATGGACAGGCGATGATGCGAATAGCATTGCCGGCTTCACGCCGAAAAAATATATCGGCCTTTATGCCGGAAAATTATCATTAGGTGATTTTTTTGATGGCAACAGTTATAGTCATGATCCACGCAGTCAATTTTTAAACTGGTCACTGATGAGCGCCGGCGCTTATGATTATGCTGCCGATGTAAGAGGCTATACATATTCTTTTGTAGCAGAGTATGTGTCACCGGAATGGGAAGCGAGAATCGCCACAGCTTTACTGCCGAAAGAAGCGAATGGAGCAACGCTTGACTGGAAGTATTCAAAAAGTTTTTCCTGGCAGGGAGAAGTGGTGAGGAAATGGAACGATCAGCACCTGCGTACGACTGTTGTTCATTTGATCGGCTTTTTTAACCGAAGCCGTATGGGCAACTATAAAATGGCACTGGATTACACGGTACCTGATGTCGTTGCCACGCGGATGTATAGCCGAAATAAATGGGGATGGGTAATAAATGCAGAAAAACAACTGGGCAAAAGCGGCGGAGCATTCGGCCGCCTCAGCTGGAACGATGGTAAGAATGAAACCTGGTGTTTTACAGAAATTGACCAATCGGCATCATTTGGTTATGTTTTGAAGGGTGATGGGTGGAAAAGAAGCGACGATGAAATCGGGCTCGCGTTTATTGCAAATGGTATTTCAAAAGATCATCAGAATTTTTTGAAGGCCGGCGGCAGCGGCTTTATTATCGGTGATGGCCAACTAAATTATGCACCGGAACTGATTGCCGAGCTTTATTACAAGTTACTTGCTTTAAAAGGTAAAATTGCCATCAGCCCCGATTACCAGTTTGTGTTAAACCCGGCCTATAACAAAGATCGCGGGCCCGTACACGTGATAGGGCTGCGTTTTCACACCGAATGGTAATACAATCTTTGTACATTTAAATAAAAAACATGGCGACGATCACCGACGAATATATGATGCAACTACTGCCCACTACAAAAGCATATAGCGTTGTGATATTAAAATCGGGTCCGAAACGTAATGAACCCGGCGTTGAAAAAATAATCTGGGAACATGGACGCAATAACTTTTCCCTGCGTGCCGACGGGATGCTATCTATTGTTTGCCCGGTAACAGACGGCAGCGATGTATGCGGCGTGGGTGTATTCAATGCGGCTCCTGAAGAGGTAAAAAAAATAATGGAAGATGATCCCGGTGTCAAGGCGGGCGTATTTGTATATGAAGTTCATTCCTGTAAAAGCTTTCCTGGAGATAGTTTACCGAAATGAACCGGAGAATAAGTAATATATTTTTTTAACAACACCAGTAAGCCGTTACCTTGTTTATCCAACATTTTTCAACGGAATGCTCACCTGCAACGTACACCCATTTCCCGGTGAGGACATGATCTTCATGTCGCCTGAATAATATTCCACCCGGCTGCGGATATTCCGTAAGCCGATGCCTTTGGCCTTTTTTGACGGGTCAAACCCGTTGCCATCATCACTAACGGTGAGGATCACCTTGTTTTCCTGCTCTTTTACGGAAATAACAACGTTGTGTGCGTTTGCATATTTCCGGATATTGTTTATCTGCTCCTGTACTACGCGGTACAGCATCAGCTCAAGGCTTTTGTCAAATCTTTTATCGCTATCGATGTCGCTTTCAATGGTCATTGCCAGGATACCCGTACCGGAAATATCTTCTGCCAGGTCATGCAATGCGTTTAACAACCCGAGGTCACCCAGCGATGGCGCAACTAATGATTTGGACAGCCGGCGGATCTCTTCGATCGCAAATACAGTGTTCTCCATCCCTTTTTCTATCACCAGCTTTTTCTTATCAGGATCTGTTGTTTCCATTGCCGTACGGAGATATAGTGTAACAGTGGCCAGTATCTGGTTTATATTATCATGTAGCTCCAGGCCTATTTCATTTCTTTCTTTTTCCTGGGCCTGTATCGCCACTTCGGTCGTCAGGTTTTTCTGA
>Ga0207645_10002368_pt1 | contig 14863 bp, 13 predicted proteins | sample KBSM53metaG_FD_184331 | JGI IMG/M metagenome (GOLD analysis project Ga0207645, IMG submission 184331) | Miscanthus rhizosphere microbial communities from Kellogg Biological Station, Michigan, USA - KBS M5-3 metaG (SPAdes) (version 2) | ecosystem: Host-associated > Plants > Roots > Rhizosphere >...
CAGCATTCCGTCATTACAAACTATCGCATCCCCAGCAAGTGAAGGGTTGCGAACTAATGGGATTGATGAAATACGAGCGAGATGGCCAGGTCCGGTGGAGGCGATCCGCAACACACGTCTGCCTTCATCGCTGCAGTTGCATCCTTCGCAACGTGGGGATTGGTGCCAATTTATTGGAAATTGCTTGCGAAGGTTCCTGCCTTGGAAATTATCGCTCACCGTTTCGTCTGGACCATTGTGTTTCTCGGCCTTCTGCTCAGCTGGCAAGAGCGCTGGCGTGAAGTCATCGGCAACCTTCGCAGGCGACGGAGCGCACTTTTTTGTTTGGGCAGCGGCGTCATGGTCGGTTTGAACTGGTTACTCTTTATTTGGGCAGTCAACATCGGTCACGTCCTCGAAACCAGCCTCGGCTATTTCATGACGCCGCTGGTGAATGTTCTGCTTGGCGCCATCATTTTGCGCGAGCGACTCACTACCTCGCAGATCGCCTCCATTCTCATTGCTTCTGTCGCTGTTTGTATTCTCGCCTTCGGCTACGGCCATTTCCCGTGGATCGCGGTCGGGCTTTGCGCCAGCTTCGGCCTCTACGGATTGTTGCGGAAACAGTCCCATACTGCTGCGATTCCCGGGCTGTTTCTGGAAACGCTGTTTCTTCTGCCGCCGGCTCTGGTTTATCTTGTTCTCCTCGCTAACCGCGGCGCGTTGATCTTTGGCCCGTCGCACCTCTCTCTTTCCGCGATCCTAACGACAACCGGGATCGTGACCGCCGTCCCGCTGATATGGTTCGGTTATGCGGCGCGACATTTACGATTAGTCACGATTGGCTTTCTTCAGTATCTCTCGCCCAGCATTAGTTTCATTCTTGGCCTTTTTGTTTATCACGAGACATTTACCCGCCAGCATTTCATTACCTTTCTTCTCATCTGGATCGCGCTTGTGCTTGTTTCGGCGGAAGCGGTTTTGCGCTGGCGCGCGACTAAACGCCCGGCCGCGGAAGCGCCACCAGAGTCGCTACTAATCGAGCCCGAGATCTGAGGTAGCACAGATGATGAGTCTGCTAAGACGGCAGTTCACTCTCACCGGATCACCGATGGCGCCTACAGATTCACTTTCGGCAAGCTCGTTGGCCGCTTTCTTCGTCGCCGGCCGTGCAACAAAACGTTGTAGCCGACATCGGTGATGCCGGTATCCTTGGGAGGGCATCTTCGTCAAAAACTTGTTTGAGAAAAAGAAGTGACGAAAGTGGTTGGTTTCTGATTCAATTTCGTGGTCATGGTAGGAGGTCGAATCACCAGCGAGGAAACGTGGACCGTCAGCTCGTACGTCGGCCTCGGTGTCGTGACCCTTCTCGCCGCCGGGGCGGTCTACTTTTTTCTTCTCTCACATCAAGAAAAAAAGGAGGCCACCGGTTTCGATCCGAACCGGCCGGTGCCGAACGATGCGACTTTGAAAAGGCGATTGAAACCGGAGGAGTATTTTGTCGTGCGCGAGAATGGCACCGAGACCGCCTTTCAGAATGACTTCTGGGACAACCAGCGTGTCGGCATTTACGTCGATGTCATCACCGGCGAACCACTCTTTACTTCGCTCGACAAATTCGATGGCGGCACCGGCCGGCCCACGTTTACCAAACCAATCTCGAAAGATCTCGTGGTCGAAAAAGTGGACACCTCGCGGGACATGCAGCGCACCGAGGTCCGTGCTAAACGCAGCGATGCCCACCTTGGCCATCTCTTTGCCGACCCAACTTCGCCGACAGGGCAACGCTACGCCGTCAACTCGGCCGCCTTCCATTTCATTCCGATAGAGCGAATGAAAGACGAAGGCTACGAAGCGTTCCTGCCGCTCGTAGAGAAGAAATAGCGCCGAGTTAAATCAAGCGGAGTTAACATTGGAGTGTCGCATGTGCGGTATTGAAATGTTAACTGGTGTGACAAAAGGCGATGTGGCCGATCGACCTTGGTCGGTCGAGAATTCGCTGCGAATTACCCACTTCTGGAAATCGCGCCTCCTTCATCGTATTGTCTCCCGCATAATTTGAAACAGGACGATATCGAATACGCCATTGAGAATACGCAGGTTATTCTCGCGCCGGAACGGCAGATCGCGACATTTGGCAACACCAGCTTTGAATTTCATCTCATTTCCGAGCTGATGGACCGGGTCGATCAGGTCCGCATTCGCACCGGCCGCATCGAAGCTGAGCGTCCGAAGATTCTCAGCCCGGAGTACTTTTGCCGAATGATGCTCGAAGGGTTTGGTGAAAAAGCGCAGGAGTACGTGGAACGGCTGCGCGAGCACGCGCAGCAGATCGCGGTGTTGCGTTACGGGTTTCAATTTCGCAAATCTGGCGTCACGGAAGAAACCGTGAGCGCCTCGTTACAATCGGTCATCGATCGCACCCGGCGGGTAGTGGAGAGCGCCAGTGATCCGAATGGCGCGATCATCCAGGGAGTGGATGAGGCCTGGGAAGTTTGCCTGCTCAAGTTCACCATCGAGATGATCGAGCGCTCCGCTGGCGAAAACATCGGCGACTTCAAGCGCCGCGGTTTGATTTAATCTCGGCAGCGCAGGCGTCTCGCGATCGCGTCCGTCATCCCGAGACGCGGAGACGTCGAGGGACCTCACGAGTGCAGAATGACTGTGCAACCGAGGCTTGCGTGCCACAGAACCATTGGCGAGGTCCCTCGCTTGCGCTTCGGATGACGGAGCGGGGAAACGCGAAACAGTTTTGTCACAACTGCAAGTGATTGTGGAGGCGTGCTCTTCTGAATTGTGCAGCCGACATGGCTGCCGCTACAGATTCCGATAGCGCCGCATCAATTTGAAGAAACGCATGGTATCCCGCACCGGATTGATGCTGCTGACTTCGTCGGAATAGACGGTCGTGATCGGAACCGATGCGACGCGATGGCCTTTCCTGCTCGCGATGATCAGCATTTCGGTTTCGTACTCGAACCGGCTGGCGCCGCTCAGAACTTCGGGAATGATATCGCGATGCAGCATGCGAAACCCACATTGCGTATCCGGAATCTGCTGCCCGCAGACGCGACTGATTTCGCCGCTCATGTACCGGTTCACAATCCGCCGCACCAGCGGCATCGCGTTGGTGTCGTTCATGCGCGAGCCAATGAAAATTTTCGCGTTCGACTCCGACGCGGCGCTGTCTACAAAACGCGAAATTTCTTCCGGCAAATGCTGCCCGTCGGCGTCGAGGAGCACGACGTATTCGCTGCCGCGCTCGAGCCAATAGCGCAGCCCGGTCTTGATCGATTCACCTTTGCCGCGGTTTTGCGGGTGAATAACGACATCGACTCCGCTGGATCGCGCCCGCTCCGCCGTCGCGTCAGTTGATCCGTCATCAACCACGAGAACATTTTCCAACTGCGCCCGCGTCCGCTGCGCCACTTCACCGACGTGTTTTTCCTCTTGATACGCGGGAATCACCGCCGCGATTCGCGAACGATCGCGTTCCATCACTAACGAACGACGGGATGAAAATCGGCCGCATGATAGGAGCTGCGCACGAGCGGACCTGAGGCGACATGTTCGAATCCTTTTTTGCGTGCAATTTCGCCGAAGAATTCGAATTGAGCGGGCGCGATATATTCAATCACCGGCAGATGTTGCGGAGTCGGGCGAAGATATTGGCCCATGGTAAGAACCTGGACCCCCACTTCGTGCAAATCATCCATCGTTTGAAATAACTCCGATTCGGTCTCACCCAGTCCAAGCATGACGCCGCTCTTCGTCACCACATCTGGCGAAAGCTCTTTCGCGCGCTTCAAAACTCGCAGCGAAGTCCGGTATTTCGCACGCGAACGCACCATCGGCGTCAGACGCTCGACCGTCTCCATGTTGTGATTGTAAATGTCGGGCGCGGCGTCGAGCACGATCTGAATGCACCAATCCCGGGCATGAAAATCGGGCACCAACACTTCGATCACAATTTTGGGGTCCATTTCGCGAATGGCACCGATGGTCCGAGCGAAGTGATTCGCGCCGCCGTCCTTCAAATCGTCGCGCGCGACCGCGGTGATGACGACATGTTTCAATTTCATCCGGCGCACGGCTTCGGCCACGCGTTGCGGTTCGTCTTCTTCCAGAGCAAGCGGTTTCGCCGTTGTGACCGCGCAAAATCCGCAGGCGCGTGTGCAGCGATCACCCGCGATCATCATGGTCGCGGTGCCCTGGCTCCAGCATTCCCAGCGATTCGGGCACTGCGCGCTTTCGCAAACCGTGTGCAATCGCAAATCGGAAATCAACGCTTTCGTGGAAAAGAACACGGGATTCGACGGCAGCCGCACTTTGATCCAGGGCGGCTTTTGGGCCTGGTGGAGCGAAGGATCAATTTTCGCGCAGGACATCGAATAAAAGTTACAACGTTAAAATGGTTACAAAAGTTAAATTGCGGCCGACACGGTTGCCACAGCTTTAGCCGTAATAATGGATTTGTTCTGTAGGGGCGGGCGTGCCGCCCGCAAATCTGCGATCGCTGGCTTCATGCGGCCGACGCGGCCGCCACTACAGCGCGGTGGCATTTATTTAGAGCTTCGTTCGTCCGGTCAGCGCTTGGTAAAGCGTGAGTTCGTCGGCCGACTCAAGGCCACCACCTGCGGGCAAGCCATGTGCAATCCTTGTTAACTTTACCGGTTTTCCTTTTAGTAACTCGACCAAATAGTTCGTGGTTGCTTCGCCTTCGACATCAGCCGCGAGCGCGAAAATAATTTCCGAGAATTTTTCGTGCTCGATTCGATCGAAGAGCTCTTTGATTCGCAAATCCTCCGGCGCGACGTGATCCAGAGGCGCTATCCGGCCGCCGAGTGCGTGGTAGCGCCCGCGAAAAGCGCTCGTTTTTTCCAGTGGAAGAATATCGGTCGGTTGTTCAACCACGCAGAGCAATTCGTTCGACCGCGAATCGTCGCGGCAAATTTCGCAAAGCTCGTCCGTTGCGAAAAAGCCACAAAGTCTACACGGATGAATCTGGGCGCGCGTTTTTGAAATCGCGGCCGCGATTTGTTCCGGCTGCTCGTGACGTGATTGGACCATCCAGAGGGCAATGCGCTCTGCCGAGCGCGGCCCGACGCCCGGCATTTGCCGTAATTGCGTGATCAAATCACGAAGCGCCTCTGGATACTCGGTCCTTTTCAAAACTCGGATCGGCCAGTCCGACTCGGACCGGCTATTGCGCCGGGGATTCCATTAAATGCAGCGCGAGCGGCTCGAGGCGGCGCAGGTAAAGATTGAGCGGTGCATCTTCCTCGTGGTTCGGTCCGCGCGCCTTTTGGAATTCGCTATAGGCCTCGGCCCAGCGTTGTTCGCGGTAGAGCACGACGCCGTTCCAAAACGAATCGCGTCGCGCTACTAACTCGCTCGGCGCGTCGGCGGTAAAGGCAAGTGGCTCGTAAATTTCATGTCGCTCCTGCGCATTAACGCCGCTGAGAAAATCGATCGGGCGCGCAACAATGGCGTTGTTGGCCAACTCAAAGGTGCGCGGCCCGATCAGTATCCGCGAGCCGTAAAAGCGATTGGCAACGCAAAAGCGTCGGGCTAACTCAATCGGCTCGCCCAGAACAAAAATGTCCTGCTTTTCCTCTGTGGGCGCAGTAATCATCGAGCCGGAACTGACGCCAACATGCGCGCCGGCAGCGGCGTTCTGGCCGTTACTGCCGCTTGAGTTCTCCGCGAACGCGCGTGCCAGATCGAAGGCGGCGCGCACCGCTTTCTCGGCGTGATCGTTCAGCGCCCCTGGGAATCCAAACACGGCAACGACCCCTTCGCCATCGGCGGCATGCAAGTAAGCGCCGGCCTCGCGCAACAGTTCAGCCGCGCGCGTGGTGAATTTTTCGCTGGCCTTCGCCACCACACCGGGCTCGTCGGTATCAGCGAGATCGTATTTAGTGGCCAAATCGCACACGACCACGCTGGTTTCGAAAGCGCGTGCACCGCCGTCGAATTCCACTTCGCCGGAGCGTAAACGCGAAATTTGCGCCGGCGAAAGTTTGCCATTGAACAGCGACAGGGGAATGCCGGCACGTTTGCGTCCCGCGATTGCAAGATACGCCAACGCGCCGCTGTAACTGAGAACCACAGCCAGGATGCAGGGCAGTGGAGCAAAGAAAGTGTGGTAGAGCGACAAAACCCAGGCAAGTGTCAGAAGCTCGAGAATTGCGGCGAGAACGAGTACGGCGATGCGGTGCCTGCGGGCGCTCGTTATCGTAATCCATGCCGTAGCGAAACCGAGGAGTGGGGTCAGGCTGTATTGCCAAATGTTGCTGAGATCGCGCGCCGGACCGTTCAATTTCACCATCCAGTTTTTGAGCGGCAGCTCAAGCCCCGCGAACCATCCGGTCGCGTGCGAAATACTGGCCACTGCCGCAACCGCGACCGCGATGATTAAAGCAAAAAGAAGCGAGCGTTTCATCCAGCTTCGTTGGTTCGGCCTGCCGGATAATAGGATTGCACCACCAAATCGCTAAGAAATTTGTCCGGCGCGTCCACCGCCGAAAGTGGCAGGGTAAACTTGTTCTGGCCGGAATTTTTGCGCACCAGATTCATTCCAAAATGAAAATCGCGAAACAGGTGCGCCGTCAAATCCGCCATCGACATTTTTTCAGTTTGCGCCCGTTCGACCAGCCGGCGTCGCGCCGCGTCCTCAAACGCGATCTCGAGATCATGCTGCCGGCGGAATGATTCGGTGAAGACATCGATCTGCTGATCGAGCGCGACCACTTCATGTTTGTGACCTTCCGCCAACAGGCGATCCAAAACGCGTTTCGGTTCGTGCACTAATTCGGCCGTCACCCGCAGTTGGCTGATACCGGAGCCGGCGAGATAAAATTTGAAATCGCGAAAGAGTTTTTCCCATACCGTCAACAATCCGCGCGCGCCAGTTTTCTCCCTCGCCCCAGCCTGCGCCATTAATCGCAGCGCCTCATCTTCGAAACTGATGGCGATACCGTAAGCACGAAAGGCGCGCTCGTATTGCCGGAGCAAACTACCTTCCGAATACTTCATGATACTGAAGAGATCATCCGCGCTTAGTTCTTCGCAAACAACACGCACAGGAAGACGTCCGATGAATTCCGGCTCGAATCCGAATTCGATGAAATCCTGAGTACCAACGAATTGGAAAAGTTCGTTGTCCATCACTCGAATCGGTTCGGCGCTGAATCCGATCTGTCCTTTGACGCGGCGCGAAACCTGTTCTTTCAGGCGCTCGAATGCCCCGCTAACGACAAATAGGATATGGCGGGTGTTGATGGTTTGCCGGCTCGATTTACCGCGCCTTTGAAATTCCAGTGCCGCCTGGATTTGCCCCTGCAAATCCATCGCGCTGCGCAACGGCACCTCGGTCTCTTCCATTAACTTGAGCAACGTCGTTTGCACGCCACGACCGCTGACATCGCGCCCGATCATGCTGCCGGCCGACGCGATCTTGTCGATTTCGTCGATGTAAATGATTCCGAACTGTGCCCGATTAACGTCGCCATCGGCTTTATGCACCAGCTCGCGCACCAGATCTTCCACGTCGCCACCGACGTAACCGGTCTCGCTAAACTTGGTCGCGTCCGCCTTCACGAACGGCACCTTGATCAAATCAGCGATGTGTTTGATCAGATACGTTTTTCCGACTCCAGTCGGGCCGACGAGAATGACATTTTGCTTGGCATATTCCGTTTCGACTGCGCCATCCGCACGCTCCTTCTCCAGCTGCCGGACGTGATTGACGTGGTTGTAGTGATCGCAGACTGCAATCGAGAGAACCTTCTTCGCTTCGTCCTGTTTGATCACAAAACGATCGAGATGCGCTTTGATGTCGCGTGGCAAAAAATGAAATTCGAAGTCCTTTGCCTCTTCCGGTGAGCTTTTCTCATCGGTTTCCGTCTCGACCGCGTCCGGCTGGGTGAGCGTGGTAAACGCAACCCGGTCGCCAAAATTCGATTTCATGAACTCGGCGAGCTTCGATTTAAGTTCTTCCGGTGAAGGAAATGGCGGGGTTTGCTCCATTAATTGCGTGGGCGCGAAAGGTGCGCGCGATGAAACTTAACATCGGAACCATTCGTGTAAATCTGACTCTCGAAACCAAAATTCGTTCAGGATGGTTTCGCTCAGAGGTCATTATGACCGGGCTAAACTGAGTGCATCCAATTGGTTGTACCCATCCTGGCGAGACAGCTTTTTGAATGGGATGGCATCTTGAGCAAGATGCCCTGCATTTATGCAGTTCCGCTACCGATTGGCCGCGACTTGTGGGGAACCACCACCACGCGCGAAGATCGCGCTCAGGTCATCAAGGACTCTCCCCGGCCCGACGTATTTGCCGCCGACAAAGCTGTCGGCCAAAACTTTGCCGCTGGCATCGACAATGACGAGATCGGGGATTCCGCGGCCAGCGTATTTTTGCAATGCCGGAACATTGGCGAGCTTGCCGTATTCGATTGCTGGCCAGGGCATGCCGCTCTCCCGCATGTAGGTTGCCATGTCCTCGGCGGATTTATCGGCGCTTACGAAAATAATTTCGAACTCGGGATGGTCATGCTCGATCTGGTTATAATAGGCGACCAGTTGCGGTGTGAATTTCCGGCAAGGTGGGCACCAGTGAGCGGAGAAGTAAAGACCATAGATTTGCTTCGGTGCAAGTTCCTCATCATAACAGGACACCAGGTTCCCGTTTTGAAGGCGAACCAGATTGCCTTTAGCTGCGCCGGCAATGGCATCGGCGGAACCATGCGCCACCACCCGTGCCCGCTGTTTGAGCAATTGGTTTTGGTAAAGAGTATCATTTCTTTTTGCTCTCTCGGCCATGAGCGCCCGTTCGGCTGCCTGCTCGTCCATTTTCCGGCGCGACTTTTCCAGTTCGTCCTTCGGAACGGAGAAATTTCCGCTCTCAATTGCATCCAATAGCTCAGTGGTGGCGCCGGCCTTGATTAGCTGGTTGCGCTTACCCTCATCGAGCTGGTCAGCGAAATGGCGGGTGGCAAGTTCTGCCTCAATCGTCGGCACGGAATAACCTGAGCGTAACATGAGGCTGATATCGCTCGTCGTAAGCGGCAACGTGGCTGCCATCGCCAGGCCAAGCGCCAGGAAGAAAAAACAGCAAGCGGAGCGCACCCTCCTAGTTTCAGCAGGTGGCTTGCCACTGATTTACGGTTTCGTCTGGTCGAAAAACTTGCGCGCTTCTATATAAGATGGCTTAGCTGAGCAGGCTGCATCGAAGAGTTGTCGCGCGGCATTCGTTTGCCCGATCGTCCACGCGAAAACGCCGCAGCGCCATTGCCGGTCGGCATCGGTGGCGAAGGAACTCGAGACGGTCACGAGGGTTGCGGCGGGCACTTTCAACCAGGTGGTTTCGGCGGAGCCATAAGGAACTTTCATTTTCAGCTTGTTCGCGGTCGCGCCTGCGATTCCGTTGTATTGGGTATCGTTCACAATTACGGCGCCGTTATAGCTGTGCGCATTCAAATCGTTAATCAGCGTTGCTTTCCATTCCGCCAGCCAATCGGCCGCATTTTGATAATTACGTTGCGTCTCCCTCAGTGACGGCTCCGTTAGTTTAACTTTTCTAATTGCACTGGCGGCTCCGGTGAAATCATAAACAGCAGCGAGCCGCCGATAGGATTCCAGGGCTGCGTTCAACTGCGGCATTTCACGCGCCACCAAATCCTGGTGCTGTTTTTCCCGCACGGATCTCTCCGTTTTCTCGGCCTGATCAAGCTGGTTAGCCAAGGTTCTTTCCGCCAGCAAGGCCTCGGCTGAAATTGCTGTTGGCTTTTGTAATTTCAGCGATCGCAACTTTTCCAGCGCACTCCTGATTTCCGCAGGACTTTTCGCTGATCCATTCTGCTCTCTCCAGGCGAGCCACGCCCGTGTATCATCCAGATATTTTCGCGCGATTGGTTTGTATTTATCGATCCAGGACAAGCTCCCGCTGGGTTGCGATAAAGTAAATGCCTCCAGCAATGCCTTCGCATCATTGAATCGTCCAAGCTGGACGTCGGTCAGTCCCAGCAAAAATAACGCGAATGGCTTCGCCGCATGATCGGAAATATCGGAGAGCGCAATGGCACGGCGCTCATTGGCGTGTTTCGCGGTCTCGAGAAGAAATGCGCCCAGTTGCGGATCGGCGAAACCGCCGCTACCGGCATTTTCCACTTCCTGCAGGGCCCGGCGCTTTTGCGATTCCTGCTGGTCGAGCAAAGCGGCGAGGACCTGATTGAGCAACGCCCAATCGTAGATGGGTTGTTTGTTTTTGGTTTCCGAAGCCAGGCGCGCGAAGGTGGCGCGGGCCGCGGGGTATTTGCCGTCGATTATTTGCTGGCGCCCATCATCAAATTCGCGGTTGATATCGAAGGCGGGAGTTGAGCTGGCCGATGCTGTAACTTTCGCTGGCCCTCCCTCATGGCTGAAAAAAAACCAACCAAACAATATTAGAGCGATGAGAGTGGCGCCGGCGATGAGCAAAGCCGCTTTGGCGCTCCACGGTTCCGGTTCACCGTGAAGGATGCGCTCCGCTTTCTTGAGGGCGAGGATGAGTGCATCGTGCGAGGCGAAACGCAAGCGCGGGTCGGGCGCAATCATTCTGGCGATGGCATTGGCGGTTGGCCGTGAAACATCCGGCGCCACGTCTTTCAGTTTCAACGGATTGTTCTTCAACGCGCGCAGATCGGACGCCGACGTGGTTTCGCCGTCGAACGGCGGCCGGCCCGCCACCGCGTGAAAAAGGGTGGCGCCGAGACTGTAAATATCGCTGCGAAAATCTTCCGGCTGATTATTTAATCGTTCCGGCGCGACGTAATAAGGAGTTCCCCAGATGGCGCCGCTAGATTGCGCCTGGGGCTCGACAATTCCCGCCAAACCGAAATCACTGATCTTCGCCATCCCTTCTTCGTTGAACAAAATATTGGCCGGTTTGACATCGCGATGGATCAATCCTTTTTGGTAAGCTGCGCGTAGTCCGCGGGCCACCTCGATCCCGGCGCGTAACACGTCTGCCTCGGGAAGTTTTTTCTGTTCCGCAATAAGGTCATCGAGCGTTCCGCGGTCGACCAGCTCCATCACGAGATAGTACTGATCGTGATCGTGGCCGAAGGAAAATACCTGGACCACATGGGGATGATTGACCGAAGCGGTGATCCGGGCTTCCTGTTGCAATTGATTGGCGTATTCCGGCCCCAGATCTTTGCGCAAAAGTTTGAGTGCCACATCTCGGTCCAATTGGGTATCGCGCGCTTTGTAAACCGTCCCCATTCCGCCGGTACCAAGGGTCTCGCGCAACTCGAAATGATTAAACGAGCGCGCGATCCGTATTCGTTCGCCACAAGCCGGACAGGCCACACGCGAGAGAGGTTCGGCATCGCCGATATCTATCGACGCATCGCACTTGGGACACGAAATGGTGTTCGGGTCGCTCATTTTTGCGATAGTAACATCGTCAATGACACAGGAAAACCGCCGTGAATTTATCGTTAAAGGAACGGATGTGGGCACGCGGCTGGACCGTTTTCTTGCCAATTCTGCGAGCGAGTTTACGCGTTCTCGAATCCAGGCGCTTATCCGCGATGGGTTCGTCACAGTTAACGGCGCGGCGCCGCGTGCGCGCGACATTGTACGAGCGGGCAATCGCGTTATCCTGGTCGAGCCACCCGTTCAAGCGCTTGATCTGGTCCCCGAAAAGATAGCACTCTCCGTTTTGTTCGAAGACGACGACTTGATTGTTATAAACAAAGCGGCGGGAATTTCGGTTCATCCTGGCGCCGGCCGCAAGCGCGGCACATTGGTCAACGCCTTACTTTCGCATTGCAAAAATCTTTCCGGGATCGGCGGGAAGGAGCGACCGGGGATTGTTCATCGGCTGGATAAGGAAACAAGCGGCTGCCTGGCGGTGGCAAAGAATGATTTTGCCCATCGGGAGCTGTCGCGACAATTTGCGGCTCGCACGGTTGAAAAGATTTACCTAGCGCTCGTCGCCGGGAAGCTGCTTCGGGGTTCCGGAACAATTGTTGCCCCCATCGCGCGTCATCGGGTTCATCGCAAAAGGATGGCGATCGCGCGCGAAGGTGGGCGAGAAGCGAGAACGGATTTCAAAGTAGTACGCAGTGGAGGAGAGGCGAGCTTGCTCGAATGCCGGTTGCACAGTGGCAGGACACATCAAATTCGGGTCCATCTTCAACATTTTGGGCATCCCATCTTAGGCGATGTTGTTTACGGAGGACGCCGTGCCGGGAATTTTTCGCGCCAAATGTTACATGCATGGAAACTGGGGTTAGATCATCCACGGACGAAAGAGCGGATGCATTTTCAAGCGCCGTTGCCGGAAGATTTTAAGCGGGCGATGAGTGAGGTGTTGAGTTAGCCGGTTTTTAGAGCCTGATGGCGTTGCGTGGCCATTAGGGTCATGGCAAAAAGGACGGGCAACACGATTATGCCTCGCAACCACGGTTCGGCGTGCCAGGGAAGAGCGAAAAGGCGCTCATTATAAAAGAGGTAGTAAGCGAAGATAGTGACGCTAAGAAAATGCCAGGCGAAGGCGCGCCGCCACGTCGCGACTGGCAGAATCCAAGTTACATACCAGGCGTTTAAGACTGGCGCGAGAATGAGACTGGCGCCGAGCGACCAAAGCATGCCGCTCCGCCAATTGCGCATGAAAAGGAGACCAATCAGCGCCGACACGATCAGAAGGATTACGTCGTAGCGGTAATATTGCTGATGCCAGTTTGGCAAAATCGTGTCTTCAATCAGCCACCAAAATAAATCGTTGAGTCGGCTGACATGCCCGAAGTCTCCGAAAAGATTTTGCGCAAAGGGAAATTGAAACACGCAATTAAGGAGAACGGGCAAAGCGATGGCCGCAGCGAGTGCAATGGAATAGCGACGCAAGGCAAAAAAAGACGGAATTAACAAAACAAGGCAGACTGGTCGAAGCGCGATGGCAATTCCGAGCGCGACCGCGGCGCCGAGAGCAAATTTCCAGCGCGATTGCACCGTTTGTTCAAATCGTTCGAGGAAGAAAATCAGGGCGACGATTGCAAACAAAATGATGCTGTCGAAATGTGCCGCGCCAAAAAAACTATAAGCCACGAGAGGATTCCAGGCGAACCAGACGGCGGTTTGTTTATCAAGCAGCCGAAGAAGGAGCGTGATGGCGAGTAAATCGGCAGTGCCAAAAATTGTTTTGTAGACCAGCGCGTTGTTCGTCGCCGGGATGGCGCGAAACAAAACTTCTGCACCCGGTGCGAAGGCTGTGGGCTCATCGTTGCGTGGGACGCGCGCAAGCTCCGGGATTTTGCCGGCTACGCGTGGATCATTCGGTGCGACCTGATAGGGATTGAATCCGGCGCGTTGAATCACGCCGTCGGCTTGAAAGCGCCAGACTTCGTTGCCCGGTGCCTGGGGTAGGGCCAGCAAACGCAGCCCGACGGTGACGAACCAGAAAATCCAGAAGGCGCTGTTAAGCGCGGCAAATTCGGTCGATGCAAATAGGTAAGCGAGGCCGCAAAGAATCGCGCAGGCGACAAAATACACCGGCATCCACTCCAGTGTCCAATCGTCGAAAAGTTTAAGCGAAGCGAAGAGCACTAATTGCGCGACAAGCGCGATCCAAAATCGCAATTTCACTTCGGCGCGCTGTCGCTTGGATCGGGCCGAAGACGCAATCGCAAAATGCGATTCATATTGATCCGATAAGCCGCAAAATCGACCAGCTCTCGCACCCTCGTTTTCAACCGGCGTGCTCTCAGGAATAGGAACAAGGCGAAGAGTGCATAAGGGATGGCGAAGAAAAGTTGGACGTGCCCGGTTTTAAGGAAATGATAGACGAATAAAGTGAGGACGATGAGATTGACGATCACGGTGGTGGTGACATAGCGGTAGCGAAGTTGGACGCGGGTCAGGCATTTTCCGCCGCCATGATATTCCGTGACCGTTCGTAGGATGATGCTCCACCAGAAGTTACCGTAAATCTGGATGTCCCATTCCTGCCAGCCGGTATCGATCGAGTAGCGCCAGTTTTCCTGATCAAGGAGCGTGAAAATTTCTCTTAAGAGGCTGTGACGATCCTTGCCTTCTTCGTTCCAATAAGCGAGGCGGCCCCAGCTTCGTCCAAATTTCTTGCCGGAGGGAAGCTTCTCGTGCTGCGCAATAACAGAACCGGGAGTGCGTTTGAAATGCAGCCAGGTAAAATAACGGGACCAGCCACGGACGAGTGGTTGCGCGAAAGCCAGGAACATGACCAACAGGCGGGATTGGATGGTATCGAAGCGCGGCTCGATGCGCGCACGCACCATATAAGAGAGCGCGACACAGAGCGTGCCGCCCAGCATCAAATACGGCACAATCCGCAGCGGCGGAACAAACACACCCACGCCGAAGAGAAAGATGGTAAGGGCGAACCATTCGATACTGCTGAGATAAGCTGCCACTTCTGACTGCGGAGTGGGATAGATCGATTGGAAAAATCCGTCCGCGAAAATTCCGTGATAAATAATGGGGCGGCCAAGGAACCAACTGAAACGCGGGGTTCCGTAAATTTGTCCACGCCATTTCGCCGTCCCGGTTGGCCCGAAGAAAATGAGATGTTTAAAACGTAAAAGCGATTCCGCTTCGCCGTAACCTTCCTGTTGTTTGCGAAACGCGCGCAGAGTAAATCGACGATGGTGCCAGACGATGGCAGTAGGGCTGAATGCGATCACGCCGCCGGCCTGCTGCAAACGCCAGCAAAAATCCACGTCGTCACCCGCTGCGTGATACTCCGGATCGAACCCACCGACATTTTCGAAAGCCCACCGCCAAAACGCCATGTTACAACCAGGAATGTGTTCGGCGACGGTGTCGGTCAACAGGACGTGACTCGGCCCACCGGGCG
>Ga0207645_10002375_pt1 | contig 14833 bp, 8 predicted proteins | sample KBSM53metaG_FD_184331 | JGI IMG/M metagenome (GOLD analysis project Ga0207645, IMG submission 184331) | Miscanthus rhizosphere microbial communities from Kellogg Biological Station, Michigan, USA - KBS M5-3 metaG (SPAdes) (version 2) | ecosystem: Host-associated > Plants > Roots > Rhizosphere >...
CGCGTGGCCGCGGACCAGTCGTTCAACATGTTGTCCGTGGACAGCGACACGAGCACGTCCGACACGTGCGCGATCCTGGCGAACGGGCTCGCGGGTCCGGTGGACGAGACGGCGTTCACCCAAGCCCTGATCGCCGGCTGCACGCGCATGACGGAGATTCTCGCGCGCGACGGCGAGGGCGCGATGCGGATGATCCGCGCCACGGTGCGGGGCGCGCTGGACGCGCGCGAGGCGAAGCGCGTCGCCAAATCCCTGGTGAACTCTCCACTGGTGAAGACCATGGTGGCTGGGGCGGACCCTAACGTGGGCCGTCTGCTCATGGCGGTCGGCAAGTGCTTCGAGTGCACGATACGCCCGCCGAACACGGACGCCTGGATCAACGGCCATCCGGTCGTCGCCGGTGGCCAACGGCTCGACTTCGAGGACGCGGTGGTGCGCGAGACATTGCGCGCGGAGGTCGTGGACCTGGAAGTGTCGCTCGGCGTCGGCGACGGCGCGGCGCGTGCCTACGGCTGCGATCTCACGGCCGGGTATGTCGAAGAGAACGCCGCGTATTACTCGAGCTGAAGATCCCGGGGTAGCGCCACGCCGTCGAGCGTTGCGCGGATGGCCTTCGCCCATTCCGTCACGCGGCGGATGTGGCCATCGGCGTTAGGCAGCTCGCCTGCCGGAACGACGACGTCCGCGACGGTCATGGACCACGTGTGTGGCCACCCATCGGGTGGCTCGGCACCGCGCTCGCGTATCCTCACCTTGGCGTCGGACTGCGCTCGCGCGCGCCTGAGAAATTCAGCGGGCGTCGCCGTCCCATCGAGCGACTCGGCGATGATCGCGCGCCAGCCGCGAATCGCGGCACGGGAAAACCCCCGCGGGTGCTGGAGATGGTACGCCGCCACCGTGAGGTGATGCACCGCTCCGAATGCCGCGGGGAAGACGTATTCGTGCGCGAGCAGCTCATCGAAGAGCGAGCGACAACTGCCGTTGTCCGCGACCCAAGCGCCGCAGTCGGGGCAGGGGATCATGTCGGAAAGCTAACGCTGGTCGTGCCACGCGCCGCGCACTACCTTCGCCGGCATGTTCCCCTCGTATCGGGCGACCGCAGGCCGAGTCATCGTCGCGTTGTGGCTCGCCGCGATCCTGTACGTCGTCGTCCTTTCCCTGCTCGTCGTTCGCGCGCCGGGTGACGGCGTGGCGCTTCGCGCGCCGGTGCTCGAACAAATCGTCTTTCTGCTCCTGTGGGGTGTCGCGACACCCGCCATCATCTGGTCGGCCGAGCGACTCCCGATCGAGCGGACGCGGTGGCGCTGGCGCATCCCAACGCACCTCGCAATCGCGATTACGTTCATCGTCGCGCTCAACCTGGCCGCTCCTACGATCGCCTGGGTCATGCTCGGGCGCCCATTGCCGTACGCAGAAGTCGTGCGCCACGCGCTCGGCGAGCTCGCGGCGGTCGCCCACCTCGCGCTCATCGTATACGCCTTCATCCTTGGCGCCGGGCACTACCTGCACACGCTCGACGTTCGCCGTGAGGAGCAGCTGCGTGCCGAGCGTCTTCGCGCCGATCTCGCGTCGGCGCAACTGCGCGCATTGACCCTGCAATTGCAGCCGCATTTTCTGTTCAATGCCCTGAACGCCGTTGGTGCGCTCATCATCACCGAACGGAATCGTGAGGCGTTCGAGGTCGTGGGACGACTCGGCGAGCTGCTCCGCGCGCTGCTCGCCATCGAGCGCCGCGAGGAAGTGTCGTTGCGGGAGGAGCTGGACCTCGTGGAGTCATACCTCGGGATCGAACAGGCTCGCCTTGGAGACCGGCTGCGTGTCGAATGGGAGGTGGCGCCCGATGTCGGGAGCGCACAGGTGCCACCAATGCTGCTGCAGCCGCTGGTGGAGAACGCGATTCGCCATGGCGTTTCCCGGTCACCGACCGGCGGGCGCCTAACGATCGCTGCTCGGCGCCAGGACGCGCGGCTGGCGCTCGAGGTATGCGATGACGGGCCTGGGCCGTTGTCCCGCGCGCGGGCCGAGCCAGGCGGTGGCGTCGGTCTCGAGAACACACGGCAGCGCCTGACGCATCTCTACGGCGGCGAAACTCGGCTCGAGCTCCTGCGCGATGGTGACTGGACGCGCCTCGTCGTCGAGCTTCCGTTCCACGTGCTCGCGAACGTGACGCCGACGTTGCCGGGAGGGGCCGCCGCGTGACTCGTGAACCGAACGAGCACCGCGGCGAAGTGCGCGTGCTCGTCGTCGACGATGAGCCGCTGGCGAGGGCAGGCCTTCGCGCGATCCTTCGCGAGGAGCGCGACCTCTCGGTGGTCGGCGAGAGCGCGTGCGGTGCGGATGCCATCGCGGCGATCGATGAGCTGTCGCCCGATGTGGTGTTCCTGGACATCGCCCTGCCCGATCTGGACGGATTCGACGTGATTCAACGCCTGCCGGCCGACAAGCGGCCGGCGATTGTCTTCGTGACGGCGCATTCCGACCAGGCGCTCCGCGCGTTCGAGACGCGAGCGCTGGACTACGTGACGAAGCCGATTCGTCGCGAGCGCGTCCATGAGGCGGTGGCGCGGGCGCGGGAGCGCATCCGGCTCGAGCGGCTCGACCGCGAGGCGCCGCCGGCGGCCGCGCCGGTGACGGGTGGGCCGCTCGCACTCAAGGTGGATGCGCGCGTTCACCTGATCGATCCGGAGTCGATCGATTGGGTCGAGGCGGCCGACGATCACGTCGTGGTGCATTGCGGCGAACGTACGTGGCGCACGCGCGAGACACTCCGGCACGTTGCCGCCCGGCTCGACCCGTCACGATTCGTTCGCATCCACCGGTCCACGATCGTTAGGCTCGGCGCCGTGCGCGAGCTGCAGCCATGGTTCCACGGCGACTACGTGGCGATTCTGCACTCCGGGGCGAAGCTGCGCCTGAGCCGGAGCTTCCGGGACGCGGTGGCGGCTACGCTGGGGCGGCCGCTCTGAAGGGGACTAGGGACAGGGACTAAGGACTGGGGACTCGGCCGGCATGACATTAGCGCCGAGGACCCCTCCTTTGCAGTAATCGCCTCCCGGCCGAGTCCCGAGTCCCGAGTCCCCAGTCCCCAGTCCCTAGTCCCTCAGTTGATCAGCAACAGACTACAACACGTTACGCCACCCTCGGCCTTCGCGAGCTCTCCCGCTGGTACCGGATGAACCGTTAGGCCGGCAGCCTCGAGGCGTTTGCGCGTGCGCACGTGCTCCGCTGGGTATACGACCGTCCCGTCGATCAGCAACGCGTTCGCGGCGTACGGCTCCGAAGGGTCGACGTCGATCGTGCGAAGCGGCTGGAACCGGTCCGCGTCCACCCACTCCGGGTTGATCAGGACCATATCGTCGGCCACGAGTGTCACGGCAGACTTGAGGTGCAGACAACCCTGGAACTGCACCGCCTCGACCGAATAGCCCTGCGAACTGACGATCGCACCGAGTTGCTTGACACCGCTGTCGTTGCTCCGATACCCAACGCCCACATAGAGCCGTCGCCCGATGCGCAACACGTCGCCGCCATCGATTGTGCCCGGGGCGAGGATCGCCGCGACCGGGCGATACGTTTTCACCGCCTCAGCCACCGCCGTGGTCTCCACGCGACGGGACTCCGCGCCCGGACGCATGATCACCGCGAGCTCATCGAGCACGATCGCCGCGTCCTCGATGAACACCGAATCAGGCATGTCCGGGCCCGAGGGGAGCCGCTTCACCTCGTAGCCGAGCGCACGGAGGGCCGCTTCGTACTCGTTATGCTCGGCGCGAGCACGGGTGAGGTCGATGGTCGTGCGCTCGAGGTGCGTGAGCTCGCAGTTCTCGATCGCCGGAGAGATGTCGCGCGTGAGCGCGAGGCGTCGGGTCGGCTGACTTGGCATGCGCCAACGGTGCACCCGATTCGAAGTCGGGGCTAGATCCGTCTCGCCCCGCCGAGCGTCCGCTTCACCGCACGATGGCGTGATTCGCCGTGTCGTCGCTGACGACGCCGGATCCTCCTGACATTTTTGGCGCACCTCGACCACGAATGGTGCAGCGATGCTCCGTTGGCTTCGTCTCGTGACGCTCTCCGGACTGGCAGGCCCGAGCATTGCCGGGTCACAGGCAGTCGATCCTAACGCTGCCGCCGTCAGCATCATGTTCCGGGGGACACCGGCGCACACAGGTGTCGCCGCGGGCCGGCTGTTCGGCGGCCAGGGTGGTGTGCGCTGGCGTTTCCAGACGCGCAGTGCCGTCCGGTCCACGCCGGCCGTGACCACCGCGCGCGTGTTCGTCGGCAGCGGCGACAGCACGCTGTACGCCCTCGATCGATCGAACGGGACACCGGTGTGGACGTTTGCCGCGGGCGGTCCTGTTCACTCCTCGCCGGCGGTCTCGCACGGGCTCGTAATCGCCGCCACGCTCGGCGGACGCATCTTCGCGGTGAGCGAGGCGAGCGGCGCGCTCCGCTGGTCCGTCCAGACCGGACCGACGCTGCCGCCGAACATAACGCCGGCCGGCGAGTGGGATCTCTACGTTTCGTCCCCTGTGGTCGTCGACCGGACGATCGTCATCGGGGCAGGGGATGGAAACGTCTACGCGTTCGACCTAACGACCGGCAAGGAGCGCTGGCGCCTGAAGACTGGCGGGAGGGTGCGAGCAACACCATCGGTCAAGGACGGCGTTGCCGTCGTCGGCTCGTGGGATGGTCGCGTGTACGCGATCGACATGGCAGGTGGCAGAACGCGCTGGGTACACCGTACCGTCGGTGACACGCTCGACCTCAAACGCGAGGGCTACGATCGACGCGCGATCCAGAGCACGGCAGCGATCGCCGAGGGCAACGTGTTTCTCGGCTCGCGTGATGATGGCTTCTACGCGCTGGACTTCGCGACGGGGGAGCAGAAGTGGCGCTCGAGCCACCACACGTCATGGGTCGTCGGCTCGCCAGCGGTACGGGACGGCCGGGCGTACGTCGGGAGCTCGGATGGCCACTTCATTCATTCCGTGGAGGTCGCAAGCGGTCGAGAGCTGTGGCGCACACCGGTCGGCTCCAACGTGCTGTCGTCGCCAGTGCTGACGGGAGATCTGCTCGTTGTCGGCATCGCGAACACCAACGCGGGGCGCGGCGAGCTGCTTGCGCTCGATGCGTCGAGCGGTGTGGTGCGGTGGCGCCTGCCGTTTGGGGATGCCGTGTGGTCGTCGCCCGTCGTGGCCGGCAACGAGATCTATATCGGCTGCGACGACGGGGGTGTCGTCGCCATCGAGGAAGCGAACGCGTCGATTCCGCGACTGGCGGTCTACTATGACTCCACGGCCAGTAGCCGGCCGTTCGTTGGTGGCGGCCGGCTCGCCTTCGAGTACTTCCGGGGTGTCGGGTACGAGCCGCTCGACGCCGATTCGCTCGCTCGCTTTCTCTCGGCGCGGATCGCGGACAGTGTGCCAAGCGTGGTCGTCTTCGCGACGGATGTGCTGCCTAACGTGGCAGCTCCGACCGCATCCGACACCGTGCTGCTCCGTCGGTATCTGAACGCCGGCGGCAAGGTCGTCTGGAGTGGAGAGCCGATCGGTGCGATCGTGCGCGATTCCGCCGGGCGCCTGCTCGGCATGAATCCGCGTCGGACAGAAAGCCTGATCGGTGTGCCGATGGGCACCATGGATTTCGACCACAACGCCGCCCATCCCACGGCAGCGGGTCGACGATGGGGGATCGATCGATTCTTTCGGGGCGATTATCCGATCGCGATCACGGATGCCATCCAGCCGCTCGCGATGGACGAGCTGGGGAAAACGACCGCCTGGGTGCGCGTGTATCGGTCGGACCGCCCCGGGTCCGGGTTCGTCCAGCTCTGGGGTCTCGGGGCAACCGCTGACCGGTTGCCCCTCGTTAGGGCGGCGGCAGAATACGGCCTCTTGCGGCGAGCGTCTAGCGGATCGTCGCCTTCTCCAGCTTCGTCGTCATCCCGTCGCGAGTCGTCAGATACACAACGCCCCCCGGCCCGAACGCCGTGATCGAGCGATTCACCGGAACCTGAACGCGCTCGATCAGCTCGCCCTTCCGGTTCACCACATCGTACACCGGACCGCCAGTCATCGGCTTCGTCGGGATCGTACGGACCCACACGTTGCCATCCAGGTCGGCGCGAACGAAGCCGTTCAGGAACACCGGCTTGTAATCGGGCAGCTCGCTCGGCGCCACGAAGTTCAATTGCGGGGTGACGTTCGCGGTACCGGTGGCGCCGCCCGCGTTAGGCCGACCGCCTTCGCCCGGCGGACCCCGGAAGATCATGACCTGCGGCCCGGCGTCCATACCCGGCGGTGGCGCGTTGCGAGCCTGGTTTCCACCGCCAGCCGTCGCGATCTGCGGCGCATTGGCGCCCATGCGTTCGCGCGCCGCTTTCACCGAGTCGATGAACGCCACTTTGTCTTCGTCAGACAGCCGCTGCCACTCGAACGGAATCTTGGGCGAGGACGTGCGTGATCCGTCAGCGTTCACCCAGTCGATGTGATAATCCCGACCGCGCACGATGGCGACCGACCCGTCGGACACGAGCGCCCATTCGTCGACCACCGGCAGCGGGTTGATCTCCGACACCATCCTCACGCCCCCGTTGTTGTCCTGCGTCGTGTTCATCTTGATCTTCGGCGTCTTGATGTACGCGACCGTATCGATCTTCCGCGTCGTGAGATCGATGCGGAAGATCGCCGCCGAGTCGGGCATATCGGGAATCGGTGGCGGCCCACCGGCAGCGGGACCCATGCCTCTGAACTCGAAGCGCGGGGCGCCTCGATAGACGAGCCTGCCCTGCGAGTCCATGACCGAACCGCCTAACGCGCCAGCGAACGACATGGCGTCCTGTGCGTTCGGCACCGACATCACGCGTGCGACCTTGCCGGCAGGGTCGAGCACGAGCATCGACAGCGACTGGGGATCGACCAGCAGCGTGGAGTCACCCCGTGAGGGGATCAGGCCCGCGACGCGACCGTACGTGTTCCCGTTCGCGCCAAGCGAGTCGGCGACGATCGTGAACGTCTGCAAGCCGGCGTCGAACAGGATGACGCGCCGTCCCATCGGATCGTTCACGTACACGCGCCCGTCGGAGAGCGCGCGAATGTTGTTGACGAGGCCGAGCTTCTCCGTGGCTGTCGCGGTGACCGCACCCAGCTGTCGGATGGGCGGAAGCTCGAGGCCCTTGCTCTGCGCGCCGGCGCCGCTCGATGCGAGTGCCGTCCCGAGCGCGAACGACAGCGATCTCACTGGAAGTCTCATAGCAGGGTACCACGGGAAGGGGACTGGGAACTCGGGACTCGGGACATCGGGACTCGGGACATCGGGACATCGGGACATCGGGACTCGGCCGGGATGCTATTACCCGCGAGGATAGCCCTCGCGGTAGAGGGTTCCTGCCGAGTCCGGAGTCCCGAGTCCCGATGTCCCGATGTCCCGTTGGTTCTCACTGACGGATGATGACCTGCTGCGTACCACCACCAGGACCGACGAACACGTTACCACCACCGCCCGGGCCGGGCGCACCCATCACCGGGAACATCCCGCCCACGAACGTCGCCGTACCCGACCTGATCGACGCGAGGTATCGCGGCTCGAGATAGCTCGCCACGAAGGCCGGCAGCTTCCGACGCTGCTCCGCGGTCAGCAACCCTTTGACGTCCGGCCCGATCTTTATCAGCAGATCGATCGTCGCATGGCGCGCCGTGATGTACCGCTCGTAGGCGGCGCCCTCGTCATACCGATCAGGTAGGGTGCCGAGGTACTTCGCCACCGGCGCCCAGATCGAGTCGTTGCGGAGCGTGTACCAGCGGTTGAGCGACGCGATGCTGTCGGCTTGCTTCGCCGTTAGGTGAAGGCTGTCCTGCTGGCGAAGGATCGTTGCGAGCGGGTTCTGAATGCCTCCGCCCTGCCCGTACACGACGCGCAGCATCAGCTCGGGCAGCTTCTGGCCCGGCAAGGTGCGACCACGGTTCAGCTGCGTCGTGAGCAGCTGACGTTCACGCGTGGGTCCGACGTCGAAGCGCACCATCGCGGTCAACGTCACCGGTGCGCGGAACGCGCTGTACTGCGGATTCGTCGCGCCGAACCGCTGGTTCACCTCGTACGTGTAGCGATTCGTCGAGGGATCGAATCCGCGGACGTAGAGCAGCGACGGATCGGGTGTCGCGTATTGACCCCAACCATGCAGGTTGTCGTCATCGTGGAAGAGCATGTCCGCGGCCGCGAGCGGGTTCGAGAGCTGGAACTGGATCGACGCCCGCTGTGGCATGCGGATCTTCGCCGGGTTGAACGAGATCGACAGAGTCGCGGTCGACGTCCACGGTCCCTGACAGCTATTTCGCTTGGCCAGCTGGCCGACCTGTCGCGCGAGGCAATCGCGCGCGGCGGGCGAGCCGGAGGTGAGCAGCCGCTCCATCTCTCCGGCGACCGCTGGATTGTTGTTCGACTCCTTCGGGTCGAAGATGAATGCCCGGTCGTTCGAGTATCCGTCACCATTGACGTCGCCCGCGATGACGGGTGTGAACGGCTGACCGGACCGGAACTGGCCGAACCAGCTCACCCGGATCGCATCCCAGACGTTGTAGCCAAGGCTGTAGACGATCTGGTGCCGCGAGTCGAACGACGCGCGGCCCCACGCTACATCGAGTGGGTTGGCGACCGTGCTGCTGAACCCGCGAAACTGCTCGCGCACGTTCGAGTACACGTACGAGGCGTTCCAGGTGAATCGCGTGCTGTAGTTTGCCGGCGCGAGGCTGAGCGAGATCTGCCGGCTCACTGAACGGAGGTCCGACCGCTGCTCGGTGACGCGCGAAAAGAGCGACGACACGCGCCCGTCCCGCGAGGCAATCACGCCAGTCGAGGGGACGATGCTGGCTGGCTCGACGAACACCGGGCGGTTGCCTTCGTCGCTCAGGGTGAACCGCTGCTCGGGATTGAAGTTCAGATCGACGAAGCCACCCTGATTGAGGTTCAGCGAATAGGTGCCGTCGATGGTCGTGGAGAAGCGGTTGCCGAGGATTGGCCCGGACCACTGCAGGTTCGATCGTACACTCCGCGGCGCGACGTAGTTGTTGGCGAAGAGATTCACGTTAGGCGTGGCGTCCGAGAACACCGTGCCCGTGGTGCCGTCCGCGCACCGGCTGGGTATGCTGCTTGCGCTCGAGCCGAAGGCCGTCCAGTCCGGGATTGGCGTGGCGGCCCCGATGCACGTGAGCTGCTGCATGCCGCTTGGCAGCCCGGTGTTGTCGAGCGCCGACGCGATCTGGTTGACGCTGGGCGTGTTCTGGAACAGGCCGATGCCGCCGCGCACGACAGCGCGTGGACCGCGCGCCGCTCCCTGGAACGCCCCGATCGCCTGCGCCTGCCCGTAGCTCCACGAGAACCCGACGCGCGGGCTCACGTACACGTTGTTAGGCACGTGATCGTTGCGCACGCCGAACGTCGACTCGACCTCGGGGTTGAGGGTCGGGCTGTCCAGGAAATGATTGCCGTCGAGTCGCACGCCGTATTGGAGCTGGAAGTTGTTGCTCCTGCGCCACGAGTCGCCGAGCGAGAAGCCGACGCCAAGTTGCCCGGCATCGCGCTCGAGGCGCGTCATCTGTCGCGTGAACTGCGCGGGCTGTCCTGCCGCGAGATCGGCCAGCGAGTTGTACGTGAATGTGCCCAACAGGTTCGATGTGAGGTCCTGCGCCACGCCGTCGTACCGCAGCTCGCTCGTGAACTTGAGGCGATGCTTGTTGTTCGTGCTGAACCAGGACAGCTGATTCATCGCCTGCGCGCCGACGCTCGTGGACGCATTGTTGAGCGACTGGCTCCCGCCGAAGCTGAGCATCTGCACACCGCTCGTGCCATCATCGAACACCGAGTTCACGCGGACGCGGCCGCCGGGCATCGAGAGATAGGCGGCGGCGTAATTCCGCGACCAGCTCATGCCTAACGACGTCTCGCTCAGCACGCCGACGCCGAAGTAGGTCGTGTGCCGGCCCTGCAGTCCGCCGCGCCAGCTCGTGCGCTCGCCGTCGCTCGCGGGCACCGACGTCACGGACCCGAACACCGGACGCTGCTTGGACCAGCCGCCATTGAACGAGAGGTTGAACGCGCTTCCGCGTGTCGAACCCGGCGGCGCGAAGTCGATGCTGCCGAACAGCGAGCCCTGATCGCTGAGCTTGTTGCTCGAGAGGCCGCTGACCGTCGATGGCACGGCCTGATTCCCAAGAATGTTGAGGAACCGGCCCACCGAGTCGGACGACACGCCGGCGGCCTTGAGTCCGACCGGATCGGTGTCGAGCAGATTCTGATAGTCATTCGCGCGTCGCCCGAGCTGCCAGGCGACGTTGTAGAACGTCTTGTCGAACGCGATCGGGCCCGATGCCGCCCCGCCGAGCGACGCGTTCATGTACTCCTGGCCTAACGCGCGTGCCGCCGGGTCGGTCCACTGCATCTGCGGCGAATCGAAGTTGAGGCTCAAGCCTCGCGTGATGAAGTTCGACCCGGCACTGGTCCGCAGCGAAAACTGCGCGCCGCTGAAGCCCCCGCGCGACACATCGTATGGTGTCGTGGCGAGTGAGCTCGAGACCTGCGCATCCCGCGGCAGCCCTGTCCCCCCGAAATTCATCCCGTTCAGCGTCATGCTGTTCTGATCGGCGCCCAGGCCGAGAACCGAGAACCCGTTCGGGTCGCCGTTCTCGCCCGGGACCGTTTGCACACCGGGCAGCGTGGCCGCCATCGCGGCAAGGTCGCCCATGAGGTTCGCCGGGACATCCTGCGTGGGAACCGGGCGTTCGCTCCCGCCGATGTCGGGCGTGGGCTCGTTCCGCGCGACCTTCTCGCGCGGCGCCGTGATGTTCATCGTGCCCAGCACGGCGTCGACCTTGGTGAGCTTCGCATCGGCCACGAGGACCTCCTCGTCGGCCATCCGCTTGACCTCGAAGCGCTTGGCCGCATAGCCGATCGCCGCGAACGCGACCATGTAGTCGCCATCCCCGGCTGGAAACGTCACAGTGAACCGGCCATCCCTGTTTGTGCGGGCAGTCCGGCTGACATTGCCGGAAAACGAGGTTACGGTGACGAGGACCTCGGGGAGCGGAAGGCTGTCTGGCCCGATCACGCGCCCGCGGATGACGTCCGCCTGCTGCGCCGCCACCGATCGGGGACTAACCGACAGGCCCGCGCAAAGGACCGCGAGCAGGATGACAAACAAGCGACAGGGCACGTGAGATCCCTTCAATCTTCGGGCGCGAGGTTAATGCCGGTTCCCGGTTCCTGGGGTCGGCGAATTGTTGGACTCTCGCGAGCGCGATGGGGTTTACTACAGCCGTCAGAATTCCGTGGGGTGACGATTCAGAGCCGTCGGTCGATCCAAGAGGCGCACAGCATTGGTGCGTTTATGTGCACGTCGCCAATTTGGTGCTCTATCCGTTCCCGCTTTGTCGTCGCCCAACTCCTACCACGAATGCTTCAGCTCCCTGGAACCCCCAACCAAGTCTTTCGATCCGGCGCCCTGGCCCTCGTCGCGGCAGCCGGTTTCGCAATGTTGCCCGCTCGGTCCGGTGCCCAGCTGCCGCGCGTCGGGATCATCGACATCTACGGAGCGCACAAAACCAACCCGCAGCAAATTCGCGACGCCCTCGGCATCAGCGTCGGGGATTCTCTCACCGGGTTGGCGCTACTGCAGGTCTCGGCCAAGCTCACCGATCTTCCGGGAGTGGCCTCTGCCTCCGTGGATCCCGTGTGCTGCGAGGACGGGAAAACCATGCTGTACGTTGGCGTGATCGAGGACGGCGCCCCGACGCTCGAGCTCCGCGCCGCGCCTAACGGCGCGAGCCGGCTGACGCCGGACGTCATCGCGGCCGGCACGGCGTTTGGCGACGCCAACGTGCGGGCGGTCATGCGCGGCTTCATGAAGGAGGACCTCTCGCAGGGTCACTCGCTGATGGCCGATTCGGCGGCGCGAATGATTCAGCTGCAGTTCGTCGAGCTTGCCGCGAAGCACCTCGATACACTGCGCAAGGTGCTTCGCACGTCCAGCGATGGGGACCATCGCGCTGTCGCGGCGCAGGTACTCGCGTACTACACGAACAAGCAGGCGATCGTGGGCGACCTGGTGTACGCGATGCGCGACGCCAATGCGGACGTCCGCAACAACGCGACGCGGGCCCTGTGGGTGATCGCGGTGTACAGTCAGCAGCACCCGGAGCTCAAGATCACCGTTCCTTACGAGCCGTTCATCGACCTGATGAACTCACTCTCGTGGACGGATCGCAACAAGTCGTCGCTCGCGCTCATGCAGTTGACGGAGAGCCGGAACCCGATGCTGCTCGCGGCGCTCAAGACACGCGCGTTCGACTCGATCGTCGACATCGCGCAGTGGACGAATCCCGGGCATTCGATGGCGGGCGTCATGATACTGGGCCGCATCGCGGGCATTCCGGATCCGGAGATCTACGCGATGTTCGAGCGGGGCGAGCGGGATAAGATCATCGAGGCGGCGAGAAAGGCGAAATGACCGGGGACGGGCGACGGGGGACGGGTGACGGACAAACGGGAACCGGGAACGGGGAACCGGGAACAGTGACTCCGCGTGGAGCCTCTGTTCCCTGTTCCCTGTTCCCGTTCCCTCTGCTCCCGTCGCCCGTCCCCCGTCCCCGGCAGTTCGTGGCCCGTCCCCCATCCCCGGCTTCATCCCTCAACCAATGCTGTCTTCGGATCCACCCCCGCCGCCCGGCGCGCCGGGACCAGCGCTGACAGTGCCGCCGTCGCCGCCAGCAGGAAAATCGCCGCGGCGTACGTGAGCGGATCGCGCGCGCTCACGCCAACGAGCAGGCTCGATATCTCGCGCAGCGCAAGCAGGGACACGGGAAGACCCAGCGCCACGCCAATCGCCACCAGGCGAAGCCCCTGTCGCACCACGAGCCCGATGACCTGCGAGCGCTGGGCGCCGAGTGCCATGCGGATGCCGATTTCCTGCCGACGGCGGCCGACGACGTACGACAGGACGGCGTAGATCCCGCCTAACGCCAGCGCCAGCGCGATCCCGCCGAACGCCGCGAACACGAACGCGATCGTCCGCCGGTCCGCGAACGACCGATTGACCGCCGCCTGCGCGCTCCGCACATCGATGAGCGGAAGCTCCGGGTCGAGCTCGCGGACGATGGCTCGCGCGGCGGCCAGCACCGCTGCCTCACCGGTCGCCGAACGCACCGCGATGCCGAGCGATTCGAGCGACTGTGAGGTGTCGGCCTCGAACGCCGATTTATAGAGGCCGCCAATCATCGGCTTGACGAGCCCGTAATGCCTGACGTCCCGCACGACCCCGACGACGGTCATCCAGTCCGTGCTCACCGTATCGCCGTTCCAGATCATGCGCTTGCCGACCGGGTCCGCGACGTTAGGCCAGAGCTGCTTCGCGAGCTGCTCGTTGATCACCACCGGATGTGGCCCGGTCGGTCCGCCTTCCGCGTCGGTGAAGAAGCGACCGTGTACGAGGCGGATGCCCATGGCCTCGAAATAGTGCGCCGACGCATACCGGGCGAGCACCACCGGGTTCGAGCTGTTCCTCGCCGGTGGCGCCGCGCCCTCCGCACGGAGGAACATGCCCCAATGGCATCCGAACGGCAGGCAGGTGACGACACCCGCGCTTTGAACGCCTGGCGTCGCGGTCAGGCGATCGGTAAGCGTGGCATAGAACCGACGCTGCGCGACGGCCGACGGATATTTCGCCTGCGGAAGCGCGAGCTGGAACGTCATGACGCCGTCGGGCCGAAAGCCCGGGTCCATGTTGCGCAGCGTGCCGTACGCGCGAACGAGCAGCCCGCTTCCGGCTAGCAGCACCAGCGCCAGCGCAATCTCGATGACCACGAGCGCATCGAGCATGCGGCGCTGCGGAATGCCGACGCTCGCACGCGTGCCCGCGCCACCTACGAGTGACCCCGTCACGTCGGCACGGCGGGCCTGCAGCGCAGGGGCCAGCCCAAAGACGAGTGCCGTCGCAACGATCACCAGCACGGCAAACACGATCGTCCGAACGCCGAACTGGAGCTGGACCCACGGCGGGAGCTGGTCCGAGCCGAACGTGACCAGAAGACGCACGAGCCAGCGGCCAATCAGGGTCCCGGCCAAGCCGGCCACGATCGCCAGCGCCAGGCTCTCCGTGATGAGTTGACGGCCGACGCGCTTTGCGCTCGCGCCTAACGCCAGCCGGATCGCGATCTCGCGGCGGCGAAAGATCGACCTGGCGAGCATCGCGCCGGCCACGTTCGCGCACGCGATCAGGAGCACGAGCAGCGCGCCGGCGCCCAGCGCCTTGCCCATCGCGCGAAAGTTGCTGACGAACTGCTCGCGGAGACCGTCGAGCCGCGGGCTCACCACACGGGCGGAATCTCTCGCCGTCCAGATCGGCGCGTGGGCACGCATGAGATCCGAACGCGCCTGCTCGATCGTCACGGCCGGCTTCAGTCTGCCGATTCCCTCGTAACTGTAGCTCTCTCCCTTCTGGTTCGGGTCGCCGTTGAGCGGTATCCAGAATTGCGTGTGCCCGGGAAAATCCGCCTCACGTGGCAGCACGCCAATGATGGTGTAGGGCCGGCTGTTGATGCGCAGTGGTTGGCCGACGACGTCACGCGAGCCGGCGAACCGTGTCTGCCACAGTCCATACCCGAGCACCACGACGCGCGATGGCGTTGGGCCGTCCTCTTCCTTCGTGAAGCTCCGCCCGAGGACCGGCCGGATGCCTAACGTCTTCGGGAAGTCGTACGTGACGGCGAGCCCCTCGACGCGCTCGGCACCGGACGCATCGGCGAGGTTGACGCTGGTCTCCGCCCAGAGCGCCATGCTCTCGAACGTG
>Ga0207645_10002378_pt1 | contig 14820 bp, 10 predicted proteins | sample KBSM53metaG_FD_184331 | JGI IMG/M metagenome (GOLD analysis project Ga0207645, IMG submission 184331) | Miscanthus rhizosphere microbial communities from Kellogg Biological Station, Michigan, USA - KBS M5-3 metaG (SPAdes) (version 2) | ecosystem: Host-associated > Plants > Roots > Rhizosphere >...
CCCCACTCGCCCTACCTGCCCCACTCGCCCTACCTGCCCCACCCGCCCTCGTGTTCCAGCGCCACCGGCGCGCGAAGCGCTACATCCTTCGCGTCACCGAGGACGGCACCGTGCGCGTCACCCTGCCGCGCTGGGGCTCGAAGCGTGAAGCGACGGCGTTCGCCGCGCGCCACGAGGCGTGGATCGAGAGCCAGCGTCGCCGGCTGGAGCGCGAGCGGCGGCAGCAGCTGGATCGCGGAGAGAGCGACCGCCTCGAGGAGGCGGGGGAGCGCATGCAGTCGCTGCGCGAGCAGGCGCGGCGCGAGCTGCCCGCACGGCTGATGGAACTGGCCGCCGCGCACGGCCTGACCGTCACGCGCGTCAGCATCCGCAATCAGCGGTGGCGCTGGGGATCCTGCTCACGCTCGGGCCACATCTGCCTCAACTGGCGCCTGGTCACGATGCCGGCGCCGGTCCGCGATTACGTCCTCATCCACGAGTTGATGCACCTGAAGCGGATGGATCACTCGCCGGCCTTCTGGAAGTTGGTGGCCGCCGGGTGCCCCGACTACAGGGCCCAGCGCGCGTGGCTGAGAAACCAGAGTTCTTAGCGGCCACGTTCACTGAGCGATTAGCGGCATCCGGGCAGCGAAGCCACGAAACACACGAAAGCCACGAAAACCACGAAAAAGACAATCTTGTACTCCGGGTGCTTCGAGCCGCGCCGTTGCTCGATCGACGCATCGAAAAAAGATTCTTTTTCGTGTCTTTCGTGCTTTCGTGTCTTTCGTGGTTTCTGCAGCTCGTTGGCGGACGTGTCGCGCCGCCGGTTGCCGCTAAAAAAGAAAAACGCGCGCCCGGCCGAAGCCGAGCGCGCGCTGTTGAAGAACGCCGAACGACGAACGCTTAGAAGCCGACCACCATGCCGACGCGGAAGATCCGCGGGCTGAGGTTCTGCGCGATCGTATTGAACTGCGTCGAGAGGACGTTGTTGTTGCGGATGAGCACGGTGTTCGCGTTCATCACGTTGAACAGGTCGCCGATCACCCGCAGGTTCATCGCCCGGAACTTGAACGCCCGCGCCACGCGCAGGTCGGTGTTCCACACCGCGTCGTAGCGGAAGGTGTCGATCGCCGGCGTCACCAGCACCTGCAGCCCGGTGTCGGCGCCGAGCGCCTGCGTCCGGAAGAGCGGGAACGGATAGCCCTGGCGTCCGAACACGTTGCCCGACACCTCGATGCCGTAGGCCGCCTGGTACATCGCGTTGGCGTTGAACTGCCAGCGCGCGTTCAGGAACACCTGGCCGACCGCGTTGCCGCTGCTCATCGGCGCGAACTGCCCGCCGTCGACGAGCGGCTCGGTGATGGTCGGCGTCGGGTTGCCGTTGGTGTCGTAGCGCGCCTGCGGCTCGTAGTGCTCACGCGCGTTGTTGAGCGCGAGGCCGACGCGTCCCATCCAGCGGTTCGACAGCCGCTTCACGGCGTTCAGCTCGAGGCCATGATAGTCGGTGGTGAAGCCGTCCCAGTTGGTCAGCAGGAAGCCGTTGCCGCCCGCCGTCACCTTGGCCTGGTCCGGAACGAAGGTCGCGATGCTGTAGGGCGCGCCGTTCGGCAGCGTGCCGGTCAGCACCGGGCCGGCCGCGTAGTCGGCCAGCGTCACGCCGACGCGCGGCGTCACCGAGAAGGTGGCGTTGCCGAGCAGGTTCGACGTCCGCGTGTAGGTGTAGTTCACGCCCACCGCGAGGTTGGAGCGCAGCTCGTGATCCAGCCCGGCGACGACGGTGCGGGTCACCGGCGCCATCAGGTCGGGATTGATCCGGTTCGCCGACGTCACCGCCGTCGGGTTGGCCGGGTTGAAGCCGTTGGCCGCGGCGACGAACTGGTTGGTCAGCACTTCGTCGGCCGACGCCAGGTGATCGCCGTTGAGATCGTTCCAGCGATACACGGCGACGCCCGCTGCGGCGGTCGGGTTCATGTAGCCGACGCTCGACGAATCGAGCTGGCCGGCGAACTGGCTGTAGCTCGCACGCGCCACCGTCTTGTGCGCCTCGTCGAGCGCGTAGGTGAAGCCGGCGCGCGGCGAGAGGTTCTTCCAGGTGAACGGCGCGTCGTAGCCGGCGAAGTCGATGCCGGGCACGAGCGACGGGAACGCCGGGTTGCCGTTGGTCTGGCTGGCCAGCGCCGCGCCGCCCTGCTGGTCGTAGCGGAGCCCGAGGTCGATGGTCGCCCGGCCGCGCGAGATCGTGTCGCCGACGTAGAAGTTGTTGTAGACCGTGCGGTTCGTGCCCGCGCCCTCACGGAACACCTGCGCGAACGCGACCGTCGGGGTCTGCGCCAGCGACAGGATGCCGTTGCCCGGCCAGATCGTCGTCGTCGTCGAGTTGACGCGGCGCCAGCCGAAGCCGTACTTCACGTCGTGCGTGCCGAGCTTGTTGAAGAACGAGTTGAGGTCGAGGTTGACGCTCATCTGCGGCCGGATGTTCTGGCTCTGCACCGTCGATCCGTACGACCGCGCGGTCGTCAGGTCGCGGCCCGAGCTCAGGTTCATCCCGCCCATCGGCGTCAGCATGAAGCCGGTGTTGTAGTAGGCGTACTTCGCCGAGAGGAACGTGTTCGACGAGACCACCCGGTCGTCCGCCAGCTTGAACAACCCGTGCAGCGGGGAGTCGGTGTAGGCGTTGTCCTGGTGGAAGGTCGCGGTCGGCGCGTCGATCGTGATGCCGGTCGTCCCCGGGCTGCGGTTGTCCTTCAGCTTGAACCCGTTGAAGTAGAGGAAGCTGACCATGTCCTTCCGGCTGGCCTGCCAGTTCACCTTCAGGTTCGGGTTCTTCAGCTGCGTGCGATCGACCAGGCTGCCGGTGCGGCGCACCAGCTGCACGTCCTGCACCGAGTAGGAGCCGTAGAACCACGCCTTGTCGCGCAGCACCGGGCCGCCGAAGTCGCCGCCGAAGTCCGAGATCTTCTTGTTGTGATCGGCGGTCGCCGGCGTCACGCCCGCGGCCTTCAGCTCCGCCGGCACGTTCGACCACTCCATCGAGTCGTTGTCGAAGTAGCCGCGGACGCCGCCGTGGAACATGTTGGTGCCGCGCTTGACGACGAAGTTCATCCCCACGCCGCCGGTCGGCTGCGTGATCGCCTGGCCGGCGGTGGTGACGTGGATCGCGTCGAAGTTGTCGTAGTTGAAGTAGGTCGGCGACGAGCCGGTGAGCGCCATGTCGGTGATCGCGACGCCGTCGAGCGTCCAGATCGCGTCCTGCGGGCGCGTCCCCTTCGAGGCGAAGTTCGACTGCTGGCCGGTCTCGTTGCCGCCGATGTTGACGCGGTCGACGAGCACGCCGGGCACCGCGCGCATCAGCGAGAACGGATCGCGCGACGTCGGGATCTTCGACAGCTCGTCGGCCGTGAAGTTGGTCGCGGTGCCCATGTGCTGGGCGTCGACCATCGGCGACGGCGCCACCACGGTGACCGTTTCCTTCACCTGGCTGAGCTGCATGGTCACCGGCAGATCCACGGTCTTGCCGAAGTCGAGGACGACGTTCTCGCGAACGTGCGTGGCAAAACCCTGGAGCGTCGAGGTCACCTTATAAGTGCCCGGCGCCAGCTCGAGGAAACGATAGTGTCCCTCGGCGTCGGTGACGTAGGTCTGAGTGATATCGACTCCCTGGACTTCGACCGTCACGCCAGGGAGCGCGAGGCCGGTCGCGTCGACAATGCGGCCGGCAATAGTTCCCGAGGGGGTCTGGGCCGAGGCCGGAGCCACGAACAGGGCCAGCGCGGCAATGCTCGCCCACACCGCTTTCTTGAACACCATTAGCGCATCCTTTACGACATTAACTGACACTAGGATACGCAGTGTATCCTAATTCGGTTCGCTTGGCTACTGAGAAGATACAGACGCCAAACGGGCCCCGACTCGCGATTGCCAATCTTGTAATTGCACGAAGGCAGAGGCTGAGCGTGCCTCTTGGGAGTATCGGCCGGTCCAGCGCAGAGCTTAGGGGTAGAGCCTTAGTCCCCTTTATTCAGGACTTTTTTGACGTCGAGGCCGAAATCCGGGGCATTGCGAGTGCCGCCGATCCGGATGGGGATCGCGCTCCCGGACCCGTCTTTCTGCTTGAACAAGGGGTCGACGGCCTTCAGAAGCACCGACTTGATCCCCGTCACGGTCTCGGAGATCTTGGCGTCCAGCAGCAGCTTTCCTGTGAAATCCATCGTCTCGGCTGTCAGGCCGTAGGCCCCGGCCAGCTCGACGCTCGCACCGGGTACAGAGAAGGTCAGGTCGGGCAGCGCCAGGCGGCCGTTGGCCAGCTTGAAGCGCCCGCGGAAATTCGAGACGACGTGCTCGCGGCCGTCGGCCGCCGTCTGCGCGCGCCCGCGCTTGCTCAGCTCGTCGATCTTCCCCTGCACGTCGTAGCTGCTGAACCGCGCCTGCGCGATCAGGAACTGGCCGTCGAGCTGCAGCCGCTCGACGACATCCGACTCGCCCGGCGGCAACAGGAACTTCGTCGTCATCTGCAGCGCGCCGGTCATCGGCGGCGTGCCGGTTTTCACCGCCATCTTCATGATGTCTTCGATGCGCGACTTGTCCATGTCGATGTCGAGCGAAACGGTACGGCCGTGCTCACCCTTCGGGCCATCGAGGACCGCGCCGACCGCGTGCAGGAAAGAGCTGAGGAACCACGCGTCGACGTTGTTCAGGCGGGTGTCGCCGTTGGTGCCGTCGATGAGCGCGGTGTACTTCACATGCAGCGGAAACGGGTGGCCGCCGGCCTTGATCGTGAAATCAGGCGTGTCGGTGGTGCCGTTCGCCTCGAGCTGATCGAGCGTCCCGCCGAAGTAGCCGGACGAGGCGAGCGTGCCCGAGATTCCCTTGAACACCGAGAGGTCGGCCTTCTCGAAGTTGAACGACCCCTCGATGGGCGTGTCGCCCGGCTCGTTGCGATCCCACGGCCCGAAGCGGCCCTTGGTCTGGATTTCACCCGGCGGCACGCCGTTGGTCAGCGTCGCCTCGAATGGCCAGGGATCGGTGGCTCCGAGCCGGTGCATGCGCAGGTGGTGAATCGCCCAGACCTTGGGCGCCTTCCCCGGTTTGCCGGGGATGATGATCAGGCGCGCGTCGTTGGTGTCGACGCGATCGAGGACGACGCCGCCCACCTTGAGCGGGTCTTCACGTTTTTCTTCCGGCGTCGTCTCCGGCTTCGGGTCGGCGGCCTTGGTCTCTTTGATCGTCTCTTTCTGCTGAACGCGAACCTGCTTCGGCGGGATGTTGATGTCGAGGCCGTCGAGCTGTACGTGATCGACGTGCTTGCGCCACAGGCGCAGCAGGCTCGCGTCGACGTGAAAGGCCTTCACGGTGATGAGCGGTGGGACGTCCGCCGGCGTGCCGCGTCGCCTGATTTTCAGATCGGCGCCGTTGGCGCGCAGGCCGGGAAACACGCGGAGGGTGAGCGTGCCGAGCTCGACATCGCTGTCGAGCTTGTGCGCCAGCGTCTCGATGATTCGCTGGCGCAGCGCGTCGGACGACATCGGCACGACCGACGTGAACACCGCGCCGAGGAAGACGATCAGCACCGTCAGCCCGACGAGCGCCCAGAACCACGGCCTTCGAACCACCAGCCGTCGTCCCGCCACCGTGATCTCGCGTGCGCCTTCAGCGTGCTGCATTGTGTTCAAAGTTGAGCACGGGTCGTGCCAGCTCGAGCTGTGTCCGACGTCGCTCGCAGGTGATGAAGCTTTAGAACCCGAAGCGCGCGAACAGCGCGTATCGGCCGAGCGCGACGACGCCGAAGGCTGCATACGCGCACCACATCAGCGCCTCGAACAACCGATCGATCGACCGCGAGTAGCGCCACAGCCCTGTCGAGCAGGTGAGGCCTTTATGCTCGGGGTTGGAGTAGAACCGCAGCCGCTGTCGGTCGGCGGTCGTCTCACCTGTGAAGCCGACGACCCACATCGCGCTCGCTGCCAGCTCGGCGATTGAGAGCTCAGGCGCGGCGTTCAGCGAGGCGAGAAGTGCCGGCGTGGATGCGCCAACGGCGGCGGCGCCGAGCAGCTGATAGAACCACCATGCGCGCGGGGCGGCTTCGGCCGGAGGCATCGCGGCGCGCGTGTACATCCCCTGGATGGCGAGACGCGCGCCCCACGATCCCATCATCCAGGCGATCGCCGATCGCCTGGCCCACGCGCCGTCGCCCTGACTCGCATACAGGATCGCCAGCGCGCCGACCAGTGCGGGCCACAGCGCCGTGATGGTGTCGGCGCTCTTCGCGCGGCGCTGCCATGCCCAGAACGCCGCCATTGCCGCCGCCGACAGCAGCCACGCGATCGCGAGGAGCTTCAGCAGCATCCGCGGTGAACGCGCCTGAACGGAACGCTGCGAAGCCGCATGAACGGTTCGACGGGCCGGACTGTCGTGGGGTCGCGGCGCCGCCGCGACGCGGCAGCGTTCAGTGTCTGCGCCGGCGGTGAGGCAGGGCGTGTGATGAACGCGGAGTGGCGACGTTGTGCACGGGGCGCGGGGGACTCAATTCGCCCATCGCAACGGTGGTGACGCCGAGCGCCAGCCGCTCGACGATATCCATGAACGCTCGTCGCCGGTCGACGTTGACCGGCCTCGACAGCTCGATCGATCTGCGGCGGGCCTGCATTACAGATACCAATGGGCCATCGCGTTGCCAAAGGGGACTCGCGATACAGCCCAGCCGAGACCGTATCATGCACGACGGTCGCATTCACTCGTCTGCCCGATTGCGCCGGGGGTCTCGTCGCAAGCCTGGCAGCGGCTGCGAGCCGGACCGGCAGGTCTGCCGTTGTGAGACAGCGAAGTCCGCCGCCGTGCCGGCCTCAATGCGTCATCCCGTAGACCAAGTAATTGACCCCGAGCTTGTACGCCTCATTCGTATCGTCGACCGGCCGCAGGCCGCGTCCCGACCACTCCCAGTACTGCGACACGTCGGTGTTGTAGTTGATGATCATCACCAGCCGCTTGCGCGGGTCGTTGTCCTCGAAGACGCCGCGAAACACGGGCTGACCGCTGTTGTAGGCCTGCGGGAAGTTGTCGAGGGTGTTGATCTCGAAGAAGGCGTGAAAGATCGGGTGCGCCGTGTCGAGGTCGACCACCTGCGCGCCCGGCAGCACCCGATTGAGGTTGGCGGCGAACGGGTCCCACCCGCCGGTGTTGTTGCCGCGCCACCCGAGCATCTTGAAGTCGTCGACGATGACGAAGCCGCCCTTCTGGATGTAGGCGCGCAGCGCCGCCGCTTCCGCGTCGCTCAGCGTCCACCAGCCGACCTCGATGATGTAGGCGATTGGATACTTGCCCAGGTCGGGATCGTCCAGCGTCAGCACGTTGACCTCGTCGTCGTGCGCGCCGAGAAAGCTGATGTCGTTCATGATCCGCATCAGGTTCTGCTCGGCGATCGGGTAGCCGTGCACCCATGAGGGCCGGCCGCCGGCCCAATAGCCGCCGGGCGCGGTCTCGTACTTGATCCGCACGAAGGTGAACCGCCCGTCGTAGGGGATGTTGTGGATCGTCGGGGTACGGCCGTAGCCGTAATCGAAGAACTCGCGGCTCTGCGCGGCGAGGGCCATCGCGGCGAGGAGCACGCCGGTAGCCGCGACCAGCGACCTGCGCACACCTTATTCTATGTCGTCAGGTGCGCTGCGGCCGCTTCGGACGCGAGGTGCGGTCGTGGGCGATGATCTGCACCGCCAGCATCGCGCCGGCGCCGCCGGCGATGATGAAGAGAATCATCGCCAGGCCCGGGTAGCCGAGCAGCCGGAAGGTCGTCGGCACCTGCATCAGCAGCGCCGCGGCGACGATCAGGGCCGCCATCACCAGGCCGAGGGCGACGCGGTTGGCCACCTTCTGCAGCCCGTCGATGATCGCGCCCTCGTCGATCAATTCCATCTTCAGCTTCAGCTCGTTGCCGGCCAGCGCGTCGAGCACGCGGTTGACGCGGGCCGGCAGCTTCTCGGCGAACTGCTTCGCGTCGAGCATCGTCGCGAGCACGCGGCCGGGCGAGACGCTTCGCAGCATGCGGTGCCGCATCAGCGTCACCGCCTGCTCGCGGATTGTGCTGTTGACGTCGAGATTCGGCGACAGCGCGCGGGCAACCGCGTCGAGGTTCAGGAGCGTCTTGCCGAGGAGCGCGAGGTCGGACGGCGGCCGCAGCCCGTGCGCCGACGCCCGCTGGTTGACGTCGAGCAGCAGGCGGCCGACCTCGAGATCGGCGAGCGGCGCGTTCTGGAACTTGGTGACGACGTCGACGACGTCGCGGCGGAGCGCCGGCTCGCTGAAGCCATCGAGCCGCTCACCGAGCTCGATCAAGGTGTCCGCGGCCTCGTCGCCGTGGCCTTCCGCCGCCGCCATCAGCAGCGCCAGCAGCCGATCCTGCGTCCGATCCGACAGCCGGCCGACCATGCCGAGATCGACGAGCGCGACCTTGCGGTCGTCGGTGATGAAGACGTTGCCGGGATGCGGATCGGCATGAAAGAAGCCGTCGACCACGATCTGATGCAGGTAGGCGCGAACCAGCTCGCGCCCGAGCCGCTCGGCCTCGACGTCCATGCGCGTCAGCGGGCTGAGCGCCGTCACCTTCGTCCCCAGCACGTAGTCCATCGTCAGCACCCGCGAGGTGCTGTAGTCGGCGACCGGCTGCGGGACGATGATGTCGGTGAACTTGGCGAGGTTGGCGCCGAGGGTGCGAAGATTCGCGGCTTCGTTCGCGTAATCGAGCTCCTCGAGCAGCGTGCGCCTGAATTCGGCGATCAGATCGCTGAAGTGGTAGCGCGCGCCGGCGTCGGTGCGCTTGTCGAGGAACGCCGCGATTTCGGCCAGTGCCTCGAGGTCTGCCGTCACCTGCTCGTGCGCCTCCGGCCGCTGCACCTTGACGGCGACCATGCGGCCGTCGCGCAGCGCCGCGCGATGCACCTGCCCGAGCGAGGCCGCGGCGATCGGCTCGGCCTCGAACATCCCGTAGGCCTTGGAAATCTTCACCCCCAGCTCCGCTTCGACGATGCGTTCGACGTCGGCGAAGGAAAACGGCGCGACCTGATCCTGCAGGCGCGCAAGGGCGTCGATGTAGGCGGGCGGCAGCACGTCGGTGCGGCCCGACAGCACCTGGCCGAGCTTGATGAAGGTCGGGCCGAGCGCTTCGAGATCGTGCGCGAGCGCTTCCGCGTCGTCGCCGCGCGTGTCGTCGGCGGCAGAACGATGCTTCATGAAGAGCGTCGCGACCGCGGCGTAGCGGCTGAGTTTGGCGGGCAGTTGCACGGGCCAGGGACCTCCAACCCCTGGCCTTAGCAACTCATGGGCCGCAGAACGGCCGCGCTAGCCCCGGCGGATCTTTTCGATCTTGTGGTCGCGCTCCGAGACGAGCCGCTCGCGGTCGCGGCGGTACTCGGTCTCGAGGGTTTCGCGCACCGCGGGGTCGAAAGCGGCCCGCATCTTCGACTGGTGCAGGACCTCTCCTTCGGCGATCTTGGCGTCGTAGAAGTTTCGGGCCTCGGCGATAGCCGCTTTCTGGGCGTCGGTCAACGGCCGCGACTCGACGCCGGCATCGGCGTCCTTTTTCGCCAGCCGCTCCATCGCGAGCTCGACCGCCGACTTCAGAGGTTTCTCGTCTGTCATGGCGCCTGCAGCTTACCGTTTCTGACCCATGTCGTACCGCCGACCGAGACCGTGAGGTCGGTGAAGAAATTCCAGCGCACGTAACCGCCGCCGACCTTGCCGCCCAGCTCGGAGTTGTCGCCGAGCGAGAGCCGTACGACTCCTGCCCCGTAGCCGTAATACGGAATCCACGGCGACCGCTCCGGCACTGCGAGCAGCGGGTTGAACCCAAGCGCGATCTCGCGGAACGCGCGCCCCGCCTCGCCGGCGCGCGAGATCTCGGCTTCGACCGCGTCCTTGCCGCTGGCCGCGGTGATCTCGACGACGCGTCCCCGCGCGAACCGGAGCTTGAGGCCGTCCACCGGACGGCCGTCCCATTGCGATGGGGGAAACGCGATCACGCCGTCGACGCTCTCCTCGAGCGGCGCGACGCGAACCGCTCCGGCGGGCAGTTCAATTTCCTTGTCGATCAAGACCTTGCCCTCGGCCGCGCGCGCCGCGGACGCATCGCCGTTCTGCAGGTTGGCGGGCCGATCGCCGGCACGAAAGCGCAGATCGGTCCCGGCAGCGGAGGTGATGCGGACCTCGCCGCTCTTGATCGCGTCCGCGAAACGCCGTTGCACGACATCCAGCGCCTTGTAGTCGGTGTCGAGCAGCGCGCGCTGGTAGTTGGCGTCGATCATCGCGCGGCCCGGCAGCGGCTGCCCGGCGATGGGGTAGGCGCTGCCGGCCTCGACCCAGTGGAAGTGAATGGTGCGGCGTCCCCGGCGTTCGGTCAGGTCATCCTTGAGCCAGTCCTGCATCGCCAGATAGGCAGGATGCGCCGTGCTGGCGCCGGGCATCATGATCGCCGCGTTGACGTCGCGAAACATCGCCTTGTAGTGCGAGCGCGCGTCGCGCGCGCCCTTCGCCAGCACCGCAGGATCGAACGACTCCGGCCACGGCTCGCGCAGCACCTCGACGACGCCGAGGTCGATGCCGCCGGCGCGGATCACTTCGTAGCGGACCTGCGGCATCAGGTCGTCGAACAGCCCGGGGTGGGCGATCGACAGCACGCGCTCGCCCGGCTTCAGCGCCAGCTGCTGCACCAGCCGGCGCGCCATCGCCGGGTAGTCGAAGGTCAGGCGCGGCGCCTGCGCGGAGGCGGCCACCGAGATCACCGCCAGCGCCGTCGCGACACACGGAATGGATCGCATGGACGCGTACCATAACTCACCCGTTTGCCAATGACCACTGCGCGAAACGGATCCGCCGTGGTACGGTTGGATCGATGCCGCTCGTATCGCTCGACGACGTGTCGTTGGCGTTTGGCCACCGCCCGCTGCTCGATCGGGTGGCGCTGCAAATCGAACCGCGGGAGCGGGTGGCGGTCATCGGCCGCAACGGGACCGGCAAGTCGACGCTGCTCAAAATCCTCGGCGGCGAGATCGAGCCCGACGCAGGCACCGTCTGGCGGCAGCCCTCGCTGCGGACCGCGCGCCTCGAGCAGGACGTGCCGCTGTCGGCGGACCGACCGGTGTTCGACGTCGTGGCCGAAGGCCACACCCATCGCCTCGAGGAGGACGAGGCGTGGTTGCGTGAGCATCACGTCGATCTGATTCTTTCGCGCCTCGAGCTGCCGCCCGACGCGATCGTCGACACGCTGTCCGGCGGCTGGCGCCGCCGCGTCCTCCTCGCCCGGGCGCTGGTCGGGCAGCCGGACCTGCTGCTGCTCGACGAGCCGACCAATCACCTCGACATCGACGCGATCGGCTGGCTCGAGGAGTTCCTGGGGGACTATCCCGGCGCGGTGATGTTCGTCACCCACGACCGCGCCTTCCTGCAGCGCCTGGCGACGCGGATCGTCGAGCTCGATCGGGGGCGGCTCACCTCGTGGCCGGGCGACTACGCCACCTACCTGCGGCGAAAAGAGGAGTCGCTCGCCAACGAAGCGGTGCTGCAGGAGAAGTTCGACAAGAAGCTGGCGGAGGAGGAGGCGTGGCTGCGACAGGGCATCAAGGCGCGGCGCACCCGCAACGAAGGTCGCGTGCGCGCGCTCGAGCAGATGCGCGAGGAGCGGCGCGCGCGCCGCGAGCAGCCGGGCAGCGTCCGCCTGCAGGTCGAGCAGGCGGAGCAGTCAGGCAAGCTGGTGTTCGAGGCGCGGGCGATTTCGAAGGCCTATGGCGGCCGGGCGGTGGTGCAGAAGTTTTCCACGCGCGTGATGCGCGGTGATCGCGTCGGCCTCATCGGCCCCAACGGCGCCGGCAAGACGACGCTGCTGCGAATGCTGCTCGGCGAGCTGGCGCCCGACGAAGGAGAGGTGCGGCACGGCGCCAACGTGCAGGTGGCGTACTACGACCAGCAGCGCGAGCAGCTCGACCCCGAGCGCACCGTCTTCGACACGATCGGCGAAGGGAACGACACCGTGACCGCCAACGGCCGCACCCGTCACGTGCACGCCTACCTGCGCGATTTTCTCTTCCCTGACGAGCGCGCCCGATCGCCGGTGAAGGCACTGTCGGGCGGCGAACGCAACCGCCTGCTGCTCGCGCGCCTGTTCACGCGTCCAGCCAACGTCCTCGTTCTCGACGAACCGACCAACGATCTCGACCTCGAGACGCTCGAACTGCTGGAGGAACAGCTCGTCGAATGGAGCGGGACTCTGCTGCTCGTCAGCCACGACCGCGTCTTCCTCGATAACGTCGTCACCAGCACGTTCGCGTTCGAAGGGGACGGACGGGTGAGTGAATACGTCGGCGGCTACAGGGACTGGCTGCGGCAATCGCAGAGCACGCAGAGAAAGCAGAGCACGCAGAGACGGCAGTCAAGATCGTCCAAGCCGGTGTCGCCCTCTGCCTCCTCCGCGGTCTCTGCGCCCTCTGCGTCCTCTGCGCCCTCTGCGTCCTCTGCGGTCTCCGCTCCCTCTGCGGTCTCTGCGCCCGCCGAGCGCAAGCGTCTTTCCTACCGCGAGGCGCGTGAGTTAGAGGCGCTGCCGGCGCAGATCGAGGCGCTCGAGGCGGAGCAACGCGGGCTGACCGAGCGGATCGCGGGACCGGACTTCTACAAGGAGCCCGCCGACGCCATCAAGTCGTCGCTCGATCGGGTCGAGGCCTTACAGCGGGAATTGCTGGCGGCGTACTCGCGGTGGGACGAGCTCGAGTCGCGCCGATAGCGTGGATGCTAGTGAACGACGCCGCTATTATGCTGGTCCGCGCAAGCCTGGCACATCCCATCGGCGCGCAGCCATTCGGGCGCCGTGCTGCGCGCGCATGAGCGGCAGTTGCGATAGCGCGACATCCGCGCTTCGCGCGCGCCCTTGATCAGCACGGTGAGCGCGTTGAACAGCGCCGTTTCCGGCAGGCGGCGCCACTTCAGCACGCCGACGCGGCGCGGCCGCGCCGCGAGCGTGAAGGCCGATTCCCAGACGCCGGCGAACTCCGAGACCAGCACGCTGGTTTCCGTCAGCGAGACGACCACTTCCGCCGGCTCGCCGCCGGTGAACTGCATCGAGCCGTCGGCGGCCTCCTGGCGATCGACCGGCGACGGAAGGTTCGAGTCGAGAAACGCGATCAGCTGCTCGTAGCGTTCCGGGGCATCCATGGCAAGAGGGGCGCGCGCGCGGCGGCGGTCGTCATCGACACGCCGCGTGCTTGCAATCGCAGCGCAGCTCGATCGTCTGTCCTTTCTCCTTGCAGTGCTCGCTACAGTATTTCCCATGGGGCCCGCCTTTTTCGACCATGCAGTCGCACGCCGGGTGAGCGCACTTTGCTGATTCGGCCATCGGGGACCTCCTTGACCAGCCCTTACACGAATCTTACGCCCCCGCGAGCCGGTCGGCGGTCCCTTTTCGCAGTTCAGGGTGGAGGCGGATATGGACCATGTGCGCGAGCACCGCAGCGTGCTTGCTTCGGCGGAAAAACGTCTGCTCATCGCGATCGCCCGGCGGCTGCCGGGCTGGCTGAGCTCGGATCACCTGACGCTCCTCGGCCTGCTCGCGATGCCCGCCGCAGGCCTCGCGTTCGCGGCGATCCCGATCACGCCATGGGCCGCGCCGCTCTTCGCGCTCGCCCTCGTCATCAACTGGTTCGGCGACAGCCTCGACGGCACGCTGGCGCGCGTGCGCTGTCAGGCGCGTCCCCGCTACGGCTACTACGTCGATCACGTCATCGATCTCGCGGGCACCGCCGCGCTCATCGGCGGCATGGCCGCCTCGGGCCTGATGACGCCCTCGATCGCGCTCGCGCTCGTCGCCGCGTATTACCTCGTCTCGGCGGAAACCTTTCTCGCGACGCACGCGGTCGGCGTCTTCCGGCTCTCGTTCGCGGGGTTCGGGCCGACCGAGCTCCGCATCCTCCTCGCGGTCGGCGCGTTCTTCGTCGCCAGGAATCCCTACGCGACGATCGCCGGCCACCGCGCGCTGCTGCTCGACGTCGGCGCCATCGTCGCCACCGGCAGCCTCGCGGCGGTGTTCGTGATTTCCGCGATTCGCAACGCCAGCGCGCTCTATCAACAGGAACCGCTGCCGCGGCGGGAGGACGCGGCGCCGCGCCACGCGCGCGGCTTTCGTCCGTCCGCCCTCCGCGGAGAAACCGTCTGATGGCGACCACCTCCACGCGCGATCGAACGAAGAGCCGCCGCGCTGACGAGTGGCGGCGGCTCGCGCCGTTCACCGCGGTCGGCGTCCTGGGATTCGTCGTGCAGCTCGGCGCGCTGCACGCGCTCACCGCGTATGCGGGCTGGCCGTGGCTGGCGGCCACGCTGGTTTCGGTGGAGCTTGCGGTGCTGCACAACTTCTTGTGGCACGAGCGCTGGACGTGGAGCGATCGGTCGGGTGCGCCGGCTGCCGCCGGCGGACGATGGGATCGACTCGGACGGTTCCACGCGGCCAATGGCCTGACGTCGATCGCCGGCAACACGCTGACGATGGCGTGGCTGGTTGGCGTCCTTCACGTGCCGCCGGTCGCGGCGAACGCGCTCGCCGTTGCCGTCACGAGCATCGCCAATTTTCTCGCTGCCGACCGGTGGGTATTCGCCGGGACGAAGGCGCTGGCCGTGTTGATGATCGTCGCCGCATCGACGCCGGCCGCAGCCGCCGGCCTGGGCCCGCCGGATCAACCGCAGACCGTGGCGGCGTGGCAGCGCTATGTCGCGGTCGCGGAGGCGGAGCTGGCGGACGCGCGGCGGCCGATCGCAGCCAGGCCCGGTTCCGACGCGATCGATCCCGCAGGGACGACGGTGGCCGTGCCGGGCGGG
>Ga0207645_10002379_pt1 | contig 14820 bp, 18 predicted proteins | sample KBSM53metaG_FD_184331 | JGI IMG/M metagenome (GOLD analysis project Ga0207645, IMG submission 184331) | Miscanthus rhizosphere microbial communities from Kellogg Biological Station, Michigan, USA - KBS M5-3 metaG (SPAdes) (version 2) | ecosystem: Host-associated > Plants > Roots > Rhizosphere >...
GTACGCAATCAGATCATGCGCGTCGACGGCGTGCTCGTCTGGTTCAATCCCGATGAAGGCGGGCGCGACCGGTCGATGCTCGATGCGATGCTGCGCGAAGTCGCGAGCACCGGTGTATTCGTCAGCGCGCACCCCGATGTAATCCTCAAGCTGGGGACCAAGGAAGTTCTGTATCAGACTCGCGACATTGGATGGGGCTGCGATACGCGGATTTATCGCTCGCTCGAGCGGATGCGCGCGGAACTGCCTGCGAGTCTCGCCTCCGGCACGGCGCGCGTGCTCAAGCAATACCGCGGGAGCAGCGGCGACGGCATCTGGAAGGTCGAGCTCGTGTGCGTTGACGCGGTGCCAGGAGAGAGCCGGGTGCGTGCACGGCACGCCAAGCGCGGCAGCATCGAGGAAGAAATGCACCTGAATGGGTTTCTCGCGCGCTGCGAGCCGTATTTTGCCGGCGACGGCCGGATGATAGATCAGGCGTACCAGCCGCGGTTGCCTGAAGGCATGGTCCGCTGCTACCTCGTGCACGATGTAGTCGCCGGTTTCGGCCATCAGGCAATCGTTGCTTTGTGCCCTGCACCGCCGGGCTCGCCCCCGGCAGCGGCGCCGCAGCCAACTAAGCGCATCTATCATCCGTCGACGCTGCCGCAATTTCAATCGCTCAAGCGACAACTGGAGCAGGAGTGGGTGCCCGCGATGCAGCGTCTGCTGGAGATCGATACCGCGATGCTGCCAGTGTTATGGGACTGCGATTTTCTGCTGGGGCCAAAAAACGCGGCGGGGCAGGACACCTACGTGCTGTGCGAAATCAACGCGAGCAGCGTGTCGCCGTTTCCAGAATCCGTGATCCAGCCGCTTGCAACAGCCACACTCGCAAGGACGAAAACCGTAAACCGGAAACGTGCGGGTTAGAGAATCGCCAGGCCGCAACGCGTTCGGAGACCCTTATGGATGCAATGAAACTACTGCTCGAGCGCACCTCTGCGGTCAAGGTTGAGGAACCCGGCCCGACGCAGGAAGAGCTCGACACGATACTGCGCAGTGCGGTACGCGCACCGGATCACGGCCGCCTGCGACCATGGCATTTCATCGTCATTACAGGTGAAGCGCGTGTTCGATTCGGCAGTCTCCTTGCATAGTCGCTCAAGGCTCGTGAGCCAACGGCGACGCGGGAAATGCTCGAACGCGAGCAGCACAAGGCGCTGCGGGCGCCCGTAGTCATTGTCGTCGTGGCGCGAATTAAGACAGGCGACAAGATTCCCGATGTGGAGCAAATTGTTTCAGCCGGTGCGGCAGCGGAACACATCATGCTGGCCGCACAAGCCCTCGGATTTGGCGCGATGTGGCGCACCGGCGCGCCCGCCTATGATGAGCGCGTGAAGGAAGGTCTGCGGCTCCAGGCCGATGATGCCATCATTGGCTTTATCCACATCGGCACGCCGGCCGTGGTTCCGCCCGAATCGCCGCGGCCCGAACTCAACGACGTCGTGACCCGCTGGCAGGACTAAGCAACTAAGTCTTTGTCGATGCAGGTCGCGCACTTCCCGTCGGAATTTTCCGGGCAACACCGCTTCGATCCTCCACCCATCGACCAAATAACGCTCGAACCGAGGACGAGTTCGCCCGCGACTTGGCGGTAATAAGGGCGTCGCGGGGAGGCATCATCATGAACACTGCCGTAATGTTTCCGGCAATTCTCCTGGGCGTGGCGACGAGGCAACTTCCTTTTTGGATGGAGCAAGCGAAGCAGCCTTGCGCGTGGCGCTGCGCTCGACCGTGCTAAAGCGCGGCGCGGCGATGCTGACTGTGGCGCACAGGCTTTCCACGGCCCGGGAAGCGCACCGGGTGGTCGTACTCGATCATGGCCGCATCGTAGAAGATGGCGCGCCGGCGAACCTAATCGCACGCGGCGGGCGCTTCGCGGCGCTGCTGGAATTGGAGGCGGCAGGTTGGGACTGGCGCGCGGCGAACTGAATTCATCAACGCAACCTACGGTCAGTTCTGTGATTCGCTAGTCGCCTACGCGGCGAAACCATTCCACCGATGTGATGTCGATAAGAGAGAATGCATTCGCCGCATCATGCGGTATGCAATTGTCAAACTCGTGTAGGAGGAGACGACGATGCAAATTTTACAGACTATCGCACTGTGGAGTGCGCTGGTGCTTGCCGCCGCTGTGCAGGCCCAGCAGGTCGACTGGACGAAGGTCGACGCGGCGATGGGCCGAAACGCGACTGTGGCCGGTGAAGTTCATCGCTACGGGTTTCCACGTTCCGACCTGCAGGTTACGCTCGACGGCGTCACGATCAAGCCGCCGCTCGCGCTCGGCGGCTGGGTAGCATTCATGCCGATGCGCGATCATGCAATGGTGATGGGCGATCTCGTGCTGCTCGAAACTGAGGTTAATCCAGTCATGGCAAAGCTGCTCGACGGCGGACTCGAAATTACAGCGATCCACAATCATCTGCTGCGCGCCAGCCCAGCAACTTTTTATATGCATGTAGGTGGCACCGGCGATCCAGTCAAAATGGCCGAAGTCATCAAAACCGCATTGGCACAAAGCAAAACGCCGCCAGCGTCGCCGCCCCCCGCGACTCCGCCGGCGGTCGATCTTGATACAGCGCAGCTCGATCAGATCATCGGTGCGAAAGGGCAGGCAAATGGCGGGGTCTATCAGTTCAATGTGCCGCGGCGCGATCCGGTGACCGAGGGCGGCATGACAATTCCGACCGCCATGGGCTCCGCGCATGTAATCAACTTCCAGCCGACCGGCGGCGGCAAGGCTGCGATCACGGGCGATTTTGTTCTCGTTGCCAACGAAGTTATGCCGATGATCCGCATCCTGCGCTCCAATGGGATCGATGTAACCGCGATGCATAGCCATATGTTGAGCGAACAGCCGCGCCTCATTTTCATGCATTACTGGGCGGTCGACGATGCGGTCAAGCTCGCCAAAAGCTTGCGCGCGGGGCTCGATAAGACAGCCACAGCAAAACCTTAGGGCGCCGGCCCTGACCGGCTGAAAACGTCAGTCGAATTGCGCCCGCTGCCACTCGGGCGTAACGTATGGCGAACGCAAGAATCGGCAGGCACGCTCCATTGCGCGTGCAACCCGTGCACACCAGAGGGAGGGGATTGATGAGAGATATCTTTAAAGTGGCGATCGTGCTCGCGGCTACGGTGCTGATGGCGCCTGCGCAGGCCGCCGACGCCATGCCAACGAAGGCACGCGCCTTGCCCGTATTCGAGGTGGATCCTGCGTGGCCGAAAGTGCCGCCGAAATGGAAGCTCGGCGACGCGTCGAGCATCGCGTTCGATGCGCAGGACAATGCTTATGTCTTGCACCGCCCGCGCACTTTGAAACCCGACCAGGCGGCGCTGGCGGCGCCGCCCGTGATGGTGTTCGATGCGGCGGGCAATTACGTGAAATCGTGGGGCGGGACGGGCAGCGGCTTCGAATGGCCGGAGCGCGAGCACGGCATCCACATCGATCGCAACGGTCATGTGTGGATAGGCGGCAACAATTGCCCGGAGGGCGGCAACCCGGGACTCAAGCCGGTGGCCGACGATGCGCTGCTCAAATTCACGCTCGACGGCAAATTTCTGCTGCAGATCGGGCGCAGCAATCAAAGCAAAGGCGACACCGACACGGTCAACGTGCATCGCGCCGCTGATGCGTGGGTCCACGCGCGCACCAACGAGATTTTCGTTGCCGACGGCTACGGCAATCATCGCGTCATCGTGTTCGATTCGGACACCGGCCAGTTCAAGCGCATGTGGGGCGCGTTCGGCAAGCCGCCAGCCGGCGTCGACCGCTGCGCGGTGACCGCGCCGAAAAGTTTTGCGGATGCTGAAACAATTCCGGATTACAACGTGGTGCACGCGATCCGCGTCGCCAACGACGGGCTCGTATACGTGGCGGACAGAGAAAACAGGCGTTTGCAGATGTTCACGGCGGACGGCGGCTTCGTGAAGCAATTGGTCAAGGCCGACGTCACTTTTGCGCGCGACCTCGCTTTCTCGCCGGATCCCGCGCAGCAATTCCTGTACGTCGGCGGCGGCAAAGGCATCTACATCGTCGATCGCATGACGCTCGATATCCTGGGCATGATCCAGGTGCCCGGCCAGCTCGGGCCCGGCCACCACATTGCGACCGATTCGAAAGGCAATATCTACATTGCCCAGACCGCGGCGGGCTTGCAGAAGCTCGTCTTCAAGGGCATGAAATGACAACGCAGTGAGACAACGCGGAGGGTTGCTCTATGAATGCATTGAACCATTATGGCCCGCTGGTTGGCCGGCTGATGATCGCGGCGATTTTCGTTGTCTCGGGCTTCGGCAAAATCACCGGCTTCGACGGCACCGTCGGCTACATCGCAGCCAAAGGGCTGCCATTGCCGCAATTAGCGGCGATCGCGGCGATCGTTGTCGAATTGGGCGGCGGCATATTATTGATCGTGGGTTGGAAAACGCGTTGGGCCGCCGCCGCAATGTGCATCTTTACCGTGGTGGCTGGGCTGATTTTCCATAATTTCTGGGCGGTGCCGGCCGAACAGGCGCAGGGTCAGATGATTCACTTCATGAAGAACATCTGTATGGCCGGCGGTCTGCTGTACGTCGTCGTGTTCGGCAGCGGACCGCTGGCCGTCGACGCCGGCGCCAGCGGACCGCGCGTATAACGCGCGCATATCCCTTTAGCGCCGGTAATATTCCTGCAGATTTCTGCCCCGCGTTTTGCGCAAATTCCAAGCATGGGCGCGAATGTCGGCCAGGTTGTGAGCACGCCGTCGCTGGCAGTGTTGCTAATACCAGTTAGGCCAGAATTGCATCGGCAGAGACCACACCGGGAACCGCAGCAAAGCTGCTATACTGGCCTGCGTCCGGAAGCATCGTCGCGCTGCTGGTTCGGAGGACGCGACGCACGCGCGCAGGCGGCACCGCGGGAAGAAAACCCATGCGTCGAGCCGCGAGAGCGCTATGCGCCACGGTTACCCCGCTTGAAACGGCGCTTGTTTCTGGGGCGAACCGGGTGAGTTTGCCTGATAGTCCGGTAGTTTCCTTGTCCGGCACCAGTAGTTTTTCGGGTGCCGCCCATGCCGTGTGTAGCCTACACTGCTATCGCAATGATGAACCAGGGAGAACGAACATGAAAATGCTGTGGGTACTGATTCTTGCGCTGTCCGCGGTAATGATGCCCGCGCATGCGCATGCGCAGTCGAAGCCGGCGGGCGGTGGCGAGCCAGCGGACAACATGCAGATCCTGCGCGATAAGCTGATGGCGGACAAGAAGCTGGTGGTGGCGGCGAACATGGCGTTGACCGAAGGCGAAGCAAAGGCGTTCTGGCCGCTCTACGAGCAGTACCAGAAGGAGTTGCACCAGATCAACGACCGCACGGCAATGCTCCTCGTCGGGTACTCGAACGCGTACGGCACCAGTAATCTGACAGACCAGAAGGCAAAAGCGCTTCTGGAGAACTACTTCGAGATCGAGGAGGCTGAGATCAAGTTGAAGAGATCGTTCGTGCCGAAGCTCTCCAACGTGCTGCCGGGCGTCAAGGTTGCGCGCTATATGCAGCTCGAGAACAAGATTCGTGCGATCGTGAAATACGAGCTCGCGCGCGAAGTGCCGCTGGCGCAATAGCAAAAAGGAAAACTGCCATGAATCCTATCCATCTGATCGCGACCCGGGCTCTTTCCGGAATCCTGCTTGCCGCATTCCTGTTGCACGTCGGACCGCCGGCAGCGGCGCAATCCGCCGGGCCGCAGGAGCCGCAGCTCACTCCCGAGGAAATAGAGGCCGCGCGCGGGGCGCGGCTCAAGCTCGCCGCCACTGGCCTCGAAAAGCTCTACAAGCTTCACCCGGAGGCGCAGCAGACCGTCGAAAAGGCCGCGGGCTATGCGGTGTTCGACGTCACCTCGATCTACGTCTTACTGTTCGTCGGACAGAAGGGAGCGGGAGTGTTGTTCGACAACAAGACCAGGAAACCGACCTACATGCAGAGCATGCGGGCGGGAACGGGCCCCGGCGTCGGCAAGCAGCGCGTGTACCAGGTATTCATCTTCAAGAGCAATGGGTCGATGGAGCAGTTCGTGCTCGCCGGCGGCACCGGAGGCGACGTCAGCGCCTCGATGAGCACGGGAAAGGGCGGCAGCGTGCTCTCCTTCAACCCTGACATCGACATCTACCAGATCCCCGAAAGCGGCATGGCGGTGCAGGCGAGCTGGGGCGGTACGGTCTACTCGGTGGACGCGCAATTGAAATGATGTCTTGCCCCTGAGGCCCGGCGCCCGGGTCATATGCATGCGGCGAGCCGGTTCGTTGCCATGCCGGTATCGCAGTCCGAGGTCCAGTCGCACATGGGGGCATTGAAGTAGCGACAGGGACGCTCATGCTCGCGCGCTGCCATCGTGCTGGCCGCGGCCCTCTCTGGCGCACTCTTTGCGCTGTCCGCGCTGGCGCAGCCCGTTCCTTTCCTCGCCAAAGACGATCCCGGGAAAGACACCGGCGCGGCCGCGCAGGCGGCATTGGATCCTGGCGCGACGCGGACCCGCATCGAGCAGGAAATGGCCCGCTTGCCGGAACGCCTGGAGCGTGCCCCGTGTGAGCCGGTAACTTAGGCTAAATCAGCTACAGTGGCGCCGCAGACCCGCGTTCGCGTAGCCAATGCTCAGACCACAAGGGAGCAGCGCGCGGCAATGGAGGCGAATGAACCAGCGCCGCCATGGGATTGTCGAAGGGCAACCAGCGATCAGGGCCGGATACCATATGTGGCGGAAAATTTTACAATTCTTCGATCGCGTCATTGTTAAATTCTTCGATCGCGTCATTGTAAAAATCTACAATCGCGTCATTGTTAAATTCTACGATCGCTTAATCGTTAGATTCTTCAATCGTCTTGTGCCTTATGATCCAGAGGCGAAAGTCGCGAAGGCAATTGCCTTACTTAAGTCAAAGAACGTTGCTGAAAATATAAATACGCTTCTGAACAGATATTTCGCTAACGCCGGCGGGATCGATATTAAGCGGGACGCAGCCTGCTCAGTTGAATTGATAACTGCATTAGGGGCAAAAGAAATCGCGGAATCGATTACTTATACATTTAATCAAAAAACAATTCAGTTTTTAGTTGCGGATATGCGTGGGTCGTATACCCCAGATGATTCTACGAATTACGGAAATTTATTCGTTCTATTTAATGGCGAATGCGTTTTGCATAACGATTTAATGTTCCATGATAAAGGCTACAAGCATTACGGCGTTAATTTTTCAACTTCGTCACTGAAGTCCCTGAAGGTTTCAATTTGGATTGATGACCTCCGATATTTAGTGAAGGCGCTCACCGATTTGGAAATGCGAGCAAGAGACAAGCAGCGCGCAGAATCGATCTCACGTACTGCCTCCAATATTGACTTTGGCAAACAGCGGCACGGTTAACTTTTCCCGCTTTTTTTTAGTGTGTATTTTCGAGTCTCGGAGATGTGATGATAATGGCTATATGATCGGAGCGTCCCGCGATGGTTAAAAGGCGAGTAGAGCGGAGGTCTTGGACAAGAATAAAACCGACAGTAGCCGGTTGGTATTGGTATCGCGGCGCATACGACGTCAACCCTGCGGGGATCCAGAAGGAGCCGGTAGTTGTTTTCGTAGAGACCGCGCGAAATGGCCATAAAAAAACGCTTGCAGGCTGGCAGCCGTTCCTCAATGTTCACGTCCCCCTCACCGAATTCACAGGTGAATGGTGCGGCCCAATTCCGGAGCCAGGCGATTAGTGCAGCACTTAGCTCCCAGATGGGTCGGACGTTATAGGCCGAATGTCAGGAGCCGAAAAATCCCATCTTTTCGGACGAAAGGCGGCGCGCCGCCAATTTCCGCACGCGTCCTCTGGGTTGCGGCCAGCGCGACGCCCGTCGACGCAATCAACAGGCCTGCTGCAGCGATGGTGCGGGTGATGTTGAGCTTAGGGATAAACATTGATTTCCTTTTCTGTGGGTCGTTTATGATTTTTTCGGCATGGCCTGTTTCAGCAGATCCAGGTTCTCGCGGCGCATGGCGATTTCACGCCGGTTGATCCGGCGGTCGATTTCCACCACGGCGTCGTTGAGCGGCGTGGCGATGCCAAGCTCGCGGCCTTTGCGCGACACGACGCCCGGTATGTATTCCATTTCGCTGGTGCGCCCCTTGATGTGATCATGGATCGGCGCGGTGCGGCCGTGCGTGATGTGGCCGAGCAGCGTTTTCATCGCCTTCACCAGATTTTCCTCGACGGTTCCCGCGAATTCATCCGCGCGCAGCCCGAATATCGGCTGCAGCCGGAAGCCGAGCGCTTCGCCGACCGCCGCTGATTCCTTGCCGAGCGCGACCGACAGCTCGAACATGCCGGGCAGGTTCGCAGCGTCCGAGTTGCCGAGTCCCAGCAGGCCGAACGGACCCATCGTCATTGTATTGGCCACGAGCTTCGTCCACTTGGTGCTGTAGATGCTGCCGGTCAATTCGACGTGGCCGACGTGGCGCATGATCGCTTCGATCTCGCGCAGGCGCGGCGTCGCCATGCCGTCGAGCTCGCCGATGCCGAACCACGTCGTCTGCGGGGTCGTGTTGCGCTTGACGAGCCCCGGCGTGAATATTTCCGCGGATAATTCGAGCGCGCAGCCGACGACGCGCGGGCGGCCGATGATGGAAGCGATCGAATCGTCGTTGAAGCCATTCTGCACAGGCACGAGCACGCCGTCGCTTTTCAGATACGGCTTGATGAATTCCGTGAGCCAGCGATGATCGTTCGACTTGACCGCGAGAAATACGATATCGAATTCCAGGTTCGCCGACGACAGATCGCACAGATGCAGCGCCCTTATCGGCACACGCAACTCGCGGTCAGGCATCTTGATGGTTAGGCCGCCTGCCTTCAGCGCTTCGACCTGGGCCGGCCACTGGTCGATCACGGTGACGTCGAGACCCGCGTTCGTCAGGTCGGCGGATACGCTGCTGCCGATCGCTCCGGCCCCGAGCACTGCAATTTTTTTCAGCGCGTTGGGCACTCTAAAAATCCTCGGCGCTGTATTCGTCCAACGTCTGGCGCACGAGCGGCACGGCGCCACCGCTTGCGAAGAGCTCCTGGGCCGTGGTGAACGACGCGAGCTCGCTCGCGAGAAAGAGGCACGCGTTGGCGACTTGCTGTGTATCGCCCAAGCGCGCCATCGGGATGCGTTCGAGCCGCTCGGCGTAGCCGGTTTTCAATTCCGGATACCACTCGGGATGCGGCCGCTGCGTATCGATCGTGCCGGGGATGACGACGTTGATCGTCACGCCGAAGCGCGCGACTTCGAGCGCCATCGCGCGCGTGAGGCCGACCAGTCCCAGCTTCGCGCTGACACCGTGGGCGCGCCTGACTTTGCCCCAGTAGGCATCGGTGCCGCCGATGTTGATGATGCGGCCCCATTTACGCTTGACCATGCCGGGCAGTACCGCCTGGCTCAGGAAGAATGGCGCTTTGAGATTGGTGTTGAAAACGAGGTCCCATTCTTCGAGCGTGATTTTCGAGATCTTGGTATTCGGGCGGATCGCCGCGTTGTTGATGAGTATGTCGATGCCGCCGTGCTTCTGCTCGATTTTCCCGACCAGCGACGCAAGGCTCGTGGTGTCCGCGAGGTCGGCCTGATACATCGCGGACTTGGCACCGATGGCCGCGACTTCTGCGCAGACCTTTTTAGCTTCGTCCGCGCCATCGCGATACAGCACGATAGTCGTTACGCCTTCTTTCGCGAGCGTTAACACGATGCTGCGCCCGATGTTGCGGTTGCCTCCGGTTACCACTGCGACACGACCGCTGATGCCGAATGAATTGTGCTGCTCGCTCATTTATAAACCCCCTTGACCGCGAAACGTTGACATTGCTGCGCAACCCCGATTGTGCCAGTTGTGCGTGCCGTGTTGGGTGGCTCATCCGGCCGTCGTCCTGTGGCACAATGTGCGCCACGGACGGACGGGACCGCGAGCCCGCGCGTTCGTCACCAGGAGGATTTTCCATGACCCCACATTACACGGCTCTGGCGAGCTGCCTGCTGACCGCTTTGCTTGCCGTATCGCCTGTTTACGCACAGCCGGCAGCCGCGCCCGAGGCATCGAAACCGATTCCGCCCGTGCAACCGGTGCCGAGCACCGTGCCGGGCCGCCCTGACATTCCCAATGCCGAGGTCGCCAAGCAACTGTCTAACGTCGCACCACTGCCGTTCGGGGCGCCGGCGGACCAGCTGCCGACTCCGCAGTTGAAGCTGCCCAAGGGTTTCAACATCGAAGTCTATGCGAGCGGTATCGCGAATGCACGTTCGCTGCGGATTGGCGACAAGGGGACCGTGTTCGTCAGCAACCGCCTGCTCGACAAGGTCTACGCAGTCGTCGACCGTAACGGCAAACGCGAGGTGAAAGTGATCGCCTCGGGCATGGACCGGCCCAACGGCCTCGTCTTCGACCGGGGCACGCTCTATATCGCCGAAGGCACTCGCATCTCCAAACTGGAGAACATAGAAGACAATCTCGACAATCCGCCGAAGCCCGTCGTGATCTACAGCGATTTTCTCAACCACCAGTCGCACGGCTGGAAGTTTATGGGCCTGGGACCGGACAACAAGCTCTACGTCAATGTCGGCGCGCCGTGCAACATTTGCGAGCCGCCGGAGACCAACGGGCAATTGCGCCGCATCAACCTTGATGGCAGCGGCGCCGAAGTGGTGGTGCGCGGAGTGCGCAATTCCGTCGGTTTCGACTGGCACCCGGTGAGCAAGGAACTCTACTTCACCGACAACGGCCGTGACTGGCTGTCGGAAGACCTGCCCGAAGACGAGTTGAACCGCGTCACCAAGACCGGCCAGCATTTTGGCTTTCCGTACTGCCACCAGGGGAATTTCACCGACCGCGAAATGGGTTGGGGGCGTTCGTGCGACGAATTCGAAAAGCCGGTCGCCTTGCTCGGGCCGCACGCCGGGGTGCTCGGCATGCGCTTCTACTCAGGCAAGATGTTTCCGGCCAAGTACCGCAATGCCGCTTTCATCGCGCGTCACGGTTCCTGGAACCGCACCAAGAAAATCGGCGGCGACATCATCGTTGCTTATTTGAACAAGGACGGCAGCGTTAAATCGTGGGAGCCTTTCCTCACCGGCTTTCTGCAGAACAACGCCTATATCGGCCGACCCGTCGACGTGCAGGTCATGAAAGACGGTTCGCTGCTGGTGTCGGACGATCACGCCGGCGCCATTTACCGCGTGACATATGGCGGCGGCGCCAAGGTTGCCGCGCGTTGACGAGGCACGGCCCGAGATTTTTCTCACGCGTTTGCCGGCCTGTGCGGGCGCTCGCACGCGTCATCGCCGCGGCTGCGCTCGCTTTGACAGGGGTGCCTCTGGCCACCGGTGCGGAGCCCATCTCGGCGCGTCTCGCCCCGTGCCTCGCCTGCCATGGCGAACAGGGCCGGTCGGAGAATCCGGGCGTGCCGTCGCTGGGCGGGCAGCCGGAATTTTATTTGACGGTGCAGTTGCTGCTGTTCCGCGACAAACTGCGCGTCGTCGAGTTGATGAACGCCGTGATGCAGGGATTCAGCAACGACGATTTGCGTGCGATGGCCGCGACGCTCGCGAAGTTGCCGCCGCCTCCGCCGGCCGGCGGGAACGCCGACGCCGCCCGCATGGAAGCGGGGCGAACACTCGCCGAACAGAACCGCTGCAACTTTTGTCACACCGGGAATTACCACGGCGAGCGCAACGTTCCGCGTCTGGCCGGCCAGCGCGAGGACTATCTGGTAAAGGCACTACGCGAATACAAAAGCAATTCTCGCCGCGGCTACGATGCATCGATGGCGGACGTGCTGTATCAGGTCAGCGACGAGCAGATTCTCGATCTGGCCTACTTTCTGGCGCGCCGTCCGTAAAATTGCCTGAGCAACGACCAAAAGGAAAAACAATATGAAACCAATTATTTCAGTATGTGTTGTCGTCGCGGCGTTGATCGCCACGGGGCTGGTGCAAGACCCCGGCGGGGTTGTCAATACGGTGGCCGCCCAGGCGCTGCAAAAAACCAGCCGTGAAGTGCCGAAATTCGAAGTTGATCCTACGTGGCCGAAGCTGCCGGCGAAGTGGGTATTTGGCCAGGTATCAAGCGTGTCCGTGGATGAAAACGGGCACGCGTGGGTACTGCAACGACCGAACACGGTGCGTGCCGACCAGAAGGGCCGTGCGGCGCCGCCGGTCCTCGAATTCGACGAAAACGGCAATTACGTCCAAGGCTGGGGCGGCCCCGGCGAAGGCTACGACTGGCCGGAGATCGAGCATGGTATCTACGTCGATCCCAAAGGCTTCGTGTGGCTCGGCGGCAACGGCAAGACCGACAATCACCTGGTCAAATTCACCAAGGCCGGCAAGTTCGTGATGCAGATCGGCCACAAGAGCCAGAGCAAAGGCAATCTCGACACGCAGAACGTCAAGGAAGCCGCCGACACTTTCGTCTATGCGAAAACCAACGAGTTGTTCGTCGCCGACGGCTACGGCAACAACCGTATCATCGTGTTCGATGCCGATACCGGCGCGTTCAAGCGCATGTGGGGCGCGTTCGGCAAGGAACCGGCGTCACTTCCGCCGCCGCCGAAAGTCGCCGAATCATCGCGCATACCCGCTAAAGAACTGACCGACGACGGCCCCGCGCAATTCAGCACGGTGCACGCGGCGCGCGTGTCGAACGACGGCCTGGTCTACGTCTCGGACCGCGCCGGCAAGCGCGTGCAAGTGTTCACCATCGACGGAAAATACGTAACGCAAAAATTCATCGACCGCTGGTGCGAGGCGCCACACTGCGGCAATGGCCAGACGGTGGCGAGCACCGCGTTCTCGCACGATCCCGAGCAGAAATTTCTATACGTCGCGAGCCGCAGCCCCGCGCGCATCTGGGTGCTCGACCGCAAAACGCTCGATCTGCTGGACTCGTTCGGGAGGCCCGGTGTCGCGCCCGGCGAATTCTACGTCATCCATCACATGAACGTCGACTCCAAGGGCAATCTGTACGTGACCGAAGTGCAGGATGGGAAACGCGTGCAGAAGTTCACGTTCAAGGGCATGCAGACGATTGCGTCTAAATAGCGCGGTCTCGCCGGGTAACAAGGCGGCTGCCTCGATGCCGATCTGGTGCATCCTGCATCCCGGCACCCCGAGCGCATTTGAAGGAAAGCGGTAATGGAGTTGCTTCAGCTGCTGGTGTTCCTGTTGTTATGCGCGGTTGCGCTGGGCTGGGTGGCGCGCCGGTTCAACTTTCCTTATCCGATCGCGCTGGTGATCGGTGGCGGCGCGCTGAGTTTCGTGCCACGGCTCCCGCAATTTCCGTTCGATCCGCAGTTCATCCTGGTGCTCGTGCTGCCGCCCATTCTCTACCAGGCGGCGCTGCTGACTTCCTGGCGGGACTTCAAGGCGAACATCCGGCCGATCGGGCTGCTCGCGATCGGGCTCGTGATCGTCACGACGCTCGCGGTCGGCACGACGCTCAAACTGCTGATACCGGAATGCCCATGGGGCGCGGCGTTCGTGTTCGGCGCCATTGTGTCGCCGCCTGACGCAGTCGCCGCGACGGCAATCCTGTCGCGGCTTAAGATTCCGCGCCGCGTGGTCGTGGTGCTCGAGGGCGAAAGCCTCGTCAACGACGCGTCCGGTCTCGTGCTTTACAAATTCGCCGTGGCGGCGGTGATGACGGGGGCTTTTTCATTGATCGAAGCGAGCGCGGAGTTCGTCGGCGTGGCGGCGGGCGGCATTGTTGTCGGTGTGCTGCTTGCGCGGCTCTTCATTGCCGTGCATCGGCGCCTGGGCGACGTTTTTATCGAAGTGCTGACGACCCTGGCGGTTCCGTATGTAGCCTATATCGTCGCCGAATCGCTGCACGTCTCAGGAGTGCTCGCGGTAGTGACCGCGGGCCTGGTGCGCGGCCGCTATGCGCCGGTCATCGTGTCGGCCGAGATGCGGATCATCGCGAGGTCGGTGTGGAACATGCTCGTGTTTCTTTTGAACAGCTTGATCTTCATGCTGATTGGTATCCAGTTATCGGAGGCAGTCGAGCAACTCGTCGGGTATTCAGGTGGCGAATTGTTTATGTACGGGATGATCGTCAGCGCCATGGCAATCGCGGTGCGCTTCGCGTGGGTTTATCCAGCCACGTTCCTTCCGCGCATATTGAGTCCCGCGCTGCGGGCGCGCGAACCGGCACCGGCCGAAGGCGAAGCGTTCATCATGAGCTGGTGCGGCATGCGCGGCATCGTATCGCTGGCCGCAGCGCTTGCGTTGCCCGTCACGCTCGCGAACGGTCAGCCATTTCCGCAACGCGACCTGATCATCTTTCTCACCTTCATAGTGATCGCTGTGACGCTCGTCGTGCAGGGCCTGAGCCTGTCGCCGCTGATCCGCCGGCTGAAAGTCGGTACCGATCGGAGCCTGCATGACGAACATCGGCATGCGCGTTTAGCGCTGGGAGCGGCCTCGCTTGGCGCCATCGATGCATTGGCGACGCGAGAGCACGTGCCTGCCGCGCTCGCGGCGCGGGTGCGCGCCGAGTTCGCGGAGAAAATCGAGCGCGCATTCGCCGATCTGCCGGTTGCCGAGCGCGACAGCGACGTGGCGCGGCAGCTGCGACAGGCGGCAATCGATGCGGAACGCCGGGAATTGATTCGCATCTGGCGCGAGAACCAGATCAGCGACGAAATTCTGCACCACATTGAGAAAGATCTCGATTACCAGCAGGCGCAAATTTAGGGCACCGTTCGCCGTGTTGCAATAGTGGCGAAAACCGGCGTACTGCCTAGT
>Ga0207645_10002388_pt1 | contig 14785 bp, 8 predicted proteins | sample KBSM53metaG_FD_184331 | JGI IMG/M metagenome (GOLD analysis project Ga0207645, IMG submission 184331) | Miscanthus rhizosphere microbial communities from Kellogg Biological Station, Michigan, USA - KBS M5-3 metaG (SPAdes) (version 2) | ecosystem: Host-associated > Plants > Roots > Rhizosphere >...
TCTCCGATTCGTGGCAGACCCAGGGCTCCTACACCTGGCAGGATTCGAAGGCGTTCGGCGGCGGTGCGGTCACCGGCAGCACGCAGCAGGACTTCTCCAGCCTGAGCTCGACCGGCGGGTTCGGCCGCGATCCCAACGACTTGATCAACGCCTACGGCCCGACGGCGACCAACTCCACCCATGCGGTGAAGCTGTCGAGCACCTACCGTGCGCCAATCGACTTCAACCTCGGGCTGCGCTACTCCTACGAGTCGGGCCGTCCCTACGGCCGCCTGATCATCGTCCGCGGCCTCGGCCAGGGGAACGTCACGATGCTGGCGGAAGGGCGCGGCGCCTACTCGCTGCCGGCGGTGAACGACTTCCAGATCCGGATCGACAAGGACCTGAATTTCAGCGCCAACCAGCGGCTGCGGCTGTCGATGGACATCTTCAACATCTTCAACTCCGATACGACGCTGACGCTGCGCAACAACAGCTCGCAGGTGACGGCAACGACGCCGTGGGCGCAGACGTTGTCGATCGTCCGGCCGCGCACGGTGCAGTTCGGCGTGCGGTATCAGTTCTGATGGAACGTACGCGCGGCTCTCGTAGCGCAGGCCTTTAGGCCTGCCGACGGCCGCGCGGGCAGCCCTAAAGGGCTGCGCTACGAAGAGGAGAACGCCTTTGTCACGCACGAAGAAGATCGCGGGAACCTGTTGCACGCTGGCGCTGGTCGTCGCCGGCATCGTCGCCGTCCGCTCGCAGTCGCGCGCCGAGTGGCGCTACTTCGGCGGCGACAAGGCGTTCACCCGCTATTCCCCGCTCGATCAGATCACCAGGGACAACGTCAAGCAGCTGCAGGTCGCCTGGCGGCGGCCCGCGGTCGACGACAAGCTGAAGCAGGCGTTCCCCGATCTGAACGTCAACAGCTATCTCCGATCCACGCCGATCTTCATCGACGGCATGCTCTACACGCAGGACGCGCACGGCTTCGTCAGCGCGTTCGATCCGGCGACCGGCGCCACCGTCTGGCAGCAGGAGCCGTTCGCCCGCACCAAAGAAGAGGCGACCGGCTCGAGCACGCGCGGCGTCGATTACTGGAAGGGCGGCAGCGATCAGCGGATCATCGTCGTCCGCGGCGAGTATCTCTACGCGCTGAACGCCAAGACCGGGAAGATCTATCCCGACTTCGGCGATCACGGACGGGCCAGCCTCCACTTCCTCGAGAACCAGCCGCTGGCCGGCCGCTTCAGCGATTCGACCGGCCCGATCGTCGTCGGCAACGTCGTCGTCGTCACCGGCAACACCGCCGGCGCGGGCGACGGCGGGCCGAAGAAAGAAGCGGCGCGCGAGGACGTGCGCGGCTTCGACGTCAAGACCGGCAAGCTGCTGTGGACCTTCCACGTCGTGCCGCAGGAGGGCGAGCTCGGCAACGACACCTGGGGCAACGAGTCGTGGAAGATCGCCGGCGATCTCGGCGCGTGGAACCCGATGACCGCCGACGAGCAGCTCGGCTACGTCTACATCCCGCTGACCGCGCCGACCTCGTCGTCGTACGGCGGCTGGCGGCCGGGCGCGAACCTCTTCTCGGAAGCGCTGGTCGCGCTCGACGCGAAGACCGGCAAGCGCGTCTGGCACTACCAGATGATTCACCACGATCTCTGGGAGTACGACAACGTCGGGCCGGCGACGCTCGGCGACATCACCGTCAACGGCAAGCGGATCAAGGCGGTGATGCAGCCGAACAAGAACGGCTACCTCTACGTGCTCGATCGCACCAACGGCGAGCCGGTGTGGCCGATCGAAGAACGGCCGGTCGGCAAGTCGAATGTGCCGGGCGAGCAATCGTGGCCGACGCAGCCGATTCCGACGAAGCCGCCGGCGTTCGATCGCCAGGGCGTCACCGAAGCGGATCTGATCGACTACACGCCGGAGCTGAAGGCGGCGGCGCTCGAGTTCGTCAAGCCGCTGGTGCTCGGGCCGCTCTACACGCCGCCGGCGCTCGCCGTCGAAGGTGTGACGCGCGGCACGCTCACCATCCCTGGCGCGTGGGGCGCCGGCAACTGGCACACCGGCGCGTTCGATCCGGAGACCGGCATGTACTACGCGGTCTCGCTGACCCTGCCCGGCATCCGCGGCGTGAGCAGCACGAAGGGCAACGCCGAGGCGACGATGGATTATGCCGGCGGCGGTGGTGGCGGCGGCGGACGCGGCGGACCGCCGGCGCAGCCGGCCGGCACGGTGAACGGGCTCGGCCCGCAGGTGATGGGGCTGCCGATCGTGAAGGGTCCGTACGGCCGCATCACCGCGCTCAACCTGCGCACCGGCGATCTGGCGTGGATGGTCGCCAACGGCGACGGGCCGCGCAATCATCCGCTGCTGAAAGATCTGAAGCTGCCGCCGCTCGGAGTACCGAACCGGCCGGCGCCGCTGCTCACCAAGACGCTGCTGTTCGTCGGCGAGGGCAGCGACGCGGTGATCGGCACGCCGCAGGTCGAGTGGGGGTGGGGCAGGAAGTTCCGCGCCTACGACAAGGCGACCGGCGCGGTGATCGCGGAAATCGAGCTGCCGTCGGGCACCACCGGCGCGCCGATGACCTACCTGCACAAGGGCAAGCAGTACATCGTCATCCCGGTCGGCGCGCGCAATCACCCCGCGGAGTTCGTGGCGCTGGCCGTGGCCGATGGCAAGCCCGCGACCGCCGGGGGCAAATAGTAGCAACTCGCGGAGCCCGCCGCGTGTATCATCGCGCCCGATGGCACGCAGGCGGAGCCCCTCGGTCCGCACGCCTCCACGAACCAATCGGGTCGGGCTGCTGACGGTCGGCGAGACCGCGCGGATCCTGGGCGTCAGCCCGTCGACGCTGCGGCTCTGGGAGAACGTCGGCCTGGTCTCGCCGGCGCGGAGCCACGGACGCTATCGCCTCTACAGCCCGGAGCTGCTCGACGTCCTCAAGCGCATCAAGTACCTGCGCGACGTCAAGCTGCTGAACCTGCCGGGCATCCGGCAGGCGCTCGGCAAGGTGGCCACCGCGAAGGCGACCAATGGCTCGCGGCCCACGGAGCTGGGGCGCAAACTGCGCAAGCTGCGAAAGAGCTGCGACCTCGGCGTCGTCGAAGCGGCGAAGCGCGCCAAGGTGTCGGCCGGCTTCCTCAGCGCGATCGAGCTGTCGAAGGCGAACCCGTCGGTGACGACGCTGCAGCGGCTGGCGGCGACCTACGGCACCACGGTCCTCGACTTCTACGATCTGCCGAAGCAATCGAGCCGGCTGGTGCGCCCGAAAGAACGCCGCGCGATCCAGACGCAGTCGGGCGTCCGCATCGAGCTGCTGTCGATCGGCGCGAAGCAGCTCGAGAGCCACATCTTCCGCGTCAAGCCGGGCGCCGGCAGCGACGGCTCGTATTCGCACCAGGGCGAAGAGTTCATCTACATGATGTCGGGCACGCTCGAGATCTGGCTCGACGAGCTCGAGTGCCACACCCTGCGTGAGGGCGACAGCTTCTGGTTCGAGAGCACCGTCGGCCACCGCTGGTACAACCCGTCCAGCGAGGACACGGTGATGCTCTGGATCAACACCCCGCCGACGTTCTAGGGGCTGGGGTGGCGGCTTCGCCGCAGGGGCTGGGGGCTGGTTCTATCTCTTCTCAACTTCCGCGATAAACGCGCGCGCATCGCGGATGACGTCGTCGGTGATTCCCATGTGCCCCTTGTCGGTGTAGTGCGTGAAGCGGGTCTGCACGCCTGCCTTCTTCACCGCCTCGGCGAAGTCGACCGCCTGTTGAATCGGCACCGAGCGGTCATCGTCCGAGTGGATGATCAGGATCGGCGGCATCTTCGCTGAGATGTGCGTCATCGGCGACGCCACCTTGCGCGCGGCTTCGACATCCTCGCCCACCGGCGTCCACAGGTTGCCCCACGACAGCGTGTTCAGCTCGTACGGGCCGGCGACGCTGATCACCGCGCGGACGTCGCTGCGCGCGTCGTCCCAGCCGCCGCTCCGCTTGAACGGCCCGTCGCCGAGCGTCGCCACCAGCGACACCAGCTGGCCGCCGGCCGACTGGCCGATGAGATAGACGCGCGCGGGATCGATGCCGTATTCCTGCGCGTGCGCGTGCACCCAGCGGATCGCGCACAGCGTGTCGAGATACGACGCCGGCGCCGGCGAGCCGCCCACCAGGCGGTAGTCGATCGACATCGCGAAGAAGCCGAACCCGGCCCACTGCGCCACCTTGATGCTGCTCGCGTCGGTGCGGTTGCCGGCGCGCCAGCGGCCGCCGTGCACCGAGATGATCGCCGGCAGCCTGCTGCCGCCGGTCGGATACGCGATGTCGGCGAGCAGCGCCGAGCCTTCGACACGGCCGTAGATCACGTCCTGCTTCGCCGTCACGCCGTCGACCGGCTGCGCCAGCTGCGACGTGGCGGCGGCGGGCGCGCGGTAGACGACCTTGCCGTCGACAATCGTCGTCTTCACCGCCACGTCGTCTCGAACCGCCGGCGCCTTCGCGAAGATGTCGGTGGCCAGGACGGCGATGTCGGCGAGCATGCCGGGCGCGAGCGTGCCCTTGACCTTCTCGTCGAACGCCGCGTAGGCCGCTTCGCTGGTGTAGTCGTTGATCGCCGTGGCCAGCGGCAGCCGCTGGTCGGTGCCGCCCGCGCGCGGCAGGCGATTGGAGATGCCGACGCTGCGGCCGATGGCGTCGAGCGTCGCCACCGGCCAGTCGGAGCCGAAGACGACGCGTCCGCCGGCGTCGGCGATGCTCTTCCACAGGCCGCCGCGCGCGGCGCGCTCGGGCCCGATGTTGCCGGCCCACGCGCCGACTGCCGCCGGCGTGCCGGCCGGGCGTTGCGGCGCCGGCTGCGCCGGCGGCACGAAAAAGCCGCCAACAGGATGCATCGACGCGATCACGCCGAGCGTGCCGAAGCGCGGTACGTCGGCGAGATCGATCGTCTCGATGTGCTCGACGCGGTGGCGCCGGCCGCGCGCGGGCGCCGGGTTCACCGCCGCCGCGCGCTCGAAGCCATCGAGCACCATCCGCACGGCGCCGTCGCCGAGGCCGTGGACCATGATCTGCCAGCCGCGCTTGTCCATCATCGCGACGATGCGGTTGAAGTCTTCGCGGGTGTAATTCGGCTTGCCGGTGGTCGGCGCGTTGACGTAAGGCGCGAGCATGAACGCGGTGTTGGTCTCGATCACGCCGTCCATGAACATCTTGACGATGCCGGTCTTGAGCATCGGCGTGTCGGGATGCGCCTTCCAGATCGCGTCGAAGCGATCGGCGTCCTTGTCGCTGAAGTTGGGCGTCACGAGCAGCGAGTAGTAGACGCGCGCGCCGAGCGTGCCGGAGCGCCGCAGGTCGTCGTAGACCTCGAAGTCCTCCGGGCTGCCGGCCGCGTCGGTGACGCTGGTGACGCCGTACTTCAGCGCCTCGGCCATCGCCGCCTCGAGCGCGCGCCGTTCCTCGGCGCGCGTCGGCTTCGGAATCAGCTTCATCACCAGCGACGATGCCGGCGATTCCTTCAAGAGCCCGGTCGGCTCGCCGCTCTTCGGATCGCGGACGATCGTGCCATTCGGCGGGTCTGGCGTCGCCCTGGTGATGCCGGCGAGCGCCAGCGCCTTCGAGTTCACCCAGATGCTGTGGCCGTCGTAGCAGCGCATCACCGCCGGGCGATCGGGCACCGCCTGATCGAGCTGCTCGCGCGTCGGCATGCTGCCGGGAAACGGCTCGTAGTGCCAGCCGCGGCCCTGGATCCACGCGCGGTTCGGGTTCGCGGCCGCGTAGTCGCGAACCCGCTGCTGCACGTCCGCGAGGTTAGCGGCGCCGCCGAGCTCGACGGTGTCCATCGCCAGGCCGCCGCTCAGCATGTGCGTGTGCACATCGTTGAACCCCGGCAGCACCGCGCCGCCGGCGGCGTCGACCACCTGCGTCTGCGGCCCGCGCAGCCGCTCGATCTCCTGCGCGCTGCCGACCGCGGCGATCGTGTTGCCGCGCACGGCGACCGCCTGCGCGAACGTCGCGTTCTTCCCGGCGGTGTAGACCTTGCCGTTGAGGACGACGAGATCCGCCGGCTTCGAATCGGCCGGACGCTGCGCCGTTACGGCGACGGCGGTTACGGCCGCGAGCAGCGTCGAGAGCATCAGCTTCATAAGCGTTCCTTGTGGTCGCGCGGCTCTCGTAGCGCAGGCCTTCAGGCCTGCTCACCGGCCGCGCGGGCAGCCCTAAAGGGCTGCGCTACGGTGACAAATCCAACCTATGTTGCCTTGGCCGCGATCAGTTCCTCGACCGCGCGATAGGCCTGGTCCATCGCCGAATCGGTGTACGCCGCCGCGCCGGCGTCGGAGTTGGCGATGGTGATGCGGCCGAACGGCTTGCGGCCGATCTCGCACGGCGACTCCCCGTCCTTCCAGTCCGGATCCCACAGCGGGTTGTACTCGTAGGCATAGCCGTGCGGCCAGCGGTTGACGGTGATCGCGTCGATGTCGCGCGCCGGATCGAAGCCGCCGCCGGCGAGGACGCGCGCCAGCTGATCGCGGATGTTCCGCTCGAAGGTCGAGAACGGCGTGCTCAGCAGGTCGACGTGCCCGGCGCGATGCTGCTCGCGCGACGGCAGCCCCGGCTTGCAGGGCGTCCGGTTCATCCGCACCAGGATCGGATCGTCGGCCGATTTCGGCGTCGGGTCGTAGCCGCCGATCACGGTCGGCGTCTCCAGCCGCACGCTGTAGTGATACATCCCCGGCGTCGTGGCGCCGTTGATGCCGAGCTTCTTGAACGCGCTCCAGTTCTTCAGCGCGACGCTGGTGTAGACGAGCGGCACCTTGACGCCGTACTTCAGCGCCTCTTTCTGCGCCGCCGGCAGTTCGGGGCAGAGGTGCGGGATCATGCCGTTCCAGCAGGCGAGCACGACCGCCTTCCCTTTCACCGAGTACACCTTGCCGCCGCGGCCGTAGGCGACCTCTACTTCCTTCGCCGACGCGGTCGGCCCGACGTGACGGACGCGCGCGGCGGTGCTGCTCAGGCGGATTCGGATCGGCGATCCGGCGCGATCGAGCTTCGCGTAGTCCGCCTTCGCCAGCACGCTGTCCTGCGCGGTGGTGCCCGGCAGCGCGCCGGGAATCAGCGCGCGCACCAGCAGCCGCGCCACCGACGCGTTGCCGTCCGGGAAGTGGAAGTTGTAGTCCGGCTTCGGCGTCGCGTCGCCGCGGGCGGTGAAGCTCATACGCCCGGTCGCGGCCGCGTCGAGGTTCATCCCGGCGAACCCCGGGTAGTGGTACGCCCAGCACTCCAGCGCGCCGACCGCGTCGATGCCGATGCCGTAGAGGCCGTGGGTCCGCGTCTGATAGAACGGGATCACCGACGAGGGCACCTTCACGTAGTCGAGGAGAAAGTCCCGGTAGCTGATGCGCGACAGGCGATCCTTCTTGTCCGCCGAGCTGAGGCCGGGCATGTAGTCGACCTTGTCGGTCTCGAGCCGCGCGATCGCCTGCTGCGCCTCGGCCGGCAGCGGCGTCTTCGCCAGGAACTCCTGCCAGGTCAGCCCCGCGCCGCCGCGCCCGCGGCCGCGTCCGCCGCCCGGCGTGCCGACGACGAGCCGATCGGCGCCGAAGGTTTCCTTGTCGAAGAAGTACGCGCCCTGCAGTCCCTGGTACACCGAGCGATCGGCCGCCTTGCTCGCGTCCGCGCTCAGCGCCACCGGGTCGATGCCGAGCGTTTTCATCAGCTCCAGCGCTTCCTTGCTGTAGGGGAACGGCGACTCGATCCCTGCGGTGCCGCCGTTCGCGATCCAGAGCCGGCCGCCGGGCCTGAACTCGTTCCGCTTCGCGTGGCCGCCGAAGTCGTCGTGGTTGTCGAGGATCAGGATCCGCGCGTTCGGGCTGGTGCGCGCGCGATAGAAATACGCCGCCGCGAGGCCGCTGATGCCGCCGCCGACGACGATCAGATCGTAGGATTCGCCGGTGGCGACCGGCTCGCCCGCGCGCGCCCAGAACCGCCCGTCGCGCAGCGCGTGCGACACGTCGAACGATCCGTCGTGGCTGCCGCGCATGCCGGTCAGCGCCGGCGGGTAGTAGCCGGGTGAGTCCTGCGTCGGCGCCTGCGCGAGCGCGGTCCAGTCGTCGGCAAGCCAGTGGCTGCCGATTGCGGCGCCGATGCCGATGGCAACGCCGTTCAGGAAATCGCGGCGCGTGATGGCGCGATCCATCCCGAGCGCGCGGTCGTTTTCGTGCGAATCCTCATACGCCATAAAGTTCTCTTCCCAGTTCGGTAAGAACGCAAAGCCCGCGAAGCCCGCAAAGATTCCTTATCTCTCTAAAGCTCTCACCTGCCCACCTGCGCTCTTCTGAACAACAGCCAACCGATCAGCGTCGGTCCCGCCACACCGATGATCATCTTGATCTCGAACAGCAACACGCTCGTCACGTCCGCCGTCGGCAGAAACGCCGAGCCCAGCCCGAAGATCGTCGTCGCCAGCCCGACGAAACCGGCGACCCGGGCCGCCGTGCCCACTCCATCGGCTTTTGCGAGCGCGAGGAACAGGTAGACGAACGGAATCAGCTGGATCACGACCGCGGCCTTCAGCAGCACCTGATACGCTTCCGCGACCGTCGATCCCACCATCGAGAACAGCGTGAAGCCGGTCGCCAGCACCGCGCACGTCATCAGCGCCACATGGGGCGAGCGCCAGCGCGGATGGATGCGGCCGAGCGCCGCCGGCAGCGCGCTCTCGAGGCCGGCGGTGAACGGAATCCGCGACGATCCGGCAAACCACGCCGACGCCGCGCCGCCGGTCGCCAGGCCCATCACGATCGCGAGCGGCACGACGATCCACGAGAGGTTCGCCGCGTTCGCCCCCGCGCCTACCGCCTGCATGATCCCCTGGATCGCGCCGACCTCCGCCACCGGCACGAGCGTCAGCACGGCGCCGGTGACCAGCAGGTAAGCGGCAATCGACACCGCGCCGCCGATGAAAATCGCCGGCGCGAGATCGCGCCGTGGATCCCGGATCTCATCGCCCATCGTCGACGCGAGCTCGATGCCGACCATCGCGTTGCACATCACCGCGAAGCTCGCGGCCATCTCCCATCCCGCGCCGCTGGCCACCGGCGGCGCCGGTGCCGCCGCGCCCGTCGCCCATGCCGCCGCGGCCGCGGCGACGACCAGCGCGATGCTGGCGAAGGCCGCCACCCCGCCGACATTCTGAATCCATTTCCCGACGGCCAGGCCGCGGATGTTGGCGAACGTCATGAAGCCCAGCCATCCGACGGCGACGCCGAGCACGAAGAGCTTGCGGCTCACGAGCGCCGCCGCTCCCGCCGCGCCGCCGGCAAAGGCGAAGATGCCGGCCATGTAGACGAGCAGCACCGGCACATAGAAGAGATTGTTCGTCCAGTAGCACCAGCCGGAGAAGAAGCCGTGCGCATCGCCGAACGCCTGCCGCGTCCAGAGGTAGATGCCGCCCTCGCCGGGATAGCGGCGCGCCAGCGTCAGCACCGCAATCGCTTCGGGCACGAAGAACGCGGCAAAGGCCAGCGTCCACAGCGCCAGCGACGCCCAGCCGTGCACCGCGGTCGGCGGCACGTTGTTGATGTTGACGATCGCGACGACATTCAGCAGCACCAGATCCCATCGACCGAGCGTCCGCGGGATGGCAATCGAGTCGGCCTGTGCCATCGCTCACAGCCCGCCAGTCGCGACGAGCTGGAGGTCGACGTCGCTCATCGCTCGAACACCACCCGCCCGGCGACGAGCGTCAAGTCCACCCTGGTGGCCGGCAGCTTCTCGGGTGAAACGGTCAACGGGTTCGCGGTCAGCACCGCCAGGTCGGCCCACTTGCCGGGCTCGATGCTGCCGCGGTTGTCCTCGTCGCCGCTCGCGATCGCGCCGCCCATCGTATACGCGTGCAGCGCCTCGGCGCTGGTGATCGCCTGCGCCGGGGCGATGAGATGCCCGGTGTTGTCGAGCCGGGTCACCGCCGCCATCATGCCGACCATCGGGTTGTCGTCTTCGACGACCGGCGCATCCGAGGACAGCGCGACGCGCACGCCGGCGTCGAGCATCGCCCGCACCGGGTAGGTACGCGGCAGGAACGACTCCGGAAGATACGACCGGAAGTTCAGCCCGAGGCTGTGGATGAAGATGGTCTGCGGCGCGGCGATGACGCGCAGCTTCGCGGCGCGCGCCAGCTGCGCCGCGTCGGGCAGGCCGAAGTGCTCGATGCGATGCGCGAACCCGCGCGGGTGCTCGCCGAGCGCTTCGTAGACGTCGAGCATCTGGTCGATGGCGACGTCGCCGATCGCGTGCGTCGCGATCCGCCAGCCGGCGCGGTGGGCTTCGCCGCACAACTCGCGAAGCTCGCCGTTCTCGAATCGGAGCAGGCCCCTGGTCGGAAGATGGCGGTACGGCTCGCTCAGCGCGGCGGTCGCGCCGCTGAGGCCGCCGTCGGCGAGAAACTTCACCGTGTCGACGCGCAGCCTGTCGGACACGTGCTGCGGCGGCAGCGGCACCGGCTGCGGCACCCCGTCGACGCGGCGCAGCGGCATCACGTTGACGCGCGACGGCAGGCCGCCCTTCGCATCGAGCGCGCGGTAAACGTCGAGCAGCGGCGGCGACACCCCGCAATCCGACGATGAGGTGATGCCGAGCGTCAGCTGATGCGTCAGCCCGGCGACGATCATGCGCTCGTAGTCGGCGGCGGACGGCGGCGGCATCACCTTGTTCATCAGGCCCATCGCGGTCTCGCGCAGCAGCCCGGTGGGCCGGCCGCGCTCGTCGCGATCGATCTCGCCGCCGGCCGGCGCGGCGGTGTCCGGGCCGATGCCCGCTTTCTCGAGCGCGGCGCTGTTCACCGCGTAGATGTGCCCGCAGGTCCGCGTCAGCACCACCGGCCGCGACGGTTCGGCGCGATCGAGATCGGCGCGCGTCGGCGCGCGCTCGTCGGTCATCGCCGCCTCGTTGTAGCCGCGGCCGAGGAGCCACGCGCCGTGCGGCAGGCGTGCGCCGAATCCCTTGACGCTGCGCACCAGCTCGTCGATGCTGCCCACCCGCCGCAGATCGAGCATCGTCGTCAGCAGATGCCCGATCTTCCAGATGTGGGCATGCGCGTCGTTCAGGCCCGGCACGAGCGTGCGCCCCGCCAGATCGATCTTCTTCGTGCCGGCGCCGGAGGCGGCGAGCACCTCGGCGGTCGTGCCGACCTGTGCGATGCGTCCCTCGCGAATGCCGACCGCCTGCGCGAGCGCAGGCTTCGCCTGCGTGAGGACGGTGCCGTTATAGAGAACGACGTCGAGCATCGCGCCTCAGGCCGAGGCCGTGCTGGGCCCTTCGACTCGCCCGCGGCTGCGCAGCGGCTCGCTCAGGACAGGCCGGAGCGTGCGGACTTCGATCGCGCGGCCGAGCGCATCGAGCGCTTCGCGCAGCATGTCTTCGGGGGTGGTGAGCGGCGGCAGCAGGCGGACGCAGTTGCTGAACAGCCCGGCGCGCATCACGATCACGCCGTTGGCGACCGCCTGGCGGACGATCGCGAGCGTCTCTTCCGGCGGCAGCGGCTCCTTGGTGGCGCGATCCTTGACGAATTCGGCCAGCATCATCGGCCCGAGGCCGCGCACGTCGCCGACCGACGGGAAGCTCGCCTGCCAGCCGTGCATCACCTCGCGCATCACCTCGCCGAGGCGCCGCGCGTGCGCGAGGAACGCGGGCTGCCGGATCATGTTCACCGCGGCAATCGCCGCCGCGCACGCCACCGGGCTGCCGCCGTAGGTGCCGCCGACGCCGCCGAGATGCGAGGAGTCGAGGATCTCCGCGCGTCCGGTGACCGCGCCGATCGGCATGCCGGCGCCGAGCGATTTCGCGCTGACCAGGAGGTCGGGCACGACGCCGTAGTGCTCGCACGCGAACACGCGACCGGTCCGGCCGAAGCCGCACTGCACTTCGTCGGCGATCATCACGATGCCGTGCGCGTCGCACAGCTCGCGGATGCGGCGGAGGAAGCGCGGCGGCACGGGAATGAACCCGGCCTCGCCCTGCACCGGCTCGATGATCATCGCCGCGACCGCGGCCGGATCGACCTGCGCCACCAGCGCGTGCTCGAGCTGCTTGATGCCGAAGTCGAGGTACTGCTCTTCGCTCATCCCCGCCGGCGTGCGATAGAGGGTGGGAATCGGCAGCCTCACGATCTCGGGCGCGAACGGGCCGAAGCCGCTCTTGAAGAGGCCGTACTTGCTCGTCAGGCTGAGCGTGAGCAGCGTGCGGCCGTGATAGCCGCCCTCGAAGCAGATCACCGCGGCACGGCCGGTGTACTTCCGCGCCAGCTTCACCGCGTACTCGACGCTCTCGGCGCCGCTGTTGGCGAACAGCGTCTTCTTCCTGAAGCTGCCGGGCGTCAGCTCGTTGAGCATCTCGGCGAGGCGGACGTACGGCTCGTAGGTCGCCACCAGCGACGAGACGTGGACGAATTTCTGCGCCTGATCGGCAATCGCCTTGACCACCGGCGCCGGCGAATGGCCGACCGCCAGCATGCCGATGCCGCCCGCCAGATCGATCAGCGTGTTGCCGTCGACGTCGAAGACGAGCGATCCCTCGGCGCGCTCGACGACAACGTCGGTGGCCTTGCCGAGGCCGGCGGGGACAGCGGCCAGACGCCGCGCAATCAGATCGCGCGCGCGCGGTCCGGGCACATCCGTGTCCAGGCGAATCCACGACGTCGCGTGCTTCCGCGACGCGCCCTTCACCTCTTTGGCAGCGTCGAGCGCGATCAGCACGCTGTAGTTGTCGCTGACCGGATCGTTCAGGTAGTTGGCGAGCAGCGCGCGCGGCTCGAAGCCGACGCCGAGCTGCATCGACAAGGTCGGATCCTTGATCCGCCCTTCGACGACGCCGTTGACGTAGTCCTCGGCCGACATCCGATCCTTGACGGCGCCATAGCCGGAGATCATGCCGGCGGTGACCTGCCCCTTCAGGCCCAACCGCCAGACCACTTCCTGCCGCGCGGCATACAGCGCCGCCGCGATGCCCCGTCCGCGATACGCCGGGCTCACGCCGACGTCCGCGCCGTAGAGCCAGTCGCCGTTCGGATCGTGCGAGGTGAGCCAGCCGCCCTGGATGATGTCGGCGAAGGTGTGATTGAGATGGTGGAAGTCGAACGGGAGGCGCAGCGTCGTGGTCGCGCCGACCACCGTGTCGCCGTCGAGCGCGACGAACTGGCCGTCGGGAAACAGCTCGATGTGCTTACGGTAGTGCGCCGCCTTGAACCGCTCGGCGTCGGCCAGCGTCGGGAAGCAGTCGCGCTGCAGCTGCTCGAGCGGCTCGGCATGCTCGGGCCGCGTCTGCATCACGACCACGCCGTCGGCGAGCCGGCGGTAGTACCACATGACGGCTGGACGCTTTCAGTGCGCGGCGGCCTGGGCCGCGACGCTGGCCATGCAGCCGGTCATCACCTCGAGGCCCTCGTCGAGCTCGTCGTTCGAGATGGTGAGCGGCGTCAGGAAGCGGACGACGTTGCCGAAGGTGCCGGCGGCGATGAGCAGCACGCCGCGCTCGCACGCCATCCGGATCACGTCCTCGGTTTCCTGCTTGGCGGGTTCCTTGGTCTGGCGGTTGCGCACCAGCTCGACGCCGACCATCGCGCCGCGGCGGCGGACGTCGCCGACCAGCGCGAAGCGCTCCGCCCATTCGCGGACGCGCGCCTCGATGCGGACGCCGATCTCCTCGCTCCTGCGCAGCAGCTCGCCCGACTCGAACAGATCGAGCGCGGCGTGCGCGGCCGCGCACGCCATCGGGCTGCCGACGTAGGTGCCGCCGAGACCGCCCTCGCCCGGCGCGTCCATCACCTCGGCGCGGCCGACGACCGCGGCGAGCGGCAGGCCGGCGGCGAGCGATTTCGCCGTCACCAGGATGTCGGGCTCGACGCCGTCGTGCTCGCACGCGAACATGCGGCCGGTGCGGCCGAAGCCGGTCTGCACCTCGTCGGCGATCACGAGGATGCCGTGCTTTCGGCAGAACGCGGCGAGCTGCGACAGGAAGCCGGCCGGCGGCGCGACGAAGCCGCCCTCGCCGAGCACCGGCTCGACGACTACCGCGGCAATCGTCTTCGGGTCGACGTAGCGCTTGAAGTAGGTCTCGATCGACGAGAGGCACTCGAAGGCGCAGTCCGGGTGCGTGCGGGCGTAGGCGCAGCGGTAGCAGTAGGCATACGGCACGCGCCACACATCGCCGACAAACGGGCCGTAGCCGGTCTTGTAGGGATGCACCTTGCTGGTGAGCGACAGCGCGAGCAGCGTGCGGCCGTGGAAGCCGTCTTCGAAACACAGGACGCCGGGGCGCCCGGTGGCGTGGCGCGCGATCTTCACCGCGTTCTCGATCGCCTCGGCGCCGCTGTTCACGAACAGCGTTTTCTTCGCGAACGATCCGGGGGTAATCGCGGCGAGCCGCTCGGCCAGCGCGACGTAGCTCTCGTAAGGGGCGACCGAGAAGCAGGTATGCGTGAACCGCGTCGCCTGCCGGCGCAGCGCGTCGACCACGTGCGGATCGGAGTGGCCGACGTTCATCACGCCGATGCCGCCGGCGAAATCGAGGAAGACGTTGCCGTCGACGTCGGTGATGCGGACGCCCTCGGCGGAGGCGGCAAACACCGGCGTCGCGTGCGCGATGCCGCGCGGCACGGCCGCCTGGCGCCGGGCCATCAGCGCGCGCGAACCGGGTCCGGGTATAGCGGTACGAATCTGGATGGCCGCCATGATTGGGTGTGCTGTTCTTCTACTAAATAAATGTATGGTTGTCAATAATCGTCGCGCCGACAGCCACTCCATTCTTTCAGT
>Ga0207645_10002392_pt1 | contig 14769 bp, 10 predicted proteins | sample KBSM53metaG_FD_184331 | JGI IMG/M metagenome (GOLD analysis project Ga0207645, IMG submission 184331) | Miscanthus rhizosphere microbial communities from Kellogg Biological Station, Michigan, USA - KBS M5-3 metaG (SPAdes) (version 2) | ecosystem: Host-associated > Plants > Roots > Rhizosphere >...
GCTCGATCGACAACGACGACTCGCGCGATCTCGATCAGCTCTCGGCGAGCGAGGCGCTGAAGGGCGGCGACGTCCGCGTCCTCGTGGCGATTGCCGACGTCGACGCCGCGGTGCCCAAGGGCTCGACGCTCGATCGCCACGCCGCGGTGAATACCACCTCGGTCTACACGCCCGGCGTGATCTTTCCGATGCTGCCCGAGCGGCTGTCGACCGATCTCACCTCGCTGAACGAGCACGAGGATCGGCTGGCCGTGGTCACCGAGATCGTCGTCTCGTCCGACGGCGCGCTGAAAACCTCGGAGGTCTACCCTGCGGTGGTGCGCAACCAGGCCAAGCTCGCCTACAACGCAGTGGGCGCCTGGCTCATCGGCGGCGGCCCGCTGCCGCCGGCCGCGGCAAACGTTCGCGGCATGGACGAGCAGCTGCGGATGCAGGACCGCGTCGCGCAGTCGCTGAGCGAGGCGCGGCACCGGACCGGCGCGCTCGACTTCGAGACGATCGAGGTCGAGCACGTGTTCGACGGCGACACGCTGCGCGATGTCCAGGCGCAGCGCAAGAACCGCGCGAAGGCGCTGATCGAGAACCTGATGATCGCCGCCAACGGCGTCACCGCGCGCTTCCTCGACGCGCGCGGCTTTCCCTCGCTGCGCCGCGTGGTGAAATCGCCGGAGCGCTGGGAGCGGATTCGCAACCTGGCGGAGGAGATGGGCGAGAAGCTGCCGCCCGAGCCGGACTCGATCGCGCTGTCCGCTCTCCTGGCGCGCCGTCGTCAGCAGGATCCGGACACGTTCCCCGATTTCTCACGCAGCATCATCCAGCTGCTCGGCTCGGGCGAATACGTCGTCGATCCGCCGGGCACGGAGCCGCCCGGGCATTTCGGGCTGGCGGTGCGCGACTACACGCACTCGACCGCGCCCAACCGGCGCTATCCCGACCTCCTCACCCAGCGCCTGCTGAAGGCGACGCTCGCCGGGCGCCCGTCGCCGTACAGCCTCGGCGAGCTCGAACAGCTGGCGGCCCACTGCACGCAGCAGGAGGACGCGGCGAACAAGGTCGAGCGTCAGCTGCGGAAGGCGGCGGCGGCGCTGGTCGTCGAATCGCGTGTCGGCGAGACGTTCCAGGCGTTCGTCACCGGGGCGTCGAGCAAGGGGACCTGGGTGCGCGTGCCGTCGCCGCCGGTCGAAGGGAAGCTGGTGCACGGCGAGCGCGGGCTGGACGTCGGCGACCGCGTCCGCGTGCGGCTCGCCGGCGTCAACGTCGAGCGCGGGTTCATCGATTTCGAACGCACGTAGGGGGACGCTTCGCGGTATCGGGGGCTGGGGACTGGGGACTAGGGGCTGGCCGTCCAGTTTCACCGGCGGCGGTGCCGTTTTTGGATCGTCAGTGAATCACAGAAGGCCAGAAGACTAGAAGATCAGAATCTTCTGATCTCCAGCCCGTAGCCCCTGCAGGCGGGCGGCGGTCAATCGCACGCCGCCTCAGCCAGCCCCCAGCCCCCTACTCGGGCGAAGTCGACGTCGACCGCGCCGGCGCGTCGGGCGGGGACGCGTTGGCGTTGCCGTTCAGGTAGCGATCGAACCAGTACACCTGCCAGTTGATGCTCTCGACCAGATGCTTCGGCTCGCCGGTGCGGGTCAGGTTGTGGTTCTCGCGCGGGAAGAACACCACTTCGGCCGGCACGCCGAAATGCCGCAGCGCGCGGAACCACTGCTCGCCCTGCTCGATCGGCACGCGGAAGTCGTTGTCCGAGTGCAGGACGAGCGTCGGCGTCTTGACGTTCTTCACGTGCTTCAGCGGCGAGCGATCCCAGTAGAGATCGGTCTTCTCGAAGATATCGCCGCCGAAATCGTCCGCATGCCCGTACGCGCCGTCGCGCGTCCCATCGTCGCTGATGAAGTTGGAGACGCTGCGCAGAGTGACGGCGGCCTTGAAGCGGTTGGTGTGGCTGATGATCCAGTTGGTGAGGTAGCCGCCGTAGCTGCCGCCGGTGACGCCGAGGCGATCACGATCGATCCAGGAGTACTTCGCCAGCGCCGCGTCGACGCCGTTCATCACGTCGACGTAATCGTTGCCGCCCCAGTTCATCTCGATGCCGCGCTCGAACTTCTCGCCGTAGCCGGTCGACCCGCGCGGGTTGGTGAAGAACACCGCCCAGCCGCGCGACGCGTAGACCTGGAACTCGTGGAAGAAGTCGAAGCCGTACATGCCCGCCGGTCCGCCGTGGATGGTGAGGACCATCGGGTACTTGCGGCCCGGTTCCCAGCCGACCGGCTTCATCAGGAAGCCGTCGACCTCCCACCCGTCGGCGCCCCTGAACGGCACTCGCTCCACCGGCACCACGTTCACCTGCTTCCACAGCGCGGCGTTGAGATGGGTGAGCTGCTTCTCGTTGCGGCCGCTGAGATCGGCGACATACAGATCGTCGAGGTGCGTGGGATCGTTGACCGCGTAGGCGAGGCGGTTCGTCTTCTCGTTGACGTCGACGAAGCGAACGGTGCGCTCGCCGGAGGTGACCGACGCCGCACGGCGCGCGGCCAGATCGACGCGATACAGGTGGCTGGTGCCCTTCACGCCGGTTTCGAAGTAGAGCGCGCGCCCGCCCTCGGCCCAGCGCAGCGCGCCGGGAATCAGGTCGAGCCCTTCGGCGGCCAGCCGCGCCGCGCCGCCGCCCGCACTCGGCGCCAGCCAGATTTTCGGGTGCGCCTTCTCCGGCACCGAGCTGACGAACGCAATCGTCTGGCCGTCTGGCGACCAGCGCGGCGCGTTGTCGCCGGTGGCGTGATCGGAGATCTTCGACGGCGTCCCGCCGTTCGCGTCGATCACCCAGACGTCGGTGTCGTTGCTCTCGTCGAACGCCTTGCCGCTGCGGTCCGAGACGAACGCGATCCGGCGGCCGTCGGGCGACCACTGCGGATCGCTGTCGTTCCAGTCGTCGCCCGAGGTCAGCGGCGTCGCGCGGCCTGAAGAGACCTCGACCACCCACAGGTGGGCTCGCGTGTCGTCGAACCAGCCGGTGTCGTTGAACTTGTAGTTCGCATGCTTGTAGTGGCGCACATCGCTCGGCGACTTCGCCGTATCGCTCGATCCGGTGCGGCTGACGACGACGAGGCGGGCGCCGTCGGGCGACCACTGAAAGCTGTTGACGCCGTTCAGCAGCGTGGTCAGGCGCCGCGGCTCGCCGCCGCCGAGCGGCAGCAGCCACACCTGGTTTCTCGGCGTATCCGCCACGGCGTCGCCGGCTGCCGGTCGCGTCGACAGGAACGCGATCGTCTTGCCGTCCGGGCTCCAGCGCGGGCTGTTGGACGACTGCGGCGCCGTGGTCAGCGCCACCGGCTCGCGCGAGCCGTCGGCAGGCACCGACCAGATCGCGCTGCGCCGCCGGTTCTGCTGACGGTCGATCGTCGTGACGACAAAGGCGATCGTCGAGCCGTCGGGCGAGAACCGCGGCTCGGACAGCGTCTCGAACGCGAAGTAGTCCTCCGCGGTCATCCCGCGCGTCTGCGCGCCAGCCGGCGCCAGCGACAGAAGCGCGACGGCCATGGTCGCAGCAAGTCGAAGTCTGTTCGTCATGTGCATTCACCCAGCCCCAGCCCCTAGCCCCTGGCTCCCGCGCGCTTCTTCTCCGCGCGCGCCGGCGGCGCCGCCACCACGCTTTTCTTCTTGGTCGAGCTGATCGAATCCAGGCTCTTCCTGAGCGCATCCATCAGGTTGACCACCTTCGGCGGCGCCTCGATCTCCGGCGCCACCACTTCGCGTCCCTCGATCTTCGCGTCGATGATCTCGCGCAGCCCGACCTGATACTCGTCCTGGTACTCCTGCAGGTCGACCTCGCCCTCGAAGGTGCCCATCACCTGGCGCGCGAGCTTGACCTCCTCGGGCTTCACCTTCTCGGGCATGTCGGCCAGCTCGTCGATCGCCGCCATGCTGCGGATCTCGTTCGCGTGCCGCAGCGTGTACATCACCAGCCCCTGCTCGCGCGGCTGCACCTTCACCAGGTACTCGCGGCCGTAGAGCGCCACCTTGCCGATGCCCGCCTTGCCCTGCATCCCCTCGCGGATGACCGCGAACGCGTCGCGCGCCACCTGGCCGTCGGGCGCCAGGTAGTACGGGCGCTCGAGGTAGATCGGATCGATCGCCGTATCGTCGGTGAACTTCTCGAGGCTGATGACGCGCGTCGAGTCGACGCGCACCTTCTCGATGTCCTCGTCGTCGACGATCACGTAGCGACCCTTCTCGAACTCGAACCCCTTGACGATGTCGGTGTTCGGCACCTCACGCTCGCACTTCGGGCACCAGCGCTTCTGCTGGATGCGCGTCTGACACTCGCCGTGCAGCTGGTTGAAGCTCAGGGTGGCGCCGGCGTCGGTCGCGGGAAACACCTTGATCGGAATGTTGACGAGGCTGATCTTGAGATATCCCTTCCAGGTCGGTCGCGCGGGCATTGAGTGAAACTCCTCGGCGGCCGAGCAAGCTCGGCCCCCACAGGTGAAACGGTTATCGCTTCAGCAAGAAGGTCTGATCTGTGTTCACTTGAAATTGCCGGAACCGGCCGTAGGTCGCGACGGCCTCGATGTGCGACCCGGTGCGCAGGTTGTCGTACCACTCGCGCATCTCGATCGGCACCAGCAGGCCGAGCAGCGGTTCCGACTGGTAGCTGACGTCGATGGTCGCCCGCAGCCGCCGGTTCTGGGCGACGAGCTCGCTCATCAGGACGCGCCCCGTCGCCGGCTCGATCCAGAAGCGCCCCTTCGCCGGCAGATCCTTCTGCCCGTCGGTCTTGATCATCGTCCCCGCCTCTTTCTCCTGGTAGGCGATCACCCAGACTTCGGTCGAGACGCGGAACGCGCCGTCGGGCGAGGGGTTCGCGGGCTCGGTGCGCGGCGTGCGCTCGTTGGTGCGCTTGAACTTGAACCGGAAATGATTCGCCGCCTCCAGGAACAGCAGCGGATATACGGGCGTGTTGACGTTTCGCCTGATGTCGCCGATGTTGTAGCGCGCGCTCTCCTCGAGGATCCGCCGGATCAGCGCGTCGCCCGACGGCGATCGCTGGAGGAACAGGTGCGCGATCCGCTCCTCCCGGTCGCGGACCGGGTCGCTGTCGACCTCGAAGACGTCGCGAAACGCCATCCAGGGGTCCGTGCCGGTGGGTTTCAACAGCAGCAGGTCGGACTTGAGTTCCCGGTGCGCCAGGCCCGGCGGCGGCTGCACCGCGAACCGCGCGGTCTGGAACCAGTTCTGGACGTACTTCTCTTCGGCGACGATGCTCGACAGCTGGCGGTGGAAGTCGGCCACGTAAGCGGCTGCCCGCGCCAGCACCGCCGGCAGCGAGGGCTCCTGCGCCGGCGGGGACGCCCACAGGCTGGCGGCGGCGAGCCCGACTGCAACCGATTGGACCAGCACGCGCCGCATCAGGCTATCCACGCCCAGGTTTGCTCATGCACCAGCTTGCCGCGGGCTCGATCGTCCCTCCCTCGCCGGACCGTGGTCAAGCTAGAATCCTGCTCATGAAAAGCCTGAACTCGCCCCGTCTGTTCCTGGCGGTGTCGCTTCTCGCCGCCGGCGCGATCGCCTCGACCATCGCCGCCGAGCGCTCGTCCTCGACGATGGCCGCGGCGGCCAGCAAGTTTCTCGGCGGGCTGACCGCGGAGCAGCGGCAGCAGGCCACCTTCCCGTTCGAGTCGGAGGAGCGCCTGCACTGGCACTTCATCCCGACCGAGACGTTTCCACGCAAGGGGCTGACGATCAAGGAAATGACCGAGCCGCAGCGCAAGCTCGCGCACGAGTTGCTCAAGGCCGGCCTGAGCCAGCGCGGCTACCTCACCGCGTCGTCGATCATGGAGCTCGAGACGGTGCTGGGCGCGCTCGAAGCGGCGCAGCGCGCGGCCGCGGCGCAGCCGCCGCGCACGACGCCGCTGGTGCGCGATCCGGAGCGCTACTTCTTCTCGGTGTTCGGCACGCCCTCGGAGAAGAGCACCTGGGGCTGGCGCGTCGAAGGGCATCACGTCTCGCTGCACTTCAGCATCGTCAACGGCTCGATGGTCGCGGCGTCGCCGTCGTTCTTCGGGTCGAACCCGGCCGAGGTGCGCGAGGGGCCGAAGAAGGGGACGAGGCTGCTCGCCGCCGAGGAGGATTCCGCGCGCGCGCTGCTCGAGGCGCTCGACGCGACGCAGAAGACCAAGGCGATCTTCGATGCGACCGCGCCGGGCGACATGATCACGATGGCCAACGTGAACATCTCGCCGCTGTCGCCGACCGGGCTGGCGGCGGAGGCGATGACACCCGCGCAGCGCGATCTGCTGATGAAGCTGGTCGACGTCTACATCGGCAAGATGGCGCCCGACATCGCCGCCGAGCGGCTGGCGCGGCTGAAGAAAGCGGGGCTCGAGAAGATCGGCTTCGCGTGGGCGGGCGAGACGGCGAAGGGGAAGAAGCATTACTACCGCGTCCAGGGCCCGACGTTCCTGATCGAGTACGACAATACCCAGAACGACGGCAACCACATCCACTCAGTGTGGAGGGACTTCAACGGCGACTTCGGGCGCGATCTCCTGCGCGAACACCTTCGGTCTTTCGCGCACTGAATCGCGCCCACAGAGGGGCACAGAGGAAACAGAGGACACAGAGGACGCAGAGGACGCAGAGGACGCAGAGCGCCAGCCGCAACCTCAGTGCTCCTCTGTCACCTCTGTGTCCTCTGTGGCGCCGGAGGCGCCGGAAAAACGCGGTCCATGTTCCCACCGAAGATCTGTTCGTGGACCGCCGGTCCGGCGCCGATCTCGTCGAGCGCCGCTGACTGCTGCTCGTAGACTTCCTTCACCCACCCCCGCGGGAAGAACGACGAATCCGATCCGAACATCAGACGGTTTGGTCCCAGCACGTCGAGCGCGCGGCGGAAGACGTCCGCGAGCGTGAGGCCGGGGTGGTACTTGATCCAGCTGTTCGAGCTCGAGGTGTCGAACAGGATGTTCGGGCACAGGTCGGCGACCATCAGCGCCTCGCGCAGAAGACCCGCGCCGAAGTGCGGGATGATGATCGGCACCGTCGGATAGCGCCCGGCGACCGCGTGCAGATCCAGCGGGTTGCCGAAGCGGATATCGAACGCGCTCGGCAGGCCCAGCTTCCGGCGGACGCCGACCGACAGCACGCCGCAGTGAACGAAGACCACCGTCCCCGGCGTCGCCGCTGCCACCTCGAAGATCGCCTGGACACGCACGTGGTCCACGCGGAAATGGTGCATCGCGGGAAAGAGGCAGATCGCGCGCATGCCCTGGGACTCGATTGCCGCGGCCGCCTGCGGCGCCGCATCGGCGCGGGTCGGATCGACCATGAAGAAGCCGACGAATCGCTGCGGGTGGCGTTCGACCGCTTCGGCGACCGACGCGGCGTCGCCAGGCACGCTCGCAATCAGCGCGGCGCGCGCGACATGATGGCAATCGAGCTCCGCCACCCAACGATCCGCGAGCGCCGCCGCGGTTCCGGGCGGCTCCCATCCGAGCTTTGCCAGCGCCGCGTCGCCGCCGAGCGCGGCGAAGAAATTCTGTGAGAAGAAGTGGCAGTGCGCGTCGTTCGTCACTGGGGTCATAGGCTACCTTGCCCGCGCGTCGATCTGTCGCTTACTATCGTGCGCATGCGCATCGCATTGTCCCTGCTCGTCGTGTGCCTCCTCGCAGTTCCCTCGTCCGCAGCCGCGCAGGCCACCGGCGCCATCACCGGCATCGTCACCGATGCGTCGGGCGCGGTGCTGCCGGGCGTGACGATTGACGTCACCAGCCGCGACACCGGCCAGATCCGGACGGCGGTGACCGGCACCGACGGCTTCTATACCATCGCCCTCGTCAACCCCGGCGTGTATCAGGTGAAGGCGACGCTCACCGGCTTCCGCACCACCCTGCGCGACGCGCTCACCGTCGTCGTCAACGAGACGGTGCGCGCCGACATGCAGATGCAGGTCGGACAGCTCGAGGAGCAGGTCACGGTGCTCGGGCAATCGCCGCTGGTCGAGACGACCAATGCCACGCTCGGCGTGGTGATCGATCGGCAGAAGGTCGTCGACCTGCCGCTCAACGGCCGCAACTTCACGCAGCTGGGCACGCTGATTCCCGGCGTGGTTGCGCCGCCCACCGGTCTCGGCGGTCAGGACGGCAACGCCACGCCCGGCGGGTTCGGCAACGTCACCGGCGGCTTCAACGTCAACGGCCAGCGCAACCAGTCGAACAACTTCCTCCTCGACGGCGCCACCAACAACGACTCGTTCAACACCGGCTTCGTGCTGCGGCCGCCGCCGGACGCGATCCAGGAGTTCAAGATCCTGACCCACTCCTACGACGCCGAGTACGGGCGCAACGCCGGCTCGGTGGTCAACGTCGTGACGCGCGCCGGCACCAACGCATGGCACGGCAGCGCGTGGGAGTTCAACCGCGACGACAGGCTGCAGTCGAAGAACTTCTTCGCGACCGCGAAGCCGGACCTGAAGCAGAACCAGTTCGGCGGCGCCGTCGGCGGGCCGCTGCTGCGCAACCGCCTGTTCATGTTCAGCTACTTCGAGGGGTTCCAGAACAAGCAGGGCGTGACCGACACGCGCACCGTGTTTTCGGAAGCGCAGCGCCGCGGCGATTTCTCCGGCGGCGCGACGATCCGCGATCCGCTCACCGGCCAGCCGTTTGCCGGCAACGTCATCCCATCCAATCGCATCAACCCGATCTCGCAGCGGATTCTCGAGCAGTACATCCCGCTGCCGAACTCGACGCTCAACCGCTCTGTGCGATCGCCGAACGTCGAAGACACGCGGCAGCAGTTCGGCACGCGCCTCGACTACCAGCTCGCGAAGCACAGCCTGCTCGGCCGCTACATGATCGGCCACACGAAGAACATCAACCCGCTCGGCGGCTCGAACTTCTCGCCCGCCGGCAACACGGCGATCGCCACGCTCCAGGACGTGATGGGCTCGGACACCTGGATGATCAGGCCGACGATGATCAACGTGGCGCGGGCGTCGATGAACCGGATCAGCGCCAAGCCGACGGTGACGAGCGGCCTCAACCTGCGCGACCTCGGCTTCCAGATGACGCCGAGCAATCCGACAGCGGCCGGCCTGCCGTTCATCACCGTCACCGGCTTCTTCTCGACCGGCGACGCGCAGCAGCCGTTTGCCACCCGCGTCAACAACGTGTTCGGGATCACCGACGATCTCACCTGGATCTCGGGGCGGCACTCGATGAAGTTCGGCGGCGAGCTGCGGCGCGATCAGATCAAGGTGTCGTTCATCAATCGCCCGAACGGCGACTTCACCTTCGGCGGCACGCAGTACACCGGCAGCCCGCTCGCGGATTTCCTGCTCGGCTTCCCGAACCAGTACCGGCAGGCGACCGGCGATCCGAACCTGAATGGCTCATCGTGGGTGTATGCGATTTACGGGCAGGACGAGTACCGCGTCTCGCGCGTGACGCTGAACTACGGCGTGCGCTACGAGGTGAACCAGCCGTTCCAGGAATCGCAGGACCATCTCAACGCGTTCCACCCCGGCCAGCAGTCGACGCTGTTTCCGAACGCGCCGCGCGGGCTGGTGTATCCGGGCGACAGCGGCGTGCCGCGCGGCACCTATCCGACCGACGCCAACAACGTCGCGCCGCGGCTGGCCGCGGTGTGGGATGTGCGCGGCGACGGCCGCACCGCGGTGCGCAGCGCGTGGGGGCTCTTCTACGACACGCTCCCCGGCCAGGGCGACTTCTTCCAGAACGGCACGCTCGCGCCGCCGTTCCAGCCGCTCACCGAGGTGAACTTCCCGCTCAACATGACCACGTCGCCGTTCGCCAACCCGCTTGCGGGCGTGACCGGCACGCCCGGCTTCCCGCCGGGGCTGATCTTCATCGGCTGGGGACCGGACTTCAAAACGCCGGCGGTGCAGCAGTACAACGTCACGCTGCAGCAGCAGGTCGGCGCCAACTGGGGGCTCGAGGCGGGCTACGTCGGCGCGCGCGGCAGGAACCTCCCGATTTTCATGGAGGTCAACCCGACCACGCCGATCCTGTCGCCGGCGCCGGCGATCGGGCCGCGCCTCTTTCCGGCTTTCTCGCTCGTGCGGCCGACCTTCTCCGAGGCCGAATCGTGGTACGACTCGCTGCAGACCAGCGCCCGCATGCGGCCGTGGCACGGCCTGAACCTGCTGGCGTCGTACACGCTGGCGCACGCGGTCGATCACATCTCCGGCCTCAACATCGGCGGCGAGCCGCGGCCGATGCTGCCGGTGACGATCGGCGACCAGGCGTCGATCGATGCGGCGCTCGCGCGCGAGAAGGGCGATGCGCTGTTCGACGTGCGCCACCGCTTCGTGCTCAGCTTCGGCTACGAGCTGCCGCGGATGACCGATCGCGGCGCGGCCACGCGACTGGTGCTCGGCGGCTGGCAGGCGAACGGCATCGTCCAGGGGCAGACCGGATTCCCGCTGACGGTGATCGAGCCGACCAACGTCTCGCTCACCTCGCTGACCAACCGGCCGAACATGACCTGCGATCCGAACGAGAACGCGCCGCACACCACGGCGCAGTGGTTCAACACCGCGTGCTTCCAGCGGCTGACGCTGGCGGCCAACGCCGGGCAGGTGGGCAACGAGCCGCGCAACGCGGTGCGCGGCCCCGGCTTCAACCGCACCGACGTGTCGCTGTTCAAGAACTTCGCGCTTGGTACGCAGCAGCTGCAGCTGCGGATCGAGGCGTTCAACGTCTTCAACCAGGAGCGGTTCGGCCAGCCGGGCAACACGCTGGGCGCGGCGACGTTCGGCGCGATTACGGCGGCCGACGATGGCCGGATCGTGCAGCTGGGAGTCAAGTACACGTTCTGACGCCGAAGGCGGGTAGGGCAGGTGGGGCAGGTGGGGCGGGTAGGGCAGGTAGGGCTGGTGGGGCAGGTAGGGAAACCAGAAATCTCTTCGAGAGTGCCGGGTAACTAGCGACATGGTCGCTCGTATCGCGGCGCTTCAGCGCGGCCACGTTATGAGCTCGCCGTTGAATGTGACGCGCGTCACGTCGCCCGAGTGCTGCAAGTCCCCCGGATGCCCCCACCTGCCCCACCCGCCTCACCTGCCCTACGCGCGCGCGTTCAGCGAGCGCACATGAATAGACGAGAGTTCTTGACGGCGACCGCCGGCGCGCTCGCTCCGGCGCTCATCGTGCGCGCCGACGAGCGCCCCGCGATGCCGTGCGGCGTCGCGACGGGCGACGTCACCGACGGGCAGGCGATCGTCTGGAGCCGCTGCGATCGCCCGGCGCGCCTCATCGTCGAATACTCGACGACGGCGTCGTTCGCTGACCCGCGCCGCATCGTCGGGCCGGCCGCGCTCGAGGCCACCGACTTCACCGCACGCGTCGATCTCACCGACCTCCCGCCGGGCCAGCGCATCTCCTACCGCGCGAGCTTCCAGGACCTGAGCGATCTGCGGCGCTTCAGCGAGCCGATCGCCGGCAGCTTCCAGACGCCGGCGCGCGGCCCCGCGACCGGCCGCGGCGTGTCGTTCGTCTTCTCCGGCGACTGCGTCGGCCAGGGATGGGGCATCGACGTCTCGCGCGGCGGCATGCGGCTCTACGAGACGATGCGCCGTCTGCAGCCCGATGTCTTCATCCACCTCGGCGACACGATCTACGCCGACCAGCCGCTCAAATCGGAAGTCGTCCTGGACGATGGGTCGACGTGGCGGAACCTCGTGACGGAGGCGAAGTCGCAGCCGGCGCAGACGCTCGAAGATTTCCGCGGCTGCCACCGCTACAACCTGCAGGACGAGCACATGCGGCGGTTCAACGCCGAGGTCTCGCAGGTCGCGCTCTGGGACGATCACGAGGTGCGCGACAACTGGTGGCCGTCGCAGGTGCTCGCGGCTGATGCGCCGTCGGCGGAGAAGAGCGTCGCGCTGCTGGCGGCGCGGGCGAAGCGCGCGTTCCTCGACTACCTGCCGCTACGCATCGACCCGGTGGAGAGCGAACGCGTCTACCGCGCCTGGCGGCACGGGCCGCTGCTCGAGATTTTCGCGCTCGACATGCGCTCGTACCGCGGGCCCAACTCGGCGAACCGGCAGACCGCGGGCGGCGAGGAGGCGGCGATTCTCGGCGACGCGCAGGTGGCGTGGCTGCAGCGCGCGCTGGCCGCCTCGCCCGCGACCTGGAAGCTCATCGCCTCGGACATGCCGCTCGGGCTGGTGGTGCCCGACGGTCCCGGCCGCTTCGACGCGGTGGCCAACCGCGATCCCGGCGCGCCGCTCGGCCGCGAGCTCGAGATCGCGCGGCTGCTCGCGTTCATCAAGGAGCGCCGCATCCGCAACGTCGTCTGGATCACGGCGGACGTGCACTACTGCGCCGCGCACCGCTACGCGCCCGACAGCGCCGGCTTCACCAACTTCGATCCGTTCTGGGAGTTCGTCGGCGGGCCGCTGCACGCCGGCACGTTCGGGCCGAACGAGCTCGATCGCACGTTCGGGCCGGAGGTGAAGTTCACCGGCATCCCGCCCGGGATGAAGCCGAACCGGCCGCCGAGCGAGCCGTATCAGTTCTTCGGCAGCGGCCGCATCGACCCGCGGACGAGGGTGTTGACGGTCAAGCTGCACAATGTCGACCGGGAAATCTACAGCGTCGACCTGCCGCCCGCCCGATAGCGGTTCGATCGCTGAGTGTGGTGTCGTTGATGGTGATCAGGCGCGACGCTACACTGCGGAATACCTCGGTTGGTCAGGCCTTGCTTCCGACGTTAGCTCCATGATCGTGCCCAGCCGCGTGATTCCATAGGAGGCAGAGCATGAAGGTGCGTTTGATGTTTGTGTGTCTGCTCCTGTCTGCGTCGGCGGCCGCAACCGCCGGTGCGGCCGATGCCACCGGCCGGTGGAAGGTCACGATCTCGCTCGGCGGTGAGACGGTCACCGGCGTGGCCTTACTCAAACAGTCCGGCGACGAGATAGCCGGCTCGATCGGGGCTGATGAACGCAACCAGCATCCGCTCGATGGCGTCGTGAAGGGAAACCACATCACCCTCACAACGCATCCGCGGCCAGGACGAACTGTCGCGTTCGATACGTGTGAGCTGAACGTCGATGGCGACAAGATGACCGGCACAACTGAACGCACGGGATCGAGCGACAAGGGGACCATCGAGTTGGTCAGGATGAAGCAGTAAATCACGGCTCGACCGCGCGGGGTTTGCGGACAGAATAGCGGCCGTTTCCAACGACTGCGTGCGGCGGCTCTTTAGTTGCCAATCCAGCTGGTGATGTCCGGGATGTTGTCATCACCGTTCATCCACGGTGTGCGAACGTGGGTCCTGAACATTGGGGCCCTGGTCGTGGTCGTGTACTCGCTTGACTTGCTGCTGAACAGCCAGGTCCCGATGGTTGACGTGGGAGAGGCGCGAGAGTACGCGCACCTCGTGGGCAAGAAATTTCGAACTCAGCAGGAGTTACGGATATTCGGTATCACAGCCGACCGCCACTACGCAAAGCGAGTTGACTACGTCATGCTGGTGACGCCACCCGGGTTCGGCGGACGAGAGATCGTGACCAGAGACGTACTGCCAAAGGGCTCGGTAGTTCAGATTGTCGGTGTCTTGAGGTCAACCGTGCCATTCCTACGGAGAGTTGAATACGTCGTTCGCGTCAAGAAAGACGGTCGACTGGGAGAAGTGCCGATGAGAGTGAATCTGACTGGCGCGATCGACGATGCAAATGTCGGATTGCCCGAGGGGATATTCGTCGAGGAATAGGCGCAGTGTGGTTCTCGCGCGTTGAGCTGCTTTAGGAAATCTTCCGTATGCGAACCCATTCGACCGTCTCGCTGATTGTCGCGCTGGCGTGGACTGTCTCGACGCAGGTGAACCCCGAGCGCGAATTGAAGCTGGCAGCCGGTCCCTTTCCGCAAATTGCGGGATCAGAACTAGGGCAATCGGTCGCCTTCGAGAATGAGATCGATCTCCATACCTGCTTTCCGCTGCTCATGAAGGGCGAAATCGTGACGTGGATTCATCGTGCCCACGCCGTTTCGAGACGCCTGCTCGTTCAGCGATGCGTTGAGTACGATCCTTCTATCGATCAGACACGCGGTAGTCGCCACGGCGGGGTGAGGGAGTCGTGGGATTGGGTCGTCATCGGCGGCGATCGACATCGCCTCGAGTTTGTTTCTGTCACGCCCAACGGCTGGAAACTCTTCGCGAATCCGAGTTTCTGTGGTCATTTCGTCGCGTACTGGGGCACACCACAGAACATCCTGACTCCGTCAATCTACGATGTCAGGTCGGGCCATGTGGTTGCGTCAAAGGCGCTCGGCAAGGTCGAATTGGAGACGGACGACGAGTCGTTCCTGCCGCCGCCGGCATGGGATGCAACCTGCGCGAAGGCGATGTTTGATGGCAGGCGGGCCGGCAAGGCTCGGGTCGACCTGCCGATTAACCGCTGATCTGCTATGTGCAGCCTGACATTGCGGTATGGAGCGTGTGGCCTACGGGAGAGGACTGGCCGCGCTTGGTGAGCGATGCGTGCCGACTCTGGCCAGCCGCATTCTGTTGCTCATCGCATCGCTGGTCTTTGGTGCGCAGTGCGCCACGACCGGCGTAATGTTTCAGACGCAAGGTTCCATCGGCTGCCCGGCCAATGTTCCCGACGATGTGGCCAGAGCGGGCGAGCCGGGCGTGGAACCGCCGAAACTCGTTCGACAGGTCTTCGCCCACTCTCGGAAGCATTCGACTTCGTCAGCAGCGCTGCGCCGACGGAACACCTGGCGTACCTCTCGCTCGATACCGGCG
>Ga0207645_10002395_pt1 | contig 14760 bp, 11 predicted proteins | sample KBSM53metaG_FD_184331 | JGI IMG/M metagenome (GOLD analysis project Ga0207645, IMG submission 184331) | Miscanthus rhizosphere microbial communities from Kellogg Biological Station, Michigan, USA - KBS M5-3 metaG (SPAdes) (version 2) | ecosystem: Host-associated > Plants > Roots > Rhizosphere >...
CCAGCAGCAACCCGTGAAGACGACCCCGCGTTCCGTGTTCGCGAGGTTTCCGAGATTGAACGCTTCGACGATGCTGTCGTCGTCCTCTCCCCAGAACGATCGGGCGTCCGAGTCCGATCCGTGAAGCATGAAGTACATGACGTCGCCCGCGGCCTTGTGCGTTCCGATTCGCGTTGACGTGATCGGCTCCGAGACGAGGAGGTCCCCGCGGCCTTTGAGCTTCGTGAAGATCGGCTGTGCGAACGGCCGCGCGATGTTGCGAACACCGAAACGGCGCCCCGGATTGTCCGCGTCCGGAGCCGCAGCGAGCGCCGTCATGACCAGCGCGGCCGACTTGCCGTCCGGTATGCGTGAGACCGGCAGCTCGGGCAGCTCGTCCCCATCCTTGTCCCCGTAGATCGCGTCGCTCCAGACGACATACTGGTCGGCGTCGTTTGCCACGCGCGCCCCGAGCGACCTTCGCAGCGCCGCGTCCAGGACGTCCAGGCGTTGAGCCGGCAGCACGTCGTAACCGCCGACCAGCACGACGCCGCGGTACGTCCCATCCGTCCCATCTTGCAACGCCTCGCGCACCTCGCCGAACGGGGACTTCGGGTGGCTCACGTCGAGGAGCCTCTGGCCGGACGCGCGGATCAGCCCGAGCGCCCGCGCTGCTTCCTGGCGGCCGATATTCGCGGCCAGCGCCGGGCTGTGCGTGACGAAGAGCAGCGCGGGGAGACGACGGCCGCCCGCCAGCACCGCGCGATCGGGAGCCGAAGCCGACGGCGACGCCGAGCCCGGCTGTAGCTCCATCGTGTGCTCCGTCGAGACGCCCACGCCGTTCCGTGGCGTCGTCGTGAACGTCACCGTCACGGCGCCAACGTCGTCGGACACGCGTGCCGTCGCGTTGAACTCGGCGGTGCCGGCGGCGCCCTGCGCGGCCAGTGGCTCGATGCCCTCGCCGGGCTGCGCGCCGGGAGCGACCAGCGCGCCCAGATCGCTGTTCTTGGTGGCGTCGTTCAAGTGACCGCGCGTTGGCGTCAACTTGGCGATGCCGTTCGGGAACGTGACGGTCACCAGACCATTCCGGTCCGTGCGCGCCCACTCGACGTCGTGGCGATGCGCGTACAGCAGCTGGAGCACGGCATTCGCGGGATGGCCCGAGTCGTTCGTTCCGTTCTGCGTCGCGAAGGCCTTGGTCGGGCCCATCTCGGCGAGAACGCTCGAGTCGAACGCGTTGTAGCTGCCGTGATGCGCGATCTTCACGAAGCTGTACGGGCCGGCTTGCTCCACCGCGCGCCGAAGCTTTTCCATCTCGTCGTCGAGACCGGACACCTCGGGCTTCGCAAACTGCATGTCGCCGGTGAGAAGGATCTTCGCACCGCCGACCTCGAACTTGAGGACGAGGCTCTGGTCGTTCTTCCCCGAACCGGGGCCCGCCTGGTCCTCGCCGGCGTCCATGGCTGACCACTGACGAATGATCTCCCGGTACAGGCGCGCCTCGCCCGCCAGGTCCTGAACACCGTCCTGCGACGTGAGGTGGTCGGCGGCATCGGACCCCACCCTCTTCAGATAGTCGCGACACAGCGTCAGCTGCTTCTTGCTGGGGCCGAGGATCTCCAGTCCGACGCCGGCGAACGCCGAATGGATAGCCGTCGCCGAGTTACGGCCGTAGCGGACGATCTTGGTGTGCCGCGACTTGAGGGTGTCGAGCATCCCTGTGTAGCGCGGCGCGATGTTTGCCGCGTCCTGGATGAACTGCTGGATCTCGGCGTCGGTCATCGACGGCGGCCGCTTCTCCTCGAGGAGCGCGGCGATGAGCCGGGAGGCGGGGCCGTCGCTCACACGGGCGTCGTCGGCAAACGTGTGCGGGAAGCCGAGCTTCTCGTCGATCACCAGCGCCCATCGGACGTCGATCAGATGCTGGCTGACCAGCTCGGGGAGACAGCCGAGGTGGTCGGCGTGACAGTGCGTGACGACCAGCAGATCGATCTTGAACGGGGGATGGCCGCCCAGCAGGTGCTCGAGCTGAACGGGGATCGACGGCGCGTCGCCGTGCGAGGAGATATTCGACTTGTGGCCGCCGTCGACCAGCACCCTGACGCCCGCCAGGTCCATCAGCACGCAGTCGCCGTATTGCTCGGTCCCCACGTCGAGGAGGTAGACCTTGACGGCGGCGGCGTCCGCGGCGTCCGGCGATCGCGAGTTGCGCGAGTTGCCTCGCCGCTTGCCGGACGTGCGCCGTGTCCCCGAGCGGTCCGCGTTGCCCAGGAAAGAAAACAGGTCTCGTGCCGCCATCGTGCCTCCCGTGCGCCGAACAAACCGAACTCGTTGCGCCGGCGAGACCCCCCGATACGACCGCTTTAAATCCCTACGGCAAACGTGAGCGTAGCCGCGACCCTGGACGCGCTTCAAACACGAATCTGTTTACAGCCCCGATTTGCGCCGTTGGATGACCCCGCGCAATGAATGCCGGCTCGAGCGAGGGCACGGCGCAATTCATTCGCGAAACAGCGACGCACGAACGGCCAATGCTCGTGATCGCGCGCTGGCACGATGCTGGCAGCACTTTGTTGCCCGGAAGTCGGCGGGTGCGCCGTTTGCCCGCGCCGAGCTTCGTCGATCTGGCGCGGACAACGGAAGAGGAGGGGAGACATGAGGAAACGCCTGATCCAGGCCGCGCTGGTCTTCATCGCCGTCGTCGTCGTCGCCCAGTTCATTCGTCCGGGGCGCACGAACCCGCCCATCGACGCGAGCCGCACGATCCAGGCACAGGCGGGGATGTCGGCCGCGCTGGTCGCGGTCCTGGATCGCGCGTGCAAGGACTGCCACTCGAACGCCACCGTGTGGCCCTGGTACACGCAGATCGCGCCGGTGTCGTGGGCTATGGCGTACGAGGCGAAGGCGGGGCGAAAAGCGCTCAATTTCTCGGAGTGGGCCGGGTACACGCCCGCGCAGCAGCGAGATCTGCTGGTTCAGTCTTGCCAGGACGCAACGACGGGCAGGATGCCCTGGAGCACCTGGACGACGCTGCATCCCGAATCGAAGCTTTCAGCGCAGGACGTCGAGACGATCTGCGCGGCCGCGCGGCGAGCCGAGGCCGTCGCCGCGGCCGGCGTTGAAGGGAGGGTGACGCCATGAACATGCCAGCCAACGTGCAGGAGTTTTTGGTCCAGAAACGGATCGCGGTCGCGGGCGTATCTCGCGACGACCACGGCCACCCCGCCGGCAATCTCATCTACCGGCGGTTGAAGAGCACGGGACACGACGTGTTCGCCGTGAATCCGAACGCGTCAACGTTCGAGGGCGATCGTTGCTATCCCGACCTCAAATCAATACCCGGAGGTGTTGACGGCGTCGTGATCATCACGCGGCCCGAGACCACGGCGCGGATCGTGCGCGACTGCGATGCGGCCGGCGTCCGCCGTGTCTGGATGCACGAATCCATGGCGAAGGGATCCAGCGTCTCGTCGGAGGCGGTCGAGTACTGCCGCGGGCACAACATCGACGTCATCGCTGGTGGCTGCCCGATGATGTACGGCGACGGCGTCGACTTCGGACACACCTGCATGCGGTGGGTCCTCAAGCTGACGGGCAAGCTGCCCACCTGAGTTTTCGGACTGCGTTGGCGGAAGGAGGGTACGCAGATGGTCGAGATAAGGACGCGATGGCGCACCTTCGCCTGGATCGCCATCGTCGTCTCCGATGCGGGATTCCTGCTCTGGGGCGCGATGGCGGCGCTGCTGCCGCAGTACCTGCTGGGACCGGGCGGCCGGCCGATCCTGCCTGCGGGTTACGAGGGCTTCACGCATGGCTCGTGGACCGAGCTCGTCGCGTGGTCGCCGCCGACGGCCGCGTTCATGACCATGCTCTTTCGACTGTTCGGGACGCTGTGCGCCGTGTTCGGTTTCCTCGCGGTGCTCATCGCCGCCAAACCCTTCCGCCGTGGCGAGCGATGGGCGTGGTGGGCGTTGCTCGTCGGTAACACGCTGGCATACGGGGCGCCGATGACCTACGACCGGCTGGTGCATGCCATCGGGCCGTTCGAGATGACGGAGTACCTCGGCATCGCGCTGGTCTATCTGGCGCTCGCCGTCACCGCGCCTTTCCTGCGTCGCGCTGATTGACCGTCAGAGCCCGACGGTCGCCCAGGTCGGATCGCCGCTCAGCATCGCGCCGAGCCAGGTCTCCAGCGTGCCGCCGCCCGCGCTGATCGTATCGACCGCGCCCAGCAGCGTGTGGGATTCGCCGGGGATGGCGAAGACGCGGAACGTCTGGGTCGGCGCGAGGCGGTCGGTGACCAGCGCGCGGAGGCGCTGCTCGAAGTCGAGCCCCAGCAGGATCAGGAAATACGTGCGGATGGTCGAGTCCTGAAGCGACGTCAGCAGCGCCATGCGGTCCTGCGGATACTTCGCGACCAGCGCCGGATACAGCCGAGAGAGATCGTTGCGGCAGTCCGCGCCGCACTGCGGGTCGACGACGTCGCCCAGGTGCCAGTTCGCGTACCAGGCGGCGCGCTCGTCGACCGGGATGCCGTCGCCCTCCAGCAGCGGACCCGCGTCGTCGACCAGCGCGACCTGCGCGCTCGGCCAGGCGCGGCGCAGGAGATCGTAATTGAACGTCGCGCCGTAGCCGCCGGCGCTGCTGCCGGAGACCACGACGCGCGCCGGCGCGGGCCAGGTGGCGGTGAGGCGCGGGAGCAGCGCCTCGACGTTGCGGCGCCCGACGTGCGCGAACGTCCTCGGGCCCAGCACGTCGTAGGTCGCCACGTTGTTGCCGGCGTGCAGGTCACCGGTGCAGTAGGGAACGAACACGTAGCTCGCTTCGCGGAACGGGTTGGTGGCGCGCGTCCGGTCCAGCGCGTGCGCGACGGACGGCGCGCCCGTGCCGTCCCACTGGGCTTGGCCGAACGGGCCGTGCACGGCGGTGTTCAGGACGAAGCAGGTCGATCCGTCCCAGCAGGCGCCACCGCCCATGAAATAGATGAACAGCGTGTTACCCGCCGCGCCGGCCGGCGCCGGATTGATGGCGACGCCCGTGCCGCTCCCGTCGTCGCAGCCCATCCCCGGAACGTCCACCCAGGTCCAGCTGCCGCGCGTCCCCGTCAGCGTCGCGCCGTCCGCGTTGCCGCCGCCATCCGCGTTGCCGCCGTGTGCCGACTTGCCGCCGCAGCCGGCGCCGGCGGAACAGAACAGCGCCGCGACGGACGCCAGCATGCGCGATGGAGGTCGCATCGCCCCATTGTACCTGCGTCGCCGGGAACGTTTAAGCGGGGACCGACGTGGCCAGCGCCGCCACGCGTCGCTCCAGCGCGGTTCGCTCGCTCGCGGGGATCTGCAGGCTCCCCGCCGCTTGCAGCGCGTGCGCGAGGTGGTCGGCCGCCTCGGCGTCGGCGGATACGGCGGTCGCGGCGTTGCCAGCCATGACGTAGTACCGATAGGCCTTCTCGCTCTCGCCGGCCGCGGGAAGTGCTGGGCGAGGCGGTGCGCGACCTCTTCGTGCCGGTCCGCAAACAGCGTCTCCATGGCCTCGCCCACCTGCCGGTGCAGCTCGCGACGGCGCCGCAGCAGGATCGTGGCGTACGCCGCGTCTCGCGCCAGCTCGTGCTTGAACGTGTATTCCAGCCCGGACTTGCGCGCGACTTCCCGCACCAGCTCGACCCGCTGCAGGGCGGCCAGCTGCAGGTCCAGCGACGCCGCCGACGGGGACACCGCCTTCAGGATCCGGACGTCGAAGGTCCTGCCGATGACCGACGCGAGCTCCAGCGTCGCGCGCGTCTCCGCGTCGAGTCGATCGATGCGCGCCACCAGCAGCGCGTGCAACGTGTCGGGGAGGGCGACGTCCTCCGGCCGGGTGGCCGACTTCCAGCGCAACCCGTCCTCGGTCTGGTACACGATTCCCTGTTCGATCAGGGATCGCACGACCTCCTCGATGAAGTAGGGGTTGCCCTCGGTTTTGTGGATGATCAGCCCGCGCAGGTCGCGCGGGATGTCGGCGATGTTCAGCAGCGCCGAGACGAGATCGTTCGTGCGCTGCGCGTCCAGCGGCGACAGGACGATCTCGGTGTAGCGGTGCGCGTACTGCGCCTCCGTTTTCAGCTTGATCTGCCAGCCGGGCGATTGGCGCTCGGGCCGGAGCGCGCAGACGAAGACCATCGGATTCGTCTCGATCACGCGGAACACATGAAGAAGGAGATCGACCGACGCTTGATCCGCCCAGTGCACGTCGTCGAAGACGCACACGCTGGGAAAGGTCGACGCGTTCTCCCACGCCCGCAGCGTGATCCCGTAAAGGTTCTCCTTCACCGCCTCCGCTTCGTAATCGCGCGTGTCCTTGATCGCCTTGGAGGCGATGACGTGCTCCATCGTCACCTTGCACATGTCGGCGGCGCGCGGCACGCCCACGAACCCCTTCGCCACCTTCTCGTGAATCACCTCGGGCGGATCGTCGAGGTGGATGCCGAACATGTCGCGGCCGTACTTCTGGAACAGGCCGTAAGGGCGCGCGCTGTCGTAAGGGCTGGTCTGGACGTACTCCCACGAGTACGCCGGGTTTTCGAGCAGCCACGCCTTGCGGGCTTCTTCGATGAGGCGGCTCTTGCCCAGCCCCGCCTCGCCGATCAGGCACACCACCTGGCCGTGGCCCGTCTTGACGTGGGCCAGCGCCTCGCGCAGCTGGTCCAGCTCGCGATCGCGCCCGATCAGCGGCGCGCTGACGCCGTTGATGCCGCGCAGGCGGCCGGGGTGGGCCTTCGCCGCGAGCACGCGGAAGGCGCGGACCGGCGCGCTCTTGCCCTTCACCTCGCTGCCGCCGAGGTCTTCCAGATCGAAGACCGGCGCGACCAGACGTTGCGTGTCCTCGGCGATCTGGATCGAGCCCGGCTGGGCGGACTGCTGCATGCGCGCCGCGAGGTTCACGGCGTCGCCCATGGCGGTGTATTCGGCCACGCGCTGCGAGCCGACGTCGCCGACGACGACCGGGCCGGTGTTGATCCCGATCCGCACCGCGAAGTCGAGGCCGTACTGGCTCTTGATCTGCTGCGCGAAAGGTTTGAGGTCGCTCAGGATCTCCAGCGCCGCGAACACCGCCCGCTGCGGATCGTCCTCATGGGCGGTGGGGGCGCCGAAGAACGCCAGCAAGGCGTCGCCCATCAGCCGGGCGACGGTGCCGTCATAGCGCTCGATCGGTCCCGTCAGGATCGCGAAGGCGCGGTTCATGATCTCGCGCCACTCTTCCGGATCCAGGCCTTCTGCGAGGGCCGTCGATCGGACGACGTCGCAGAACAGGGCGGTAATGATGCGCCGCTCGCCCGCCGTGGGCACGGGCTTGGGCGCGCGCAGGACGTCGTGAAACAGCGGGGCCTCGCGGGCTGGCCCCGCCGCAGGCAACGCGTTGCCGCAGTTCATGCAGAACCGCGCGTCGGCGACGTTGTTCGTCTGGCAGTGGGGGCAGACCATCTCGCTCTCGCTCTGAAGCTGCGGGAATATAGTGCCCAGGCGATCGCGCGTCACCTGCGTCACTGACGGCATTCGGGGAGGCCCTGCCGCCCTGCGCTGTCCAACAGTCGTCGGACCGGCCGGCGGGTTCGTCAGGTCTTCAACAGCCGGGGTGCGCTAAACGCGCGCCGGTGCGGGGCGGCGCGTGCCGGCGCCGGGCGCGGCGCGCTGGCACGCCGGCTGCTCAAGCGATGGCTCGTGAAGAATCCACGCCAGCTGCTCACCGCCGGAATCGCCGGCGCCCTGGGAACCGGGCTGGATCTCGGCGTCCTGGTGCTGCTGGTCGGGCACCACGTGGCGATCCCGCTGGCGACGTTCATCGCGGCCCTCGCCGGCGCCGTCGCGAACTTCGCGCTCAACAAGTACGTCGCGTTCCGCGATCGCTCGCCGGTCACCCTCGGTCAGCTCGCGCGGTTTCACTTCGTCGCCGTCGTCGCCGCGCTGTTGCTGGCGGCGGCCATGAAGATCGCGACCGCGAACCCCGCCGTGCCCGTGGTGGCCGCCAAGCTCGCCTGCGCGGTGGTCGTGTTCGCGATCTGGACCTACCCCGCGCAGCGGCGCCTGGTGTTCGCGCGAGGCGCGGAGGCTGCCTGAGTCATGTCGCATCACCCATCGAGGAGTCTCGCCATGTCCAAACCCGCGCCCCTTGTCGATCTCGTCGATCTCACATTGGTCATCCCCGCGTTCAACGAGGAGCTGCGCCTCCTCCCGACGCTGGAACGCCTGCACGCCCACCTGGCGGCGCAGGCCATGAGCTACGAGATCGTGGTCGTCGACGACGGCTCTCGCGACGGGACGTGCAAGGTCGTCGAGGCTGCCGCCGCGCGGATCCCGAACATCGTCCTCGAGCGCCAGCGGCCCAACCGCGGGAAGGGCGCCGCCGTCCGGCGCGGCATGCTGGCCGCGCGCGGTCAGATCCGCGTGATGTGGGACGCCGACTGCTCGATGCCGCCCGGTGAGCTGCCGCGCCTGCTGGCGCCGATCGTCGCCGGGAAGGCGGAGATCGCGATCGGATCGCGTTACGCGGAAGGCGCCCGCACGGTGAAGCAGCCGCGTTACCGCGTCTGGTGGAGCCGCCTGTGCAACAAGTTCATCCAGCGCTTTCTGGTCCCGCGCGTGCTCGACACGCAGTGCGGCTTCAAGGCGTTCACGTCGGCCGCGGCGCTGAACCTGTTCGGCAGCGCGACGATCGACGGCTGGGCCTTCGATCTCGAGATCCTCGCGCTGGCCCGCCGGCGCGGGTTCGCGATCGAGGAGGTCGGCGTCGAGTGGAAGGACGACGGCAACTCGCGCGTCAACCCGCTCAAGGACTTCTGGAAGGTGATTCGCGAGGCGCTGACGATCCGCCGCAACCTGGATCGCGGCGTCTACGGGACGCCCGGCGTCGCGGCGGTCCGCTAGTCCGTCTCGGCGTTGATGTCCCGGAGCGCGCGCTTGCCCTGATCGAGGATGCGGGCGCGCAGGTCGCTGTTGACGGCGCCGTAGGCTTCGCCGCCGCCGCCCAGGTGGGACACGAACTCGACGGTCTCGGAGTTCGTCGCCAAGAAGCTGCCCGCGCACACGATTTCTTTGCTGCCGTAACTGAACACGTAGCTGCGTCCCAGCGCGGCCCGGCCCTCGAAGGTCTTCTTCTGGACGTCCACGCCGTGTGAACCAGCCTCCGCCTCCACGATCACGACGACGTCGTGTGTCCAGAAGTCGCGCGCCGCGAGCTCGTTTGCTTCCTCCAGGAGCGCGTCGATGCGGTCGCTGTTCGCGCGGGCGAGCTCGCCTCGTATCCGCTTCGCACGCGCCGCCAGCATGCGCGCGCGGGGGCTGCGGGCGGCGGCGAGCTGCGACGGCGCGATCACGAGGTCGCTCGAATCTCCGGTGTCGGCCTTCGCCGCGGCGACGTTGCGCATCCACTTGTCGAGGTCGGGGCCGTTCGCGCCCTCCAGGCCGAGGCGCTTCTTCAGCTCGCCCGGGGCGCGCGGCATGACGCCGGGGACGGCGCATGGCGGTGCTCCCGCCTGGATCCCAACTTTCGGTTCGGCGGCGAAGGCGGTGCGCCATGCCTCGTTCATCGCATCGGCTTGCAGCTCCGCTTTCACCAGCTGCGCTTCGACTGCTTGACGGCGCTCGGCGTTGCGGTTGCACGCCGTGAAGGTGAGGCCGATGCACGCTGCCCAGATCGCCGCGGACGTGAACCTCATCAAGCCCAGGATAAACCAGGTGTCTGACCGAGCGTCGACGCGATCAACGTGGACCACATCTCGGCGCGCAGCGAGGCCGCGAGGCTTTGCCGCAGGCCGCGCGCGTCGGGTTCGTTCAGGCGCCGAAACAGCGCGTCCAGACGGGGATCCTTCGGGTCGCGGGCCGCGCGCAGCATGCAAACCGCCAGCAGCGCGACGAAGCGCTCGTCGCCGTCGTCGGAGCCGGCCGTCTCCCATCGCCACACCAGCAGACGCTCGCCCAGCGACATCGCTTCCGCGCCGAGCGCCAGCAGGCTGCCGACCAGCGGCGCCGCTGTGTTGCCCAGATCGTCGTCCCGGTTGCTGAGACAGAGGAGCACGCAGCTCAGTGTCCGCGCCATGTGATCGACGTCGTCGCCGTCAGACCACCGCCTGAGCGCGACGACCTCTCCCGGGTGCCAGGCGAGCTCGATAGGGACCAGCCCGCTCGCGCAGATCTGTTCGAGCGCGGCCAGGTGCAGCTCCGTCTCGGAGCCGTAGTCCGCCTTGGCGATATCGAGCAATTGCTCCCGCGTCGCACGCGCGCGCAGCCAGTCGAGCAGCCCCGACGCCGAGCCTTCCCATCCGTCGAGCCTGGTTTGAACCGGACGAAGGTCATCCGGGCGCATGCCCGGAGGCCCGGCGGCGGTCCCTTCCATGCCGAACCAGTCGAGGTACGCGTGCGCGATCCGGGCCTTGATCTCCGCGTCCTCCGCGACCGCCGCGCCACGGTCGAGCGCGCGACGCATCAGCGCGTCGTCGTCGATCGTCCGCGCCTGGCGCGCGAGGTCGAACCATTGCTCGGCGGTCACCGCGAGCGCCTCGGCCTTGGCGAACGCCGCTTCGATGCCGGGCGAATCCTTTTCGTAGAGCGTCCAGTGCATTATCAGATCCAGCACGTCCTCGAAGCCGGTGGCCTTCTCCAGCGCCGTCTGCCGCACGCGGTTTCCGGCCGCCGCGTCGCCCAGCGCGTGCCACCAGTAAATCAGACCGCCCAGCTGGCCCCATTCGCCCGCCGCCTGCTCGACGCGCGACAACCGGTCGAGCGCCGCTTTCGGATCGATCAGGTGCGCCCACTGGTTGGCGAGCCGGCCCAGATTCTCGACGTCCTGCTGGCTCCAGGCCAGCTCCCAGCCGGCTTCGAGCGCCCGCGCCGCCTCGGCGTCGTCGCCCAGCGCCTCGTTGAACCCCTGCGCAAGAACGCCCCAGTAGAAGCCCAGCGATTCTCCGCGCGCGCCCAGCGCCACCAGCATGCGCTCGCCCTCGCGCAGCGTCTCGCGGGCCACGTCGGGCTGGCCGAGGGTCCGCGCCTGCGCGACCGCCGCGTTCTTGAAGCCCCAGATCTCTTCGCGCGTTCGTGCCCACTCGATCGTCGACGCCAGCACCTGGCGGCGACGCTCTTCGCTGATGGACGCGGGCAGACCGCTGAAGATGGTGTCCCAGTCCGTGAAGCTCGTGGCCTGCGCGCACGCGGCGGCGAGGTGTCGCTCGACCTCGCCGGGATCCGTGGCGGCGTTCGCGGCGGCCACGAGCGCCTCGACGGTGCGGAGCTCGATCGGCATTTGCCGATCAGTGTACGACGTCAGGGATTGGTCACGATCACGTCGTCCCAGCTGATGTCGCTGCGGTCGACCAGCAGCGCGATCTTGCCGGAGTGGAACGTGGCGTCCGTCATCTCGAGCTGAAGAACGCCGTCGACGAACAGGCGAAGCGTCGAGCCCTTCATCTCGAGCTTCAACGTGTACCAGGTGCCCACGGCGATCGGAAACGTCGCCTTGGCGACGTCGCTGCTCGTGCCCGCCACCTTCTTGCGGATCTGGACCTCCGGCGGCGTCGCGTTGTAGATGCCAGCGCCGTACCAGTTGTTGGAGTCGGTGAACCGGCCGGCGAGGTAGATGCGCCGTCCCGCGTCCATCGCGTTCACCTTGACCCGCGCCGAGACGCTGTACTCGCCCCAGCCGATGTCGCCGGCGAGCGCGCGCGCCTCGTTGCCGCCGTTGATGCAGTTGAAGACGGTGGTGCCGTCCGCGAGGGCGCTGCACGTCCCCTGGGTCACGTCCCATTTCGCGACGCCGCTCTCGAAGTCGTCCATGAACAGCGTGCCTTCGGGCGTTGGAACGATGATGTCTCCGGATCCGCCTGTGCCGGCGGAGCCGCCGCCGGTGCCGCCGCCGCTCGAGCCCGCCTGTCCGGTGGTCCCGCCCGCGCTGCCGCCGGCGCCGGGGGTCGGGTTCGTCGCGTTATTGGAACCGCAGGCGATCACGAACAAACTGCAAAGAAACAGGAGGTTGCGCCCGGTAGGAGTTGTCATCGCCCCACAGGTGTTTGGTCGGCCCCCATGCGGCTCACGGCCCCGTCAGGGCCGGGATTTCGGGCTTCAGCGCAGCGAATTCGCGGCGTTCAGCGGCCGACGGCGATCGTGTCGACGATCTTCTGGAAGCCCGTGGTCACCTTGGGGCGTTCCTTGTCCGCGGCCTGCTCCATGACGATCACGGCGCGGTCGCCGACGTTGAAGATGAGGTACTCGGACGTGTGCGGCACCGGAACCGTGACGACCGTGACCGTGAAGTGCTCCTCGAACCCGCGAACTGTCTCCCCGGCGACCTGCCGCTCGATCGACGTGGGCGCCTCGGCCTGCGCAGCCTCGGCGCCCAGGTTGACGCCGGCGAACGTGAGCTCCTTCTTGACGCCTTCGCTCCGGGCCTTCGACGCCGCGGAGACGAACGTCTCCAGCGACACCTTGAGGTTGGGCGCGAAGACCGACATGGTGAGAACGGCGTGTGACGGTCCCTGAACCGTCACGGTGCGCGCCCGCTTCTGAACATCGTTCGTCACGGTCCACCCGGCGAGGTGCTCGAAGCTGAGGCCGTCCTTCTGGTAGCGGCCCGCGGGCGACGCTTTCTTGCAGCCCGCCAGCGGCGTCAACACGAGCGCGAGAAAGAGGACCAGCCAGGCCCGCCGCGCAGCAGCTCGATACGACGAAGCACCCATGGCGCCATGATAACGCAACGGCCCCGGCCCGAACCCGCACACGGTAGACGGGTTCGAACCGGGGCGTTGCTCAACGGTTGTCAACGGTTACTCAGGTACCTCCTCTCTCGCCAGATGTCCCAGGTCTCGGAGCGGGGCAGCGGCGACCAGCGGTCGTAGATGGTCGGGATCGTGCCGGTCGTCTCGCTGTTTCCGTCGCGGTGCACGACCTTCGCGGCGCCGCCGAACTGCAGCGCGCCGGTGATCGTCCACTTCTGATTCAGCTGGTTCGAGATGCAGCTGTACTGCGCGGCGCCGACGAACAGCTGCCGGTCACGTCAGACGTGGTCGGTCGTCTCGCACACCGGGCTGGAGAAGCTGCCCGTGATCGTCGCGCCCGTGAAGGTGGCGGTGAAGGTTGCCTCGACCGATCCGACGCTGCCACCGTCCGCATTGAGGGCAGGGGACCCGCTCGCGTCGTACGGATCCACGACGGCGGTGACGTTCAGCTCCGCGGTCCCGACGCGATTGGGATCGTAGAGGACGGCCTCGCTCTGCACGGTGCCGGTCGGGAACGAGCTGGTCGTCGTGTCGCGCATCAGCTGCAGGGTCAGCACGGGCGGCTTGGTCGTGTCGGCGAGGGAGACCACGATGGCGTTGCCGTTCACGCCCGTGACCCTCACGTAGTCTGCAGAGAACGCCGCCGAATCAATCTGTCCCTGAGCCGTGACTGTACCGCCGCACGTGCTGGGCCTCGGTATCCGGGACGGGGACGAGCTGCTACAGCTGGCCGCCGCCAGCACGGCCGGGACGATGAACCGCAGCGACGTGCGCTTCAATTAATCTTCCACCACTTCTTCCGTCGGACACTCGGACAGCGTCATCGGTCCGTCGATACACACATTATGCCCTGGACCGCCGTTGAACGTGTTGATTCCCGAGCCTCCATCGAGCCGGTCGTCGCCGTCTTCGCCCGCGAGCCGATCGTCGCCATCCTCGCCGAACAGGCGATCGTTCCCGAAGCCGCCGATCAGCATGTCGTTCCCTGGACCGCCCGAGATCGTGTCGTCTCCGATGCCGCCCACGATGGTGTCGTTGCCCACGCCGCCGTTCAGGATGTCCTGACCCTCGCCGCCACTGATGACGTCGTTGCCGTCGTCGCCGTTGACCGTGTCGGTCCCGTCGCCGCCGTTCAGGTTGTCGCTTCCGGTTCCCCCGGAGATCCGATCCTGGCCCGTTCCGCCGAAGATCGTGTCATTGCCGTCGCCGCCGTTGATCACGTCGTCGCCGTCGCCGCCGGACAGGAAGTCGTTTCCGCCCAACCCGTTGATGGTGTCCTGGCCGCCCTTGCCGAGAATGCAATCCACCCCGGACGTTCCGGTCAGGTTGTCGTTGTTCGACGTCCCGATGATCACGTTCGACCCTGAAGGGCAGCACGACGGGTCGTCGCCAAGCGTGACCGTGACAGCCTGAACGGCCACCGCCGTGTTTCCTGCCAGATCGCGCGCGGTCCAGCGGACGATGGTCGTTCCCAGCGCGAAACGCGAGGGCGCGTCGTTCGTGATCGTGACGCCGCAGGGATCGGTGGCCTGGGCCTGCCCGATGTTCACCGAGCCGCAGGTCGACGTGATGAACGAGGCGGGTACGAACGTGAACTGCGGCGGCGTCCGATCGGGACCGACCGTCGCGCCCGGGCAGGTGTCGACCGGATCGATGATGCCGTTGCCATTGCTGTCCGGGGGCCGCGTGCCGATCGCACCGCGAAATCGCATCGTGACGGCGTTACCCGCGGCGTCACTGCCCGTCGCATCCAAAGACACCGACGACGTCGCGGTGTTGAGCTCGCCGGTCGCCGTCGTCGTGTTCGAGAAACGGACGTTGAACGGATCGGAGATCGGATCGAACTCATCCGGCCCCTGGGTCCGCAACGACAGGATGAGATCGACGGCGCCGGGATCAATGCTGAAGTGGGTCGCGTCCGTGAAGGTGCCGCGAATCCTCATCCCCTCGGCCACCTTGATGTTGCGAATGAAGGCGTTGATCGAGCCGCCGAGAAACACGTCTGTCGGGCGCAGATCCAGGAGCGCGACCTCGGCGATCGCGCC